>Ga0247729_10000465_pt1 | contig 16957 bp, 11 predicted proteins | sample UWRJL133311R2_FD_180958 | JGI IMG/M metagenome (GOLD analysis project Ga0247729, IMG submission 180958) | Plant litter microbial communities from Arlington Agricultural Research Station in Wisconsin, United States - UWRJ-L133-311R-2 | ecosystem: Environmental > Terrestrial > Plant litter >... | reverse complement strand
TGCTGCCGTCCAGTAGCTGGCGCCCAGTTTCCCGCAACCCCCGTCCCGTTGTCTGCTTCCCTGCCTGCCGTTCGTTTTGCCATCTGCGGCGTGGGCCACATCGGCCGCCGCCACGCCACCTTCGTGCAGGCCCACGCCGCCGCCGAGCTGGTAGCCCTCATCGATACCGACTCCGCCCGCCAGGCCGCGCTGGCCGCCGAGTTTCCCGGCGTGCCCTTCTTCGCCTCCCTGGCCGCCTACCTTGCCCAGGGCCCGCCCGCCGACGTGCTGACCGTGGCCACGCCCAACTACCTGCACGCCCCCCAGGCCATTGAGGGCCTGCGCCACGGCCTGCACGTGGTGGTGGAGAAGCCCCTGGCGTTGCGCAAAACCGACGCCGAGGCCATCGTACACACGGCTTTGCAGACCGGCCGCCTCGTGTTCGGGGTTATGCAGAACCGCTACTCGCCGCCCGCTGCCTGGCTCAAGCAGATCTACGACGAGGGCCGCCTGGGCCAGATTTACCTCGTGCAGCTCAACTGCTTCTGGAACCGCGACGCCCGCTACTACCGCGCCGGCGGCTGGAAGGGCACTCAGGCCCAGGACGGCGGCACGCTCTTCACCCAGTTCAGCCACTTCGTCGACCTGCTCTACTGGGTATTTGGCGACGTGACCAACCTGGCCGCCCGCTTCCGCGACTTCAACCACGCTGGCCTCACCGATTTCGAGGATTCCGGCCTCGTCACCTTCGACCTCGTGCGCGGCGGTAGCGGCACGCTTCAGTACAGCACCGCCGTCTGGGACCGGAACCTGGAAAGCTCCCTGCTGGTGGTGGCCGAGCACGGCAGCCTCAAAATTGGCGGCCAGTACATGGACCAGGTTGAGTACTGCCACCTGCGCGACTACGCCCTACCCACGCTGCCTCCCACCAACCCCGCCAACGACTACGGACCCTACCAGGGCAGCGCCGCCAACCACGTCCAGGTCATCGAAAACGTGGTCGATACCGTGCAAAAGCGCAGCTTTGCCACTACCAATGCTCTGGAAGGAATGAAAGTGGTAGAGATAATCGAGCGGATTTACAGTCTGAAATAATGGGGCTGCCAGCAGAAGCAAAGGTACTGCCCGGCGGGCTGATCGTTTATAAATTCACGAAGTCAGACCGGTGGTATCTGGGCATTTATCTAGGCCTTCTGCTCTGGCCCGCATTTTGGTCCGGACTAGCTTCCGGTATCTACTACTTAGGGTATTACGAAGATCTGCGGCTGCAGGGGAACTGGCACATCTATTACTGGTCAGTCGGATGCTTGATAGCCACACTCACGATTATTGTGAACCTGAGCCTCCGATTTCGGAATCTGTACTTTTCCCTAGCGTGGATCGGCCTGACGTTGGGGCTAAGTGTTGGCGCGCAACATTTAAGCTGCGCGATTATGCCTTTGGGAGTATTTCTGTATAGCCATCTAGTACGCCTGCAATACTGGTACCGGCATCAGGTTGAGTTCGTTCCGTGGGAGTTTGTCAAATATCAAGGCTTTGTGAGAAGCTACTACGCGCTTGAGGACCGATGGAGCATGCGGGAGGCAAGGGACTATTCTAAACTCTATTATTGGGTAGGCTGGATCGTGTGGTTTAGTAGTCTTCTATTAGTCATAATGACCTTTAAATTAACTTAATGACCACCCCCGAACAGCAAGCCTACGCCGCGCTGCAAGCCTGGCAGCTGCGGATGCAGCGGCCCCCATCGTTGCTCAACCGCTTCGCGCGGCGGGTGCAGACGCGGCTCAATGCCCTGCTGCCCGAGAAGGTGCACCGGGCCGTGACTGCCGCCATTAAGCAGATGGTGCGCGGCGTGCTGTTTGGCTCCACCCACACCACCCGCCGGGCCCGTACCGACGCCACCCTGGCCGAGCGCGAGGCGGCCGTGCGCAGCCACATTCGCTACTACCGCACTACGGCCGCCGCCGAGGGCGCCCTCACCGGCGCGGGCGGCTTCCTGCTCGGCCTCGCCGATTTTCCCCTGCTGCTCAGCCTCAAGCTCAAGCTGCTCTTCGATGTGGCCGCCCTCTACGGCTACGACGTGCGCGACTATTCCGAGCGGCTCTACCTGCTGCACGTCTTTCAGCTGGCCTTCAGCAGCCAGCACACCCGCAACGACACCTACCGTCGCCTCGCCGCCTGGGAAACCTACCGCCACACCCTGCCCGCGGACGTGCACGAGTTCGACTGGCGCACCTTCCAGCAGGAGTACCGTGACTACATCGACCTGGCCAAGATGGCTCAGCTGGTGCCCGTCATCGGGGCGGCCGTGGGGGCCGTGGCCAACTACCGCCTCCTCGAGCAGCTCGGCGAAACCGCCATGAACTGCTACCGTCTACGGTATTTCGCGGCCCATCCGCCGAAGGAGCTGGGAGATAAAGGAAGTTGAGAGTATCGGGCGGACATATAGGCTGGGTAATTCCCGCGGCAAGCCTCCGCCCGAACGAAGCTTCTGCGCAAAAAGAAAGCCCCCATTGAGCAAGATATCAATGGGGGCTTTCTACTAAAGACTATTGGGGTTTTACCACGGACTAATGCCCGTGCCCGGAACGTTGTCGTCGCTGAAAAACTGGCTGGTAGGGCCGTCCGGGCCCAGCACGGCGGCTTTTACCACGCGGGCGGCGGCATCGAATACGCTGCCGGGGCCGCTGTGGTGGTTGAAGTCGGTGGCGGTGTAGCCCGGGTCCACGGCATTCACCTTGAAGGCTGTGTCGCGCAGCTCGTAGGCCAGCATCACCGTGTAGGCGTTCAGGGCCGTTTTGGACGGCCCGTAGGCCGCGCCCTTCACCGCGTAGTACTTCCAGGAAGGGTCGTTGTGCAGCGTCAGGGAGCCCAGCCCCGAGGTCACGTTGACGATACGGGGCTCGGGCGCCGGTTGCAGCAGGTCCATAAAGGCCTGCGTCACCTCCATCACTCCGAACACGTTGGTTTCAAATACCTCCCGGACAACGCTGATATCGGTGCCGAGGACCGGCTGCGGCATGCCCCCGCTGATGCCGGCGTTGTTGATGAGCACGTCCAGAACGCTGGTTTTCTGGCCCAGCGCCGCCCGGGCGGCGGCAATGGAGGCGCGGTCGGCCACGTCAATCTGCAGGGGCTCCACCTGCGTCAGGCCTTCCGCGTGGAGCTGGTCGACGGCCTGCTGGCCTTTGGCCAGGTCGCGGCTGCCCAGGTAAACGTAGTAGCCGAGCTGAAGTAATTGCCGGGCGGTTTCCAAGCCAATGCTTTTGTTGGCGCCGGTAATGAGGGCGGTTTTCATGGTCAAGTGGTGGTCGGTTGATTGAACGGCACAAAGCTACCGGGCCGGCGCGGCGCGGGCGGCACCCATTCCGCGGTATTACTGGTACATTTTACGGCTGCTGGCGCGGTAGTCGGCCGGCGTCACGCCGGTTTCGCGCTTGAAGAAGCGGTTGAAGTAGGACGCGTCCGAAAATCCGAGGTCGAAGGCAATTTCCTTGAGCGACTGGGGCGTGTAAAAAAGCAGCCGCCGGGCTTCGAGTACCAGCCGCTCGTGCAGGTGCTTGATGGCGGGCTTGCCGCTCTGGGCCTTCACCACCTCGCTCAGGTGCCCCGCCGAAATGTGGAGCAGCGCCGCGTAGGCGCCCACCTCGTGCAGCTCGCGGAAACATTCCTCCACCTTGGCCTGGTAGGTCTTCAGCAGCTGCCGGTCGGCCGACGGCTCGGCGCCCGGGTACTGCTCCGTGTACAGCCGGCTCAGGTAGGTGAGCAGCACCGTCAGGCAAGCGCTCAGCATCGGGTGCTGCCACTCGCCGGGGCGCTGGTACTCGGCCTCGATTTTCGCCAGAATCTCCCCCACAAAGGTCGCGTCGGCCGCCGTCAGTCGTAGCTCGTGCCCGTTGTGGGGGTTCTGGATGAGCGGCAGACTGCGCAGGGCCGCGTTCTGCTGCAAAGCCAGAAACTCGCTCGTAAACGTCATGTAGGTGGCCCAGGTCGGCGTAGGGTCCTCTTTCACCAGGATCTGGCTCGGGGTCGAGAAGTAAAATGTGTTGTCGTGGTGCTCGTAGGGCTGCATATCCACCCAGTGCCGGCCGCGGTTGTGGCGCAGAAACACCAGCAGGTAGTAGGCCTTGCGGTGGGGCAGCAGCACGTCCGATTCGTAAACCAGCCCGCCTTCCGCGCGGTGGATGGTAAACGAGTTGCTGCTCCCAGTGGCCTCGTCCCGCTTGAACGGGTGGACCGGAACGGGCGGCTTGCTGCGGAGCGTATACATGGCCCAAAACTACGGCTTTTGCCCCGGCACGAGGCTCTTTCGGCATCCTCGGCGCTTCTAAATTCGCGCAGCTTGCAAATCCGGCCCGGCCCGGCCTACCTTTGCCCCATCAATTCTTTACTCCCCCAAAGGATTGTTTTTATACAGAGGCGCTGAGAGACAGGCTCACCGACGCGCCGGCAACCACCCGCAAGCCGCGGAACGGTGCCAATTCCTGCTCATATAAAAACAAGTTGCCGTGGATTGCTTCCCCAACCGCCCCGTTCGAGTCGTTTTTGCCCCCGTATCTCTGGTGCCCGCGGGCTCCGGCGCGGCATGTTGTTGCTGTTGTTGAAGTGAAGTAGCCGGCCCCCGGCCCGCCTGAGCGCACCCCGCGCCGCCTTTTCCCCGATTTTCCTTTTCCTCTTTTCTGGTCGCGGCCGGACCGGACGGCTACGTTCGGGCTTTTCGGTTGTTGCAGCAGCTGCCCGGCGGCGGCCAGATCCTTTTTCCGGTCCGCGCCCACAGCGGACGTTTATTTCCTTTTATGCTTAAAAAATCACTGGAGCTGCTTCGCCTCGAAGCGGCCGAAACGGGAACTAACACTCTTAAGCGGAGCCTGAACGGCTTCAGCCTCGTGGCCATCGGCATTGGCGTCATTATCGGGGCGGGGCTGTTTTCGCTCACCGGCATTGCCGCCGCCAACAACGCCGGGCCGGCCGTCACGCTGTCGTTTCTGGTGGCCGCCGTCGGGTGCGCGTTTTCGGCCCTGTGCTACGCCGAGTTTGCCTCCATGGTGCCCGTCGCCGGCTCGGCCTACACCTATTCCTACGCCACCATGGGCGAGCTGTTCGCCTGGATTATCGGCTGGGATTTGATCCTGGAATACTCCGTGGGGGCCGCCACGGTGGCCATCAGCTGGTCGCAGTACCTGGTCAAGGTGCTGGCCAAGTTCGACCTGCACATCCCGGCCCAGCTGGTGATGTCGCCCTTCGAAAAGGCCACGCTGGCCGATGGGGCAGTGGTGTCGGGCGTCGTCAACGTGCCGGCCATGCTCATCGTGCTGGCCATCACGGCCATCATCATCCGGGGTACGTCGGGTTCGGCGTGGTTCAACGCGTTGGTGGTCACGCTCAAGGTGGCCGTGGTGCTGGTGTTCATTGCCTTGGGCTGGAAATACATCGATCCGGCCAACTATCAGCCCTACATCCCGCAGAACACCGGCAAGTTCGGCGAGTTTGGCCTGAGCGGCATCCTGCGCGGGGCCGGCGTGGTGTTCTTCGTCTTCATCGGCTTCGACATCGTGGCCACCATGGCCCAGGAAACCAAGAATCCGCAGAAGAACATGCCCATCGGCATCATCGGCTCACTGCTGGTCTGCACCGTGCTGTTCGTGCTCTTCGGCCACGTGCTTACCGGCGTCGCCAACTACCGGGAGTTCAAGGACAGCGCCGCGCCGGTGGCCATTGCCATCGAAAAAACGCCCTACGGCTGGCTCAGCTCGGCTATCATCATTGCCATTCTTATCGGCTACACGTCGGTGATTCTGGTGGACCTGATGGGGCAGAGTCGGGTGTTTTTCTCCATGTCGAAGGACGGGCTGCTGCCGAAGGTTTTCGCCGAAATTCACCCGCTGTTCCGCACCCCGCACAAGTCGAACCTGCTGCTGGGCGCGTTTATCAGCCTATTCGCGGGCTTCGTGCCCATTTCCGTAGTCGGCGAAATGACCAGCATCGGTACGCTCCTGGCCTTCGTGATGGTGTGCCTGGGCATCCTGATCATGCGCAAGCGGGAGCCCAACGCCCCGCGCGGCTTCCGTACCCCGTGGGTGCCCGTGGTGCCCATTCTCGGCATCCTGACCTGCGTGCTGATGATGGTGTCGTTGCCGCTGGATACCTGGCTGCGCCTGTTCGTCTGGCTGGCCATTGGGCTGGCTATCTACTACGGCTACGGCAAAAAGCACAGCAAGCTGCGCCAGCAGGCGGAAGCCGAGGCCGTACACGTAGGCAGTAACTGACAAAGCCAGCTGTCGTCCGGAGTAGAAAAGGCCGGAAGCAAGCCCACCATAGTGAGCTTGCTTCCGGCCTTTTCTACGCTGCTGCCTTCGTTACTGAACGGAGCTTTCCAGGACTTCTTTAAGCTTTAGCATCTCTTGCTCGATTAGCTCTACGGCTTGGTAGAATGGCTCCTCCGGCATCTCCTTCGGCTTGGTGAAAGTCATCATAAAGTGGGCACCTGCACTGCCTGGTACCACTCGGCAGGAAACCATCCAATGCCCCTCCACCGGATCGTTGAAGTCCTGATCTAAGATGCCCAGCTCTTTGTTTGACAGCATCTTTACGTGCTGCGTACCGCGGGGGCCTTCCATGAGCCAGTAGCCATCCTTGCCGGGCGTGGCGCTAAAAACGTTGTGAACAGCCCATTGGGGCCAGTTAGCCAGGTCGTTGACAAATTCCCACACCCGCTCGGGGCTGGTCTGGATGTTGACGGTTTTGGTGACGGTGCTGGCCATAAGAAGCATACTACGAAGAAAGAGCGGCCGCTGTTTGGGGAGCCCTGCAACGGCAAGGTGGAAAATTAGCCGGACTTTCTAGGGCTACATAAACAGCTTGCGCAGCGCCCACAAACTCCACACGATGACCATCAGGCCCACACCCACGAACATGTAGCGCGTAGGAATGCGGCCGGCCAGGCGGGCGGCCAGCGGCGCGGCGGCCACGCCCCCCACGATGAGGCCCAGCACGATTTGCCAGTGGGTGATGCCGAGCGTGGCGAAGAAGGTGAGGGCGCTGGCGAAGGTCACAAAGAACTCCACCACGCTCACCGAGCCGATGACGTACTGCGGCGTGCGGCCCCCGGCAATGAGCGTGCTGGTGACCAGCGGACCCCAGCCGCCGCCGCCGAATGAGTCGAGGAAGCCACCGGCCGCGGCCAGCAGCCCGAGCTTCTTGTGCTTGGTGCGCGGGCCCGGCTTACGGAAGGCCTTGGTGAGAATGCGCAGTCCCAGCAGCAGCAGGTACACGGCCAGAAACGGCTTGATGTAGCCCGCGTACTCCTCGCCGAAGCGGGACAGCAGGTAGGCGCCCGTCACGGCGCCCAGCACGCCCGGAATCAGCAGCACCTTAAACAGGCGCTTGTTCACGTTGCCGAAGCGGTAGTGGTGGTAGCCCGAGGCCCCACTAGCAAACATTTCGGCGGTGTGGATACTGGCACTCACGGCCGCCGGCGCAATGTTCATGCTCATCAGGCTGATGGCCGTCACCACGCCGTAGCCCATGCCCAGCATACCGTCGATGAGCTGGGCCCCGAAGCCGATGCCGACGAAGATGTAGAACATGTCGGCGTGCGACGCTACCTGCCAGATCTGCGGCCAGGTAACGTAATAGGAGAGGATGTTGAAGGTCAGCATGGCCGCGAAGGCCAGCAGCGACCAGGTGGCCAGCCGCCGCCACTTGGCCGCCGCCGGCGACTCGTAGGCCGGGCCGCCGGCCAGCTCGGCCGTCACGGCGTTCAGCGACTTCACCTTGTGGGCGAAGTCGCCGGCCAGCTTGCCCCGAATCACGGTCATGTGCTGGAGCACGCTGTGCAGCTCGTCGGGCAGGGCCTCGTTCAGCACCACGCGCAGCCGCTTGGCCACCGTCGGCGACTTGCCGTTGGTGGAAATGGCGATTTTCAGGTCGCCTTTCTGCACGATGGAGCCCAGGTAGAAGTCGCACTCCGTGGGCGTGTCAGCTACGTTGCAGAGCAGACGCTGGGCCGTGGCGTGGGCCTTGACGCGGTAGTTGACGGCCGTATCGTTGGTGGCCACGAACACGATGTCGTGGCCGAGCAGGTCGTGGGGCTCGTAGGATTTCTCGCGCAGCTGCACCTGCGGGTACCGCGCCGCCAGCGCCTGCACTTCGGGCCGAAAGGTCTCGCTGACCACCGTGACGGCCGTGGCGGGGCTGTTGCCGAGGATGGCGGTGAGCTTTTCCAGCCCCACCGCGCCGCCACCCACGAGCAGCACCCGCAGGTTTTCCAGCTTCAAAAAGATGGGGAAGAGCGAGTTTACCGCCGGCTGGGCGGCCAGCCCCGCACCCGGCGGGGGAAGGCCGTTGGGCAAAGGAGAAGAGGGTGTCATGGTTGGGTAGGTTAGGAGCGGAACGGCGGGGAGCCGGGTGGAAAAGATACTCAGAAATGAAATAACCCGCTGATCGTTGTGGAGTTATCGGCGCGGTCTGTCGTCATGCAGAGTGTCATGCTGGATCTGGCGTCTGCTTGTCAAAGCATCTCTACCGCTTCGTCAGATCCGTTCGACGAAGCGGTAGAGATGCTTCGGCAGGCTCAGCATGACGTTCTTTTAAGAACACGGCCAAAACCTCAGGCGTGGAAATTCTGGCCGTGGGTGGTGGCGGCTACTATGCCCTGACGGACTACGAAGTCGCCGAACCGCTCGGTGGGCTGGCGCTGGGTGGCGTAGGCTTCGAGCAGGGGTGTGAGCTCCCGCAGGATGCCGTCTTCGTCGAGCATTTCCTTGTAGAGCTTGTTGAGCCGCTCGCCGGCGTGGTTGGCGCCCAAATACAGGTTGTAGCGCCCCAGGGCCTTGCCCACCAGCCCGATTTCGCCCAGGTAAGGCCGGGCGCAACCGTTGGGGCAGCCCGTCATCCGGATCAGGATGCCGTCGTCGGTGAGGTTGTTGGCCCGAATCACGGCGTCGAGCCGGTCGAGGAGCTGGGGCAGGTACCGCTCGGCCTCGGCGAAGGCCAGCGAGCAGGTGTTCAGGGCCACGCAGGCCAGGGAGTTGAGGCGCAGGGCCGTCTGCCGCTCGGTTTTGCGCCACACGCCGTGCGTTTCCAAAATGACCTGGAGCGGTTTGCGGTGCTTGGGGTTGATGTTGGCAATGGTCAGGTTCTGGTTGCCGGTCAGGCGAAACTCGCCGGTGTGGAAGCCGGCAATTTCGCGCAGGGCGGCCTTGAGCGAGTAGCCCGGCTGGTCGTGAATCCGGCCACCTTCGATGAACAGCGTCAGGTGGGCCTTGCCGTCTTTGCCGCCGCTCCAGCCAAAGGCGTCGCCGGACGTTTCGAAGCGGTAGGGACGGGCGGGGGGCAGCGCGTAGCCCAGGCGCTGGTGCAGCTCTTGCACGAACGTATCGAGCCCGACTTTATCAATCGTGTACTTAAGGCGGGAGAACTTGCGGTTTTCGCGGTTGCCCCAGTCGCGCTGGATGGTCAGGATTTTCTCGCACACGTCCACCACGCTGGCAGCCGGCACGAAGCCGATGACGTCGGCCAGGCGGGGGTAGGTTTCGCTCATGCCAAACGTCATGCCCATGCCGCCGCCGATGGCCACGTTGAAGCCCAGCAGCTGCCCTTTTTCCTCAATGGCGACCAGGCCGATGTCGTTGGCGAAGATATCGGCATCGTTGGTGGGCGGCACGGCCAGGGCAATCTTGAACTTGCGGGGCAGGTAGGTCTTGCCGTAAATCGGCTCGAAGTCTTCCTGCTCGCCCTCGTTGATGGCGCTGGAGTACGTAGACTCGCCGTTCAGCCACAGCTCCCAATAGGCCGTGGTGCGGGGCGTAAGGTGGTTACTGATGGCCACCGAGGCCTCGTACACCTGCCGGTGCAGCTCCGATTCCTGGGGGTTGGCGCTGCACATAACATTGCGGTTCACGTCGCCGCAGCCGGCGATGCTGTCGAGCAGGGCGTGGTTGAAGCCGGCAATGGTCTGCTGCAGGTCGCGCTTGAGCACGCCGTGGAGCTGGAAGGTCTGGCGGGTGGTGAGCTTGAGCGTGGAGTTGCCGTACTCGTCGCAAAGGGCGTCCATGCGCTGCCATTGGGCGGCCGTGGCCACGCCGCCGGGCACCCGCACCCGGATCATGAAGGAGTAGAGCGGCTCGAGCTTCTGGCGCTTCCGCTCACTTTCCAGCTCCCGGTCGGTTTGCTGGTAGGAGCCGTGAAACTTGATCAAATGCGTGTCGTCGGGGTTCAGGGCGCCCGTCACGCGGTTGTGCAGGCTCTCGTCGATGGTGCCGCGCAGGTAATTGCTGGCGTCCTTGACGATTTCGACCTCGGAGAGTTTGATGGAATCGGCCATTGGTGGGGAGAAGTTAGAAGCCAGGAGTCAGAAGCTGGAATAGCTCTGGTTTTTAGCCTTAGGCTTACCGAATCACGGTGTTGTCGAAAGTCAAGGCTACATAATACAGGCCGCCGATGGTGGGGCCGGCGGCGTACTGGATGTAGCGGTTGTTGAGCAGGTTGGCGCCGCCGATTTTGATGGTGGTCTTCACCGCCGGCATGCGCACGTTCACTTGGGCGTCCACGGTCTGGTAGGCGGGCACCTGGCCGTTGGCCAGCGGGCTTTCCCAGAGGAAGGAGCTCTGGCGGCGCCACACCACGTTGAAGCCCACGTTGCGGACCACTTCGCGGTTGCCGAAGGTCAGGTTGGTGGCCCACTTCGGGGTGTTGAAGCCCGTCACGAAGATGTCGGACTGCTGGTTGGCCTTGATGTCGTTGTAGCTCACGTTGCCGCCGAGGGTGAACTTCTGGTAGAAGTTGTAGGTGGCGCCCAGCGTGGAGCCGTAGCTCTTGTACTTGTTCAGGGCGTTGGTGTACACGCGGTAGCGGTCCTGGCGGGCCGAGCGGTTTTCGGCCAGCGCCGCCAGCACGGCCGCGTCGGAGCCGACCTGCACCTGCTGGCCGGTGGCGTCCTTGGGCACGCTCACCTCGACCTGGCCCAGGAAGCCGGAGTACACATTATAATAAGCGTCGGCGTCGATGGACAGGCGGTTGTCGAACAGCACGCTGCGGTAGCCGACCTCGTAGGCGTTGATTTGCTCGGGGTCTTCGGTGGGCAGGTTGCCCACGTTGAGCAGGCTGCGGATTTCGGGGCGCACGGCGGCCGCAGCGTTCGTGCCGCCGTTGGCCGCCACGTAGGCATTCACGGCCGCGTTGAAGGTCGAGATGGACGCCAGGGTGTAGGAGTTGTCGAGGTAGTTGAGGCCCTCGTTGACGCGGGCCAGGCCGCCCACGCGGCGTACGTTGCCGTTATTCACGAACGACAAGGCTTCAAACAGCGAGGGAAAGCGCCAGCCGTTCTGGTAGGAGGCGCGGAAGTTGTGCTTGGCAGCCAGCGTGTACACGGCGGCCACCCGCGGGTTGAGCTTGGGGTCAAATTCGGGATTGTAGTCGGCGCGCAGGGAGGCGGTCAGCTTCAGGCGGTTGTTGAGCAGCTCCCGGCTGGCCTGCACGAAGCCCCCGACCTTCTTGTAGTACTGGTTGTTGCCGCCGGGCTGGGTGCGCTCGGTCAGGGGCTTGCTGAAGTCCACGAAGTTGTTGCCGTCGGGAATCACCTCGTAGAGGCGGGCGTCGGCGCCCACCAGCACGTCGGCGAACTTGATGCGCTGGCCCAGGTTCCAGACGCCCTCGGTGTGGTAGGTGTGGCTGCGCTGGGTGAGGGCCGCGCCGCCGGGCACGGGCGCACCCTTCACGTTCACGCCGCTGTCCCAGTTGTTGGTGTGCACGATCTGGTTTTTCAGGGCCGCAAACTCCGGCGTGCCGGGCACGGCGCGGCCGGCGTCGGCCACCACGCGGGCCTGGCGCATGGCGTCGGCCAGGGTGGCGCCGGCGCCCAGCTGGCCCAGCAGCGCGTCGCGGAACTTGTCGCCCCAGCCCGTGCCGGTGCCCGTCACGTTGGTGGTGCTGGTGGCCCCGTTCTGCAGGTCCAGGTTCAGGGCCAGCGGGTTGAGGTTGTAGGAGTCACCGGTGTCCTCAATGAGCATGTAGGCGCGGGCCGTGAAGTCCTGGCCCTTGAGCTCCACTTTGTGGTTTTGCACCGTCACGCCGTCGAGCTGGATCTTGTTGCCGCGCTGAAACACGCCGTCCATGAGCCCGAAGCGGTAGCCGTACGAGAGTTCCAGCTTGTCGGTGAGCTTGTAGTGCAGGCTGGCGTCCACCTTGGCGTTGCGCACGGTGGGGTTGGTCAGGTCCTTTTCGTAGTAGCCAGTGCGGCGCACGTTGAAGGTTTCGGTGCGGCCCTGGTAAGGGATTTTGATAGCTACGTTGCCCGCGTTGTCGTCGCCGTAGCGGTTCCAGAGGTCGGCGGCGGGGTTGTCGGCGCCGCTGAGCGCGGCAAAGCGCGGGTTGGCCGACGACAAATTCTGCGGGTTCTGGTCGGTCTGGGTGTTGGCCAGCCAGTCGGTGCCGCGCAGGTAGCTGCCGTTGATCTTGTAGGCGAAGCGCTGCGAGGCGCCCAGCACCTGGGCCCAGCGCACGGCCGTCTCGGTCAGCGCGCTCGGGTCCCGGTCGGTGCCGTCGACGTGGTTGACGCCCACCTTCTGGTACACGCTCAAACCCTGGTAGGTAAAGGGGCTCTTGGTGGTCAGGTTGGCCATGCCGTTGATGGCGTTCATGCCGTAGAGGGCCGAGGCCGCCCCCGGCGTGATTTCCACGCTGGCAATATCGAGCTCCGTGGGCCCGATGGCGTTGCCCAGCGGCACGCCCAGCGTGGCGGCCTGCATGTCCACGCCGTCGACGAGCTGCATGAAGCGGAAGTTGTTCGGGATGTTGAAGCCGCGGGTGTTGGGCACCTTGAAGGTGAGGCTGGAGGTAGTCATCTGCACGCCCTTCACGTTTTCCAGCGCGTCGTAGAAGCTCGGCGCGGGCGTCTCTTTCAGGGCCCGGATGTCGAGCTTCTCAATGGCGACCGGGGAGCGCAGCCGGCTTTCCTCCACCCGCGAGGCCGATACGACCACCTCGTTGGTGAGCACCGCGTGCGACGACATAGCCACCGCCAGCGGGCTCGTCGCACTCACGATTTCCACCTCCTTGGCGTCGTAGCCGAGCATGTTGAAAACCAGGGTGAAGGGAAACTTGAGCTTCGACTTGAGGGCAAACTTACCGCTGGCGTCGCTGAGCACGCCGGTGGTGCCGTTCTTGACGCTGATGCTCACGCCGGGCAGGGGCAGCTGGGTGCCGTTTTCGTGCACCACCCCGCTGATGGCCACCACGTCGTCCTGGGCGAAGGCCGGGCTAAGCGCGCAGAGCAGCAGGATCAGCAGAATCCAGAGGGCGGGGTAAATATTTTTCATCGGAATACAGAGTCAGGCTTTGGGGTAAGGGAGGTTGAGGCGGCGCGGACGGCCGTTGAGCCGCCGCCGGGAGTTGCCGCGCGGGAAAAAGGAGTCGCGCGGCGCCGAAGAATCAGGCGCGGCAACAACATCGTCTGGGCAAAACCGGAGTGTGCATGGCAAGGAAAGGGAGTCGGTCGGGGAAAGAGCGGGAGCAGCTGTTATACTTTTTGGAGGGGGGCAAAATTTTATAACAGGGTCGTGTTATACTTTTTGGAGGGGGGTGAAAAAATATAACACGGTCCGAGGTGGGCAGGACCGCGGGGGCTTCAGCGTCGCTTAGTACACGTCTTCCAGGTAGCGGCGCTGCTTTTTGAGGGCGCGCAGGTAGTCGTGGGCAGCTTCGGCGGAGCAGCCGGCCTCGCGCTCCACCACCTGCCGCAGGGCTTCCTGGATGGCGGTGCCGAGGCGGACTTTGTCGCCGCAGACGTAGAAGTGGGCGCCGTTTTCGAGCCAGCCGTACACGTCGCGCGACTTTTCCAGCAGGCGGTGCTGCACGTAGATTTTCTCAGCCTGGTCGCGGCTGAAGGCCACGTTGAGGTGGCGCAGGGTGCCGCGCTTGAGGTGCTGCAGCCACTCGGTTTGGTAGAGGAAGTCGGTGGTGAAGTGGGGGTTGCCGAAGAAGAGCCAGTTGCGGCCCTCGGCGCCTAGCTCCACGCGCTCCTCTACGAAGGCCCGGAACGGGGCCACGCCGGTGCCCGCGCCCACCATGATGATGTCGGTGGCCGCGTCGGCGGGCAGCTTGAAGTACTCGTTGCGCTCCACGAACACCCGGGCCGTGTGGTCTACGGCGAGCCGGTCGGCCAGGTGCGACGAGCACACGCCGTGCTTGGTGCGCCCGTGGGCGGCGTAGCGCACGGCACTCACCGTGAGGTGCACCTCGTCGGGATGCACGAGCAGGCTGCTGGCAATGGAGTAGGCCCGGGCCGGCAGGGGCCGCAGCACCGTGGTGAGCTGCTCGGCCGATAGCTCCACCGGAAACTCGGTGAGCAGGTCGGCCACGTCGCGGCCGTATACGTACTGCTGCAGCTGCGGAATGTCGGCCACGATGTCGGTCAGGCGCTTATGCTGCGGGGCCAGGGCGGCGTAGCGCTCCAGCACGTCGCGCGTCAGCACCGACAGCTCCAGCTTCTGGGTCAGGGCCGTGCCCAGCTCGAAGGCCACGCCCGCCAGCTGCACCGGCGCGGCCCCGTCGAGGCGGGCCGTGGCCAGCACCTCAGCCACCAGGGCCTCCCCGTTGCGCGGCACCACCGACAGCGCGTCGCCGGGCTCGTAGTGCAGGCCCGAGTCAGCCAACGACAGCTCTAGGTGGTAGGTTTCCTTGGTCGAGCCGCGGCCGTTGAGCTGAATCTTCTCCAGCACCGTGGCCTCAAACGGGTTGCGGCTGGAGTACGCCTCGCGCACCGGCTCCATGCTTACCTGCGTCGCCGTCGCGCTGCCGCCGCTGGTCGTTGCGCCGCTGGCGCCGGCCTCGGCGGCAATGACGTTCAGGACCTGCTCGGCCCACTGCTGGGCGGCCTCGTGGTAGTCGATGTCGCACTCCACGCGGCTGAGCAGGCGCCGGGCCCCCAGCTCGGCCAGGCGCTCATCAAACTCGCGGCCGGTCTGGCAAAACTGCACGTAGCTCCGGTCGCCGAGGGCCAGCACGGAATAGCGCAGGTCGGGTAGCTGGGGGGCGCGGCTGCTGAGCAGAAACTGGTGCAGCTCCTCGGCAGCCACCGGCGGCTCCCCTTCACCCTGGGTGCTCACTACCAGCAGCAGCTGCTGTTCGGTCTTGAGCGAACGGGTGGCGTAGTCGTTCACGTCCTGCACCGTCACGGCCACGCCGCGCTGCCGGGCCTGCTCGGCGGTTTGCTGGGCCACCTTCTTGCTGTTGCCGGTTTGGGAGCCGTAGAGGATGGTGAGCTTGGCCGCGGCGGCCGGCGCGACGGCTGACGCATCCGTTCCGGCCGCCGCCGTCGGCTGCACCTCGCCGCGCCCAGTACTGGTGCGGCCGTAGAAGTAGCCGCTCAGCCAGAGGAGCTGCTGATCGGAGAGGCCCGCGGTCAGGCGCTGCAACGCCTCATCATCGAAGCCCACGGGCAGAATCTGGTTGGAAGAAGGAAGGCTCATGGCTAGCGAAAAAGAAAGGTGAGGGGCTAGGCCACCTCGGCGTAGGAAAGCAATTCGGAAAACGCGGCCGGCACCGTGGCTGCCTCGGCCCGGGCCAGCCGGGCCACTTCGCCGATGATGATGATGGCCGGGGCGCCAATGCCTGCCGCCGCCGCTCGGCCCGGCAACTGGGTTACCGCGCCCGTCACGAGCCGGGCCGTGGGCAGCGTGCCGTTCTGGATGATAGCCGCCGGCACCGCGCCCTGCCCGTGCCGGCTGAAGACGTCCACAATGCGCTCCAGCTGGCTGAGGCCCATCAGAATCACGGTGGTGGTGCGCGACTGGGCCGCCTCACTCACCGCCGCCGACAGCTCGCCGGTGGCCGTGGTGGCCGTAATGACCCGGAAGCCCTCACTGGCCCCGCGGTGCGTGACCGGGATGCCCACGCTGCCCGCCGCCGCCACCGCGCTACTGATGCCCGGCACGTAGTCGGTCAGCAGGCCGTGCTGCTCGGCGTAGAGCATCTCTTCCCGCCCCCGCCCGAACACGAACGGGTCGCCGCCCTTCAGCCGTACCACGTGGCCATACTGCCGGGCGTTTTCCACGATGAGGGCGTTGATTTCGGCCTGGGCGTAGCTGCGCATCCCGCGCCGCTTGCCCACGAACAGCTGCCGGGCGCCGGGGCGCACGTAGGCGAGCAGGTCGTTGTTGGCCAGCGCGTCGTAGAGCACCACGTCGGCCTCGCCCAGCACCCGCACGCCCTTCAGGGTGAAGAGCTCCGGGTCACCGGGGCCCGCGCCGAGCACGGTCAGGCGGGGCGCGGAAGGTTGGAAGTTGGCCATGGCTTGTTAAATCTTAGAACTCAGAGCTTAGAACTTAGAGTCGTTCTGCTTTTAAGGATGATGACTGGGTAATCAGAAGCCTGGTGGAAGGCGTAAAGCATAGTTTCCCGCCGTAGCCCACTGGGTCTGCTTGCTAAGCTCTGAGTTCTAAAATCTCAGCTCTAAATCGTAAAGCCCAGGGGCTCGGGGACGAAGCTGTTCTGCACGGCTTCCACCATGCCAGCGGCCAGCGTGTCGCCGCTGAGCTCATCGACGAGGATGAAGGCGCCCGTGGCACGGTTGTCCTGGTAAGTATCGACCACCAGCGGGGCAGCAGTTTTGAGGCGGATGCCCACGATGTCGTTGAGCTGGGCCGACTCGGTGGCGGCGCGGCCGTAGGTGCGCACGTTCACTTTATAGACAATGGCCGACACCACGGCTTTCACCACCGCCGAGTGGTGCTGCACCAGCAGCTTGCGGCCGGGCCACAGCGGCCGCTCGTCCATCCAGCACACGGTAGCTTCCAGCTCCTTGGCCACGCTCACGTCGCTGCCCACCGGCACGATGGAGTCGCCGCGGCTCACGTCGACGTCGTCGCGCAGGCGGATGACCACGGCCTGGGGCGCGGCGGCGGTTTCCACCTCCCGCTGGTCTACCTCGATGGCCTCAATCACCGACTCCCGGCCGCTGGGGAGCACGTGCACCCGGTCG
>Ga0247729_10000464_pt1 | contig 16963 bp, 19 predicted proteins | sample UWRJL133311R2_FD_180958 | JGI IMG/M metagenome (GOLD analysis project Ga0247729, IMG submission 180958) | Plant litter microbial communities from Arlington Agricultural Research Station in Wisconsin, United States - UWRJ-L133-311R-2 | ecosystem: Environmental > Terrestrial > Plant litter >... | reverse complement strand
GCCGGGGCTACACCGCCACCGGCAAAGCCCAGGTGGTACGCATTCCCCGCTATACCACGCTCACCATCAACGCCGGCGCCTCCCTCACGGGAACGGCCTGGGATGGGGCCACCGGGGGCGTAGTAGCCGTGGAAGCCCAGGGCGCTACCACTCTCGACGGCAGCATCGTGGCCACGGGCCTAGGCTTCCGCGGGGGCGCCTTGTCCAACACGACTGCCAGCAACAACGCCAACTACGTGGGCTCCGGCAACACCGGCGGCGAGAAAGGGGAAAGCATTGCCGGCTACGGCGCCTCCTACGCTGGTGGCAGCCGCGGGCGGGGCGCGCCAGCCAACGGCGGCGGCGGCGGCAACTCCGTGAATGCCGGCGGCGGCGGCGGAGCCAACGGCGGCAGCGTCGCCGCCTGGACCGGTAAAGGCCGGCCCAGCATTACTACCAGCGCCTGGGCCAGCGCCTGGAACCTGGAAGGTGCCGGCTTTGCTACTTCCTCCTCCTCGGGCGGGGGCCGCGGCGGCTACGGCGTGTCCGACAACGACCTGGATGCGCTGACGATAGGACCCGACCAGGCCAGCTGGGGGGCCTACAGCCGGCCCAATACCGGCGGCGTCGGCGGCCGGCCGCTCGACTACACTACCAACCGCCTCTACCTGGGTGGGGGCGGCGGCACCGGCGACGGCAACACCAGCGTGGCGGGCGTCGGGGGCCGAGGCGGCGGACTGGTCTACCTGATTGGTCCCAGCTTCGCGGGTAGCGGCTCCGTCGTTTCCAACGGGGCGAACGGCGCAACGTCGCAGGCCAACAACCCCTTCGCCGACGGCGCCGGGGGCGGCGGGGGCGGCGGCACCATCGTGGTCAATGCCAGCGCCAGCATCAGCAACATTAACCTGACGGCCAGCGGGGGCGCGGGCGGCAACACCGAAAATACTGTGGACAAAGGCTACGGGCCGGGCGGCGGCGGGGGCGCGGGCTATATCGGCCTTGCGTCGGTAAGCTTCAGCAACGTCACCCTCACGCAGCAAGGCGGCGCCAACGGGGTTTCCACCTCACCCGGCCTCACCGAGTTTCCGCCGAACGGGGCCACGAGGGGCGGCGCCAGCAGCTTCGCCTTCTTCACCACCACTCCCACGCCCCTGCCCGTCACCTGGCTGCGCTTCACGGCTGCTCCCGCCGGAAGCCGCGTGCAGCTGAACTGGGCCACGGCCACCGAGCTACGCACCCGCAGCTTCGTGCCCGAGCGTAGCGTGGACGGCCTGCGCTTCGCGGCCTTCGGCGAGTCCGTGGCGGCGGCCGGCACCAGCCAGACCCAGCGAAACTACACCAGCTACGACGCCGCGCCCCCAGCCCAGCCCGTGGTGTACTACCGCGTCCGGCAGGTCGATACCGACGGCGCCACGAGCTACACCCCGATAGTGGCTGTGCGCCCCAACGGCAGCCTCGTGCTGGGCGCTTACCCCGTGCCGGTGCGCCGGGGTCAGCCCCTGCACACGGCCCTGCCGGCCGGCACCGCGCTGCAGCTCCGCGACCTGCTGGGGCGGCGCGTAGCGGTGCCTACCCTGTCGGCAGCTGATGGCACGCTGGACGTCGATACGCAGGCGCTGCCGTCGGGCAGCTACCTGCTCACGACCCCGGACGGGGCCACGCAGCGCCTGATAGTGCAGGAATAACCAAAGTCACTTCACAAGGAAGCCCTCTGGATGCACCGCCCCAAGACGGACGGTGCCCCGGAGGGCTTTGTAGTTATTGCAGGTGGCTTTCTACAGTTCCGTACGACGAGCCTCCACCTCGGCTTTAAGCGCAGCATTTTCTGTCAGCTGCTGGGCCAGGCAGTTCAACTCGTAGCGCCGCTTAATACTGGGATACAATACCGTTGGAACCGGTAGTCTGCTCCTGCCCAACACGTAGATGCGGTATTCGAGACGCTCGGGAAGCCGGCCGGGCACCCGCTCGGCGAGCAGCAACTCCGTCATGCGGTGCAAATCATCCAGGCCGGGCACGAGCCGCCGCGTGCGCGCCGCGTAGTGGGCCACCGCCTGAGGATCAGTAAAGGAAGACATAGCAGATGGGGTAAAAGGAGGCTGGCGCTGGTCCTTTTGGAATAAGAGTCAGGCCGGGGGCGGCAACGTATGTGACACAAGAAGCGGGCGAAAGTAACTAGCTGGCGCTGAACGGGCCCACCGAATCTTCCCAGCCCGCAGATTCCAGAGCACTGAAGAACGGTTTCAGATAAGGCGGAGCCGTCGCTGGCGCACCCGCCAGGAAACGGGTAGTTTTGGCCCTGCTCGCCGACGGTGGCCCGCCGGCCGGTGGAAGCCTCACGCAATGCCGCCCCCATGAACCGATTTGACCGTATCGTCGCTATTCTGCTGCAGCTGCAAACCCGGCGCGTGGTGAGTGGCCCTACCCTGGCCAGGCAGTTTGGGGTGAGCCTGCGCACGATTTACCGCGACCTGCGCACTCTGGAGCAGGCCGGCGTGCCGCTGTTTGGCGAACCCAACGTGGGCTACTCCCTGGCCGAGGGCTACCGCCTGCCCCCGGTGATGTTTACCCGCGAAGAGGCCGCGGCCCTACTCACGGCCGAAAAGCTGGCCGCCCGTCTCACTGATGCGCCCACGGCCCGGCTCAGTGAGACGGCCATGGACAAGCTGCGCGCCGTGCTGCGCCGCCCCGACCGGGACTATATCAACTCGCTCACGCCCCACATCCAGGTGGTCCGGCACGGCTCGGCGGCCGACGAATCCAGCGCGTACCAGCAGCTTGTCACGGCCGTGGCCACCCGGCAAGTGGTGCGGCTGCAGTACCATACTACGGACCCGGAGCCCGCCAGCACCCGCGACATTGAGCCCGTGGGCCTCTACCTCACCCACCACTGGCACGTGGTGGCGTACTGCCGGCTGCGGCGAGCCTTCCGCAACTTTCGCCTCGACCGTATCCGGGAGCTGACGCTTACCGCGGAAATCTTTGCCCCGCGCCCCGAAACCCTGCGGCAGTACTGGGCCGACCGGGCCAGCCACGGGCAGCGCGAGAAGGTGGTGCTCCGCTGGCAGACGGCGGGCACGCTGCCAACCCTGGTGCAGCGCCTGCACGACACCAAGCGGCAGTACGGCTGGGCCCACGAGCAGCAGCTGCCCGATGGCCGCCTGGAAATGACCCTGTACCTGGGCTCCCTGCCGTACTTGGCCGCCTGGCTGCTGCCCTACGCCGGGGCCGTCACGGTAGTGGAGCCCCCGGCCCTGCTCGGGCACCTGCAGGAGCTGGCGCAGCGAGCCCACGATTTTTTTGGCGGGCCCGCCCGAAATGCTGACACAGAGCTGTCATAGGGCCGGCGGACTTTTGTGGGGTCAAGCGACAAACGTCTTTCTCAACCCCCTACACCCGCAGTACCATGCAAAAGCGAACCGTTGACCCCTGGCAATGGGGCGAAAGAACTAATTCCGTGCAGGCCGTCGAAATCAAACAGGCCGACAGTACCCTCTACTGCTCCGGGCAGGTAGCCATCGACGCGGATGGGGTGCCCAGCGCGGCCGACATGCGGACCCAGTTTCTGCTGACCATCCAGAACCTGGAGCACCTGCTCCGCGAGGCCGGGTACGACTGCTCGGGCATTGTGCGGCTAAACGTCTTCACCACTTCCGTCCGGGAGTTTTTCACCACCTGCGCCGACGTCTACCAGGAGTGGATTGCCCGACACGGCATCCAGCAGGCCACAACCCTGCTGGAGGTGCAGGGCCTCTACGCCACCCTGACAATTGAGCTGGAGGCCACGGTGGTGAAATAAGCCTCGCGCCGCAAGGCAACCCAAGGGCCCGGTATAGTACCGGGCCCTTTTTTTATTAGCAGAACGGCTGGCCTAGCCCCCACCTTTTTTTCAGGGCCGCCCGAAATGCTGACACTGGGCTGTCATAGGGCCGGCGGACCTTTGTAGAGTCGGGTAAGAGCTGCCCGGGCTTTTCAACTTCCCTCCTTTTTCACTCTTATGTTTGACGTGCTGACTGACATCAACTGGCTGAGCGTGCTACTGGCCTTCGTCGTGTATTTTCTGCTGGGGGCCTTGTGGTACCTGGGGCTGTTTGCGCGGCCTTACAAAGTATCGTTGGGCAAAGCCAATGAAACCCTGAACAACCAGTCGGCCCTGTTTATGGTGGGGCCGGGCGTGTGCGTGCTGGTTTCCATCCTGGCCACCACCGTGCTGCTTTATGCGCTGCACATTACCACCTACGGCGAGGCGCTACGCTTGGCGGCTCTCGTGGGCGTCGGATATCTGGTGGCGAATACGACCAACATTGCCATCAATCCGAATATTCCCCGGCCCCTGCTTTACAGCGCCATTACCAGCGCCTACCACCTGGTCGGCATCACGCTTACCTGCCTCATTCTGGTAGCTCTGAAGTAAGACGTCCAATAGCGCGGCCGGCGACGCGGGCCGCGCTATCTTGGGTTAGCAATCCAGTCTATCTCCTTACGCAAGCCGCCATGACGAAGTCGGAAACTCTTACGGTATGCCCCCAAAACCGGCAGCAGTGGCGGGAATGGCTGCAGGCCCACCACGCCCAGCACCAGTCCGTGTGGCTGGTGTATTACAAAAAGACGTCCGCCACGCCCAACCTGACCTGGAGCGAAGCCGTGGACGAGGCCCTGTGCTTCGGCTGGATCGACAGCCAGGCCAAGCCGCTGGATGCTGACCGGTACCAGCAGTTCTTCAGCCGGCGCAAGCCCAAAAGCGGCTGGTCGAGGGTCAACAAGGAGAAAGTGCGGCAGCTGATTGCCGGGGGCCAGATGCAGCTGGCCGGCTTGGCCGCCATCGAAACAGCCCGGCAGAACGGCTCCTGGGAATTGCTGGACGCCGTGGAAGCCCTGCTCCTGCCGCCCGATCTGGCCCTGGCCCTGGCGCAAAATCCCGCGGCCGAAGTATATTTTCAGAGCCTGAGCCGGACGAACAAGCGCAACCTGCTGCTGGGCCTGGTGTTGGCCAAGCGGCCCGAAACCCGCCAGCGGCGCATCACGGCCATTCTGGAGCTGGCCGGCCAATAGCTAGCGGCCGCTTTGCTTCGCTCATTTCCTCATCGGAACACTCCCCCATGCCCGATAACCATCAACGCAAAAGCCATATGGACCCTTCCTTTGCCATGGAGCAGATGTACAATGCTCCGATCGAAAAAGTCTGGCGCGCCTTGACGGATGAGAACCAGATGCGAGAGTGGTACTTTCCTCAGCTAAGGAAATTTGAGCCCGTGGTGGGCTTCAGGTTTGAGTTTGCCGATGACGGCTCCGCGTATCAGAAAGAGTGGCGGGTAACGCAGGTCGTGCAGGGGCAAAAGCTGGCCCATAGCTGGACGTACAAGGGGTATCCCGGCAGCTCCGAGGTGAATTTTGAGCTAGTTGCCGAAGGAGCCGCGACCAGGCTTAAGCTTACCCATACCGGCCTGGCAAGCTTTCCTCCCGACCCCCACTTCGCCAGGCATAGATTTGAGGCCGGCTGGCAGCACATCCTTGGCGACAACCTGAAATACTATCTTGAAAGCCCCCACTGATGAGAGGAGCGGTTGATGATACCGGAGCCTACCTGGGCCGGGGGTGGCTGAATACGAGCAATTCCGCGGGCCCGCCCCCACCGGCGCGAGGCCGAGCTGGCCGACTTACCCGATGACGGCTGCGGCTCACCGTCGAGGACGACGGGCCACGGCGATGATGCGGCCCGGCCGGAGTTAAACAGGCCGCGGGGACCTTTCAGCACGTACCACCAAAGGACGCAGCCTTCGGCGCCGTGTGTGGGGTCAAACCACCCGCTTCCTCGCTGGTTGTCGTAGAAGTGGCGCGGCCGCTCCGCCCTTTTACCAGCAGGATGATGCAGTACGTGACCGATAGTTTTTACACCCTCCCAATCATCAGCAGCGCGCCTTTGCCCTGGCAGGGCGTGCGGGTGGAGCAGTACCACCTCGAAGCCGGGCGGCTGGCGGCCCAGCAGCACGAGCACCATTTGCTGCTGCTCTATCAGGTAGACCAGCCGCATTTGGTACGACGGCGCGACGGGGCGCGGGTGAGCGAAACCGTGTATCAGACCGGCGACTTGGGACTGTTTCCGGGTGGTGAATACGGCACGGCCATCGACTGGACGACGCCGAGCGACAACATCTACCTGACCCTGGAAGCGCCCTATTTGCGGCAGGTAGCCGGCCAGGATGTTACCCTGACGCAGGCTGTGCTGCAGAAGCGGATGAAGTTTGACGACCCTTTTCTGAGCCAGCTTAGCCGGCAACTGCTGGCCAGCGCGGGCAGCCGGCACGCGTTGGGACGGCTCTACGTGGAGTCGCTCACCACTACCTTGTGCCACCACTTGCTGGCGCACCACGCCACTATTCGGCGTAGCGCCGAGGGGCAGCCGCGGTTGAGTAGCGCAGCCCTGGCTCGCATCGACGCCTATCTGGAAGCCCACACTGCCCAACCCGTGACGCTGGAAGGGCTGGCGGGGCTGGCCAATCTGAGCGTGTTCCACTTTGCCCGCCTCTTCAAGCAAGCCACGGGCCTGCCGCCTTACCAGTACGTGCTGCGCTGGAAGATAGCGCGGGCTCAGCACCTGCTGCGCCGCGACTGCCTGGCCGTGGCCGACCTCAGCGACGAGTTGGGCTTTGCCTCGCCCAGCAGCTTTGCGGCGGCCTTCAAGCGCTTGGTGGGGTGCACGCCCCAGCAGTTCCAGCGCCGCTAGATACCCCGCAGAATAGCAAGAATCAACAAACAAGCGCAAGAACCGGGAGAAGGGGCCGGAGCTGGGGCAGGACCTTTGTCCCAACTTCATCACCCCCTTTTATGCGCTACAACCCCCTGGGAAACACCGGTCTGTTCGTTTCTGAACTGTGCCTGGGCACCATGACCTTCGGCAACTCGCCGGGCCAATACGCCGCCGCCTCGGGCGTCACGCAGGAGCAGGCCGAGGCCATCATCCGCCGCGGCTTCGACGCGGGCATCAACTTCATCGACACCGCCAACGTGTACGCCGGTGGGCAGAGCGAGGAGATGGTCGGCCAGGCCCTCAAAACCCTCGGCATCGCCCGACACCAGCTGGTGCTAGCCACCAAGGCCGAGCACGCCACCGGCGGCGGCCCCAACGACGGCGGGGCCTCGCGCTACCACCTGCTCAACGAGGTAAAAGCCAGCCTGAAACGGCTGGGCACCGACCACATCGACCTCTACCAGCTCCACGGCTGGGACCCGGCCACCCCGGTCGAGGCCACCATCCGCGCCCTCGACGAGATGGTGCGGCAGGGCTTGGTGCGCTACGTCGGCGTCTCCAACTGGGCGGCCTGGCAGATTGCCAAGGCCCTGGGTACCGCCGAGCGCCTGAACGCTGAGCGGTTTCAGTCGGTGCAAGCCTACTACTCGCTGGCCGGCCGGGACCTGGAGCGTGAAGTGGTGCCGGTGGTGGAAGCCGAAAACCTGGGCCTGCTGGTGTACAGCCCGCTGGCGGGCGGCTACCTCACGGGCAAGTACCGCGCCGGCAACGCCGAGGGCCGGCGCGCCACCGTGCAGTTCCCGCCCGTCGATGAGCAGAAGGGCGCGGGCGTGCTGGCCGCGATGGATGGCATCGCCAAAGCGCATACCACTACGCTGGCGGCCGTGGCCCTGGCCTGGCTGCGACACCAGCCCGCCGTGACCAGCATCATCCTGGGCATCAGGCAACCGGCTCAGCTCGAGGACAACCTTAAAGCCACCGAGCTGAACCTGACCAACGACGAGCTGCAGGCGCTCGACGCGGCTAGCGCCCCCGCTCCCGAATACCCCGGCTGGATGCTGGCCCACGGCAGCGCCGCCCGCCAGCACCTGCTCATCAGCGGACAGCTGGCGCCCCAGCACGAATAGAAATCCTCGCGTCGTCAGACCGGTGGCCGGCTTAGCTACGGGTCTGGCGACGCGGCAATTGCGGGTAATCTTCAGACGATCAGATGATGAGTTCTCCTTTGCAGCTGCGTATTGAGCTGGATGCCGGTTCCGGGTTTTGCTTTGGGGTGGTCTACGCCATTGAGCTGGCTGAAGAGCTGCTGGCCGAGCGGGGCTACCTCTACTGCCTGGGTGACATTGTGCACAATGACGAAGAGGTGCGCCGCCTGCAACGCCAGGGCCTGCGCATCATCGACTACGAGCAGCTGGCCGTGCTGCGCAACGAAACGGTGCTGCTGCGGGCACACGGCGAACCGCCGAGCACCTACCAGCGGGCCCTGGAAAATAACCTGACCCTGCTCGACGCCAGTTGCCCAGTGGTGCTCAAGCTCCAAAACCGCCTCAAAACCAGCGCTGACCGGGGTGAAGACATCGTGCTGTTCGGCCAGCCCGGCCACGCCGAGGTGCGCGGCCTGCTGGGCCAGACCCGCGGCCAGGCCCTGGTTATCGAAAAGCCCGACGAGTTGCCCGCCCAGCCGCTGCCGACGGCCCTGACGCTGTATAGCCAAACCACCAAGCAGCCCGCTGACTTCGACCGCCTGCGGCGGGCGCTGGAAGCGCAGGGCCACACGGTGCGGGCCCACGATACCATCTGCCGGCAGGTGAGCAACCGCGACCAGGAACTGCGACGCTTCGCGCAGCGGTTCGACCAGGTGGTATTTGTGGCGGGTACCAAAAGCTCCAATGGCCGCCTGCTGCACCAGGTTTGCCAGGAGGCCAATCCGCAGACGCACTTCGTGTCGCAGGTGGGGCAGCTGGCCCCGGCCTGGTTCCGAACTGGCCAGTCGGTGGGTATCTGTGGTGCCACCAGCACGCCCCGGTGGCTGCTGGAGCAGGTGCGGGATGAGTTAGCCCAGTTCTGACGGCTCCTCTTCCTACCAGTCTCAGCTACCTTCAACCGCTTTCAACCGCTTATGCACCGTCGTCGCTTCCTGCTGGGTGGCACTGCCACGGCGGCCAGCTGGCTGGTAGTCAGTAAAGCCACCACGAATACGCCTCCCCCTATGTTCGCCTCCTTCGTTTCCAATCCCGAGCTGCCCACGCTGCTGCCCGCCGATCAGTGGCCGGGCACTCCGGTAGATGCCAACGGCAAGTTCGTAAACCACGAGTTTCCCTACGTCAACCGCTTCAGCACGGTGGTTAAGTACTGGCTGCAGCCCAACCCCCAACGGGCGGAGAAAGAAGCGGACCCGTTTCAACTCCCCGTGGAGAAAACCGCCGCTTTCCTCCACAGTTCGGAGGATGTTATCGTGTGGCTCGGCCACGCCTCGTTTTTCATCCGCTTAGGTGGCCGCACGTTCCTCCTCGACCCGGTGCTCGGCAACCTGCCGGCGTTTGGCCGGCGCCTGGCGGAGCTGCCCCTGGCTCCCACTGCGCTGACGGGCATCGACTACATCCTGCTCTCGCACGCGCACTACGACCACTGCGACAAGCCCTCGCTCGTGCAGCTTTACGCCCAAAACCCGCAGGTTCAGTTTTTGACCGGCTTAGGTATGAAGCAGCTGCTGACCAGCTGGCTCCCGGGCGCGGCGGTGCAGGTAGCAGGCTGGTACCAGCAGTATCGCACCGAGGCCGCCTTGCGCGTCACGTTTTTGCCCTCGCGGCACTGGTCCAACCGCACGCCCTGGGACAAGAATGAAACCCTGTGGGGTGCCTTCGTGCTGCAAGCCGGGGGCCGGCAGGTGTACTTTGGCGGCGACTCGGGCTACGGCAGCCACTTTCGGGACGCGGGCCGGCTCTTTCCCGGCCTCGACGTGGCTATCATCGGAGCTGGGGCCTACGCGCCGCGCTGGATTATGGCGCCCAATCACCAGGACCCCGCCCACGCGGTGCGGGCCTTCCACGACACGGGCGCCAAGGTACTGGTTCCCATGCACTACGGCACCTTTAACCTGAGCGGTGAGCCCCGGGGTGAGCCGCCCCGCCTGCTGCAAGCGGCCCGCGATACCCGGCAGCTGCAGGGTGAGCTGCGGCTGCTGGCCGTCGGCGAAAGTCTGACTTTTACCCGCTGATTACCTATCGGCGGAGCTGCTGATAGCCAGTAACTGCCTGCTTGCAGTGCCCGGCACCCCGTGAAACCTGCCCACCCTTACCGATGGATCTGTGCTGCCTAGCCCATCCCTCCCAGTCTGTTGCTCTCTGGCTCAAGCAGCTTAGGGCTCGACGTGACTACCCCGCGGGCTCGGCCAGCTGTCCCGCCAGTACTGCGGCTTCGGCCCGCAGGCCCGCCAGACGGGCTTCCAGCAGCCGGTGCCGGGCGGCGCTGCCCTCCCCTTCCAGCGCCGCCTCGGCTTCGGCCGTCATGGCGGCTACCCACAGCCGCGGCCCCTCGGAGCCGGTGGTCGGCAGCATGGCCAGCAGCTTGGGCACGGCCCGCAGCCAGTCGAGGGCGCGGCGGGCGCGGGCCTGGCCCCGGTCGAGCTGCTGGCTGAGCCGGCCTAGCTCGTAGGCCACGGCGGCGGCGCGGGCCCGCAGGGGCGCGGGGTCGGTGGGAGCCAGCGCGGAAGGCGGCAGCAGCGCGGGCGGAATAGCCGGCGGCAGCCCCTGCACCAGCCAGGCCAGCACCTCTCCCGCCGCGGCGGGCAGCGTGCGGTGGCCGGCCTCGATTTGGGTGATGAGGGGGCGCGACACGCCCAGCACTCCGGCTAGCTGGGCCTGAGTTAGGCCCAGGCCCGCCCGAATCAAAGCCAAGTAGTGCGGCACAGCCGGTACGCGAAGGGGACGGGGCATGAGGGCGAGGGTCTTGTTACCTTAATTCTCGTTGGAGCAAGTAAGGTAACAGAGTCGTTGTTACCTTACTTGCTCCAACGAGAATTAAGGTAACAACGGCTAAGCTGGCCGTAATTTACTTTTCTTCGCTCACCGTCTCAGCTCTATCGGCGCGGCCGTTGCCGGGACAAGATAACGGTGGAGCTTGGATTGTCCGCAACCTGGGCGCCCGGAAAGTAGGCTGGCACCTGGGTCTTCAACGGCTGGAGTACTGAGTATAGGGCAGAGCGCAAGCAGACCGTTTGTTGAAAGAAGGTAGTTCGCGCAGAGCAGTCAGGTTTAAATTGGAGCTCTGATTTGTGCACTTCAGACTTCACTGACCTAGACATTTTGCGAGTTGGTTGCCAGTGAACCGGATGTTATGCCTCAATTAGGGGAACCGCTGGGTTGGGTCCTGTACTTTTATGCGCACAAGGATTAAAATACCATGCACCAAGGAGACCTAATAGTTTTTGGCCAGCACCGGTGGCGCGTGCTAGCCCGTCAAGACCACGGGGTATTAATCATTACCGAAGACATCCTAGAGTTGCGCTGGTATCACCAGCAGTTCGTCGACGTCACCTGGGCAGAGTGCTCACTACGGCACTACCTAAACCAGACCTTTTACCAAGCCTTCCGTCCAGACGAACAAACCAGAATAGTAGCGGTTGCCAACTCGAATCCGGATAACCCGTGGTTTGAAACCCCTGGGGGGCCAACGACCACGGACCACGTCTTTTTGCTGAGCCTGGAAGAGGTATGCGCGTATTTTGGCGACAGCCGCGCCAATTTATGGACCAAAGGCCGTCAACGGTGGTGCATTGACGACGCACACAACGCCGCCCGACAAGCCACCTACGGCGCAGTTGCCCACTGGTGGCGGCTTCGCTCACCAGGCTATTATGGTCGCACGGCGGCAAGCATCACCGCCAACGGTGGGATCTACGTCCGGGGCAATGGCGTGCACGGTCGACCGAAAGACGGGGGTGGGTTGCGTCCTGCGTTGTGGCTGAAGCCAACTTCCTGAACGCTCGTTTTATTTTATCTTCCTCAACGGCTGCACACTACCACCGCTGCCTCGAAAAAACTTCCTTAACCGCGCCAAGCAGGGGTCTTTCCGACGTCTAGTGTATCTTGTATTCTTCCCCAGAACGCCAACGGCCCATTCAAAGCGCGGGAGTTGGTGTCTTACACCCGGCGGATACTCGTTATACTATCTCTAAGATGAAAATGGTCGCCCTAGCGGGGGTGGCGGGCCTTTTGGCTGCTTCGTTCCGCGCCCACAGCCAAGACCTCACTCCCGCCGAGCGCGCGGCCCTAGTCCAGTCCGTGCAGCGCCAAAAAGCGTTAAACGCCGCGGCTGGCGACCGTATCGCGCAACAGGCACCCGTGGTCTTTATTGGCCGGCCCCTGACCGATGAGGTGCGGCCCGGCAAAACCGGACGCTTTTACCATACGACCGTAGTGCAGGTACTGGAAGTGTTGCGTGGTGCGGCGCTTGTTACCCCAGGCACCCTCTCGATTACCGATACGATTGGTACCGACGGCCGCCATCCCCTCGGACGCCCGCCCACGTTCCGGGAACTCCACGAAGAGATGGGACATACCGGGTATGCCTCCGGCAGTTGGGGCGTGTACTTTTGCATGCCTTCCCCGTTTCCTATGCCCCTGGTTCCCTACCGGACCGATAACCGCGTTAACCTCCGGTTCTACGAGAGTAGTTACGAGGCCCAGGTGCAAACGCAGACGGCCTTCGTCATGCGCACCGACGGGTGCAGCCAGGAAACGTTGCTGGAGGGCTTGGGCCAACGCTTCGCGTCCGAGGGAGTCCTGTGGGAATACTTGAGCCGCGTGGCACACGTTACCCCCCGACGCCAACCCGCCGCCTCGTACCCGCCTCCGGTGTTAAACGCGGACGCGAATGAGGGCCGTGGGAAGGACTACCGCACGGGTCCAGCCCACAGTACGCCCACGCGCTAGCGCAGCCCCGGGGCCGCGTACGTCCACGCTGCGGCTTTTGCCAGGAGCTCACGAAACTCATCTCTGACATCGGTTTTCTGTACTTAGCTACTTGAACTCAGTCTGGACAATAGAGCCCATTTGCTAGCCCGTAAGCGGCCATGAATGGCGTTTTACTCAAAGGAGCGTTTAAACAACGAAGTCAAATTGCTAAGCTAACAGGAGCAATTCGACCTTAGCCAGTAAGGAGACCAAGTCTTTTACTCGTTCATTAGGAATAGTGGAGAATCCAGGGTCACTCGTGGTTATCTCAGAGATGCCTAAAACCTCTTCTTCGAACTGAAGCACATAGAACTGGTCACGGCACCAGACATCGAGCATAATGGCGCCGGAGGGAAATAGGTGCAGCTTGTGCCGGATGCCTGCTTGGGCAAGCCGCTCTACTACTGCCGCGCAAGCCAGGGCCTGTTTTGTCATAAGGGTCAATTGGTGAGAATACACGAAGCTAGTGCCGACTTCGCAGTTCTCGCAAACAGCGGTTCTAGCAAAAGGAGCGTTTTTCGCTACTTCAGCAGAGAGAAGGGGGCCAGTAAGTAGATCTTCAAAAAGTCGTGGAAGGAATCCGCCACCACCTCGATGTCTTCCTGATGCTGATAATGCAGGTAGATTTTGGGGTCGTTTTGGCGAAACCCAAAACGGCACAAATTGATACAGTGGTCGGCAAAGCAGAGCAATTCGGCGGGATGACCATCCGCTACTTCTTGGGCGATACGTTCCGTCGACCAAAAGGAAAACATTGCCTCATCCCAGTCAAAATCCGTGAACCCGTTCACCCGCCTCAGGTACGCAGCAAACGCAGGGTCGCCGGAAAAGGCCAACGCCTGTTCAAAGGCCAACAGAGTAGTATCGCTCACCCCAGGGTTACAAGTCACCCCGTGCGTTTTCCAGGATGTTATCACCTGGTCTAGCGTGTCCTGAAATGATGGGTCCATGGGTAGAGTAGGCTACGACAGGTAACGCAACAAATAGACGCATAGAACTCCGAATTTGCGTTCAGCCAAACGGTCGTTTCGGAATCATATCGAATAACCGCATCTACGCTTCGGCTCAGGCACCCCCAGTGCTTGACTTGTGCATGGCCCGATTAAAACGGCACTTGAAAATAGGGCCACGCGAAATAGAGAGCCGCCCCTTGCAGCAGTGTCAGCACCAGGGTAACGCCCCAGAAAGCGGCTTTGCGGTTTTTATGGTGCAGCAGCAACATAGCCGCCCAAGCGCCGGGCGCCGCGCCAGGCAGCGTGGCGAGGTGCAGCGTTTTTTCGGCAATGCGCCGCTGGCCCCGTTGGGCTTTCCGTTTATCCAGGGCGAAGAGCAGGAAACACAGGAGATTGAAAAACAACAGGCAACTCAAGAATATTGTCATAGTGCGGGAGGCGGGCCTTTCTGAGTAGTTGGTTCGGAGTTTTGGCCTGGGTGGGCGCGGCACGGGTCCGGACCAGTTGGGCGCGTTCACAGTGGGCGAGGAAGACGGACTACCAGGGGTTTGGCAGACGAAGATGACACCAATGGGGCCGCAAGGTATGGAGCTGCGTTCCAGGAAAAGTTGAAAAACTAAAGGAGAGTAATTTGGGCAATGCCTTCTCGATACCCACACTATCAAACCCTGCTGGGTTTCATCACCAGCCTTCAGTACCCCGACTTTAGCACCGTCACAGCCGCAGGCATCAGCTTTATTTTGCAAGAAGCCGATGGGGACTTTGTCGTAGGGAGCTATCTGCTGGATGTATTTCCCTATACCTGGCCCGGCATCAACCTCCTACGAAGCCTGCACAAAACGCGCGTTAGGCAGAGCATCAGCCACGCTGTAAGAAGGAAACCCTGCGTACAGCGGCTTCAAACCAGATACTAAAGTAACTTGGGGCCGCTTGCTCCGGGTCAGCCCGCCCAAGCAATACCACGTCAGATAGCTCAACCCCTCCGCCTATGTCCATCACTTCCCAAGAAGAACTAGCCGGCCTGCAGCGCATCAGCGAAGCCGTCGGCACCACGCTGCAGCAAATGCGCGCCTATGCCCGGCCGGGGATGACCACCAAGGAGGTAGACGACTACGGCGGCGGTATTCTGGCGGCATTGGGGGCCAAATCGGCGCCGCGGCTCACCTATGGCTTTCCGGGCTGGACGTGCATCAGCGTGAATAACGAAGTGGCGCACGGCGTTCCATCGGCTCGCAAGGTGCTGCAGGAAGGCGACCTGGTGAACATCGACGTCTCGGCAGAGCTGGACGGCTACTGGGCCGACAACGGCGGCTCCTTCGTGCTCGGGACCGATATTCACCAGCACCAGCCCTTGGTCGACGCCTCCCGGCAGATCCTGCGCACGGCCCTAAGCCGCATCCGCGGGGGCGTCCGCATTGCCGATATAGGCGGGCTGATTGAGGCCGAGGCGCGCAAGGCGGGCTTTCGGGTGATTAAGAACCTGGTGGGGCACGGCGTCGGGCGCAGTCTGCACGAGGAGCCCACGGAAATACCCTGCTACTACGACCGGCACAATCTGAAGCGCTTCAAAAAGAACTCGGTGGTGGCGGTGGAGACGTTCATCTCGACCCGCGCCACGCTGGCCCACCAGCTCGGCGACGGCTGGACGCTGGCCACCAACGACGGCAGCTTCGTGGCCCAGCACGAGCACACCATCGTTATTACCGACGGCCAGCCTATCATCCTGACGGCGGCCAACCGCATCTGGGAGTAAGCACTTCAAGTACAGTTTGCCTCCGCTACTGCAAGTCGGGGTCAATGAAGTTGCGGAAGGCTTTGCGGTAAGACTCGCTCACGGGCAGAAACCGGCTGCCGATTTGCACCTTGTCCTTGAACACGGCATCGATGCCTTCCAGGCTCACGATGTAGGAGTGGTGAATGCGGACGAAGCGCGCGGCGGGCAGCTGCTGCTCCAGCGCCTTGAGCCGCTGCAGGCTCACGATGCGCTGCTGGCGAGTGTGGATGGCCACGTAGTCCTTCAAACCTTCCACGAACAGAATATCGGCCTGCCGGATCTTGACCAGGCGGGTGCCGTCCTTCACGAACAGAAACGGCGACGACTCGGCCAGCGCGGGCACCACCGGCGCCACTGGGCCGGCCGGTACCGGGGTGGCGCCGGGCAGCAGGCGGGCCTGGGCCTTGTGGGCGGCGCGCAGAAACCGCTCCAGCGTGATGGGCTTGAGCAGGTAGTCGACCACGTCGAGGTCGTAGCTTTCCAGGGCGTACTCGGAGTAGGCCGTGGTTAGAATCACCAGGGGCTGGCGGGGCAGGATCTTGAGCAGGGCCAGCCCGGTAATCTCGGGCATCTGCACGTCGAGCAGCAGCAGGTCGATGGGCTGGGTACTCAGCTCCTGCAGGGCCGCCAACGGGCTGGCGCAGGCCGCGTGCAGGGTCAGAAACGGCACTTTCTCCACGTAATCCGCGAGCAGCTTCCGGGCCATCGGCTCATCATCCACAATCAGGCAACGCAGCATCAGGCCAGGGTTAGGGTGAGGTGGACGCGGTACTCGGCGGGGCCGTCTTCTACGTGCAAGATATGCCGGCCGGGGTAGTGCAAAGCCAGGCGGCGGCGCAGGTTCTGCAGGCCAGTACCGGCGGCGGCCGGCACCGGGGCGGGGTGCGGCAGCCGGCCGTTGGCCACGGTGCAGACGCACTCCGCGCCCCGCAGCCGAATGAGCACCGTCACCCAGGCTTGGGGGTCGGTGGTGCTCACGCCGTGCTTAAAGGCATTTTCCAGGAAGGTAATCAGCAGCAGCGGGGCAATGCGCACGCCCTCGGTTTGGCCCTCCACCACAAACTGCACCGGAATCGGGGCGTTGAGGCGCAGCTTTTCCAGGCTGACGTAGTTCTGCATGTACTCGATTTCCTGGCTGAGGGCCACGGTGGCGTGGTTCGACTCGTAGATCATGTAGCGCATCATCTGGGCCAGCTTGGCCACCACCTCCGGCGTGTTGGGCGACTGGGTGTAGGCCAGGTAGTAGAGGTTGTTGAGCGTGTTGAAGAGAAAGTGCGGGTTGATCTGGGCCTTGAGCAGCTTCAGCTCGGCCGTCAGCTGCTCGTTTTCCAGGGCCTTGGTGCGGGCATCGAGGTCAAACCAGCCCACCACGAAGCGCAGCATACTCAGGAAAGCCACGATAAACAGCGTGCCCATGACCACCGTCAGCACGAAGGCCGATGACGCCATGTATGTCTCCTGCATCTGCCCCACCGCCAGCTGCCGCTGCACGAATACCCGCAGCGCCACCACCAGGGCAAAGGGCGCAGCCAGCTCCAGCAGGTAGCGCCCAAGCTGC
>Ga0247729_10000460_pt1 | contig 17032 bp, 12 predicted proteins | sample UWRJL133311R2_FD_180958 | JGI IMG/M metagenome (GOLD analysis project Ga0247729, IMG submission 180958) | Plant litter microbial communities from Arlington Agricultural Research Station in Wisconsin, United States - UWRJ-L133-311R-2 | ecosystem: Environmental > Terrestrial > Plant litter >... | reverse complement strand
GCGCCGTCAAGCTGATCGGCTGTCCGACCTTCGCGGATCTCGATTCGCTGATCGAGGCCGGCGTCGACGCCGTGACCATCGCCGCGCCGACCCATCTGCATCATCAGGTGGCGCTGGCCTGCATTGCGAAGGGCATTCACGTTCTGGTGGAAAAGCCGATTGCCTCCACGGTGGAAGAGGGCCGCGAGATCGTCGAGGCCGCGCGTGCGGCCGGCGTCACCTTGATGGTCGGCCATGTCGAACGTTTCAATCCCGCCGTCGCCACCATCAAGCAGGCGATCAAGGACGAGGACATTCTCTCCATCGCCATCACCCGGGTCGGCCCGTTTCCGCCGCGGATGTCCGATGTCGGCGTGGTTATCGATCTTGCCGTCCATGACATCGATCTGATCCGCTGGTTCACCGAATCCGACATCGTCGACGTGCAGTCGCAGCTTGCCAATGCCGTGGCCGAGCGCGAGGACATCGCGCTACTCCAGTTCCGCACCGCTTCGGGCGTGCTGGCGCACATCAACACCAACTGGCTGACGCCGTTCAAGGCGCGCACGGTCACGGTTGCGACCCGCGGCAAATATGTGATGGGCGACCTGCTGACGCGCCAGGTCACCGAATGCTTCGGATTCAAGACCGACGGCAGCTACTCGATGCGTCATCTGCCCGTTGGCCAAGACGAGCCTTTGCGCGCCGAACTACTGGCGTTCCTATCCGCGGTTCGCAGCGGCGACGTGCCGGCGGTGACCGGCGAGCAGGGCGTGGCTTCGCTGGAGATCGCGATCCAGTGCCTGGAGGCGCCGAAGAAGCCTGCCGCCACCGCGGCCCGTCCGGCACCGCGCAAGGTGGTCGGCTGACGTCACTCAATCCGGCGCGTACGCGCGCTGCTGTTCAACTAGATACTGCAGGCCCCCATGAACCAGCATTCGCGTCCCGAACCGGCCCCCGTTCCCTTCATCGATATCGGCGCGCAGCGCCGCCGGCTCGGCCAGTCGATCGACGATGCCGTGGCCCGCGTGCTCGATCATTGCCAGTTCATCAACGGTCCGGAAGTCACCCAGCTCGAAGCCGCGCTCGCCGCCTATAGCGGCGCAAAGCATGTCATCAGCTGCGCCAGCGGCACCGACGCGTTGCTGATGGTGCTGATGGCCAGGAAAGTCGGCCCGGGTGACGCGGTGTTCTGCCCGTCCTTCACCTTCTGCGCTACCGGCGAGGCCGTGGCGCTGACCGGCGCGTCGCCGGTTTTCGTCGATGTCGACGCTGCCACCTACAATATGGACACGGCCTCACTGAAGTCAGCCATCGCAACCGCAAAGGCTAAGGGTCTCAAGCCGAAGGCGATCATTCCCGTCGACCTGTTCGGCCAGCCCGCCGACCACGACGCGATTGCGGCCATTGCCGAGGCCGAGGGCCTGTTCGTGCTCGACGACGCCGCGCAGGCGTTTGGTGCGACCTACAAGGGCAAGCGCCTCGGTACCGGCGCGCTGGCCACTGCCACCAGCTTCTTCCCGGCCAAGCCGCTCGGCTGCTACGGCGATGGCGGCGCCATCTTCACCGACGACGACCAGCTGGCCGCCGACCTGCGCAGCATCCGCGTGCACGGCCAGGGCTCCGACAAATACGACAACGTCCGCCTCGGGCTCACCGGCCGTCTCGACACCATCCAGGCCGCCGTGCTGATCGAGAAGCTGAAAATCTTCGACGACGAAATCGCCGCCCGCAACACCGTGGCGGAGCGCTATGCGCGCAGCCTCGGCAACATCGTCACGGTGCCGCGGGTGACCGAGGGCAACACTTCGATCTGGGCCTGCTACACCATCCGCTTGCCGGAGGGCACCGACCGCGACGCCTTTGCCGCATCGCTGAAGGCGCAGGGCGTGCCGACCGCGATCTATTACGTGAAATCGATGCACATGCAGACCGCTTACGCCGGCTATCCTGTCGCCGACGGCGGCCTGCCGGTGTGCGAGGCGCTGTCCGCCGACGTGATCAGCCTGCCGGTGCACGCCTATCTCGACGAAGCCACCCAGGAACGCGTGATCGAGGCCGTCCGCAACGCGCTGGCGTAGGCCCTTGCCCCGGACGCGATGCGATACGCAGTATCGCTTCGCAGAGCCGCGGCCGTTACACGCACCGGCGCTCGGGACGGTCCCAGCTGCGCAGCGGCATGAAGAACGCCGCTAGCGCGTCCGGGAAGCGAAACATCTCCGTATTCCCCATTTGGCCCGCGCGCCGCATGCTGTAGAAGCGGCGGATGCTTCGACGTATTTTCACCGTAGGCGGATACACGCTGCTGTCGCGGATCACTGGATTCGCGCGCGACATCCTGCTGGCCGCGATCCTCGGCGCCGGCCCAGTCGCCGACGCGTTCTTCGTCGCGCTGCGGCTGCCGAATCATTTTCGCGCCATCTTCGCCGAGGGCGCCTTCAACGCCGCCTTCGTGCCGGCCTATGCCCATGTCCATGGCGAGGGCGGCGAGGCCTCGGCGCGGTTATTTGCGAATCGCATCTTTACGCTGCTCTTCGTCTCGCAGGTCGGGCTGCTGATCGTGGCGCTGCTGTTCATGCCGCAGGCCATGAGCATCCTGGCGCCGGGTTTCACCGACGAGCCCGAGCAACGCCGCCTCGCCATCGAACTGACGCGCATCACCTTTCCCTATCTGCTGCTGATCACCCTGGTGACGCTGTATGGCGGCATGCTCAACGTGGTGAACCGCTTCGCCAGCGCGGCAGCGGCCTCGATTTTCCTCAACATCTCGATGATGGCGACGCTGGCGGTCGCCGTGTGGTTTCCGACGCCCGGTCACGCCGCGGCGTGGGGCGTGCTGATTTCGGGCTTCCTGCAGTATTTTCTGCTCGCCGGCGATCTCGCCCGCCATGGCGGCTTGCCGCGCTTCGCACCGTTGCGACTCGACGAAGACGTCCGCGCCTTCTTCCGCGCGCTGGGGCCGGCGACGTTGGGCTCGATGGGCACGCAGGTGGCTTTGTTCGCCGACACCATCATTGCCACCTTCCTGCCGGTCGGCGCATTGTCGGCGCTGTATTACGCCGACCGCCTCAACCAGTTGCCGATCGGCGTCATCGGCATCGCCATCGGCACCGTGCTGCTGCCGGAGATGTCGCGGCGGATCACCTCGGGCGATCATGCCGGCGCGATGGCCTCGCAGCGCCGCGCCTTTGAATTCACGCTATTGTTCTCGGTGCCGTTCGTCGCCGCCTTCCTGACCGTGCCCGATGTCATCATGCGCGCGATGTTTGCACGTGGCGCCTTCACCAAGGCCGATGCGGTCGCGGCCGGCGCGACGCTCGCCGCCTATGCCATTGCGCTGATTCCCTTCGTGCTGATCCGCAGCGCGGTGGCCACCTTCTACGCCCGCAAGGACACCGCCACGCCGGTCAAGGCGTCGCTCACCGGCATTGCCGTTAATGTGCTGCTGAAAATCCTGCTGATGGGGTCGCTGGCCCAGGTCGGGCTGGCGCTGGCCACGGCCGTCGGCGCCTGGGTCAACCTGCTGCTGGTGATCGGCTTTGCGGTCCGGGCCGGCTATCTGGAATTCGACCGCGCTTTCGTGCTGTCGCTGGTCAAATTCTTCGTGATCGGCGTCCTGCTCGCTGCGACATTCTGGCTCGCCTCGCGCTTTGCTGCGGCGCAGTTCGCCTCGTGGAATTCGCTGCGCGACGAGGCCGCGCTGGGCATTTTGATGCTGGTCGGAACGGCGGTTTACGCTGTGCTGGTGCTGCTGCTGTTCGGTCGCCGCTGGCTGCGATCGCTGGTGCGCAGCTAGGTCGCATTTGCGCTTCGCGCCGTTCCCCTGCAGAATAGAGCAAATCTAAACTGCAGGCGGAGACATCATGGCCCAGATCAAGTTCGGCGTCGGACAAAGCGTCCTGCGCAAGGAAGACGATGCCCTGATCCGCGGCAAGGGCCATTACACGGACGACCATGCCCCCGTGAGCCTGCATGCGCTGGTGCTGCGCTCGCCGCATGCCCACGCCACCTTCACCCTCGATGCCGCGCATGCGCGCACGTTGCCCGGCGTGTCGACCATCCTGACTGCCGAGGACGTCAAGGATCTCGGCGGACTGCCGTGCCTGTTCAATCTGGAAGATAACCCGTTCACCGGGCCGGACTACCCCATCCTCGCTGCGGGCACCGTGCGCCATGTGGGCGACGCCGTGGCTTTCGTGGTGGCGGAGACCATCGACCAGGCCCGCGACGCCGTCGAGGCGATCGAGGTGGAGTGGACGCCGCTGCCGTCGGTCAACGGCCTGGTCAATGCCGTGAAGCCGAATGCGCCGCAGGTCTGGCCTGCGCATCCCGGCAATGTGCTGTTCGACGTGCCGATCGGCGACAAGCAGGCCGTCGACGCGGTATTCGCCAAGGCGCCCGTCATCGCCGAAGTGAAGATCGTCAATCCGCGCGTCATTATCAACTACATGGAAACCCGCGCCGCGGTCTGCGAATACGACGTCAAGCGCGATCACATGACGCTGACCATCGGCAGCCAGGGCAGCCACCGGCTGCGCGATATTCTGTGCGACAACGTCCTCAAGATTCCCCACGACAGGATGCGGGTGATCTGCCCCGACGTGGGCGGCGGGTTTGGTACGCGGCTGTTTCCGTACCGCGAATATGCGCTGGTCGCCGTTGCTGCGAAGAAGCTGCGCAAGACCGTGAAGTGGGCGGCAGACCGCGCCGATCATTTTGTCGGCGACGCGCAAGGCCGCGACAATGTCACCCATGCCCGCATGGCGCTGGATGAAGATGGCAAGTTCCTCGCCATGGATGTCGACCTGATGGCCGACATGGGCGGCTACCTGTCGACCTTCGGGCCGTACATTCCCCATGGCGGCGCCGGCATGCTGCCGGGGCTCTATGACATCCAGAAATTCCACTGCCGGGTCCGCACCGTGTTCACCAATTCAGTGCCGGTGGACGCCTATCGCGGTGCCGGTCGCCCCGAGGCGGCGTACGTGATCGAGCGGCTCGTCGATGCCTGCGCGCGCAAACTCGGCATGACGCCGGACGCCATCCGCCGCAAGAATTTCGTTCAGCCGAAGGCGATGCCGTACACCACCGCCACCGGCAAGGTCTACGACTCCGGCGATTTCGCCGCGCATATGAAGCGGGCGATGGACGTCGGCAACTGGAAGGACTTTCCGAAGCGCGCCAAGGCGGCGAAGAAACTCGGTCTGGTGCGCGGCATCGGCATGGCCACCTATGTGGAAGTCTGCGGCACCATGGGCGACGAGACCGCCAACGTGGCTGTTGGTGCCGACGGCGACATCACCATCCTGATCGGCACCCAGTCGACCGGGCAGGGCCACCACACCGCCTATGCGCAGATCGTAGCCGAACAATTTGGCGTGGCGCCGGAGCGGGTGCATATCATCCAGGGCGACACCGAAAAGGTCGCCACCGGCTTGGGCACCGGAGGCTCGGCCTCGATCCCCACCGGCGGCGTCAGCGTGCAGCGCGCGACGCGAAAACTCGGCGTCAACCTGCGCGAACTCGCCGCCGACGCGCTGGAGACCAGCGCCGCCGATCTGGAGATCGAGGATGGCGTGGTCCGCATCGCCGGCACCGACCGCTCGATCTCTTTCGCCGACCTCGCCAAGAAGGCCGATCCTTCGAAACTCAACGCATCGGAAACCTTCAACAGCGCCGATGGCACCTTTCCGAATGGCACCCATTCGGTGGAGGTCGAGATCGACCCCGCCACCGGCAAGATCCAGATCATCAACTACGTCATCGTCGACGACTTTGGCGTGACCTTGAACCCGCTGCTGCTGGCCGGCCAGGTTCATGGCGGCACCATGCAGGGCATCGGCCAGGCCTTGATGGAGCAGGCGGTGTACGACCCGAAGGACGGTCAGTTGGTCACCGGCACCTTCATGGACTACGCGCTGCCGCGCGCTGCGGATGGCGCCTCGATCAGTTTCGAGACCCACAACATTCCCTGCACCACCAATCCGCTGGGGGTGAAGGGCGCGGGCGAGGCCGGCGCCATCGGCTCCTGCCCGGCGGTGGTCAACGCCATCATCGATGGCCTGTATCGCGAATACCGGATCGAGCACATCGACATGCCCGCCACGCCCGAGCGGGTCTGGATGGCGATCCGCGAACATGAACGCCTGCATAATCTGTGAGGCGTCGCCGGGAATACACCGCCGGTGGCGGTGTTATGCATCAGTTGCACATTTGTCTTAGTCGAATTCCAGATAGGGGTTGAGCATGAAGCGGTCGATCATTGTTGTTGCGGCCATGCTGCTGGGAGCCGGCGCCGTCATGGCGCAGCAGGATATCGTCAAGGACCGTCAGGCCACCATGAAAGCAAATGGCCGCGCGCTCGGCGGTACGCTGAGCCCTATGGCCAAGGGCGATAAACCCTACGACCAGGCGGCTGTCGATGCCGCCCTGGCCGTGCTCGCCGACTGCGTGGCCAAGATGCCCAACGCGTTTCCGGTCAGCACCAAAGGCTTGAAGGGCGAGGGCGATTACAGCACGTCGCCCAAAGTCTGGGAAGACAAGGCCGGCTTCGACACCAAGGTGGCCAGCTTCGGCAAGGTGGTCACCGAAGCCAAAGCGAGCATCAAGGACCTCGATACGCTGAAGGCCAACGTCGGCGGCATCGGCAAGGAATGCGGCGGCTGCCACGAAACGTTTCGGCTGAAGAGCTGAGGGTAGCTCTCGCGCGGACCTATCCGCGTCGTCCCGGACCGGTGAGCGTAGCGAACGCCGATCCGGGATCCATATCCTCGAGGTCGCGGCTTGAGAAATGCCGTGACCCACGCGCTTCACATTTCGATAACGTGTATGGGTCCCGGCTTGCGCTCGCAAGCTCGCTTGCCGGGACGACACAGAACTTACTTCGTCACCTGGCCGCGGATCTCGCCACCCGGGTTGGCGGCGGTGTGAACGTTGACATAGTACTTGCCGGCGACGAGGTCGGCGGCCTGGGCGTCGGTCAGGGTAGCGCTGCCTTCGGTCGGGCTGGTGGCGGGCGCGATCGGCACGGCGACGCCGGCATTCTTGCCGGGTTCGGCAGGGCCATGGAAATGCGCGGCGGTGGCGGGACCGGTGAGGCCGGAATAGCTCAGCTTCCAGGTCAGTTTCTTGGACGCCGGATCGAAGTCGATATCGGCGGTGCCGCTGCCGGCGGTGGTGTTGGCGGGCACTTCGCTGGCGCCGTTCAGGGTGGCTTTCATCTTGTCGGCAAACGCCGGTGCGGAAATGGCGACGGTGGCCAGCGCAAGCGCGGCGAGGGTGGTTTTGGCGAAGCTCATGGTTTTCTCCCTGTGGACGCAAAGATCGTCATGGTCGGAACGCCCCAGTTCGATATTTATTCCCGTGACCGGGCAGATAAGCATCACGATTTCGTTCCGGACATTGCCGCGGCGTGCTGCATAATGGCGGCGTCATGAGCCCGGGACGATGGATGCGCGCGTGCTGAAACGATTGTTGATTCCCACCGTCTGCACCGCCGCTGCCGGCTTTGCGGTATTCTGGTGGTTGACGATTCCGGCGACGGTTGCCGCCACTGCGCTGCCGTCCCATGCCCCCGACCTCGCCAACGGCCAGACCGTATTCAATGCCGGCGGCTGTTCGTCATGCCATGCCACGCCGGCGCAGCCGGACCGCCTGAGGCTGGGCGGCGGTCTGCCGATCACCTCGCCCTTCGGGACTTTTTACGTCCCCAACATCTCGCCCGATCCGGCGGCGGGCATCGGTCGCTGGAGCGAGGCGGAGTTCGTCACCGCGCTGCTCAAGGGCACCTCGCCATCGGCCCAGCATTATTTTCCGGCCTTTCCCTACACCACTTACCAGCACATGAGGGTTGAAGACGCCCGCGACGTATTCGCCTATCTGAGGACGCTGCAGACAGTGGCCACCAAGGCGCCGGACCATGCGGTGCCGTTCCCGTTCAACATCCGCCGCAATCTCGGCATCTGGAAGCTATTGTTCCTCGACGGCCAGCCGTTCATCGCCGACGCGTCGAAATCCGCGCCATGGAATCGCGGCGCCTATCTGGTCAACGCGCTTGGCCACTGTGCCGAGTGCCACAGCCCGCGCAACGCCTTGGGTGGCATCGTGGAGAAGCAGCGCTTTGCCGGCGGGCCCAATCCGGAAGGCGAGGGCTGGGTGCCCAACATAACCCAGAGGGGACTGGCGGACTGGTCGGAGAAGGACATCGCCTATCTGCTCGAGACCGGCCAGACTCCGGACGGCGACACCGTCGGCGGCTCCATGGCCCGCGTGATCCGTAACACTTCGCGGCTGTCCGCCGACGACCGCACGGCGATGGCGACCTATCTGAAATCGCTGCCGGCGGTGGACGGCCCGGTGCGGCCGAAGAAGAAGGGGTAGGGCGAACCGTTCCCCGGACGCGGTGCACTGCGCCGCTCTTTGGCGGCGTGGTGCTCCGCAGAGCCGGGGTCCCGGTGTCGTGAAAAAGAAACCGGGATCCCGGCTCTGCGGAGCGGCACTTCGCGCCGCACCGCGTCCGGGAAACGGTCATGCGCATGGGCTTCCCGCCAGCCATGTCGCATCAGGCCTGTTCGCGATCACCTCGTCGTGATTGTGTGCGGCTCACTTCTCATCCGGTGCGAATCCCCCGATCCCATGAATATCCTCAAGGCGGTGTCGCTGAAGATCGCCAGTACGGTGGCGTTTGCGCTGATGGGCGCGCAGGGGCGCTATCTCGGCAGCTCGATCCCGGTCGGCGAGATCGTGTTCGCGCGGGGCCTGTTCGCGCTGATTCCGATCGTGTTGTTCTTCGGCTGGCGCGGCCAGTTGCGCGGTGCTCTGCAGACCGAGCGGCGTTCGGCGCATCTGGTGCGCGGCGCTTTCAGCGTGGTCGGCACGTTCTGCACCTTCGGCGCATTGGCCCGGTTGCCGATCGCCGACGTCACCGCCATCGCCTTCATCGCCCCCCTGATCACCGTGGTGTTCGCCGCCTTGATCCTTAAGGAGCACGTCCACGCCTATCGCTGGTCTGCGGTCGGCATCGGATTCTGCGGCGTCATCCTGATGCTGTCGCCGTATTTCGGCAATCATGCCGCGCTCACCACCTCGATGCTGATCGGACTGGCGCTGGCGCTGATCAACGCGGTGTCGTCTGGCGGCGCCACCATCCAGATCCGCCGTCTCACCGCCACCGAATCGTCAGCTGCCATCGTGATCTTCATGACCCTTACGGTGATGGCGGTATCGCTGCTGACCGCGCCGTTCGGCTGGCGCCTGCCGACCACCGGCCTGGAGATCGGCCTGCTGATCGGCATCGGCATTGCCGGCGGGCTGGGCCAGATGCTGTTCACCGAAAGCTATCGTTACGCGCCGGCATCGTTCCTGGCGCCGTTCGACTACACCGCCATGCTGTGGGCGTTCCTGCTTGGCTACTGGATGTTCGGCGAAGTGCCGACGCCCTATGTGGTCGGCGGCGCGGTGATTGTCGCGGGCGCCGGCATCTTCGTGATTCTGCGCGAGCGCCATCTCGGGCTCAAGCGGTTGCGCGACACGCCGATGTCGCCGATCTCCACCATGGCGGACGACGAGGCCGATCCCGACGCGCCGGTGCAACGCAAAGCCACGCGCTAGCGAGATTGGGATATGTTGCAGCGCACAGTGCAACTCTGCCGTGCCTTGCGACACGACGCCATTTAGAGGGCGCCAAATCTCCGGGCCTTGCTCCCGCCACCCCGCTGCATTTATATGCGCCGTCGCCACCGCGCGGCGCCCCGCGCATGGCGGGTCCAATTCGTGGGATGATCAGCAAGGGTGCTTGCCGAGCATCCCGTGGAATCCCAGATCATCCCGACTGAAGCTCCCGAAATCAAAAGAGGTTACCAATGGTCAACCGCATGCAGTTCTACATCGATGGCGCCTGGGTCGACCCCGCCGTCAAGAAGTCGACGCCGGTCGTGAATCCGGCCACCGAAGAAGCGATGTATGAAGTAGCATTGGGCTCCAAGGCCGACGTCGACAAGGCCGTGATCGCTGCGCGCCGCGCCTTCGAGACGTTCTCCGTGACTTCGCGTGAGGAGCGCGTCGCGCTGCTCGAGAAGATCATCGAGGTTTACAAGTCCCGCATGAAGGACATCGGCGCCGCTGTTTCCGACGAAATGGGCGCTCCGCTGCCGATGGCGGAAAAGGTGCAGGCCGGCGTAGGCCTCGGCCATCTCATCGCCACCCTCGATGTGCTCAAGGCCTACAAGTTCGACGAGCCGCATGGCCAGGCCATGATCACGCGCGAGGCGATCGGCGTCGTCGGCATGATCACCCCGTGGAACTGGCCGCTGAACCAGATCGCCTGCAAGGTTGCGCCCGCAATCGCTGCCGGTTGCACCATGATCCTGAAGCCGTCGGAATTCACGCCGTCCTCGGCGCTGATTTTTGCGGAGATCCTGCATGAAGCCGGCGTGCCGAAGGGCGTGTTCAATGTCATTAACGGCATGGGCACCGACGTGGGCGTCGCCATGAGCGAGCATCCCGACATCGACATGATCTCGTTCACGGGTTCGACCCGCGCCGGCATCGACGTCGCCAAGCGCGCCGCCACCACCGTCAAGCGCGTCAGCCAGGAGCTTGGCGGCAAGTCGCCGAACGTGATCCTCGACGGCGCCGACTTCGTCAAGGCCGTCACCGGCGGCGTGCAGCACATGTTCAACAACTCCGGCCAGTCGTGCAACGCGCCGTCCCGGATGATTGTGCCGGCTGCGAAGATGAAGGAAATCGCCGCCATCGCGAAGGCCCAAGCCGACAAGACCAAGGCCGGCGATCCCCGCGCCGAGGGCACTGTCATCGGCCCGGTGGTCAACCGTGGCCAGTGGGACAAGATCCAGGGCCTGATCCAGAAGGGCATCGAGGAAGGCGCCACGCTGGTGGCCGGCGGCCCGGGTCTGCCGGAAGGCGTTAACAAAGGCTTCTACGTTCGCCCGACCATCTTCGCCGACGTGACCGAGAACATGACTATCGCACGCGAAGAGATCTTCGGGCCGGTGCTCGTGATCATGGGCGCCAAGGACGAATCCGAGGCGCTCCGCATCGCCAACGACACGCCCTATGGCCTGGCCGGCTACGTCTCCGCCGACACCATCGACACCGCGCGTAAATTCGGTCGCAAGATCCGCGCCGGTAACGTCAACCTGCAGGGCGCCCCGAACGACCGCACCGCGCCGTTCGGCGGTTACAAGCAGTCCGGCAACGGCCGCGAATGGGGCAAGTACGGTCTCGAGGACTTCCTCGAGGTCAAGGCGATCGCCGGCTACGACGCCGCATAAGCAGAGCTCGTAACGAAACGCCGGCGTGGAGCCATCCACGCCGGCGTTTTTGTTTTTGGGTTGACGAAACTCTCAACTGTCGTCCCGGACAAGCGAGCAAAGCGAGCGCCGATCCGGGACCTATAACCTCCGAATTCATGGATGGGCGCCAGCGGCTACCACCCCTTGTCGACGATAAGACAGAGGCTATGGATCCCGGCTCGCGCTCGCAAGAGCTCGCTTGGCCGGGACGACGGTGGAGACATTTTGTCTAGCCTCCCACCGAGCCCTGGGTGTTCACATACACCGCGTAGATCGACTGGCTCGACGCCATGAACAGCCGGTTGCGCTTGGCGCCGCCGAAGCAGACGTTGGCGCAGCGTTCGGGCAGGCTGATGCGGCCGATCAGGTCACCATCGGGCGCGAATACGAACACGCCGTCGAGTTCGGCCTTGCCCATGCCCCAGCCGCACCACAGGTTGCCGTCGATGTCGCAGCGCATGCCGTCCGGCGTGCCCGGGCCGGCATCGATGAAGACGCGTTTGTTGGCGATGGTCTTGCCGTCGGCGCTGACGTCGTAAGCCAGAATCTTGCGGTTCGGCACGCCGCGGGATTCCACCACATAAAGCAGCTTTTCGTCCGGCGAGAAGCACAGCCCGTTGGGCCCGAGCACGTCGTCGGCGACGATGGTCGCCGCAAGCGTCTCGCCGTCGATGCGATAGATGTTCTGGCCGATCTCGGACGGCGCCTTGTTGCCCTCGTAGTCGCTCATCAGCCCGAACGGCGGATCGGTGAACCAGATCGAATTGTCGGACTTCACCACCACGTCGTTCGGCGAGTTCAGTTTCTTGCCTTCGAAGCTGTCCATCAGCACGGTGATGCTGCCGTCATATTCGGTGCGGGTGATACGGCGGCCGTGCTCGCACGTGATCAGCCGGCCCTGGCGATCCCGTGTATTGCCGTTGCCGTAATTCGACGGCTTGCGGAAATCGCTGACCGCGCCGGTCTGCTCGTCCCACCGGATGATGCGGTTGTTGGGAATGTCCGAACACAGCAGGTAGCGGCCGTCGCCGAACCAGACCGGGCCCTCGGCCCAGCGCATGCCGGTGGCGATGCGCTCGATGGCGCCGAGCTTGATCCAGTATTTCTCGAAACGCGGATCGAGCGCGTGGATCGCGGGATCGGGATAATAGCTTGCCGGCTGCCAGCCGGGCCGTGTGGATGCATCGGACATTTGCTGTTCTCGTTGGTGCGTTTCCTCGGATTTCGTTGCTACCATCGGCGTGTTTGCGCGGCAAGCAAGTCTCCGTCATACTCGCGCCAACGTTGCAAACAAACGAGGGTGGGAATGCCAAGGATACTCATGACGGGCGCGTCGGGCGGCATCGGCACGCGTCTGCGCGAATTGCTGCCGCCGATCTATCCGGACCTGTTGCTCAGCGATCTCACGACGCCGGCGGGCCTTAAGTCCAGCGAGAAATTCCAGCAGGCCAATCTCGCCGATCTCGCTGCCGTGGAAGCGATCTGCGAAGGCGTCGACGGCATTCTGCACTTCGGCGGCTTCTCGGTGGAAGGCCCGTGGGACACCATCCTGCAGGCCAACATCATCGGCACATACAATCTGTTCGAGGCGGCGCGGAGGAAGGGCGTCAAGCGGGTCATCTTTGCGTCCTCCAACCACGCGGTGGGCTTCTATCCCCGACACAAGAAGATCGGCACTGATGTCACCCCGCGTCCGGACGGGCGCTACGGTGTCAGCAAGGTGTTTGGCGAGGCGGTCGGTGCGCTCTACGCCGACAAGCACGGGCTCTCGGTGACCTGCCTGCGGATCGGCAATTTCGGCGACCAGCCGCTCGACCAGCGCCGGCTGTCGATCTGGCTGAAGCCGGAGGATCTGGTGCAACTGTGCCGGATCGGGCTCGAACATCCCGACATCCATTTCGAGGTGCTGTATGGCGCCTCCTATAACGAGCGCGCCTGGTGGGACAATTCTCGCGCCTATGAACTCGGCTATCGGCCGGTCGGCAAGGCGGAAGACCATCGTGAACACGCCATGGCCGAGCAGGCCAAATTGAAGCCCGATCCGGTCGGCGATTTCTACCAGGGTGGCGCGTTCTGCAGCATCGAGTTCGATGGCGACGCCAGCAAGGTATGGGAGCCGAAATAGAAAGCCTGCGAACGCGCGCGGATCTAACCTCTCCCGCAAAGAGCGGGGAGAGGTTAGGGCGGCGCGTTCGACGTTGACAACATTTCCAGCAGCTTCATAAGAAACGTTCAAAACACGCTGACAGGAAACGCGACATGGCCGACGGATTGCGCAAGGGTTTGACCAGCTACGGCGATGCCGGTTTCTCACTGTTCCTGCGAAAGGCCTTCATCAAGGCCATGGGCTATTCCGACGATGCGCTGGACCGCCCCATTGTCGGTATCACCAACACCCACAGCGACTACAATCCATGCCACGGCAATGCCCCGCAGATCATCGAAGCTGCGAAGCGCGGCGTGATGCTGGCGGGCGCGCTGCCGATGGTGTTTCCCACCATCTCGATCGGCGAGAGCTTCGCGCATCCGACCTCGATGTATCTGCGCAACCTGATGGCCATGGATACCGAGGAGATGATCCGCGCCCAGCCGATGGATGCGGTGATCGTGATCGGCGGCTGCGACAAGACGCTGCCGGCGCAGATCATGGCGGCGATCTCCGCGGACCTGCCGACGGTGGTGATCCCTGTCGGGCCGATGGTGGTGGGACATCACAAGGGCGAGGTGCTCGGCGCCTGCACCGACTGCCGCCGCATGTGGGGAAAATTCCGCGCCGGGGAAATCGACCAGCAGGAGATCGACGCGGTGAATGCGCGGCTCGCGCCGTCGGTCGGCACCTGCATGGTGATGGGCACGGCGTCCACCATGGCCTGCATCACCGAAGCCATGGGCCTGTCGCTGCCCATGAGCGCGACGATTCCCGCGCCGCACGCCGAGCGTTTTCGCTCCGCGGAGGCCAGCGGAAGGGTCGCAGCGGAAATGGCGAAGAACAAGGGCCCGAAGCCCAGCGAGTTTCTCACCCCGGCCTCGTTCCGCAACGCGCAGGTGGTGCTGCAGGCGATCGGCGGCTCCACCAACGGGTTGATTCATCTCACGGCGATGGCCAATCGTTCGCCGCACCGGATCGACCTTGCTGCGTTCGATGAACTCGGCCGCGACGTGCCGGTGCTGGTCGATCTGAAGCCGTCGGGCGATCACTACATGGAGCATTTTCATCACGCCGGTGGCGTGCCGAAGCTGATGAAGCAACTCGGGGATCTCATCGATCTCGACGCCAAAACCGTGTCAGGTGCGACGCTGCGCGAGATCGTCGGCAATGCTGAGGATGTGCCCGGGCAAGACGTGATCCGCTCGAAGGACAATCCGATCAAGGCCGAAGGCGGCTTGGCGATCCTGCATGGCAATCTCGCGCCGCGCAGCGCCGTCATCAAGCATGCAGCAGCATCGCCAAAGCTGATGCAGCACACCGGTCGCGCCGTCGTGTTCGAGTCCGTCGAGGATATGACCAACCGCGTCGATAGCCCCGATCTCGACGTCACCGCGGACGACGTGCTGGTGCTGCGCAATGCCGGCCCGAAGGGCGCGCCCGGCATGCCGGAGGCCGGTTACCTGCCGATCCCCATGAAGCTGGCGCGGGCGGGCGTCAAGGACATGGTGCGGATTTCCGATGCGCGCATGAGCGGCACGGCATTCGGCACCATCGTGCTGCACATCACGCCGGAGTCGGCGGTCGGCGGGCCGCTGGCACTGGTTGAGAACGGCGACATGATCCGGCTGGATGTGGCGAAGCGCAGCATCGACCTGCTGATCGACGATGCTGAAATGGCGAAGCGCCAAGCAGCGCTGCCGCCGGCGGTCACGCCGGACTGGGCGAAGCGCGGCTATGCGCATCTGTTTCATTCAACGATTTTGCAGGCCGACGATGGTTGCGATTTCGATTTCATGACGCGGGAGGGGAAGCTCTAAAACGCCTCTTCCTCAGTCGTCATTGCGAGGAGCCCTTGCGACGAAGCAATCCAGTTCTTGCCAAGCCTGTGGCTCTGGATTGCCGCGTCGCTTCGCTCCTCGCAATGACCGAGCTACACCGCCGCCTCGAACTCCGCGCGTACCGCGGCAATGTCCGGCAGCGTCGGCAGGCCGGCTTCGTTGCCGAGCTTCTGGATCTTGTAGGTCGACGCCGCGCGGGCAAAAGAAAAGTGCTCGTGCCAGCTCTTCGCGGGATTGGCGAGATACGAATAGACATAGGCGCCGTGAAACACGTCGCCGGCGCCGTTGGTATCGAGCACGCGCGCGCGCGGGATCGACAGCGCCGGCAGCGTGTGCACCGCGCCGGTCTCGTCGTACCAGAGCAGGCCGCGCTCGCCTTGCGTGACGCCGCCGACCCGGCAGCCGCGGGTCTTGAGATAGTCCAGCATCTTCTCCGGCGTCAGGTCCATCTGTTCGCATAGGCGCTCGGCGACAATGGCGACATCGATGAATTCCAGCAGCTCGTGGGTGTTGGTACGCAATCCGCCGCCGTCCAGCGAGGTGAGGATGCCGGCCTCGCGGCACAGTTTGGCGTAGTGGATCGCGGCGTCGGGCTGGTGGCCGTCCACATGCAGCGCGCGGCACTTGCCGAGGTTGAGCAGCGGGAACGGATGGATGTGCTCGTCGTCGCGGCAGCGCACGATGGCGCGCTTGCCGTCCTTGGGCATGATGAAGGACAGCGACGAACTGGCCACCTTGCGCGGGTGAATCTCGATGGCGTATTTCGCCGACATGTCCATGAACATGCGGCCGAGCCAGTCATTGGCGACGGTGGCAATCAGGTCCGGCACGACCCCCAGCTTGGCGCAGCAGAATGCGGCGGTGACGGCATTGCCGCCGAACGACACCGCATAGTCCGACGCCACATGCTTCTCGTCGCCGGTCGGCATGTGATCGGTGATGAAGGTGACGTCGATATAGGTCTGTCCGATGAAGAGAGCCTGCATGAATGTGTCCGTCGTCTGCTGAGGGAATGTTCAAATTGGATCAGGTGGCCTTCAGATGCGGCGCCGCGATGGTGCCGGTGTACATTAGCATCGCTTATCGGTGGCCATTCGCCAAAATTATTCGCAAGACCGGCGGTCGAATTGCTTGAGATGCGGGCATCTCGGGCCTACCACGGTAGGTATGGTCGCCCTGCATCCCCTGCGGATGTGCCGGGCCCGCCGCTGGGGAGACTGCGATGACGGTGTATTCCGGTCCGGTGTTCGAGATGGCCGTCAACCAGTTCGGCGTGATCGCCGATCACCTGGCGATTCCCGCCGACGAGCGCGACCGGCTCCTGATGCCGAAACGCGCCATCGTGGTGTCCTGTCCGATCCACCGCGACGACGGCACCATCGCGGTCTATGAGGGCTACCGGGTGCAGCACCATCTCACTCTGGGGCCGACCAAGGGCGGCACCCGGTTTGCCAAAAGCGTCGACCTCGGCGAGGTCGCGGCACTGGCGATCTGGATGAGCTGGAAATGCGCGCTGGTAGGTCTCCCTTATGGCGGCGCCAAAGGCGGCATAGCAGTCGACCCCACGGCGATCTCGAAGCGCGAACTGGAAACGCTGTCGCGCCGCTACATGCAGGAGATGATCCCGTTTGTCGGGCCGCATACCGACGTGATGGCGCCGGACATGGGCACCAACGAGCAGGTGATGGCGTGGTTCATGGACACCTATTCCATGTACCAGGGCCGCACCGTCACCGAGATCGTCACCGGCAAGC
>Ga0247729_10000459_pt1 | contig 17043 bp, 24 predicted proteins | sample UWRJL133311R2_FD_180958 | JGI IMG/M metagenome (GOLD analysis project Ga0247729, IMG submission 180958) | Plant litter microbial communities from Arlington Agricultural Research Station in Wisconsin, United States - UWRJ-L133-311R-2 | ecosystem: Environmental > Terrestrial > Plant litter >... | reverse complement strand
CGACGATGCCCGGCTGCTCGGACGGCTCGATGCCGTACCGCTCATCCGTCGACGAGAGGGTCTGGCCCCAGAATGTCGCGCCGAGAGCGGAACCTTCGCCGTCGTTCGGGTCGACCGGTGCCGGCAGGAAGAACAGCCGGTCGTCCGGCAGCACCTTCGTGCTGGTGCCGGAGATGTTGACCCGACGGTCGTAGACGTAGATCGGAGGCAGCCCCGCGCCCGACACGATCGCGTCGACGTCGGTCCGGGTTGCCGGACGTGCGCCGCCGTTGATCAGCTGGGTCTGGAACTCGTTGCCCGCACCGAGCGCGCGCAGAACACGCGTCGACATGAGCAGGGCTCCGGGGGCCTCGCCGTTGTCGTTGGTCCAGGTGTCGGACCAGCTGGTGAGATCCGCCAGGCGGGACACGCTCGCGGTCGACCACGGGGACGCAGCGGTCACCGTGTGGGTGCCCGACCGTCCGAAGTCGTCGTCGGAGAACGTGACCGAAGCGCCGTCCATCACCTGCGTGATGGTCGCCTTGCCGGTGGAGATCACGATGCCACGGAGTCGCTCGATCGCGTCAGCCACCGCCTGGACGACCTGGTCAGTCGTCTTCAGCACGGACGCGAGGATCGCTTCGTCGCTCGCATTGCGAGTGCGCAGCTGCTGGTACTCGGAGATGGGGATGTTCTGCCCCAGCGCCGGGAGCTCCAGCGTGATGCGCTTCAGCGGGCGGGCCTTGCCGACCTCGGGCTCGGCGTCGAACGCGCGGAACAGCGCAGCCTCCACCAGCCCGGTGGAACCGGCGACGAAGCGAGCGACAATGTCGTTCACTTCGCGGTTGGGCAGCCAGCGAGCGAGGGTCCCCTTGCGGGTCTCGTAGTCCTCGAGGGATGCGCGAGCGTAGCCGGTGAGTTCGGCTGGGTCGATGACGTCAGTCCAGAGTGCCATGTGTCATCCCTCCTAGATGTAGATGATGGTCGGGACGCCGTTCTTCGCGGCCACGGTGGGCTTGACGAAGGCGGCGAGGGCGAGCGCTGCGACCTTGGCGGCCTTGACGCGGCCGTGGTCGAAGAGCGGGGCGGCGAAGTCGACCTGGCTCACGACCGGCTGGTCGGTGAGGAGGTGACCTGCGAGGACACCGGCGCCGGTGGTCACACCGACGGTCGGGTCGTACGGGACCGCCATGTTGCCGACGATCGCGATGGGGAAGCCGGACGGGATGTACCCGTTCGGGTAGTGAGTGCCTGCGGTGAACGCGCTGATGTCGACGAGCACGGTCCGGGCGTTCCGGAGTGCGTGCGTGGAGCCGAGCCAGGACTGATCACCGGTGCCGATGGTCTCCGAGCGGAGCTTGGGCATGGTGTTCCTTTCGTTTAGGTGTTCTTCTTGGTGTGCCGCTGTTCGAATCGGTCCTTGCCTGCCTGAACGCTGCCGCCGTTCGCCGATGCATCGCGGCTGCCCTGCCCCGGGTCGAACAGGCGCTGCTTCGGACCCTCGGCGGAGTTCTTCTCCACCCAGTCCTTGACTGCGTCTGCGTCGACCGCGCCGTCCTTCACGAACAACTTGCGGTCGAGGGTGAGCAGCTTGCTCGGCTCGAAGGTGCGGCCCGTGAGGGCCTTGTCGAGCGCATCGGTGGCGCGGTCGAGAGCGAGCGCTTCGCGCTCTTCCTTGCGGGTTTTCTCGATCGCTTCGTTGATGCGCTTGTCGACGTCGTCGGCACTGATGCCGGACGGTTCGCCGTCCTTCGGGTGGTCGCCCTTTGGCTTCTTGAACTCGGCGAGCTCAGCCTCGAGGGTCTCGGCACGTTCCGCCTTGGACTTGATCTCGTCGAAGCCCTCGTAGCGCTTGTGTACTTTCGCCGTCGCGCCGTTGATGATCTTGTCGAGTTCTTCCTGCGATGCCGGCGGAGTGAATGCGCCGTCATCGGCCGGGGGGACCATGAAGCGGATCCCCATCAGGTCGAGTTTGGTCAGCTTCCGCGGCCCGTGAGTCCGAGGCTTGGTGAACGTGTTCAGTGACATGGCTTGTTCCTCTTTCGATCCGTTTTCGGCCCGTCGGCACACCGTTTTTGGCCCGTCGGCACACACCGCGATGGTCGTTCGCGTGGACGCTTCCACCAGATGGCGGAAAGTTAGGAGAGCCCGAGCAGCTTCGCGAGCCGCTTCACAGAGGCGGGCGCATTCGCGAGCTTTTTCAGCTCGTTCTGCAGGTCGCGCTCGAGGGTGGCGAGCTGCTTTGGGGTGATCGGAACAGGCCTCGTGAACTTGTCGGCTGAGTTCGCGCCGATCGATCGAGGAAAGTTCCCCGTCGCGCGCGCTTCACGCAGTCGATAGTTAGCGTCATACAGCCGCCGCTCGGCCGCGGTCATCGTGTACCGGTTCAGCGGATCCCGAACACCGGCCGCTCGCGCAGCGGTCACTGCTTCTGTCGCGGCTTTCGCCTGTCCGCCCTTGCCCAGCTGGCCGAAGCCTTCACCCGTACCGAGGATGTTCCCGCCGCGAGTCTGTGGGCCTGTGATGAAGCCTTCGTCCTGCATCATCTTGATCGCGTTGGTGCGGGTGCCGGCGGTGCGGTAGATGTCGTCGACGGTGCGTCGCGACGGTGTGCCGTACCGGAGCTTCCCTTTGGCGGTTGCGAGGCCGCGGACGCGGATGTTCTCGACGCGGTAGATGTCGGCACCGTCACGGATGGCGCGCGCCTCGATGCGACCGAAGGTCGCAGTTTGCATCTCGGTTGACAGCGAGTGGAAGTACTTGTACGGGTCAGTGGTCAGGTCGCCGGCAAGGTCTTCGGATGCCGGGATGTGACGGCAGTCACAGCGTGGGTGACGCAGGAAGCCTTCGTTCCACCGGAACCACTTACCGGCCAGAACGACGCAGCGTGAGCACGACGGCGGGTTCAGCATCCGCACGTAGCCACTCAGGGTGGGGCGTTGCGCGATGTCGGCGCTGACCACGGATCGCCCGGTGTCGGCTAAGACCGTGAGCAGCGTGCCGGTGAGCCATGAACCAGCCTGCGCGCGAGCGACAGACGGAACGACTCCCGACTGAACGCCGACCTTAGCCCTGACGACCGTCTCGTCCAGCAGTTTCCCCATGTCGCGCCCGTCAGGCGCCGACAGGATGAATGCTGCTGGCACGAGCTCGCCCACAGGGTCGGCGACCTGCCCCGTCTCCGCGAGCACGGCTGGCGTGAACGCAACGGAGGAGTTCGCCGCGGCCAGCCGACCCGCCTGAACGACCGACAAGACTTGCGGCCGAACGCGTGCCCATCCCGAGTCGAACTCGTTCCCGACCCGGCCCCACAGTTTCGCTGCGGCCGAAGCGGTCACGGCCGCGAGTTGCTGCTGCTGCCGGTAGTAGTTAGCTGCCGCCTGTGGTGTTTCCAATTGCGGTCAGCTCCCTTGTAGCGGCAGCGATCTGCGGATCAACCTGAATCTCTCGATCCCAGTCCGCCATGCGCGACTGCACCGTGGCTGAATAGCCAAGGTCCTCGCGCGCCTGCGGGATCGGAAGAATGGAGCGCCCGTTCGCGTCCTGCGCCTGCACGAGCTTCACGATCGCGTCAGCCTTCTGCGCGATCGTCGGCGTCGAAGCATCAGCCCACAGCGTTTCGATCTGGCGGGCCTCCGGAGTGTCCGGATATCCAAGCGTTAGGAGCGTCAGCCGCTGCAGTCGCTCCCACCTCGATGCGAGCGCCTGCTGCTTTCGCTCAACCCGCTTCACCAGAGGCGATTCCGCTGAACGGATTGCATCAGCCGACGCTGGGTTGTCGCCGGTGAATGTCGTGTAGTGCGGCGGGAGAGCCACGAGCATCGCAGCCTGCTGCGTGAGCAACTTCGTCGTGTTGTGGAAGTTCGTCAACTCCGCTTCCGGGAACTGGCCAAAAGACGCCTTCTCCGCCGTCGTGCCCCACATGCGGCCCGCGATGAGCGAGAACGTGTCGATCGGCTTCCCTGTCGCCTCGTCAACGAAGTCGCCCTCATCGAGCCCGGTCGCCCACCGTCGAGGGAGGGCGTGGAACTCGGCGGACACCATCATGTCGGACGCGATCTTGTTCAGCGCGTCCATCAGCGGGATCAGATCGTGGAAGACCGAACGGCCCAGGCGCTGGTCGAACTTCCCCGTCCGGAAACGTCCCAGGATCCGGGGGTCGTTCACCAGCGGGACGAGGCGGCACAGGTCGAAGTCGTTCTCCTCTGTGGAGTCTTCAACCCACTGGTTGCCCTTGCGGTACCAGGTCTGTCGGCCGTTCGGGTGATAGAACGACACGAATTTGGTCTTGTCGAGGTCGGTCCAGATCTTGACGCCGTTCTTCACCTCGTGGGTGCGCGGGTCGTCCTCATGGATCGCCTCGAATGGTGACTCCACGGTCAGGAGCGGCACGTCAGGGTTGTCGCCCTCGCCGACGATCGCGTACGACCGCCCGAGGGCCAGAGACTCGCGGTGTGCTTGCTGCGAGAGCAGCGCACCGTCGTTCTGCTGGAAGATCGACCACAGTTCCTCATCGGAGGAGTCCTGCCCGGCGAACCGGAACCCCTCGATGTCCATCCGAGTGTCGTAGACATCGGTGACATAGCGGGCCATGTTGATCACGATCGGCGACAGCCGGTAACCCAACTGCTGCTCCAACGCGGGCGCGATGAACCTCAGCGGCTGCTCACCCTCGAAGTACAGATCGTTCTTCCTCAGGGCCGGCGTGCTGCGACGCAGCGCCCCAAGTAGACGATCACGTGTGGCCTCCATTTCGGTCGTCAAGACGACCTCCTTTCAGGTCCACACGCGCACTTTGGATCGGGGTTTGATCGGCACCCAGCCGTCTTTGATCGCGTCCGCTCGGGCCTCGTAGGCCAGGGACGCCCCGACAACTGAGTCGATCTTTCGTTCGCTGTTCGGGTTCTCTTTCCGAACCAGACGATGAATGCCCCGCTTGTTGACGTAGGCGTTGCGGAAGTGCTCCATGAGCACCGGATCTCCCGAATGCCACGCCTGACCGGTCTTCAGGTCGACGTGAAGTCGATCGAGCGCCGCGGCCATAGGAACGAATCGGGAGGTTGCCCACGGGATGACCCGGTCTTCGCCGAGCTTCTCCGCCAGGTCGTCGATGTCTGTGCGCCACTCGTGCGGGTCGGCATACATCCGAGACACCGTGTAACGCTCGAACGTCTCCACGATCGTCGCGACAACATCCGCGCGAGGTACTTCCCACCATGCGCCGGCCGGGCCCGTGGGTTTCGACCAGATCTTGATCGGGAAGATCAGCCCGTCAGACATACGCGAGGCGATGAGGACCGTCGAGTCGTCGTTGAGGCTGCCATCGAAGCCGAGAGCGATCTGCTCGTTGGGCGCGATAACCGCTGAGGGCCGCTTGTCCGCCGTCTCGCCCTCGGGAAGCGCCGCGGTGACGTCTTGACGCTCTATGACAGCCACCGGAATCCATGCGTCCTGTGACGACAGTGGCCGGTTGAGGTAGTAGCGCGCGGCCGTCTCTTCATCCGGGCAGATACGGGGGTCGTTCATGTCGCGCCACTTGCGCTCCATGTCCTGCCACACCGTGGATGCCCCGTAGACATACTCGAGTTGGCGGATCGTGTGGTCGTGATCGGTGATGTCGATCTTGCCCTTGGCCTCGCGATGATCCACGTAGACCCGAGCCGACAGCTCCTTCTTCCGCCACGCGGTCAGGGTGTCCTCGAACACCGACATCTCACCCGGCCGATAGGCGGTCGACGTTTGCAGCAACCACGGCTCGGCGAGCTTCCTCTTCGAGAGGTTCCGCGCCATCGTCTCGAACATGCGCTTGAGTTCGCGCAGCACGTACAGGTGGGTCTCGTCGGCGACGACGAAGGTCTCCTTGCCGCCGTCCTTCGACGATGCGCCGGAAGTCACTGATGCGAGGTAGCCGCCGTCCGGAAGGTAGATCTTCGTCGCGGCGAGGACCTCGCGCATGCCAGTCGAGCCGGCGTAAACCTCGGGGTAGTGCTCCAGCCCGTAGTTGATGATGTATGCGGCGTTCTCGAACGTGTTCCCGGCCTGTGACTCTTCCGTCGCCATGCACTTGATGACCGGCGAGACGACTTTGCGACCGACAGGCTGCCCGTTCTCGTCCCAGTGCGAGAACCGCACGGGCGCGTACGCCTCGAGTACGACGATGAACCCGGCGATCTCAGACTTAGCGCGACCCTTCGCACGAGACAGGACACCCTCGTCGTACTCGCGGTGGCCCGTCAGCGGATCCAACCGGTAGCACTCGATGATGAAGTCCGACATCTCGTCGTCAACCTCAACCGGGGTTCCCTCGACATCCCCAGGACCGTGAACCATCCACGTTTCGATGAAGTCGATCAGCTCGTAGCCGAGGGAACAAACCTGCCCCTCAAACAACGGCCGGAAGGTCATTTCGCTCCCGCCGCCCGCTCCCTCGCACGGTCAATGCTCGACACCCGAGCCGAACCGTCCGCTCCGAGCATCGAGGGCTTCTGGGCGCCGCGCGTTCCGCGCTTCTGAGGCCGTTTGCCAGTCGCCACGTCTGGGAGGCGTAGAGCCGTGATGAGGCGGGCCAGCGAAGCGGCCTGCTGACGCACCTCGGACTGAACCGGATGCATCATGGGACCAGCGCGACCTTCAACGATCGGGTCTACTTCGGCGGCTATGCGCTCGAGCTCATCGACGCGATCGGCAGTCCGACATGCGCTGACGGCAACTTCCCGGAGCGGGTTTGTCTCGTCTTCGAGCGATTCATCTTGAGCCAACAGCGAGAGCCAGAGACGCTGACCGCGCGCGGCGAAGGTAGGGGAAGTCATGGACTGCCTCCTCGTCGGTGCGTGAGCCCTTTCGCTTGTTGCACCCAAGGTGGGCAAGCCGGGCATTCTGTGGTGAGTGGTCGCCGCCTCGCGAGATCGGCACGATGTGGTCCAACGATGGGGCTCCAGATGCCGGCCCCTTGATCTCCGATCTGACGGGCAATCCGCAGAGACCGCACAATCAGCCATCGCGGCGAGCGATCCGGGCGCGACTCACGATCTCGGAACTAGCCGCGTTCTTCACGGCAAGGCGGCGTCGATCAAACCGGTCACTGTCACGATCCGCGCACTGAACGCTGCAGTACCGACGTGCCCTGCGCGTGGACAGGTCTGCGCCACACGTCAAGCAAACGATTCCCGAACGTCGCTGAGTCCGCTCGATGCGAGCACTCTCGACTTTGCGATCATGCTTCGACGCTTCCTGGCATGCGCTCGAGCAGTAAACGCGCGGACGCCCTCGGCGGTTGGCCTCGAAGTGGGATCCGCACCGCGCACAGGTCATCTCGCCGGCCTTTCCCGAAAAACTCAGCTCTGTGAACTGCGAGGCACCTCCCCGGCGGTACTGAGAAGGTGGGCCCCCAGAGGTCCCCTCCCCACCCCTTGAGGGAGCGGTGAGAGGTCGAGGGGGCTTGCTTTGGGTCTGGTGTCGCCTTGTGGTGCGTGTCCGCTACGTGGAGCGTGTGTGGGTGGGGTGTGCTGCTCTGCCTCCGGCTGCACGGTTGCAGGTGCGGTGCTCGGGGCCGTTGTATTTGGTGCGGTCGTCGTCGTTGTGGCCGAGGTCCCATGGTTCGCCTATGCGGATGAGTGCACCGCATCGTGCGCAGTGGACTGTGCCGGCTTCGACTACTGATTGCCATGTGGCTCGGAGTTGGTCGTGGTTGGCGTCGTACCCTCGGGCTTGGCGTGACCCGCGTCTGCGTTCCTGCACTCGTCGGTGTTCGGCGCATCTGCCGGCTTCGGTCACGAGTGTTGGGCATCCGGGTTGGGAGCACACTCGCATGGCCATGGGGTTCTAGCTTTCGTCGTGGTCGTTGGCTTCGAGCATGCGCATCATTGCGTCTCGTGCCTCTGTGCTGATTCGTTGGCCGATGGTGGTTGGTAGCTGGTGTTCGTACAGTGGGGCGCCCATGGTGTCGTAGGCGACAGGTTCAGTCGGTCTTGTCACTGACGAGGATCGGCCAGTTGTGTCGGCGTTGGATGCCGATCGGCCTGCTGTCGAGGGTGACACCGGTTACTCCTTGGTCGAGGTAGTGGGCGATCGTGTCGATCTTCCCGGTGTAGGTCTTGTCGCCGTCTTGGATGATGACGGCGCGGTTGTGGTGGGAGGCGTTGAGGTCACCGAAGGTGATGCGCTTCATCGTCTGCTCCGTTGCCTAGCGAGGAAGTGGGACCATGCGCGCGCGGAAGTTCAGACCTTGTCCGTCACGACGGTAGATGTGCTCGTACTTGGGCATGCGTCCGTTGATCACTCGGGTGTTGAGTTCGCGGATGATGACGCTCCGACCGATGGCCTCGAAGGGTCGGTCTGCGGGCAGTCGGTACATGCCATCCCATGACTCGGGCTGGTAACCGAGCTTCACTGCCAGGTCATACTCGTCCGGGAGCACGCCGGTGGTTTCGAGGATGCGAGCGCGCTGCTCGACCGGAGACTCGGCCATCTGGTTTCTCCTCGTCCGGCATCGCTAGGCTCTGGCCATGGCTATCTTCAAGGTGACAATCAATCCGCTTACCAACGCGAGCGAGCGCGTCGAGGCTGAGGACTACAACATCTCGGGTGACTTCGCTCAGTTCTTCGACGTCGAGGGGAACGTGGTCGCTTCTTTCAAAACGAACTCGTTCGCTTCCATCGTGAAGCAGTGAGCGTCTGTACCTTCGTGCACTGAAGCGGGGCTATCTGCTCTGCCTGGCAGACGCCGTCTAGGGCTTTTCGCCCCGCTCAGGCAGGCGACGCTCGACGCCGGTATATGCGTCGCTCGTCGCTGTCCCGTCGGGGTTGGAATCCGTTCGCGTCCACGCTGTCCGCTGGCGAGTGCGGTTCCGGTGGGGAGCACGGTCTATCCATGCGGCGGGAGGGTGTTGCCGCGCTCGGCCGCGGGTGCTTAGGCAAGTCTGGTCGGCGGCGTGGCAAGTGGTGGGGTGCTGGAGTTACCTCGGACAGCACGAATGCCCTGTCTCTGGACAGAGTTCAGGGCATGTGCTTGCAGTGTAGCAAAAGAATTACACTCGCGTCATTCGTTCTGGGTGTCAGTTGCGGTATTGGGCTCGAGGTTGGGGAGTGTGCCGTTGGCGCGGGCGGCGGCTTCTAGCTCGTCGCGGAGTTGGGCGGTGAGCCGGGTGGTGAGCACGGTGAGGTACGAGTCGATGCGGGCTTGAGCTTCGGTGCTGAGTTGGGGGCTGCAGTCGTTGTGGCGGAGTTTGAGTTCGAGGGAATCGCCGGATAGGCCTGGTGAAACGGTGAGCACTATGACAGCGTGGTCAGCGGCCTGGTTGGCGTACGTGAAGGCGATCTGTCGTGTCACGAGCGCATGCAGGGGCTCGTCGACGCGAATTTCGAGACGCCGCGATTGGGTTTGAAGCACTGTGAAGTCACCGGTTACGTAGTGGTAGAAATCCTCGTGCCTGATTTCTAGGGAGGCGACCCCGGAGAGCGCTGCTCGCAGTCGGGTTTCGAGTTCCGCCAGGAGGTAATCGCCTACTCGTTGCGCGAGCTCCTTGGGTGGTTCCGCCGCGTTCTGTTGTGCAGCGATGATCTGCTGGATGTCGGAGATGCTCGTGGCAGTGCGGGTGGCTGTGTGGATCTCCATGAGTTCATTGCGCCAGTGGTGGATGTCTGCTGCTCGCCACCAGACGTAGTCGACGAAGTCGCGAGGTTTGCCGGCGTCGGCGGCTTCGAGGGCTTGAAGGTAGGTCCTTTTGCGGTCGCTGAAGATCGTGAGTGGAAATCCATAGGCCTGGAAGAAGATCACGGATGCTGCGATGCGGGCGACGCGGCCGTTGCCGTCGTCGAAGGGATGGATGCGGGTGATGCCCCAGTGGAGGTATGCAGCGAGTGCGTAGGGTTCGGCGCCCGCCTCTTGGAGTTGGTTGTAGCCGCTGATGAGGGTGTGCATCTCGATGGCGACGTCGACGGGCGGGGCGTAGTTCTTGATCCGGCCGAATCGGTTGATGACTTTGTTTTCGTCGGTCTTGTATTGACCGTGGTGGAGCGGGCGAGTTTCTTCGTGGCCGTTGACGGTGACGGGGTAGGTGGCTTGGCTGGCGGTTGCGACCTCGTGGATTTCGCGGATGAAGCCCTCGTTCATTTGGTAACCGCGACCGTCTTTGGCGAATTCGTAGGCGAGGTTGTAGCCGGCGAGCTGGTCGGTGAACGCGGTTTCGGCGTTTCGGCCGGCGTCGGCGAGTTGTTCTTCCCAGCCCTCGTCTTCGCGAGCGATGCTGACAGTGGCTCCGGGCGCGGCCTGGTAGAGGTTCTCGAGGGCGCCGGTTTCGAATGCGGCCGCTCGGATGAGCTGGTTGCGGACGGTGGCGCGGACCGGTTCGGGACCTTCGTCCGGTGCCTCGTTGTCGTGATCGGTGGGTACCCATCCGGCCTGGGTTGGGTTCCCGCGGTCGATATGAATGTTCCACGCGTCGGCGGGGCCGAGGGGTTCATATCGGATCTCTTCTGGCGTGATGCTCACATCGTGCAGGTTAGCGGGGGTCACCGGATTCCGCCCTCGCGGACGTGCTTATGGCCGTGATGAAATCGACGCGCGGCTGCTCCCGGTTCGTGAGTTCGCTAGTTCGAGCAGCGGTCGATGGGGTGAAATCGGAGCGCGCAGCACGGGTGCGGGATCTAGTGCTGATCGGTGGCAGTGTGGTCTCGCGTCCGTTGCTGGTCTGCTTGCGCTGCTCTAGCGGGGTAGCCAGGGCCCACTACCGTTGATGAAAACGGCGAATCGGAAGGTGCAAGTTGGCTCTCTTTGGAACCCTGGAGCCCCGCGAGTGGTACTTCTACCACTACACGACTGCAGCAACCCTCTCAAGAATATTGATCGGGCAGACCCTCCGATTAGGGCCGTACTCTCAAACAAATGATCCCCGTGAAGCACGTTCCTGGTTTCCGACGATCGTTAAGGACGAACCCGATGGCGCATCAGATAATCCCCTCGATGACTGGTGGCCGGCGCTGGATGCTCGATTCCGTGAGCGCACGAAGGTCGCCTGTCTAACTCAGGATCGCGTCGACCGGTCGGGAGAGTTCTACCATTACCACCGAGGGTTTGCTCGCCCGCGCATGTGGGATCAGTACGCAGACAAGCACCGCGGCGCCTGCGTAATCCTCGACGCGCGCGCAGTGCTGGCGGAATTTGACCGGCAGAAGCCGAACCATCAGGTCAGCTTGATTGGCCCAGTCGTTTATCGTGATGAGCCGATCGGCGGCAACGGACTGTTCGAAATCCGTGTGAGTGGAGTAACGAAGTACGGTCTCGACGGCGCGGCAGACAGGATAATCGCGGCACGAGGGTCAGATCTGTTCTTCTCCAAGAACACAGACTGGGAGCAAGAGGCGGAGTTCCGCCTTCTCGCAGTCAATGATGACGAGGAGACGCTGCTCGACATCTCTACGGCTCTGCGAGGGGTGGTTCTAGGCGATCGCGTCGAGCCTTCGCAATATCCGGTCTTCCAGGCGCTGATTGACGAGGGGAAGTCGCGTGCGGTTCTCGCCCGACTGAGCTGGATGAATGGCAATCCGACACCCCTTCCCGCATTGCCGTAGCTGCGGATGGGTGGCGCATGTCAACGCCTAGATCTTAGACGGCTGTGTCCTCCGAGTATCGCAGCAACCATGAGGACCCCTCTAGGGTGTGGACATGAGCGCAGCCGACATCGTCACCGTCATCATCTCGTCCGCTGCCTTGTTGATCTCGGGCGGAACTCTGTGGTGGACGATCAACCGCGCACAGCGGGAGGAACCTAAAATCGAGGTCACAGGCGTGGTGGGGGTGGGGCTCTCAGGCGATCGCCCAGATGACCCGTACTGGGAGTTCTCGGTCTACGTCACCAATACAGGAAACAGGGCTGTCACCATCGAAGCGGCCGCTTGGCAACTCATGCTGCCGGGAAAGTCCAGCGACGTAAGGGTCACGGGAAAAGTAATCGACGATGAGACGCCGCTGCGTCTTGACGCAAACGATTCTCGTAAGTGGGTATTCACCAGCCCGCTTCGCGGGAGCCACTGGCAAGGAAGCTCTGGCCGACCTGCAGTCACTTACATCGCTCGCCCAACTTGGCGGGAGCGGCGGCTCAACGTAGGGGCAACTCGGGACAAGTTCGGAGCATCTCAGACCTTGACGATCCCGCCCGACTGGGCCTAGTCGGCGACGACCACGGCGTCTGGGTTAGCTGCCCGCCACGGGTGCTGGCGTGACATCTGGATGCGTTTAGGCATGAGTGCTCCTGAGTAGGATTCGGGAATGGTGATGGTTGCGGCGGGGGGATGGGACTGGTCCGCAGTTGGGGAACAGTCGGTCGCGGCTGCTGCCGGTGGGCTCCTGGGCGGTCTGGTGTCCTTCGCTATCGCGTGGTCTCTGTTTCGGGCGGAGCGGAATGCGCGAACGGCGGAGCGTGCGGACGATCTTCGACTTGCTCTGAAGCGAAGGCAGGCGGAGGCCGCTGGGTTGGTTTCCACTGAGTTTAGGAAGCAGACCGGTGATCATGACGCCAACCGGGCGGGCATCACCCGTCCAGGGATGGTCGATGCGCTGACCTTTCTCGTGAGTGACGGTTCGGACGAGAGCTACGTCGTTTACCGGTGGGTCCATCTGAAGCTCGCGTTGGTTCGAGAAGCTCCCACGATTCAGGCCCGTTACATGGTGGGTGAGGGCGTGCGCACGTTGCTGATCGATTGGGTTAGAGACGGGCCTGGTGCATTGCGAGCGATGCAAGCCGAGCTCGACCGTGATGATGTCGCACACGAAGGAGCTCAGCCCTTCCGAGCCTGAGTAGGCTGCGGTTCATGGCCGAGCATGTGATCAGGTTCGAGGTGGATGCCGCTCTCGCCCGGGAAGCGGGTGAGGTCGCTGCGGAGTTGGGTGTCACCGTGCAGGAACTCGGCCGCACCGCTTAAGAGGCGTACATGGCCGGCGTCCGTGAGGTTCGGCAACTCGACCTGGACCTTGAGCGGTTGGACCTTAGCTGATCGAGGCTGGGTGCGCATGTCAGGTTGGGGGTTACCGTGGCGCGGATGATCCCACCCGTCACCACATACGTCGTGTTCCTGCAATACCTGGCTGGCCTTGCGGTGGGCGGTTTCGGGTTCGCCGGGATGATCATCAACGGTGACCCGATGGCGTTCGCGCTGATGGTCGTTGGCGGGGCGCTGGTGGTCACCGGAGCATTCGCGCCCATTCAGCTGCTCCGACATAGCCAGCGGCTTCGGCACGGCATCTCCCGAGACCGGTGACAAGCTGTTCGCCCTCATCGTGTGTTCTCCTGTTCCGTCTCGGGTGAAGGGGTGGGACTCGGGAACTGGGCGCGGATGCGATCTTCGATAAGTCGGGCCGAGTAGGTTCCGACGACACCCTCGTGGCGGTCTCCCCAGTCGCGAACAATCCCCGCGTCTTTCTCGGCTTGGTCGCGGCGTATCTCGGCATCATGAGCAGCCAGAGCACGGTCGAAGCGCTCCACAAGCCATACCAGATTCCCGCTGTAACGTTCGCGAATGGCGTCCATTGTGGGGGTGTGTTCGTTGTCGGTCACTGGATGACCTCCTCGGGGGAGCAGTAGAGAATCACCTGTAGGGAGTTGAGAAGCTCTCGTCCCCATTCGGTGTTGGGGATCACGAATCCTTTGGCGTCTTCCTCCAGCCAGTTGTGGACGAATTCGTGTGGTCCGCCCGCTGGAAATGGCTGGCGGCGTGGCTCGGACTCGGACAGGCGACGGGCAGCGAGAGCAGTGGTAAGGAGCTTGACGGCTTCCCAGTAGTGAACCACCGATATTTCTTCGGAGCCGTAGTTGGTTTGTCGAGCCACCCGTAACAGGTGCGGTTCGAGCTGTGCCTCAGCTTGATTCTGAGCTTCCCGTTCGGTTTCTTCGGGGTCAGGCATTCGGGTAGTCCTCTCGTCGCTGGCTGTACTCGGGGCGGGGCGCGAAGGTGTTGCCGGAGTGCCATCTAACGGGCGAGCGTTGCAAGTCATGCCACCCACTCGTGTCCTCATCGTCCTTGAAGGGCAGCGGGTCGAGTTTCGGTGCTTCGGGGTCAGGGGTAGACATCAGGACTCCTTCGAATCGGTTGCGTTTGGCCTCCGGCGGATCGTCACGCCAGGGAAGCCGGACTCGGGATCGACCCCGAACGGGCCAAAGGTGATCCAGCCGTCGGCGCCGGGTTCGGCGGCTTGTTGCGGCATCAGTCGCCCTTGCAGTTGATGATCTGGCGGAGGGTGTGCTTGATGGTGACGAGATCCTTCGCGTCTTCCATCACCACATCGATGTCCTTGTACGCGGCGGGGATCTCGTCGATGAACGCGTCCGTGTGCCGGTATTCGATGCCCACCATCGCCGCCTCGAGCTGCTCGTGGGTGAACGTCTTCCGTGCGGCGGAGCGGCTGTACTCGCGCCCGGCGCCGTGCGGTGACGAGTTCAGCGACAGTCGGTTGCCCTTTCCCTCGACAATGTAGGAGCGGGTTCCCATCGATCCGGGGACGATGCCGGGCACTCCTTCGGCGGCGTTGATCGCGCCCTTGCGGGACAGCCACACGTCCTTGCCGAAGTGGTTCTCGCGCATCGTGTAGTTGTGGTGGCAGTTCACCCGCTCGTCGACGGCCAGTGTTTCGCCAACGCCGATCCAGATTCCGAACTGCTCCGCGAGTTGGTCCATCATCTCTTCACGGTTCTGCAGCGCGAACTCCTGCGCCCACTGAAGCTCGAAGAGGTACCGCTCGAACTCGGGGGTGCCCTCGACCAGGTATGCGAGATCGGGGTCTGGCAGCGTGATCCAGTTCTTCGTCGCGTAGGTCTGTGCGCTGCCGGTATGGTGCTGGGCGATCTTGTTCCCGATGCCCCGTGAGCCAGAGTGGAGGAACAGCCAGACGCGGTTCTCCTCATCCAGGGATACCTCGACGAAGTGATTGCCGGATCCGAGCGTGCCGAGTTGCTGCCGCCAGTTCTTGGCGTAGGTGTCGGGGCTGAAGCCGTACTGCTCGGCCAGCATCTCAAGGTCGCCCACCCTGCGCACGGCGGACTCGGAGAGCGCGTCGCGGTATTTGCCTGCTGACATCGGGATGACGCGCTCAATCGCCTCTCGGAGGGCTGAGCGGTCCAGGCCTTCGAGATCGCTCTCGTGGAATTGTGTGCGCAGGGCGATCATGCCGCAGCCGATGTCGACTCCGACGGCAGCCGGGATGATCGCGCCGAGCGTTGGGATGACGCTGCCGACCGTGGCACCCTTCCCAAGGTGGGCGTCGGGCATGAGCGCGAGGTGCGGGTAGATGAACGGCATCGTGCTGGTGAGAACCGCTTGATCGCGGGTGTTCGGCTCGAGTATCGAAGCCCAGTTCATGAGCTTCTTGGAGATCTGTTCCATCGGGTCATCCTTCATTTCGAGTGATTTGGTTGGCGTGCTGGTAGGTGATGCTCATCAGGCTTCGTCTTCGACATAGAAGGCAATGTCGCCGTTTTCGATCAGGTATCGGCCTTCGTCTTCGATGAGTTGTTCTTCAGGGGTGAGGTCATCCCAGGTCGGGTTGGCCGTGTCTCGCGAGTGGTCGCGCCAGTAGGCGTCCTGCTCGGTCAGGTGGGTGCGCATGCTGCCGGCGTTCATGCGACCACTCCGGTTTCGTGGTCGATCGCCCACGACACCTCCCGCGACCCGTGAGAGCCTTTCCACAGGTGGTCGCAGGCGCGGCAGTGGACGGTCGCGGAGTCGAAGATTGATGCCCCCGACGTCCGGTACTCGACGAGGAGGGCGCCGATGCGGTCGCCGTTCTTCGGGTCGAACGCCCACCGCTCCCCACACTCCGGGCATGGGCGGGTCAGTTCGAACGATGACGGCGGGTCGAACATGGATGTGATCTGGTGCTCCCACTTCTCGAGCAGGCGAGTCACGTCATGATCGACGACGTCAGAGATTTGCCCGGCGCGGCGCCGGTTCTCGTAATCCGTGTACCAGTCGATGAGGCGATCCTGGATGTACCGGTCCTCCCGACGGTTGGGGAGGGCGATGTACCAGGCGTTGATCTGCTTCGCGATGGTCGTGAACAGTTCCGACGCTGCCGGGTTGAGGGGGATCTTCCCGTCCGCGGCGACGACACCGGCCCGGGGTGATGTGCCGCCGGCGACCGCTGCCCGCAGCTGGGTGAGGAGCGGTTCATGCTCTACCTCCGAGATGCAGGAGATCCCCGCGTCGTTGGCTTGCAACACTCGGGTGGTGTGCGGTCTCGCGAGTTTCATGACGGCGTCGCGGAGGAACATGTCGTCGCTCATCGGGTGATCCTTCCTCGGTGGGTGATGCGGTCGGCCGCGGCGAGAGCAGCGCCGAGCACCATGCGGCGGGCGGTCGCGTTCGGGCACGGAATCTGACTGATGCCGTACGGGGTGCGGCAGCGTGCGCACTCGTGCGGCGGAGTCTCCTGTTCGTCTTGCACCGGCCGGGTCATTTCGGGTCCTCGCCGAGGACCCACCGGAGGGTGCTGATCGCCGCATTCAGCGCGATCGCCATCGACGGGATGTCGCCGTGGGCGTCGAGCTCGGCGACGAGTTCACCCATCCAGTCGCGAATCTCCGCCTCGGTCTTCGGTGTCGGGCGGTCGATGCCGAACCCGTCGATCATGTTCTGCTCCTCCGGGGAGGGGATAGGGGAGCTCATGCTGATTTCCTCGTTCTCGGGTTGTGGGCTTTCAGCCCTAAGTTCTGGCGTTTCTGGGCAACCCACGTTCGGGACATCCCGAGTTCGTGGGCGATAGCGGCGTCGATCATTCCCCGCTCCCACATGCGCACCAGGTTGTTCATGTCGTCGGCGGTGGGGTTGCGGCGCGGCTTCCTGTCGGCGGCCTGCATCGGTGCCGCGGGGGTGGCGGTGGTTGGTCCGATGCGCTGGTTGACGATCTCCGCCACCACCGCGCCGACGGTCGTATTGCACTGCTGCGCGATGACGTGCAACTCGCGGTATTGCGCGAGAGGGATTGCGGTGCGCACGTCGAGCGTCCCGGTCATGCGGCTTCTCCATTCGTCGGGCGGGCCACGCCGCGCTGCCGGTCGTGCACGTCGATCGCGATCT
>Ga0247729_10000458_pt1 | contig 17074 bp, 14 predicted proteins | sample UWRJL133311R2_FD_180958 | JGI IMG/M metagenome (GOLD analysis project Ga0247729, IMG submission 180958) | Plant litter microbial communities from Arlington Agricultural Research Station in Wisconsin, United States - UWRJ-L133-311R-2 | ecosystem: Environmental > Terrestrial > Plant litter >... | reverse complement strand
GAAGCCCGCCCCACCCCCGACGCCCCCGCCAGCTACGCCCTCCAGCTCCGTCTCACCGCCGCCGAAGTCGCCCGCGTGCGCCAGGACAGCGCCGCCTGGCCCCAGCTCCGCCTCACCAGCCGCCCCCGCCGCGTCTACACCACCCCGGCCGGCGCCCCCGTGCTCGGCTACCGCGCCGCCGAGGCCCAGCCCTTCTTCCGCCAGGCCCGCCGCCGCGACCGGGGCCGCTTCTACCGCCTGCGCAACGGCGGCGTCGAAACCTACTACAACGCCCTGCTCGCCGGCCACCGCGGATACCTCCACCCCCTGCTCGATAAGCAAGGCCAGCAGCACGGCACCTGGGCGAAGGACACCCTCTTCCAGCCCGGCCAGGACCTCCACCTCACCCTCGACGTGAAGCTCCAGGCCTACGCCGAAAAGCTCCTGGGCGGCCGCAAGGGCTACCTCGTCGCCCTCGACCCGCGCACCGGCGAAATCCTGGCCTACGTGTCGGCCCCCGTGTACCCCGCCGCCACCCTCGCCGCCCCCGACCAGGCCGGCGTCCGCGCCCAGCTGCTCGAAAGCGAGGATCTGCCCCTGCTCAACCGCCCCGCCGTGCTGGCCAACCCGCCCGGCTCGGTGTTTAAGCTGGTCAACGCCGCCGTGGCCCTCCAGCTCGGCGCCATCACCCCCGCCACCGGCTTCCGCTGCGACCAGTCGCTCGTCAGCTGCGTCCACGACCATCCCCGGCCCGCCAGCCTCACCAAGGGCCTGCAGTACAGCTGCAACCCCTACTTCTACCAGGTCATGCGCGCCCTCATCGACCACGTCCCCGACAGCCTCGCCGCCGATACCGTGGCCGCCCGCCACGCCAACCTCGCCCAGTGGCGCCGCTACGCCCGTTCCTTCGGCCTCGACTCGGTGCTCGGCGCCGACATGCCCCGCGAGGCCCCCGGCTTCCTGCCCACCCCCGCCTACTACGACCGCGCCCACCGCACCCGCCGCTGGACCTACCGCTCCATCTACTCGCTCAGCATCGGCCAGGGCGAAATCAACCTCACCGGCCTGCAAATGGCCAACATGGTGGCCATCATCGCCAACCGCGGCTGGTACTACCCGCCCCACCTCGTGCGCGGCATCGGCGCGGCCGGCCCGCTGGCCCGCTTCACCCGCCGCCGCCACACCCTCATCGACAGCACCCACTTCGCCGCTCTCATTCCCGGCATGGTGGCCGTCATGCGCCGCGGCGGCACCGCCGACGCCTCCAGCCTCGCCGACGTGGGCATCACCGTGGCCGGCAAAACCGGCACCGTCCAGAACGACGAGGGCGATGACCACGCCGCCTTCGTCGGCTTCGCCCCCGCCGACCACCCTAAGATAGCTGTGGCCGTGTACCTCGAAAACGCGGGCTTCGGGGCCACCGCCGCCGCCCCCTGCGCCGTGCTGGTGATGGAAAAGTACCTGCGCGGCAGCATCGCGCCCCGCCGCAAGCCCTGGGAAAAGCGCATCCAGCGCCGCGCCCGGCTGGGGGAGTAAGCCGCCAGTCGGGCGCGGCCCCAATCCGCACCCGTTGGGCAACGTTTTCAGGCTCGGCCGCATCTGTCCGCCCGGCGGCCCGCCCTAATGCCGGGCCACCCCTGCTATGCTACCACGTTTCCCGAAGCGGCGCTACCTGCGCCGCAGCCTGTGCTGCCTGGCCCTGCTGCTGGGCTTTCTGCCCGGCTTCGGCCAGGTCGACGAGTACGCCGCCGCCCGCAGAATCATTGCGGACCTCGACTCGATTGTCGCGCCCCACGGGGTGCAGGAGTCGTACGCCGTGCCGGTGGGCGGCCTCAAGCAATGGGTGTTCGTGCGCGGGCAAGATCGGGCCAACCCCATCATCCTGTTCGTGCACGGCGGCCCGGCCTCGCCCATGGCCCCGGCGACGTGGATGTTTCAGCGCCCCATCGAGGAGTACTTCACCGTGGTGCAGTACGACCAGCGGGCCGCCGGCAAAACCTACGCCACCAACGACACCACCGGCCTGGACCGCACCATCCGCGTCGAGCAGTACGTCGACGACGCCATTGCCCTGGCCGAGTACGTGCGCCAGAAGTACGGTAAGCCCAAGGTGATTCTCATGGGCCACAGCTGGGGTACTATCGTCGGGATGCGCGCGGCCCTCAAACGGCCCGACCTGTTTTACGCCTACGTCGGCATCGGGCAGGTCATCAACAGCCAGGACAACGAGCGGCTGAGCGTGGACTACGCCCTGGCGCAGGCCACCCGGCAGCACAACGAAACGGCCCTGCGCGAGCTGCGCTCCATTGCCCCGTACCCCGGCAGCCAGCCCATCACCCGGGAGAGAATCATCATTGCCCGCAAGTGGCCTCAGTACTACGGTGGCCTGGCGGCCTACCGCTCCACCTTTGGCTACTACTTCAACGCGCCCCTGCTCTTTCCCGCCTACTCCGCCCCCGACGTGGCCGCCATCGATAAAGGCAGCCTCTTCACCCTGGGACGGGTGCTGCCCGAGTTTCTGCACGTCGATTTCAAGCCCGTCACCACGTTTCCCATCCCGGTCTTCATGTTCATGGGCCGCCACGACTACACCACCCCTTCGGCACCCACCGCCGCCTGGCTGGCCCAAGTGCAGGCCCCGCTGAAGAAGGGCATCTGGTTTGAGAACTCCGCCCACCTGATTCCCCTTGAAGAGCCCGGCAAAATGCTCGTCACCCTGCTCAGCGAGGTGCGGCCCCTGACCACAAAGCCAGTTTCGGGCAGTAAAAAATAGCCTCCCGCCGGCGCCCAGCTAGTGGGGTTATCCTGCTGGCGCGCATCTGTGATGCGTACCTACCGAGCTTCGCGTCTGCGACGCGCCCCAGCTGCCAGCCCTTTTAATAGAGCGCCCCGGCTACCCCAACTTATCTAGATAGCTTTGCCCCGGTTCCGAATCCCTTCCACCCTTTTCCTGCTCATGCGTATTCTTCGTCGCCCGCTGGCTCTGGCCCTGCTGCCCCTCTCGGCCCTGATAGTTGCCGCCGGCTACTCCCTACCCGTGCCCGCACCCTTCACCCAGGGCGTCATCATCACCCGCGTAGCGTTGCCCGGCAACCCCTACGACAAGCTTCTCAACAAGCTCGACCCCACCCAGGGCGACCTGCAAGGGCAGATGAACCGGCTGGCCCGCAGCCTCACGCCCGCCGAGCAGCAGCAGTTGCAGAGCCAGGCCAGCCAGAGCCCCAGCCTCACTATGGCGGCTTTGCTGCTGCCCCGCAAAGGCACGCTCTATTGCCGCGGCCAGGAAGTGCGCGCCACCACCGACGCGCTGACCTACCACCTCGAAAACTACTTCAACGGCACCAAGAGCACCGGTCTGCTCCTGCTCGCCGCCCAGGCCGCACCCGAGCGCCTCGCCTACACCTACGACGCGGCTACCGTCAAGAAAAGCTGGCAGACCATTACCATCACCGACGCCGACTACACCGCCCGGCCCACCACCGAAACCGCTTTGGTAGCGGGCTACCCCAGCCAGAAAACCACCTACATCCTCAAGCCCGGCACCGCGCCCACTGCGCCGGCTGGCTCCGGCGGGCTCCCCCAGCAGCCCGTCGCCATCGACGTCTGGACTTCGGCCCAGATTCCGGCGCTACTGAATTTTGCCCACCCGGTGTACGTCAAGGAAAAGCGGGGCATTACGAAGCTGGTTGTGTATTTCGATAAGGAGCACAAGCAGCAGCTGCTCTACGAGTTTGCCAGCGTGCAGGTCCGGGCCGTGACGCCCCAGGAGCTGCAGATCAAAACCCCGGCACAGGTGCTCGACTACGCCAAGGACGAACTGCAGATTGGCATGAAGTCGTTGGCCATCATGCTGGGCGGTGGCCCCGGCCAGTCCACCAGCGGGGAGTAGCCGGGCCAGCTACTCCCGGCAAAATCCCCCAAGCCGCCCGCGTCAGCTTTTCCGGTGCGGGCGGCTTGTCATCCGGGCCACGGGCCCCAACCTTGTGCCTTTCCGTCCTCACCTTCGCCCTATGAAACCCGAAATCTGCCGGCAGCTGGCCCGCCTGGGTGCCCACCCCGCGGCTGACGACGACGCCCCGGCCGCGCAGTACCTGCAGGCTACTACCTTCCCGCACCCGCTCTACCCGAAAAGCTACGCCGATGAGCTGTTCGGCCTCGATGAGTTTTATAGCCGGCACCAGTCCCTCTACGCCAGCCGGCCCGCCGAATTCTACGCCGCGCTCCGGCAGCACTTCTTCTCCGCCCACGAGCGGCCCTACGGCCAGGATTTTTTCCGCCACCACCCTTTCACGCCCTTCACCGCTGGCACTGCTGACTTCGGCGAGCTGGACGGCCTCGTCACGGAGGAAGAAATCCGGGCCGCCATTCCGGGCGCCGGCTCCCCGCCGGAGTTCCTCTGCATCTGCTATTCCTACGGCTTCCCCGACCAGTATTTCATCAGCCTCCACGACCCGGACCCGCACAATCCGACCGTCTACGGCACCGACCACGAGGTTTTCTTCCAGGAAATAACCGTCGTCGGCCGCCTGGAGGAGTTTTTCGGCCGCTACCTGACGCCGGAGGAATTTCTGACTCTGGCCCGGCGCTACTTCGACCAGCAGGCTCGTCCGTAACGCCGGCCCGGTATCCGCGGGGTAGGCCGCTTGCCCGGCAAATAGACGGAGCCCGGTCGCGCGGCCGTTACTTGGGAAATAGCCCGATCCGGCAGTATCTTTCCCGACTGCTCCGCGCGCGAAACCGGGTGGAAGCCGCTTTAACCCGTCCTTACCGTTCTTCCCCGTTACCGCTCCTACCTGTTGCAATGAATGAATTAGGCATTATCGGCCTCGTGCTCGTGGCCGTTACGTTTCTGGTTTCCTACAAAGGCTTTAAAGACCCCGTTTACTTCGACCGGCACCTGTTTCGGGTCAAGGACATTCTCTACCGCCGGCAGTACCAGCGGCTGCTTTCGTCGGGCTTCCTGCACGTGGGCTGGGTGCACCTGCTGCTCAACGTGGCCACGTTCTACTGCTTCAGCGGCAGCCTGGAGGCGTCCGTGGGCTACGGCAACTTCCTGCTCATCTACTTCGCCAGCCTGCTCGGCGGCAACCTGTTTTCGCTGCTGCTGCACCGCCACGACGCGCAGTATTCCGCCGTGGGCGCGTCCGGGGCCATCAGTGGGCTGGTTTTCGCCTCCATTGCGCTGTATCCGGACATGGGCGTGGGCTTGTTCGATTTCTACCTGCCCGGCTGGCTCTACGGTCTGCTCTACGTTGTCTACTCCGCCTACGGCATCAGCGCCCGCCGCGACAACATCGGTCACGACGCCCACCTCGGCGGCGGACTGGTAGGTTTGCTGGTGGTAGTAGCCCTGGAGCCCGCGCTGCTGCTGACCAACTACCTGGCCATCGGCGCCATCGTAGGGCCGACGCTCGTGTTTCTGTACCTGCTGCTCAAAAATCCGGCGGCGGGAGCGCTGGGCAGCTTCTTTTCGGCCGCCCCCGGCTACCAGAGCCTCGACGACCGCTACCACTCCCAGCAGCAACAGCAGCAGGCCCACCTCGACGCGCTGCTCGACAAAATCAACCGCAAGGGTTTCGACAGCCTGAGCGCCCGCGAAAAGCAGGAGCTGAAAGAGCTGTCGCGCTGGTGGAAGTAGCGCGCCGCCGCGAAATTTATGCTGCTAGCATAACACTTTATTACCCGGCGCGTAGTACCTTTGCCAGCAACCAGCTGAATTGCTACTACATAACTCTTTTGCCATGAAAAAGACCACTGCCTTCTCGTCCCTGCTGTTTCTGGGTGGCCTTGGCTCGCTGGGCTACCTGACGGCCCAGCTCCTCGACCTAAACCTGCACTTCGACCTGCACGGCGAAGACCACAGCTACTACTGCTAGGCTGCGCTGGTTGCCCGCCCCCGTTCCCAAAGCTCCGCCCCGGCGGGGCTTTCTTGTTTTGGGGCCGTAAAGAAACCGGCCGTCTGAATCAGCACGTTAGCCCGGCCGGCCGAAAAAAACCACATCCATTCCCGGCTGTTTTCGGTACTTCACACTTCGGCGGCCCACGCGGGGCGGCCGGCATTCTCTCACCGCCGGCTTCCCGGAATTTTCCCGCCCCGGCGGGAAAGCCGCTGGCCGGCAAAATCAGTGATTTATGGACTTGACCAGCCTCAAGCAGCAGATCAGCTACATCATCGGGCGCGACCTGGCCCGCAACTTCGCCCAGCAGGGCCTCGACCTGGACGTGGACGTGCTGGCTGCCAGCATGAAGGAAGGCCTCAGCGGCCAGCCCAGCCGCCTCAGCCAGGAGCAGATGCGCGAAGCCATGGAGCAGCTGCAGGCCCAGATGGGCGGCCCCGAAGAAGAAGAAACCCAAGATTCTGACGATATGAGCAATAACAAGCAGGCCGGCGAAGACTTCCTGGCCGAAAACAAGAACAAAGCCGGCGTCACGACGCTGCCCAGCGGCTTGCAGTACGAAGTGCTGACCGAAGGCAACGGCCCCAAGCCCGGCCCCACCTCGCAGGTAACCACCCACTACCACGGTACGCTGCTCAACGGCAACGTCTTCGACAGCAGCTACCAGCGCGGCCAGCCCGCCACGTTCGGCGTCAACCAGGTTATTGCCGGCTGGACAGAAGCCCTGCAGCTGATGCCCGAGGGCTCGAAGTGGCGCCTCTACATTCCCTCGGAAATGGCCTACGGCAAGCGCGGCGCGGGCCGCGACATCGGGCCCGACTCGGCTCTGATCTTCGACGTGGAGTTGCTGAAAGTGAACAACTGAAGGCTCCCGAACGCACCGGCTTCCGCCGTAGCTACTGCCTCCCGGCCCCGCTGGGTGAGCACCGCTACGGCGGAACCTACGTTTGGCCCTTCCACCCGCATGACTACCCCGCTCGTTCCGCCCGCCGGATCTGCCGTCCCGGATGCTGCATCGCCGGAGTCCACCGTCATTGCGCCACCGCTCGTGCCGGAAGCCGCGCCGCTGCCCACCCTGCGCAGCGACGACGGCCGTCTCGTACTGACCGGGGAGCGGCTGGAAGTGCGCGGGCAGATTTTCTCCCTGCTGGAACTGGAAGGAGTGGAGCTGACGCCGGTGCGCTGGCTGCTGTGGCTGCTGCTGGGCGGCTTCACGCTGGCAGGCTTCCTGCTGGGCTTCCTGCAAAACTGGCTGCGGACCAGCCCGGCCATGCTGGGCATCACGGCCGGGGCGCTGCTGCTGGCCTACGGCAGCCGGGGCACCAACCGGCTGCGCCTGTTCCGGCTGGGGCGCGAGGCAGTGTACTTCTCCCTGCCCGGCGCCACCGAGTCCTGGCGTAGGCTGGCTGCCGAGGCCAACCGCCGCATCCGCCAGCGTCACGATGAAGCCGCCGCCCGGGCAGCCGCCGAGCTGCAAGCCTGGCAAGCCGAGCAGGACGCGCTGCACGCCCTAGACCCGGATTTTCCCGCTGTCGATTCAACTTCGCTTTCGTAGGTAGTTCGTCCTTTCCGGCCCCGACTCCGTAAGGGGCCGGAGCCTGTCGGTTCGGCCCGTTTGCCCTAACTTTGGCCGCTTTTAAAACGCGCCTGTTTCTTTTTCACCTTCCTCATGGACGCCAAACACCGGCACACCGCCATTTCGACTGCTGGCCTGCTCATTGCCCTCGGCATCATCTACGGCGACATTGGCACCTCTCCCCTGTACGTGATGAAGGCCATCGTGCCCAACATCATTGATCAGGGCCTGGTGCTGGGCGGCATTTCCTGCGTACTCTGGACCCTGACGCTGCAAACCACCGTCAAGTACGTGCTGCTCACGCTCAACGCCGACAACAACGGGGAGGGCGGCATCTTCTCGCTCTATGCCCTGGTGCGGCGGCGGGCGGCCTGGCTCACCATCCCGGCCATCATCGGCGGAGCAGCCCTGCTGGCCGACGGCGTGATTACGCCGCCCATTTCGGTGGCCTCGGCCATTGAGGGGCTCAAGCAGGTGTATCCGCACCTGAGCCAGGACATTATCGTCTATATCGTCATTGCCATCATTGCGGGGCTGTTTTTCCTGCAGAGCTTCGGCACCCAGATCGTGGGCAAGGCTTTCGGGCCCATCATGTTTCTGTGGTTCAGCATGCTAGGCGTGCTGGGGGCCAGCTGGGTAATCCAGAACCCCATCGTGCTGAAGGCCATCAATCCATACTACGCCTACGAGCTGCTGGTGGAGTACCCAGGCGGCTTCTGGCTGCTGGGCGCGGTGTTTCTGTGCACCACCGGGGCCGAGGCGCTGTATTCCGACCTGGGCCACTGCGGCAAGGGCAACATCCGCATCAGCTGGATCTTTGTCAAGACCTGCCTGGTGCTGAACTACCTGGGCCAGGGCGCCTGGCTGCTCAGCCACCAGGGTCAGCACCTGAACGGCCGCAACCCGTTCTATGAGCTGATGCCCTCGTGGTTTCTGCTCATCGGCATCGGTATTGCCACCATTGCCGCCATCATTGCCTCCCAGGCCCTGATTACGGGCTCTTTCACGCTGGTGGCCGAGGCCATCCGGCTGAACATGTGGCCCAAGGTGAAGCTCAACTACCCCACCGACGTGAAGGGCCAGCTGTTCGTGCCCAGCATGAACCGCCTGCTGCTGCTGGGTTGCATCGGGGTGGTACTGTACTTCCGCGAGTCGTCGAATATGGAGGCGGCCTACGGGCTGGCCATCACGCTCACCATGCTCATGACCACGCTGCTGCTCACCGTGTGGCTCCGCTCCCGCCGCACGCCGCTGGTCGTGGTCATCCTGTTTGCGCTGCTCTACGGGGTCATCGAGGGCTCGTTTCTGATTGCCAACCTCATTAAGTTTCCGCACGGGGGCTGGGTTTCCCTGGCCATCGGCGCGGCCCTGATGGCGGTGATGTATACCTGGTTGCGGGCCTACTACATCAAGCGCCGCCTCACGGAGTTCGTCAAGATCGAGCCCTACATGGAGGCGCTTAAGCAGCTCAGCGACGACGACTCAGTGCCGAAGTACTCCACCCACCTGGTGTTTATGACCTCGGCCGAGCGGGCTTCCGAAATCGAGTCCAAGATCATCTACTCCATCTTTCAGAAGCGCCCCAAGCGGGCCGACATCTACTGGTTTGTGCACGTAGATACCACCGACGAGCCTTACACGATGGAGTACAAGGTGGTGGAGCTGGCCCCCGACGACGCCTTCCGTATCACCTTCCGCCTGGGCTTCCGGGTGGAGCAGCGCATCAACCTATACTTCCGCAAGGTGGTGGAAGACCTGGTACGTAACAAGGAAGTGGACATCACCTCCCGCTACGAGTCCCTGAGCAAGCAGCACGTCACCGGCGACTTCCGCTTCGTGGTGCTGGAGAAGTTCCTGTCGGTGGAAAACGACTTTCCCCTGGTCGAGAAGCTGGTGATGCAGGCCTACTTCTACATCAAGCAGTTCATTGCCTCCGAAGACAAGTACTTCGGCCTCGACACCAGTTCGGTAAAGGTGGAGAAGGTTCCGCTGGTCATTACGCCCGTGCGCGACGTGGCCCTGAAACGGGTGATGTAACCAACTTTCTGCTTTTCGCAAAAAAGCCCTGGCGCCCCGCGCCGGGGCTTTTTTCGTTGCCGCCCGACCCGCGCATTCCCAACCCCGTGAATTTGGGCGGCTTGCATACCAAAAATAATATCCTGTCCTTATGCGCCTGTTCTTTCCACCACCAAAACCCACTACCGTATGCGTACCCCTACCCTTTTGCCAGCGGCCCTGCTGGTCCTAGCCAGCTGTCAGCACCAGGCCGCCGACGTGGCGGCGCCCCGCCAGCCCGAAACCCCCAAAGAGGCTCTGAGCACCCAGCAGCTCGACGACCAGATTATGGCCGCGCTGCGCAAAGACGGCCGCTTCGACTGGTCCCAGGCGTCCGACCACGTAATCTGGAGCGCCCTTACCCGCTCCGACTACGTGCTGTCGGTGGGCTACCAGGCGGCGGGCAAGCCCCGCGGCTGCGCCCTGCCCGACAACGCCCGCACTGCCTCCGACTGGCTGGCCGCCCGCCAGCAGGTGCTCCAGCTGATCCTGGACGAGGAGCGGAAGGCCGACCCCACGCTGACGCTGGAAAAGCTGCTGGTCTTCGGCGAGAATGAGCTGCCGGTGCTTACCGTGCAGGTGCATCAGCTAAGCACGGTGCAGCGCCTGCGCCAGTCGGGGCTGGTGCGCTACGCCGAGCCGATGGGCTACGAGCCCTACCACCCGGTGGCCAACAAGGCGGCTTCCTCGCTGACTAGCAGCGGCTGCGGCAACAACACCGCCACCGCCGGCCTGGTGGCCGGCGACGACTACACGGTACTCAGCAACGGCAGCAAGTCGTCGTGGAGCCAGGCCGACCAGTACCACGGCATCCGCAGCAGCTGGAACCAGAGCACGGGTCGGGGCATGAAGGTGGTCATCATCGACACGGGCTGCTCCGACGGGCAGGAAAACCTGGGCGCAACCTTTAACCAGGGTCTGAGCACGGGCCGTACCATTGAGCGCCTCGTGACGCTGCCCCGCAACTCCGTCTTCGGCATTCCCTACGGCGACACGCCCACGGCCAACGACGAGTGCGGGCACGGCACCAGCATGGCCGGGGCCTGCGCCGGCCCCCGCGGCACCGACGGCGCCTCGGTCGGGGTGGCCTACAACGCCAGCCTGATTACAATTCACGCTACCGAGGACGTATTCATCGACGGCAGCCGGGAGCTGCAGGGCGTGTCGGATGCCTACGTGCTGGCCGGCAACCGCGCCGACGTGCGCATCATCTCCATGAGCATGGGCCGCCTCACCAGCTCCTCCCAGCTGGCCGACGCCATCCAGTATGCCTACGGCCGGGGCAAGCTGATCTACTGCGCCGCCGGTACCTCCCTCGACTGGACCGCCGGCTGGGCGGGCGTCATCTACCCCGCCTCCCTGCCCCAGTGCGTGGCCGTAACGGGCCAGAAAACCGACCTGAACACCCGCTGCGACGAGTGCCACGTGGGCGCCGACGTGGAATTTACGGTAGTAATGCAGCGCACCAGCAACGACCGGCGGCCCCTCACCCTGGCCATGAGCGGCGACGCGGCCAGCACCGTGGGCGGCTCCTCGGTGGCCACCAGCACCATGGCCGGCATGACGGCCCTGCTCTGGGCCAAGTACCCCACCGAAACCCGCGCCCAGATCATGGCCCGCCTCGTGGCCGCTAGTTCCAACCGTAACGCCCGCAACGGCAACTTCGGCTGGGGCCGCGTGAACCTGGCCGCCGCCCTGGGCGCGCTGCCGCTGTAGCTCGGCCCGTTTTCACTTCGCTAAAAGCCCGTTCCCGTTCGCCGGGACGGGCTTTTTCGGCTACTTCGCCTTCGGAAGCACTTCGCGCCGCCAGCGCAGTCTCCCGAGTAAGTTCGGGAGCTGCCGAGGACAGCCGCACCCGCTAAAAGCCTAATCGGTTATCTTCCGAGGACAACCAAACCCTCTGCAAGGACAACAGGTTATCCTCCCAGGGCAACGGATTATTCGAAAAAGCAACAGCCCCGCCCGGAAGTACCGGGCGGGGCTGTTGCGCTAAGGGCGACAGGGTGCCCGGGGCTACTTGGTTACTGGCAGCCACTTGGCCAGCACGCGCTGCTGCTGCTCGGTGGGGTTGGGCAGGTGCTCGATGCGGTAGCGCTGGGCCGTGCCGACCGTCAGCGGGAAGCTCACTTCCTTGGTCTGCCCGTCGCGGCTGACCAGCAGGGTGATGGTGGTGCCGCCGGGGGCTCCGGCCAGGAACTTGTTGGGGTCGTCGGTGAGGCGGGTGCCGTTGAGGGCCAGGATTTCGTCGCCTACGCTCAAGCCGCCCTGCCAGGCACTGCCGTCGCGGGCCACGGTGGTCACGGTGTACTTGCCGCCGGTGGTGCTCACGGTGGCGCCCAGCACGGCGTCGGTAGTGGTGGGGGCGCTGGTCAGCTTGAGGCCGGCGTAACCCAGGGCGGTGTTGTAGTCCAGGGTCTGGGTGCCGTAGACGTTGTTACGGAAGAAGTCGTCGAAGCGGCGGCCGGCCACTTTAGCCACCGCGTCCTGGTACTCGGCATCGGTAAAGCCCCGGCCCAGCTTCTGGTAGTACTGGGCGTAGAGGTAGCGCATCACGTCGTCGAGGTGCTTGTCGCCGTTGGTGGCCTGAATCACCATCAAATCCAGCACCGCCCCGATAACCTCGCCCTTGTCGTAGTAGCTGATACCGGTGTTGGCGGAGTTTTCGTTGGGCCGGTAGTACTTGATCCAGGCATCGAAGCTCGACTCGGCTGCCGACTGCAGCTTGTTGCCGGGCGTGTTTTCCACCCGCCCGATGCCGTTGCTCAGGTCGGCCAGGTAGGCGTCGGGAGTCAAAAAGCCGGCCCGCTGCACAATCAGGTTGGAGAAGTACTCGGTGCCGCCCTCACTCACCCAGAGCATGCGGGTGTAGTTTTCCTGGTCGTAATTGAAGGGCCCCAGCGCCACGGGCCGGATGCGCTTCACGTTCCAGAGGTGGAAATACTCGTGGGCCACCAGTCCCAGAAAGCCCTTCCAGCCCGCCTCCGAGCTGTACGACGCCCGCGACACCGACAGCGTGGTGGAGAACAAATGCTCCAGCCCGCCCGTGCCCCGGTCGATGTTGTGAATGATGAACACGTAGCGGTCCAGCGGGTTTTGCCCCACCACGCGGTGGGCCTCCTCGCAGGTTTTCTTCATGTCGCGCAGCAGACGGGCCTCGTCATACTGCACGTTGCCGAACATGGCCACGGTGTGGGGTGTGCCGTTGGCCTCGAAGGTCAGCACCTTGTGGTTGCCGATTTCGATGGGCGAGTCGGCCAGCTCGTCGTAGGAAGCCGAGCGGAAGGTGAAGGGCGCGCCGGCGGGCTTCAGGCTGGTGCTCACCTGGCTCCAGCCGGTGGCGGGCTGCACAGTGAGGGTGCTGGGCAGCTTCACCTCGCCGTCGGGGTACATAAAGACGCTGGTACCGTTCACGTAGCCGTGGGCCGCGTCGATAAAGCTGGTGCGCACGCTCAATTCGAAGGCGTACACCTTGTAGCGCACCGTGAAGTCCTTGGCGCCGGGGTGGTACACGCGCCAGGTGTTCTTGGCCACCTTTTCGGTGCGCAGGGCGGTGGTGCCGGCCTGGGCCGAGAAGCCTTCCACGTTTTTGGCAAACTCCCGCACCAGGTAGGAGCCGGGCGCCCAGACGGGCATTTTCACGTCGGTAAACTGCTTGCCGAAGCCGCCCAGAGCCATTTCGACCTCGAAGTAGTGGGTTTGCGGGGCCGGCATGGCCAGCGTGTAGCGTAGCGTGGAAGCGGCCAGCACCGGCGAGAACTGGCTCAGCAGCAGCACCGCGGCTGCGGCCAGCAGCCGGCGAAAAGAAGAATGCGTCATGCGGAAAGAAAGGGTGAGTAAGAAAACAGAACGAGGCGGCGGGCGCCACCTCCCCGACGGTAAAAACGGGTCGGGGTTGCAAGATACGGCCGAAAACCCACCGCGCCGTTGCGGATTTCGCAGCTGCCGGCCGCCGGAGCCACCGGAACCCGCGGCCTAGCTCCGCCGTTAGGCCAGGCAGCCCCCGCCCGCTTCCCGGCGTTTACTTCTTCCCGCTCATGCGCTACGTCTGGCTCACCTTTCTGTCCCTGGTCATCGGCCTGCTGACTTTCGTCGGCTGGCGGCACTTCCACGCCGCTTCCCGGCCTTCAGCGACGGAACTGGCTGCCCCCGCCGCCCCGGCTCAGATGGCTTCGCTCATCACCACCAGTTCCCTGCCCCAGGCCGACAGCCTCATTCACTTCGCCATGCAGCAGCTGGGCTCTCCCTACACCTACGCCGGCACCACCCCCACCGGCGGCTTCGACTGCTCGGGCTTTTTGCTGTTCGTCTACGGCCACTTTGGCATTTCCGTGCCTCATTCCACGGCCCTACTCATCAATACCGGCCGGCCCGTGCCCCGGGAGCAGGCCCGCCGCGGCGACATGGTCGTCTTCACCGGCACGGCCGCCACGTCCACCACGCCCGGCCACGCCGGCATCGTCATCTCGGAGCCCGGCGAGCCGCTGCGCTTCATTCACTCCTCCTCGGCCCGCCGCGAGTCGGGCGTGAAAATCAGCCAGGTCGAAGGTACCGACTACGAGCGGCGCTTCCTGGGCGTCCGCCGGGTGCTGGGTGAAAAGCTGCCCACTACTGAAGCGCCTGCCACTGCGGAGTCGGAAAACAAGGTGAAGGTCAAGACTAAGTCGGCCGCGGGCAGCAGCAAGTACAAAGTTTCCGCACCCGTGCGCCGCTAAACCGGGCCTCGCTTACTCTGTCATTGCGAGCGAAGCGTGGCAATCCGTCCTGGGCAATAAGCAAAAGGCTGTTAAACCAGAAAGCCCTGACGCAACACATACGTCAGGGCTTTGCAGTGAAAATGAGCTATTCACATTTCAGAGGACGGATTGCTTCGTCCTTCGTCCTCGCAATGACAGCATGGGTATGTGGATGGCGGCAGGACCAAAACGTCGGAAAACAACGATGCCCGGACCGCCTATGCAGAACCTCCAGGGAGGCTGCTGGGCGAACCGGGCATCTAATCCTTCAAATCTTACCAAGCGGCGAGGCTGGGGTACAGCCCCGTCATCCTTTGTGTAAGACCTTGCCAGAATGCGGGAAACAACCAAATAGAGCTGGTTTCCGCGCGAAAGCTGTTGTTAAGCGCGTCCGGCGGTGAAGCGGACTACATTCGACAGGCTTGGCAGGATTTGTTTGGGACTACTAGACATTTTGTACCTCCTTTCTTTAGATCCGACATACCCCCGCCGGCGCTACCCAGCATCTTAGGGCTGCTTGGGCGGGGTCGTAGCACTCACTACTGGCTGGTAAAGTTAAAAGCCCCCTGGATGGTTCAAAATTAAAAATGCTTTTTTTTAGCCCTATAGCCGCTTTTTTCGCCATTCTACTGACTGTCAGCCGCTTCTTTTGCAAGAAAATTTGGGCTTTCAGGCCGGTTTTGACTTCGGCCTCAAACTTGCAATCCGCCGCCCGGACTGCTCTGGAGAGCTACCGGTGGCACTTCCAGAGTTTTCGCTTATCTTTTTCCCGAAAATCACCTACAATCCCTCCCATGAAAAAAGTACTGTTCCTTTGCCTGACCATGCTGCTGGGCTTCTCCGGCCTGGCTTCGGCCCAAAAACTCTCTCCGCTCGGCATCTGGACCAACGAGGAGAAGAAGGCAACTTTCGAAATCTACCAGCAGGGCGACAAGCTGTTTGGCAAAATCGTGACCCTGACCGTGCCCAACGACCCGGCCACCGGCAAGCCCAAGCTCGACTCGCAGAACCCCGACCCCAAGTTGCGCAACCGCCCCCGCCTGGGCCTCGTGTTTATGAAGGACTTTCAGAAAGACAGCGAGAACAAGTGGGATGACGGCACCATCTACAATCCCGAGGATGGTAAAACCTACTCCTGCTACATGAAGGTCCTCAACGCCAACACCATGGAAGTGAAAGGCTACATCGGCTTCTCGCTGATTGGCAAGTCCCAGACTTGGACGCGGGTGAAATAAGCCGCCCGGTTTTACCGCCTTACCTGCCAGCGACGCCCCAAACCGGGGCGTCGCTTTTTTTGTTACCTTCCCCACCCCACTCCTGCCCGTTTTCCCGCTAACGCCTCTTTTAGCTTCTGCTCTGCTTGAAATTTCTGCTGCTTAGTCTACTGCTGCTCTGGCTGCTGGCGCCCGTGGGCCCGCCGGTTCAGTCGCCCGTACCCATCGGGGTGTGGGCCGACGATACCGGCGATACGCACATCGAAATCTACCGCTGCGGCGAGCGGCTCTGCGGGCGCGTGGCCTGGCTGCGCGAGCCTCAGGACCCCAGCACCGGCCGGCCCAAAACCGACCAGCGCAACCCCAGCGCCGACAAGCGCACCCAGCCCCTGCAAAACCTGGTGGTGCTTCAGAACCTGCGCTACAACCCCGACGCGGAGCGCTGGGAAGACGGCGAGATTTACGACCCCGGCAGTGGCCGCACCTTTTCCTGCTACGTGAGCCTGCAGGAGAAAGACCGGCTGGAAGTGAAGGGCTACATCGGCTTTTCCCTCATCGGCCGCTCCCATTACTGGACGCGGGTGCGCTGACCCGCTACCGCCGCCTGACCCTGTCAGCAGCCCTGGCCGGGTTTCTGAGGCACTACCTACTGCTAGGATCTTTTATCGTTGCGCTACACCTGGCAGGCGGCATTCCGGCCGTAGACTGGCGCGTTGTTTGGTAGTCGTTGCCAGCCTTTTATATTCAGAGAATAGTATAAATAAAGACCGACAAAATACCGACACCAACGCGGCGGCAAAAACTATTTCCGTGCGCTAGTGTTGTCCTCTAAACTCCCCCAGTCACCTTGTTCGGATTTTTCAAACATATTCTGTCGAAGCCCGGGGCCCAGGATACGGCCCAGTGGCAGCCGTTGGCCCGCACGCCCGCGCAGGTGCGCCAGCACCAGCAATGGGTGAGCCAGCAGGTGTACCTGAACTGGATGGGGCCGTATTTCAAGGCCTACCACTTCCGCAAAACCGGCGTGTGCGGCCGCGGGCTGCGGGTGCAGCTACTCGATGAGTGCGGCCGTAAAGGTGCCCTGCTTTTCTTCGACCCTAGCATCGGCGCCGGCAACTTCCGTCACCTGTTCGACTACATCCGCGACCGGGTGATGGCGCTGGGCTACAACCTTTCGACCTCCGACCAGCGCACTCTGCGCCACGAGCGGTGCACCGAAACCATCGACAAGCACTTTCTCAAGCCGCAGCCCAAAGACTGCACCCAGTCGGGCCGCTGCAACCAGAAGTTCGGCACCGTAACGGTGGACCTGGTGAGCGTGAACGGGCTGCCGGGCTTCATCCGGTTTTCGGCCAACCCCTACCACGACTCCATCTTCACGCCGGCTCACTCCTTTGATGAGCTGATGGAGAAGATCTTTAACCTGCCGCCCGCCCCGCCGGAAGTCCAGGCCCGGATCCAGCAGTACACCAAGTAGGGATTAGAAGATACGCCTGCCGATAAAGTCCTGCTTTTATTTTACACAAAAAAGCCCCGCCAGAGTATGGCGGGGCTTTTTTGTGGGCGGATGACAATTACTCGCGCACGAAGCGGGCCAGGGACACGGTGCCTTCGGCGGTA
>Ga0247729_10000457_pt1 | contig 17085 bp, 16 predicted proteins | sample UWRJL133311R2_FD_180958 | JGI IMG/M metagenome (GOLD analysis project Ga0247729, IMG submission 180958) | Plant litter microbial communities from Arlington Agricultural Research Station in Wisconsin, United States - UWRJ-L133-311R-2 | ecosystem: Environmental > Terrestrial > Plant litter >... | reverse complement strand
GTGCAGCACTTCCGGATGCCTGACGATATGCGGGATCGCCGCGATGGCGATCACGGCGAACCAGACGCACATGATCGGCCCGAAGAACGCCGCCACCCGGGCGGTGCCGCGCGACTGCACGGCGAACAGGGCGATCAGGATGACGATGGTGATCGGCACCACATAAGCGTCGAATGCCGAGGTGACCAGCTTGATGCCCTCGACGGCCGACAGCACCGTCAGCGCGGGGGTGATCACCGCGTCGCCATAGAACAGCGCGCCGCTGATGATGCCGAGCAGCACGATCAGCGAGGCACCTGCCCCGCCGCCCACCGCGCGCTGCGCCAGTGCCATCAGGGCCAAAGTGCCGCCCTCGCCGTGATTGTCGGCGCGCAGCAGGATCAGCACGTATTTCAGGGTGACCACGATCACCAGCGCCCACAGGATCAGGCTGAGCACGCCGAGCACGGCCTCGTTGTTGATACCCGCCGCGGTATGCCCGCCGGCGGCCACCAAGGCCTCGCGGAGCGCGTAAAGCGGGCTGGTGCCGATGTCGCCATAGACCACGCCGATTGAGCCCAGCATCAGCGCCTTGAAGCCGGCCGTGGAATGGGCGTCGCCATGGCCGGGGGTCGCCGGCGTTTCCGCGGCGGGGACGGCGCTCTCACTGGTCATGGGACGGGCCTCAAATGGCTTCACGGCAATGGCAAAGCGAGCCGGCATATCGTCCGGCGCCAGGAAGCTCATATAGCCCTATTTGAAGGCCCGGCCATGCGAAATCGCACGATGGACCGGGCGGGCTAGATGGTGACCTGGGTACCTACTTCCACGACGCGTCCGGTGGGGATCTGGAAATAGTCGGTGGCGTCGTTGGCCGAGCGGCTCAGCGCGATGAACAGGTGGTCCTGCCACAACGGCATGCCGGACTGCGCCGACGGCTTCAGCGAGCGCCGCGACACGAAGAACGATGTCGCCATGATGTCGAACTGCCAACCGAGTTTTCGCGCGATCACGAGCGCCTTCGGCACGTTCGGCGATTCCATGAAGCCGAAGCGCAGCCGGACGGTGGTGAACTTGTCGCTGATGTTCTCCATCCGCACCCGCTCGGAGGGATCGACCCGTGGCGTCTGCGCGGTCTCGATGGTCAGGATCACGTTGTGCTCGTGCAGCACCTTGTTGTGCTTGAGGTTGTGCAGCATCGCCGTGGGCACGAAGTTGGGATCGCTGGTCAGGAAAACCGCAGTCCCCTTGACGATATGCGGCGGGCGCTTCTCCAGGCTCTTGATCAAATCGCGCAGCGGCACTTCGGTGCGGCGGGTCTTGGCGATCAGGATCGCGGCACCACGGCGCCAGGTCCAGATCATCACTGCCATCAACACGCCGAACAGCAGCGGCACCCAGGCGCCCTCGAACAGTTTCAGCAGGTTGGCACTGAGGAAGGTCATGTCGACGATGACGAACGGCACGATCACCGCGGCGGCGGTGGCGGCCTTCCAGTTCCACAGCTTCCAGATCACCACAAAGCCCATGATGCCGTCGGCGACCATGGTGGTGGACACGGCGATGCCATAGGCCGAGGCCAGCCCGCTGGAGGTGCGGAACAGCATAACCAGCAGCAGCACGCCGATCAGCAGCAGCCGGTTGACGCGCGGCAGGTAGATCTGGCCGGCATGGGTCTCGGAGGTGAAGCGAACCTCGAAGCGCGGCAGCAGGCCGAGCTGCACGGCCTGGCGCACCAGCGAATAGGCGCCGGTGATGACGGCCTGGCTGGCGATCACGGTAGCCGCCGTCGCCAGGATGATCAGCGGCACCAGCATCGACTGCGGCGCCATCAGGTAGAACGGATTCTCGATGGCGGCAGGATTGGAGAGAACCAGCGCGCCTTGGCCGAAATAATTCAGCAGCAGCGCCGGCAGCACGAAGAAGAACCAGCCGGACTGGATCGGTTTGCGGCCGAAATGGCCGAGGTCTGCATACAGCGCCTCGCCGCCGGTCACCGCCAGGAATACCGCGCCCAGCGTCACCAGCCCGATGGTTCCGTGGGACAGCAGGAACTGCACGGCATAATACGGGTTGATCGCCGCCAGCACCGACGGATCGTCGGCGATGTGGGAGGCGCCCATCAGCGCCAGCACGGTGAACCAGACGATCATCACCGGGCCGAAAGCGGTCGCCACCTTGGCGGTGCCGATGCGCTGCACGGAGAACAAGGCGACCAGAATCACCAGCGTCAGCGGCACCACGTAATGCTCGAGCGCCGGTGCGGCGAGCTTGAGGCCCTCCACCGCGGACAGTACCGAGATCGCCGGCGTGATCATGGAATCGCCGATGAACATGGAAGCGCCGACCACGCCCAGCGCCAGCAGCGGCCAGCTGCGGCGGCCGAGCGCGCGCTGGCCGAGCGCCATCAGCGACAGCGTGCCGCCCTCGCCGTTATTGTCGGCGCGCAATAGCAGCAGCACGTATTTGGCGGTGACGACGATAAACAGCGCCCACAGGATCAGCGACAGCACGCCGAGCACAATGGCCGGGGTCGGCGCGCCCTGATGATGGGTGGCGCCGGCCACCGCCTCGCGGAAGGCGTACAGGGGCGAAGTTCCGATATCGCCGAACACCACGCCGATGCTGCCGAGCGTCAACTGCCAGAAGCCCGTCGTATGGGCGGCCTCGGCGGGCACTTCGGCGGATGTTTCGGTGACGGCCATGCTGGTTTCAAACGCCCTAGGGGTTATTTTGATCCCGGCTATGGCGTGCCGGGCTAGGCCAGTCAACGGCTTGACTTTAGCAGAGCACATCCTTTGCCGCTGCTCCAGGCAACGGCATTTTTAGGTCGCGCTTCAAAAAAAGGATTTGACGCGGCTACGGCTTGAGGTTTGGCGGCAGCGGCGGGTCTTCCCGCATCAGGGTGATGGTCACCCGGCGGTTGGCGGCCATGGTCGGATCGTCGGGAAACAGCGGCTGGCTGTCGGCCTTGCCGGACACCGAGAACACGTGCGCCGGCGGCAGGCCCTCGCGTTCCAGAATCTGGCGCACCACATTGGCGCGGTCGGCCGACAGGTCGAAGGCGTCATATTCGTTGCGCGCCGGCACGAAACCTGCGGCTGTATGCCCTACGATCGCCACCCGCAACGGGGTCGCCTTCAGCGGGCCGGCCAGCTTCTGCAGCAGTTGCCGGGTACGTTCATACGGCACCTTGGAGCCGTCGGCGAACATCGAGCGGCCGTTCTGATCGATGATTTCGAGGTTGAGGCCCTGGGTGGTCTCTTCGAACATGATGTTCTTGGAGACCTCGGCGATCTCCGGCATGTCCTGCAGCGCCTGGCGCAGCGAGGCGGAAGCCAATGCGAATTCGCGGTCCATCTTCAGCTTGGCGCCGGCCGGCCGGCCGCTGGAATTCTTTTCGTCGGGGCTGGTCTGGTTGGAGGCTTCCTCCGGCGAGACGTGGCCCTTGTTCTTGGTCTGGCCGCGGGTCGGCAGGCCGTCGGATTCGATGACACCGGAATAGCGCGCATCGGACTGCACACCGAAGGCGTCGCGCATCGAGCCGGCGACGATCTTCAGCTTCGCGGTGTCCTGGGTGGAGAACGACACGAGCATCACGAAGAAGCTCATCATCAGCGCCATCAGGTCGGCGAAGGTGACGAACCAGCCATGGCCGCCGTGGGCTTCCTCGCGCTTTTTCTTCGCCATCTGATGCTCCCTGCCCGTCCCCGCTTACGCCGGGACCGGCTCGCCCTCTTCATGGCGGTGCTTCTCGGGCAGATAGGCCAGCAGCATTTCGCGAACCAGCGTCGGGCTCTTGGAATCGCGGATCATCAGGATGCCGTCGATGATCAGCGTGCGGTTGGTCTCCTCGTCGAGCAGCTTGCCGTGCAGCTTGTCGGCGATCGGCAGACAGAACAGGTTGGCCACCAGCGCGCCGTACAGGGTCGCCAGCAGCGCGGTCGCCATGAACGGGCCGAGCTTGGACGGATCCGACATGTTGGAGAACATCTGCACCATGCCGATCAGCGTGCCGATCATGCCGAACGCCGGGGCGCAGTCGCCGATGGCGCGGTAGATCTTGCTGCCCTCGTTGAGGTGCATCAAGAAGTTGTCGCGGTCGCGCTCGAGATTGTCGCGGATGAATTCGAGGTCGTAGCCGTCGGCGACGTAGCGGATGCCCTTGGCGAGGAACGGCTCGTTGGTCTCGACCTTTTCGAGACCGACGGGGCCCTGCTTGCGGGCGATCTCGGCGATGCGCGCGAGTTCGTCGACCAGGTCGCGGGCCGACAGCCGGCTCATGGTGAAGGCGAACTTGGCGCCGAGCGGCAGGCCGTGCAGCATCACGCCGAGCGGAAAGCGGATCATGGTCGCAGTGATCGAACCGCCGAAAATGATGATCATGGCATGTTCGGAGATAAACATGTGCAGATCGCCGCCCATGAACACCATCAGCGCGATGACGGCCATGCCGCCAAGGAGCCCTGCGCCCGTCATGATATCCATGAAATACTCCGACGCTATGCGTACGCGAACTACGGTCCGTCCTGGACGGCGCCGCCCAAAATCGGACCGCGCGTTAACACCGTAGCGGCAGCGCCATTAAGGACCGGTAAAGTGTAAGGCATCAAAGCGCGGCAGCGTCGGAACAATCATCGGCCTGTCTGTTGCCAGCGCAAAAAACGACTGCCCGGGTTACCGATGCAGTCGTTTCCTTCATGAGTTGCTAACCATGACGATGGCGCGCAGGTCGCGCGTCAGTGGATTTCCGACGATTGCTTGAGTGCGGCCTTCAGCTTCTCGAGCGAGAACGATGTGCTTCGGGCGATGTCGAGGATCGGCGTTTCGCGGCGGCCGCACAGTTCGGCGGCGTCAGGAAGTTTTGCGGCGATGTCGGTCGGAATCACCACCGCGCCGTGCTGGTCGGCATGGATCAGGTCGCCGGAACGCACCGTCATGCCGGCGACGCGAACCTCGCCGCCGAAATTTTCCGCATGCACGTAAGCGTGCGACGGGCCGATCGAGCCGGCCAGCGCCTGAAACCCCTCGGCCCATTGCGGGATGTCGCGGATCGAGCCGTCGGTGATGACGCCGAGGCAGCCCAGCGCCTTGTGCACGGCGCTCTGCACCTCGCCCCAGAACGCCCCATAGCCGACATCGGCGCCGTCGATGTCCTGGATCACGCTGATCCGCGGCCCAGCACCAGTGCCGACATAGTCGTAATAGGCGATCCGTCGCGCGGCCTGCTCGGCCGGCGGCAGGCCGGAGGCCAGCACGGAGCGGATGGTGGCGGTGCGGGCATAGCCAACGATGGCCGGCAGATCGGGAAACGGACAGACCAGCGGCTTGGTGGTGTAGCCGATCAGCCGGCGCTCCGGCGCCACGATCTCCATGGCGTTGCAGATGGTCGGGGTATCGTAGCGCGCCAGCGCTTCGAGAACCGATGCGGGCAATGGCTCGGCGGAATGGGTCACGGCGTTCTCCCTGGTTGTTGCGCACCCGGTCTCTGCCGGATGTCGTGGTCATCCGACGGATATAGCCGACTTTTCGTGGGCATCACAATGCAAGCGGCCGCCCTCCCGGAGGAAGGCGGCCGTGGGCAAACGTGGCCTCGAAGCTCAGTTCAGGTGGGACGGCCGATCGTCCGGCGCGGGCTCGGTCGTGGCCGGCGCATAGGGCGTCACCGCGTGCGCTTCCGGATCGACCGGCACCACCGCGGTCGAGGCCGCCAGCGCGCGCTCCTGGTCGCGGTACGACTTCCAGCCGATCGGCAGGCTTGCCAGATACAGCAGCGAGACGACCGACAGCGTGTGCCAGGGATAGCCGATCAGCAGCGCGATGAAGAGCACGACGCCGACGAACACCGGCAGCACCATGTCCGGCGGCACCCGCATGCTCATGGACTTGCCAGAGAATACCGGCAGCCGCGACACCATCAGGCACGCGATCAGCAGCGTGAACAGCAGGATCAGCGTGTCCGGCAGCGTCGGCAGGCCGAGGAAGGACAAATAGATCGGCAGCAGCACGGTGATGGCGCCGAGCGGCGCCGGCATGCCGGTGAAGAAGTTGCCGGCAAACGGCAGCGGGTTGGGATCGTCCAGCGTGGCATTGAACCGCGCCAGCCGCAGGCTGCCGCAGATCGCGAAGATCATAGCGGCGATCCAGCCGACATTGTTGAGGTCGTGAAGCTGCCAGAAATACAGGATCAGGCCGGGGGCGACGCCGAAATTGACGAAGTCGGCGAGGCTGTCGAGCTCGGCGCCGAATTTCGACTGGCCCTTGATCATGCGGGCGACGCGGCCGTCGACCCCGTCGAGCACCGCGGCGAACACGATCGCCGCCACCGCGAGCTCCATGCGCCCTTCGGTGGACAGCCGGATCGCGGTCAGGCCAGCGCAGATCGCCAGCAGGGTAATCATGTTGGGCACCAGCATCCGGACCGGAATCGTCCGGAACCGGCGGCGGCGCGTCTCAGGCGAAGCGGGATCGGTGGGCATCTGCATGTCTCTCTCTAGCAAACCCTACCCTGCTCCGCCATTGCGGCGACCTGCCGGCCGACCTGGCGCGGGAACGCGGTTAATCGACCCGGTAGGTGCGGCCGCCGTCGCCCTGGCGGAAGTCGGCCAGCACGGTCTCGCCGGCGACAGCGGTCTGCCCGACCGACACCAGCGCCTTGCTGCCTTCCGGCAAGAACACGTCGAGCCGCGAGCCGAACCGGATCAGGCCGAAGCGCTCGCCAGCGCTCAGGGTCTGGCCCTCGCGGACGAACGAGACGATCCGCCGCGCGACCAGGCCGGCGATCTGCACCACGCCGATCCGGCCGGCGGGGGTCGAGATCACCAGCGAATTGCGCTCGTTGTCCTCGGAGGCCTTGTCCAGCTCGGCATTGACGAACTTGCCCGGGCGGTAGGCGATGCGCTCGATGCGGCCGGCCACCGGGGCGCGGTTCACATGGCAGTTGAACACACTCATGAAGATCGAGATGCGCAGCAGCGGCTGGTCGCCGAGGCCGAGTTCGACCGGCGGTAGCACCATGGCGATCAGCGACACCCGGCCGTCGGCCGGCGCAATCACCAGGCCTTCGCGGGTCGGCGTGACGCGAACCGGATCGCGGAAGAACAGCGCGCACCACACGGTGAGTACGGTGCCGATCCAGCCTAGCGGCGTCCAGATCCAGAACAGCACCAGGGTCGCCAAAGCAAAGCCGCCGATGAACGGGTAGCCTTCCTTGTGGATCGGCGGAATTTGCGCGCGAATGGAATTGGCGATGGACATGAGTTCAGCGTTCTTTCTTCCCCTCTCCCCCGGGCGCAGCGAAGCTGCGGCTGGCGGGAGAGGGTGGCGCGACGACAGTCGCGCCGGGAGAGGGGGCGGACGAGGAACGGCCGAGATGCCCGAGAATAACCTCGAGTACCCCGTCCGTGTTGTTCAACACCTCATTATTCCAGAACCTCAGCACGCGAAACCCTTGATCTTCAAGCCATTGGTCGCGACGAAGGTCGGATTCGCTGCCGGCATGCTGCCCGCCGTCGACCTCGATCACCAGCCGATCCGCCAGACAGACGAAATCAACAATGTACCGGCCTATCGGGATCTGGCGCTTGAATTTGTAGCCGCTGAAGCGATGCGCGCAGCAGGTACCAGAGCCGCCGCTCGGCGTCGGTCATGTTCGAGCGCAGGGCTTTGGCATTGTCCCGTGTCATGCCCCCTCTCCCGTCACGGACTTCGTCCGTGCCACCCTCTCCCGCCGGCCGCAGCTTCGCTGCGTCCGGGGGAGAGGGGAAGAAGAAAACTACTCTGCCGCGTCCGGCCTTGTCAGGGGGGCGTTTACAGCAGGCGGCAGGCGGTTCGGGGCAACAACCTCGTCCGCAATCATCGCCAGGCGCTCGCGGGCTTCCTGGGCTTCGCGCTGCCGGTTCCACATGCTGGCATAGAGGCCGGAGGCCGCGAGAAGCTGCGAATGGGTGCCGCGCTCGGCGATGCGGCCCTGGTCGAGTACAATGATCTCGTCGGCGCCGACGATGGTGGACAGGCGATGCGCGATCACCAGCGAGGTGCGGCCCTTCGAGACCTTTTCCAGCGCGTCCTGGATTTCCTGCTCGGTATGGCTGTCGAGCGCGGAAGTCGCCTCGTCGAGCAGCAGAATCGGCGGCGCCTTCAGCACGGTGCGGGCGATCGCCACGCGCTGCTTCTCGCCGCCCGACAGCTTCAGGCCGCGCTCGCCGACTTCGGTCTCGTAGCCCTTCGGCGACATCCGGATGAAGCCGTCGATCTGCGCGGTGCGGGCGGCCTCCTCGACTTCCTCGTCGGTGGCGTCCCAGCGGCCGTAGCGGATGTTGTAGCGGATGGTGTCGTTGAACAGCACGGTATCCTGCGGCACCATGCCGATCGACTCGCGCAAGGACGACTGGGTGACATCGCGGATATTCTGGCCGTCGATCGAGATGGTGCCGCCCGACACGTCATAGAGGCGGAACAGCAGCCGCGAGATGGTCGACTTGCCCGCGCCCGACGGGCCGACAATTGCCACGGTCTTGCCGGCCGGCACCTCGAAGCTGAGGCCCTTCAGGATCGGCCGCTCCGGATCATAGGCGAAGCGCACGTCGTCGAACCGCACATGGCCCGCCGTCACCACCAGCGGCTTCGCGCCGGCGATATCCTTGACCTCGGGATTGCGCTGCAGGACGCCGAACATCTTTTCGATGTCGATCACCGCCTGCTTGATCTCGCGATACACCATGCCCATGAAATTCAGCGGCTGGTAGAGCTGGATCATCATGGCATTGACCATGACGAAATCGCCCACCGTGTTGCGGCCGCTGCGCACGCCGATGGCGCACATCAGCATGGTCGCGGTGAGACCGCAGGTGAAGATGATCGCCTGCCCGGTGTTGAGCAGCGCCAGCGAGGTGTAGGTCTTCACGCTGGCCTTTTCGTAGCGCTCCATGGAGCGGTCGTAGCGCTCGGCCTCGCGCGCCTCGGCGCTGAAATATTTCACGGTTTCGTAGTTCAGCAGCGAGTCGATCGCCTTGGTGTTGGCCTCGGTGTCGGAGTCGTTCATCTTGCGGCGGATCTCGATCCGCCACTCGGTCGCGATGTAGGTGTAGTACATGTAGACTACCACGGTGATCGCGGTGACCAGCACGTAGCGCCAGTCGAACTGCCACAGCAGCACGCCCATCAGCAGCGAGACCTCGACGATGGTCGGCACCAGCTGCAGGATCACCATGCGCACGATGACCTCGATGCCGAGCCGTCCCCTTTCCAGCACCCGGGTCAGGCCGCCGGTCTTGCGCTCCAGATGAAAGCGCAACGACAGTTCGTGCATGTGCACGAAGGTCATGAAGGCCAGCTTGCGCACCGCATGCATCGCCACCTTGGCGAAGATGCCATCGCGCCACTGGGTCAGCACCGCCATCAGCACACGGATCAGGCCGTAGCTCACGGTCATGATGACCGGGGACGCAATCAGCCACAGCGTCCAGTTCGAGGACTGTACCGGCGCGGTATCGGCGCCAGTCAGCGCGTCGATCGCCCATTTGAAGGTGAAGGGCACCGACAACGTCGCCAGCTTGGCGACGAGCAGGAGCACCATCGACCACATCACGCGCATCTTCAGGTCGGCGCGGTCGCCCGGCCAGATGTACGGCCACAGGTGGACCAGCGTCGACATCAGCGTGCCGCGCTCAATGGTATTTTCGGAAACAGGCGCGCTGTCGTCGTTCAGGGCGTCGGCGGGATCGGACATCTATACGCCTGGAACGAACAAGGCGGCGGACGGCCGCAGGGCATTTTGGATCGGGTGCATGTCCCGCGACATATAGTGCGTCCGGGCGAAAGTCGAACCCTTCTAAGCTTTCTTTTGCCATCGGGGCCGCCTGCTGGGGCAGGAAATTCCCACCTTGCGATCAGGCAAGTCTTGACGCTGTCATTCCGCACTGCCACATAAATTGACATGAGCATCATCAAGAACGTCTGTGTCTATTGCGGTTCCGGCCCCGGCACCAACCCCCGCTTTGTCGAATCGGCCATCGCGCTCGGCAAGTCGCTGGCCGAAAACGGCGTCGGTCTGGTCTATGGCGGCGGCTCGATCGGCCTGATGGGCGCGGTAGCGAGTTCAGTGCTGGAACACGGCGGCCGGGTCACCGGCATCATCCCCGAGTTCCTGACCAAGCGCGAAAACGCCCTGACCGGCGCGCAGGAGCTGATCGTCACCCACGACATGCATGAGCGCAAGCGCCTGATGTTCGAACGCTCCGACGCGTTCGTGGCCCTGCCCGGCGGTATCGGCACGCTGGAAGAGCTGGTCGAACAGCTCACCTGGCAGCAGCTTGGCCGGCACTCGAAGCCGATCCTGCTCGCCAATATCGAGAATTTCTGGGAGCCGCTGCTCGAACTGCTCAGCCACATGCGCACCACGGCGTTCATCCGCCCGACCCTGCCGCTGGAAGTGCTGAAAGCGGAGCGCGTCGAGGACATCTTGCCGAGACTCCGTGCTGCCGCGGCGCAGGCGTCGGAAGAAGCCAAGAAGCTGGCTCCGGAAGTCGCGACGAGGCTGTAGCTTCGGTAGGGTGGGTTAGCGCGAAGCGCGTAACCCACCGCCTTTCCGCATGGCACGTCGGCTGGTGGGTTACGGCGCAAGGGCGCCTGACCCACCCTACAGAATCAGTTCTGTGGAAACGTCACCGCCTCGATGCGGTTGCCGTCGAAATCAACCACGAAGGTCGCATAGTACTTCACCCGGTCATGCGGCCGCAGCGACGGCGCGCTTTCCGACGTGCCGCCGGCGGCCATCGCTGCCGCGTAAAACGCATCGACCTCTTCCACGCTCTTCGCCCGCAGGCCGAGATGTGCGCCGCTGTCCGGCGATAACGGCGTCATGCCGCTGCGCAGGTTGATCCACACTTCCGGATAGGTCTTGCCGAAGCCGACCGAGGTCGGGCGGGTCACCAGCGGCGTCATGCCGAGCGGCGCCAGCGCCTGCTCATAAAACGCCACGCCGCGCGCGAGGTCACTGACGGCGAGCGAGACGTGGTCGATCATGGCATCCTCCTCAAGCCTATCCCCGTCATTGCGAGGAGCTTTTGCGACGAAGCAATCCAGTTCTTCGCTTGTGGCTTTCTGGATTGCTTCGTCGCTTCGCTCCTCGCAATGACGGCTGAAATGCGGCGTTCCGATTATGGCTTCCCGGGACCAGCCGTAACCAATGTCTTCGTCATCGTCGTGTTGGCGAGCCATTCGTCGCCGATGGTCAGCGTGTTGCGCTGGGTCGCCTCGTAGCCGCGCTTCAGGAAAAACTCCTGCGCGTTGTCGCTGGCGTCCACCGTGAGCTTGGTGGCGCCGCGCGCGCCGGCGAGCTTTTCCAGTGCGTCGCACAGCATCGCCGCGACGCCGTGCAGCACGGCATTCGGATGCACGTAGAGCAGATCGATATGATCGGCGCCTTTCAGCGACGCGAAACCGACCGGCGCATTCTGCAACGACGCGATCAGGGTCAGTTGCCCGGCGAGGCGCTTGCCGAACGCGGCTTCGTCTTCGGCGGCACTGGCCCAGGCGGCCTGCTGCGCTTCGCTGTAGTCGTCGGACGTCAGTTCACCGATGCTGGCGACAAAGATCGCCGCCAGGATCGGCGTATCGGTCGGCAGAAACGGCCGCAGGGCCGGTTGAGGCATCGCCTGTCCCATCGCTCACCAGTATCCGACCAGCTTGAGCGCCAGCGCCACGGCGCCGGCGATCAGCAGCCACTTGATGACGATGTAATAGCGCCAGTGCTTTGGAAACGGCGTGTCGGGGCGGCTCATCGCGCGATCTCCCAGGTGGTGCCTTCCTTGGAATCCTTGATGGTCACGCCCATCGCCGCGAGCACGTCGCGGATGCGGTCGGATTCCTTGAAGTCCTTGTTGGCCCGCGCCGCGGTGCGGTCCGCGATCAGCCCGTCGACCTCGGCCGCATCGACGCCGCTGGCCTGCTGCTTGCGCGCCGCCCACTCGGCTGCGCTCTCGCCCAGGAAGCCGAGCATGCGCAGGGACGCCGCGAACTTGCCGCGCGCCTTCTCGTCGCCGGCCGCGGCGAGGTTACGCAGGCCGTGCAGCACCGCGATCACCTGCGGCGTATTGAGATCGTCGGACAGCGCCTCGATCATTTTGCTGGAAGGATGCCCGCCCTTGGAATCGGCGGCGACCCAGTACCAGTCGTCGAGGGTCTTGGCGCTTTCCTCGAGGCCCTTCAGCGTCCAGTCGAACGGCGAGTGATAGTGCGTCTTCAGCATGTTGAGACGGACCACCTCGCCCGGCCAGTCGTTGAGCAGTTCGCGGATGGTGACGAAGTTGCCGGTCGACTTCGACATCTTCTCGCCTTCGACCTGCAGGAAGCCGTTGTGCACCCAGTAGTTGGCCATGGCGTGCGTGCCGTGGGCGCAGCGCGACTGCGCCAGTTCATTCTCGTGGTGGGGGAAGATCAGGTCGAGCCCGCCGCCATGGATGTCGAAGGTGGTGCCGAGATAGGCCGCGGACATGGCCGAGCACTCAATGTGCCAGCCCGGACGGCCCCTGCCCCACGGGCTTTCCCAGCCCGGCTCTTCGGCGGACGACTGCTTCCACAGCACGAAGTCGGTCGGATGCTTCTTGTGCGCATCGACGGCGACGCGCGCACCGGCCTGCTGCTCGTCGAGCTTGCGGCCCGACAGCGCGCCGTAATCCGGCATCGACTGGGTATCGAACAGCACCTCGCCTTCGGCTTCATAGGCGTGACCGCGAGCAATGAGTTGCTCGATCAGCGTCACCATGTCGGTCTTGCCGTCCGGGCGCGGCAGCACGAAATCCGTGGCGCGCGGCTGATGCGTCGGCGGCAGGCAGCCCAGCGCCTCGACGTCGGCCAGGAACTGGTCGGCGGTCTTTTCAGTGACGGCGCGTATCGCATCGTTCAGCGGCAGGCCGGGAAAGTCGCGGATCGCGCGGTCGTTGATCTTGTCGTCGACATCCGTGATGTTGCGGACATAGGTGACCTGGTCGGGGCCGTAGATGTAGCGCAGCATGCGGAACAGCACGTCGAACACGATGACCGGGCGCGCGTTGCCGATATGGGCGAAGTCGTAAACCGTGGGGCCGCAGACATACATGCGGACATTGTCGGCATCGATCGGGACGAAGACGCGCTTCTCTTTCGTCAGCGTATCGTAAAGTCGCAAATCCATGGAAATCCCGTCCCTTGCGGCCGGGCGTCAATGATCTCGATGGAGAAAAGACGGCCTCAGCCAGCGAATCGCTAGCTCTTAATCTCGCGGCAAATGCCACACATGGCGAGAGAACCGTTCATGGCGGCACCATGCTTCAACCCGGGGTTGGCCGTCAAGGCTGGGGAACGGCCTGAGGGCGGGCGGATTTCGGCCTCAATCGGCCGGTAACCGCCGCATGGTTAATGATTATTAACCTGTTTGGTCTATGGATGCGCGGATTCTCCTCATTCATTAGGTGAGTTATGAAACCGATTTCCCTGCTTCTGGCCGCCGTCGCCTGCGTGCTGGCCGCCTCCGCCGCCTCGGCGGATTCCCGCGTCTTCATCATCGCCAACCAGTCGGACGGCTATGGCATCGACCGCTGCCTGGCCAAGGGCGAGAAGTGCGGCGCGCACGCCGCTTTGTCTTACTGCAAGTCACGGGAATTTGCGGAGGCCACCGCCTATCGCCGCGTCGACCCCGACGAGGTCACCGGGTCGGTGCCGACAGCAGCCGGTGGCGCTTGCCGCGGCGGCAATTGCAACGAATTCGTCGCCATTACCTGCCACCGCTGAACGCCGGAGCGGCGCCCTGCGCCACAGTGCAGCCCCGGAAACGACGTGACCCTGCCGCGAGAAGCGGCTATGGGAGGCCTGCGTTGGCCCGTCGCGCTCACCGGCGAATTCGGCAACGTCGGCAACGGGTTTGCCATGCATCGAACCCGCGCCGATCTGTTCTGAAGTGCTGTGATGGCCCGTATGTCTGACATCCTGAACGCTGCCCTCTCCCGCTACGTCCTCGCCGCCGCCGTACTAATTGGCGCGGCTGCGCTGGGCTCCGCCGCGCAGGCGCAGGGCGTGCCGCCGGGAGCGGCGCCGCAGCAGGGCGCGGCCGTCAACCCGATGTGCCAGCGGCTGGAAGGCCAGCTTTCCACCATTGACCGCGGCGCCGGCGGCGACCCGGCCCGCGCCGAGCAGTTGCGCCGCTACGAGGACGCCGCCTCCAAGCAGCAAAGCGAACTCGACCGCGTAACCGCGCAGGCCAAGCGGATGGGCTGCGACTCCTCCGGCTTCTTCTCGATGTTCAACGGCCAGTCGGCGCAATGCGGCCCGGTGAACAACCAGATCCAGCAGATGCGCGGCAATCTCGACCAGATCACCGGCAATCTCGAACGGCTGCGCGTCGGCACCCCCGGCAGCTCGGACCGCGACAGCCAGCGCCGCTCGGTGCTGCTGGCGCTGGCGCAGAACAATTGCGGCCCGCAATATGCTGCCGCCGCGCGCAACCCGGCGCCCTCTTCCGGCCCCGGCAACTTTCTCAATAACCTGTTCGGCAACAACGAGCCCAGCCCCGACGCGCCGCCGATCCCCGGCGGCCCGGTGGCGGCGCCTTCCGGCACCTATCGCACCGTGTGCGTGCGGACCTGCGACGGGTTCTATTTCCCGATCTCGTTCGCGACGATCCCGGCGCGGTTCGGCGACGACGAGCGGACCTGCAAGAGCCTGTGCCCGGCGTCGGACGCGTCATTGTTCAGCTACCGCAATCCCGGCGAGGACATGAACGCGGCGGTGTCGATCAATGGCCAGCCGTATTCGTCGTCGCCCAACGCGTTCAAGTACCGCACCGAGTTCAACCCGTCCTGCGCCTGCAAGGCGGCGGGCCAGACCTGGTCGGACGCGCTGAAAAACATCGACGACAAGGCCGCAGCTGAAAACGGCGACATCATCGTCACCGAGGAACGCGCGAAGAAGATGTCGCTGCCGCCCGCCAAGGGCACGCCGGTTTCGGCGAAGAAGGGCGCGGCCCCCGTCGAAGCACCGGCGGCTGCAGCGCCCGCGGCTCCCGCCGCGGCGGCAACGCCGGCCGATCCCAACAAGCCGATCCGCTCGGTGGGACCGACCTTCCTGCCGAAGGCGCAGTAAAGCAGCGCGCTTTGTCAGTCCGGTGTTGCGTTCTGCAGTGCCCAGTCGGCGACCTGCCAGCGCAGCTGCCCGCGATCCGACACGATGCGACCGAGGCCCGGGAAGGCCATATGCGTCGCCGCGATCAGCACGCCCTCTGCAGCGGCCTTCGCAAAGAAACGGTCCCGCATCGCCTGTGCCGCCGCGCGGTCCTGTTCGAACAGGAAGGCCACGTCGGTCGCGGACGGATGCACCACCGGGAAGACCATGTCGGACACCATGATGAGGCTCTGGCCGGCGTCCTCGATCCGCACACCGATATGGCCCGGCGTATGGCCGGTCAGGTCGACGATGGAGATGCCACGCGAAATCTCGCGCTCTCCGTCGATCGCCTGCAGCCGGGGATACAGGCGCACGACTTCGCCCGCCATCTGGAAGCTGGGCTGCAGATAGTCGGGGGCGCCGGCGCGCTTGGCCGGATCGGTCCAGTGCACCACGTCGCGCCGGTCGATATAGAGGTCAGCGTTCGGATAGTTGTTCTGCCCGCCGACGATCAGCCCGCCCATGTGGTCCTGATGCATGTGGGTCACGATCACCGCGTCGATCTGATCGCGACGCAGGCCGAAGGCGGCAAGCGCCTGCGGCAGCGCCCCGGTCCGCCCGATCGAGCCCGCCGGTCCGGTATCGATCAGAATCCGGCGCTGGCCGTCTTCGATCAGATACTGGTTGAAAAGGAAACGGACACCGCTCGGCCGCGCCGTGAACTGGGCCGTCGCCGCCTGTTCGACCTGGGCAGGGGTCCGGCCGGGGAAGTAGGAGTAAGGCATGTCGGCATAACCATCCGTCAGCGCGGTCACGGTGAAGCGGCCGATCCGGATCTGCGCCAGAGGCGTCACGCCAGCTGCTGGTGCCGCCACGGCTTGGGCCGACGCTATCGCCGGGACAAGGCCGCTGCTGAGCAGGCCTAGACCGACCCCACCTACGAGCGCGCGACGAGACAGATTGGTCATGGTTGGCCCTTCTTGATCGCTGGACTCGGGGCATCCACCCGGCACCGCCCCTGCACTGCACAAACCTAGAGACGTCGCCCGAAAACCGGTATCCTAAGACCGCGAGAACGATCTTCTCAGATTTCGGAAGGCATGATGGACCGGTTTGACGCTATGTCTGTGCTGCTGGCCGTTGCCGAGGCTGGCAGCCTGTCCGCCGGCGCGCGGCACCTGCGCGCGCCGCTTGCAACCGTCAGCCGCAAGGTCGCGGAACTCGAGCAGCACCTCGGAGCCCGACTGGTCATACGCAGCAGCCGCAAGCTGACACTCACCGACGCAGGCCGAGCCTATGTCGCGGCCTCGCGACGTATCCTCGGGCAATTGGAGGAAGCGGAGCGCGAGGCCGCCGGCGAATACAGCGCACCGCGCGGCGCGCTCCATGTCACCGCTCCCATCGCATTCGGGGAGCGCCATCTTTTGCCCATCGCGCTGGCCTTCCTGACAGAGCAGCCCGACATCACGCTGCGGCTCATGTTGGCCGACCGGCAGATCGATCTGGTGAACGAACACGTCGACCTTGCGCTGCGCATCGGGCATCTCGATGACAGTGCGCTTATTGCGACGCGCGTGGGCGTGGTCCACCGCGTCATCTGTGCCAGCCCCCGCTACCTCGCCCGGCTCGGTGTGCCGCGCGTGCCGGCAGACCTGGCGCAGCACGACGGAATTACCTTTCATGGCTTCGCCACATCGCCCGAATGGCGCTATCGGCGAGACACCGCGGCCTTCGCGGTGAAACCGCGCCCGAAGCTGGCCGTGAATACAACGGAAGCGGCCATACAGGCCGCCCTTGCCGGCATCGGGATCGTCCGACTGCTCAGCTATCAGGTGGCGGATGAACTAAGATCCGGTCGGCTGCAGATTCTCTTGCCGGATTTCGCGCCGGAGCCACTGCCGGTCAGCCTGGTGCATCCGCATGCCGGACTGCAGCCGTTGAAAGTTCGGTGTTTTCTCGACTGGGCCG
>Ga0247729_10000455_pt1 | contig 17170 bp, 23 predicted proteins | sample UWRJL133311R2_FD_180958 | JGI IMG/M metagenome (GOLD analysis project Ga0247729, IMG submission 180958) | Plant litter microbial communities from Arlington Agricultural Research Station in Wisconsin, United States - UWRJ-L133-311R-2 | ecosystem: Environmental > Terrestrial > Plant litter >... | reverse complement strand
AATAATAACAACCGAGAGAAATGAGTAAATTATGGGATGTGCAGCGTGCGACTCCTTAAATGAATGGAATGGACCCGGTGATAAGAAACAGTTTTGCATGCGTCACACCGGTCGCCAAGAGTGTCCGATGTGTCGAAGCGTCAATCAAAACAACAGCCTCGGCGACCCGTTCCGTCCTTGCGTAAAGCACGACGGAAAAGCCGACTAAGCGATTGAGAGAACATGGCCCAGCCACCCGGCACTACCCGATTTTCGATTAACATCAATGAAATGACGGCCGAGCAACTTCAGTCGCTCAAGCAGAGAAAAAGTACGAACACTACCGCCACTGTCGAAAGAGCTATTCTGCTCTTTAACTGGTTCGAAGAAGCAGCAGCAAGGGGCGATGTCATAAAGGTTCTATACCCTAATGGCGATGTTCGCGAAATTGTATTCATATAACCCGTTCTAAAAGTTGAGCCTGCGAGATTCATCTCAGCATAACCGCTCCTTTTAGGGCGGGTTCACTTTTTTAAGAGGAATCACATTTTAAACTAAGCGACTCAACAAAAGTAGATAACGGTTTGTCGGCGTCTACGATATAAGTTGAAAGCATCTTCCCAGTTTCCGTACCTACATCTTTGGCATTGTGCGGCGTATTGGGAGGTATCAAAAACGCGCTGCCAGCTGGCAAATTGAGAGTATCCACATCCTTAATATGCATTTCTACCTTCCCTGCTAAAATGTATCCAACCTCTTCGCCTGGGTGTGTATGCCATCCAGACTCTACACCACTCGGAATCTCCGTTAACACTTGGACTATATCCCTACCTGGGATTGAAGAAACTACATGTTGTAACTGAGTGCGCTTTAGCTGACTTGATAGCTCATCTGCTTGGTTAGGCATAAGAATTGATAGCTTCCATAATCACATCTGTCACCTCTTGCGGTTTTGAAACCATAATAACGTGAGAACCCTCAAGCTCGGTTATTTTAGCACCGGCTCGCTGTGCCATCGAGCGAACTACATCACTACCAGCGGCTTTATCACCTGTTGCCACAACCGCCCAACTCGGCAACTTCTTCCAGGCAGGTTCACCATTAGCTTCACTAAAAGCCAAAACTGACGCTGGGCGCTGAGCGGCAGACATAACTGCAGCTAGTTCTTCTGTTAAATCTCCCGCAAATGTTTTGTGAAATAACTCCGACTTTATATAAAATTCATCTACCATTTCACCGTTTTCTAAAGAATATTTATACGGCTGCAACGCCGCGTTTAAAATACTGTCCTTAGAACCATCTTCCACTTCTATAAGCTTTTCGTCTAAATCAGGCGCAAAGCCGGCAACATACACTAAACCTACTACATTCTCGTTGCCCGTGGCTGCATTTGTTATGGTTGCACCTCCATATGAATGGCCGACGAGAAGTAGCGGCCCCTCAATTTGTTTGATAAAATCTGCAAGATACGCCGCGTCAATATGTATACCTCTCAGCGGATTAGCTGGAGCAATTACCTTATAACCTGCTGTTTGCAGTTTTTCGATAACACCGTTCCATCCAGATGCATCAGCAAATGCTCCATGCACCAGCACAACGGTAATACTAGGTTCTGTAGACATAATTCCTCCTTGGTTAATTACCTACACGGCGGATAGTACCAAGGTTGATTAAGGCTATTACTTAAAGAAAAATGGTAAGCTTAAAGTCGCGTATTAAACTAATAATATGCCTAATTGCGTTAATTTAATGTGATAATTCATGCATACAGCGATAAAAGCCAGTTAGAGATGAGGGATTCGAACTAAAATCCCAAGGTGTTGTTTTGCCTTGCAAAACGGGGGTTCTCAGTCACAGCGCGAGCCATAGAAAAAGAGAGTCTTTACGACTCTCTTTTTCTATGGCTGGGGATGAGGGATTCGAACCCCCGAATGTCGGCACCAAAAGCCGATGCCTTACCACTTGGCGAATCCCCAGTAATGTACCGATGTATTATACCGCAACCGGGGTAATCGCTCAAGCCTTGAAACTATTTTGCTTTCTTTGTACCCTTTGATTTCTCAACATGGGCAAATTGACCATGAATTTCGAAAAGGAAATAACCACTAATTGCTAACCATACTGCGCCAAATAGCACAGTAATAATAAAGCTAAAGACACCAAGGGTTAGGAATGCATTTACAACAAGCCCAACGCCACTTACTAACCAAGCTCCAAACAAAAGCACCCAACCTTTTTTCTGCTTCTCTTTAAGGGGTTGAATTGCAAGAAACATCAAAATTGCTTCAATAATCAAAAAGAACAAACTAACGCTTACAGTAACAATAATCCAATCGGATGTCGTTGAGGACACATAGTACGAACCGGCAACTGTACCCTGTAATGATATTTGTTGTTCTAAGGTTGCGAGGCCTCTTAAGATATTAATTACTACAAGGATAAGCCCTACAATCACAACCCACCAGATATTATCACCAAGCCACTTACGGGCGTCATTTGGTAAGTTAGGTGCGGCCTTAAACCATCCAAACACTTTTTCTTCAAGTTTCTTTAAATAATCCATCACATAACTCCTCTGCTATTCAATATATAATACCGCGCAATGGGGTAATCGACAATGTTTACGCCTCTTTGCGTTTGCCAGGCCACAAGCCCCAAGCCGACCAAATTGCTAAAACTCCAACTGCAAGCGTAATAAAAATCGCGTAGAAGCCAGGTAAGAACGATACAAGGCTACCAGAAAATTCAGTTGCACCGGTAGCCTGGCCAGAAAGTACCACCCAACTTGCGAGGAATATCCATAAGGCGGCAGCAAGGAGCCCTAAATAAAGGCTGACGTAACGAAATGCCAGGCTTAAGTCCATCCGCAACAGGTATGGCAAAGCGAACACCTGTGCAACAACCATCAACGGCAAGAAGGCATAGTTCAGGCCTGTGCCAAAAGGAAGATTAAGCGATTGAATATACGCCAAAAAATCTTCGAAGTTGAAAAGCATGATGACAGCAGCGGCTGTTAATATAAGTGCGTATAAAAGTGAAACCTTAAGGCTATTGATAGTTCTAGGTTTTGGCGCCGGCGTTGTTTTTACAAAAAAGCTCATGCATAGAAGTATAGTCTTCCCTAGTAAGTTACGCAAATCGTTGTTTTTTTTAACATTATGCTTGCGCTTTTGTACGTAGCGCGTTACAGTAATCAACAAGCGAAAGTTACGTAAAAAACAAAAACTCCAAAAAAAGAAATGTTGTAGCTATAAAGTCGCTCTACGATATCCACCACAACATCGAAGGATTCCCGCCCAAAATTGGCGGGTTTTCTTTTTGGTTTTTTATTTAAGAATTTATTCTGAAGCTTTAAGAGAGTTGTCGGCGCGCCACTTGGCAATAAGGGCATGGTTACCGCTTATAAGCACCGGAGGTACTGCCATACCGTTAAATTCGGCCGGTTTAGTGTATTGCGGGAACTCGAGCGTCTCGCCGTCCGAGAAGCTTTCAATCTCAGCACTTGCTTCGCCACCAAGTACCCCAGGAATAAGGCGAACGATACTATCAATAATAGTCATAGCTGGAAGTTCACCACCGGTTAAGACGTAGTCACCAACACTCACCTGTTCATCAACAAGGCTAACAATTCGCTCGTCGTAGCCTTCGTAGCGCCCACAGATGAATATGTAGCCATGGTCGGCCTCTGACCAGTTTTGTGCAATAGATTGCTTCCAGCGCTGCCCACGTGGCGTCATAAGGAGTACTTTAGCCGTCGGGTCGTTCTTCTTCGCTTCAGCAACAGCAGCAAATAAAGGTTCTGGCTTTAATAACATACCATCGCCGCCGCCGTATGGAGTATCGTCTACTTGTTGGCGCGGGCCAATACCAAAATCACGTAAATTAATGGTACTCAGTTGTACAATTTCATCGCGTTGAGCCTTCCACATCATGGAATTTTCAAACACGCCGGTAAACATCTCAGGGAAGAGTGTTATAACTTGGAATTTCTTCATTCCTACTAGTGTACGGTACATTGACGGACTTGTAAATAAGTGTTATTGTTTTCTTAGCTTTTCCACCAACCGAGAGGAACATAATGGTTACAGCGAAACCGGTGGAAACCTCCACTGACGAAGATATCGAAGCAGGTACCGTAACGATGTACGTTCCCAATCCGAAGCAAGAAAGTCCTGAAAGGATTGCGATTCGACAAAGTCTCGCGGCTTACCCGTTGAGAATTCGCCGTTTTGTAACGGAAGAACTGATTCATCTTGACGTCACCGCCATCAACCGAGCTATCGCTAACCTTCCAACAGAAATGCCAAGCCTAGTGGAGTACTTCAAGCAATCAATCGGCCGGTCTAAGGTAAAAGCCAAAACCTTCAAAACGGTCTACGAACCCCTTGACGAAGCGTTTATGCAAGAAGCGCTCAGCTACGTCATAGAGTTGCGCAAACTATACCGATGAACGCTCGATATCTACACACTACACAGCCCGTTGAAAGAGCCCGCCGTTTACGGCTTGAGCCTTTCAGCGGGCTCTTTCAATTCTTGATAAAATACCGCCAAAACAAAACACCACCAAAGAAGGTGGTGTTTTTATCACATAAGCTCTCAACAAATGGTGATTTGTCGCTCGCATGAGCTGTTGTCTCGCAGTTCAAAGGTTTGGTGTTGAACTATTAAGAATTATATATCAAGGTCATCTAGTTCTGCAAGCTCGGCCCGAGTCTTTTTTGTGTAGTCAGAACTGTTGTCCACAGCTTCATCTGTTACGTTGTCCACAGTGATTGCTTCGGTAACTGACACAACAGGGGTATTAGCAGATTCAGTCGTTTGCTCTTCTTTGTCGTCACTGCTTACAATAGCGCCTACTTGGCCATCATTATTCACAATTTTCAGGTTATAACGGGCATCATTTTTAGTACCTAGTGCTCGAAGTAACGTACGGAGGCTTTGCGCAGTAACGCCACGTTTGCCAATAACTCGGCCTAGGTCTTCAGGGTTAACCGTCAGAGTAAGTAATACGCCCTTTTCGTCAATAATTCGATCAACGAGCACATCGTCAGGGTGTCCTACGACAGACTTAACGATATATTCAATAAATTGCTGGTCAATGGTCGACATAGAGCCCTCCTCAGTCGGTATAAGTATCGTAGGTTAATTGTAGCGCATAGGGCGAGTTTTGGGTATAGAAGCGTAAGCGTATTGACAATTTATAATGTTTATGCTATAATCCATTCATCCTCATTTTTTCGTGGATTTCGCACACTCACAATTAGGAGTACTCATGGGTACCAGCAAGAACCAGAAGGCAAAGCCGATTAATTCGAACGACCCCATCCGCAAGGCAGGGCCCAAGAAGCCCGGCTTCAAGCCTCGCAAGACCGGCGTCGCGTCGAACCGCGAACAGCCGCTGCTCTTCGACGCCATCAGCCAGGACAGAATCATCTACGCAGCCCAGCGCCGTGTAGCAACGACCGAACAACTCAACAAGTCCAAGGTCATCGAAATGCGTCGCAACTTCAGCACCCACCAGGCTGACCGTGCCATGATGATTATCGAAGCCAGCAACAACGCTGTCCGCGTCGTCGCCGAGCAGATCATCATCAACTTCCGCACGGCCCAGTCCGACCGTTCCAGGAACATCTCCCGAACGGCAGCAGCCGTGCTGATGCTGGACAGCCAGTTGGACGCAAAGATGCTCAAGAACAAGAACGCCATGAGCAGCGGTAAAGCCGCGGCCCACAAGGCACTGACCACCGCCTACCTCGAGCTCGAAGCCGAGATCGCGCAGTTGTCAGAGTCGCTTAAGCCGGCCATGGCTTAGTTCCTGTCCATCGTGTAGTACTCCTTACATTCGCGTAAGTGTACCATCTTTAAAGAGATGGAATAGCCCCCGCAGCATTCGTGCTCGGGGGCTTTCAATATTCAAATACTTATTGCTTTTATATTAAAAATATGTTATAATGCATTAACTTGTTCTATTCCTAGTCAAGTGGTTCTTCCCACCTACAAGTAGAAAGGTCAACGAAATGACCAATGCTGTGCTTACGAGGCGTCAGCGTCGCGATGCGAAGCAGGCTGTTAAGTCCGCTAAAAAAGCGAAGCAAAGACAAAATGCCGAGCTGAACCGCTGCAAAAAACGATCTGCCATTATTTTTGGCATCGTTATGACCGAACAGCCTTCACCTGCTGTTGACACCCTGGAATACCTGGCACTGAAGATGATTCTTAGTGTCTGGCCGAGTGCCAAAGATAACCCCGCTAAAGGCCTTAGCAAGCTCGACGTGGCAGTACTTACTGCCAAAAGTATCCTTAGAAGCAGCCACCGCTTCAGTGACAGCCAAATCTTCAACGCTGTTTTCATTGCTCAATGCAAAATTGACCGCGCGAAGAAGATTTACAACTACCACGAAACTCGTCATCAGCTTTTGCCGATGGGGTTTCTGGAAGCCAGCATCGAGCACTCTCTTGTTCACGCAGACGTGCCTTGGCGCGAACTGATGAACGAAGCGAAGTAGCCTAATCCTACACCTACTTGTAGCCATTAGAAGAACAATTCCCCCGTTACGTATAGTACGGGGGTTGTTTTTAATAAAAATACCCCGCTCTAGGCGGGATATTTGAAAGTTTAAAAAGTCTAAACTATTCAGCAGCTTCAGTTACTTCTTCGGCAACAGCCTCAGTAACTTCTTCTTTTGGCTGGTTTTTGCGAAGCTTGTCCGCGTGACGGATAGTTTTTTGCTTAGTAGTGTTTGCTTCAACAACCCATGTAGGTAGTTTAACTCCAGCGTCCTTCATAAGTTTTACAACTCGTGGAGTAGGCTGAGCACCATTATCAAGATATTTTTGAGCTACTTCAACTTGAACAGTAGCATCCTTAGTGTGTGGGTTGTAACTACCTACGTAAGCAACAACACGACCGCTAGATGGGTGGCGTTGTGATTCCTGGACAGCCAGGCGGTAGGTAGGGTAGCCGGCGCGGCCGACACGTTGCAAACGAATTGCGAGCATAAAACAAACTTTCCTTTTAACTTCTTAGACTAATTTAATATAAGTTCTTGACTGATTTTACACCGTTCTTCCCTGTAAGTCAACCCGTTGGGCTGTTAATAACAGAGTACGGCTGCCAAGCTACAGAGTTTAGGCTTTCGATTCGTAGCTTTTTAGCGCTTCTTTAGCTGCTTCTTGCTGTGCAGCCTGCTTACTAGGCCCCACTCCCTTGCTTACCATGCGTGAGCCAGCGTACACGCCAAGTGTGAATACTTTATCGTGGTCAGGGCCAACTTCTTCAAGTACGACGTAGCGTGGTGTTACGCTATCAACCCGCTGCATCACTTCTTGCAGGTGTGATTTCGGGTCTCGCCACGAGCCTTCTTTAATAATTAATTCGAGTTTTGAATTAATGTGTTTGGCAATAAATACAGCAGCATCGTCGTAGCCGCGCTCTAGGTAAATTGCGCCAATAAGTGCTTCGAAAGCATTGGCAAGAATTTGCATACGGGCACGTTCACCACCCTGCTTTTCACCACGGCTCATACGTACTAGTGGCTCGTAGCCTATTTTCGTACCAGCTTCGCCAATACTTTCAGTACGCACCAGTGACGCACGCCAGCTGGTTAAAATACCTTCAGCTTCGTTGTAATTACGAAACAAAAAGTCAGTCACAACCAACTCAAGCACGGCATCACCAAGAAACTCGAGGCGCTCATTGTGTTCACTCACACTTTTACGGTGCTCGTTTACATAGCTACGGTGAGTCAAAGCGGTCACGAGCAAGTCGATGTTTTCAAATTCAAACCCAAGAACATTGCGAGCAAACTCTTGGTATGGTGCAGTTAACATACCGGTCATTATAATTTCTCCGTGCGAATACGCTTCATAGCGAGAAGCATTAGTTTACCAATATCTTCATACTCGATAGCATCAAGGGCGTCCTGAAAAGTAAACCACTTAATACCATTCATCCATTCTTCTTTTTGGATGTCGTTTGTGTCGCCCTTAGCCCGTACTAAGTAAATTTGCGTCGTCATAAGAACGAGCTTATCGATACGGCGGTAACGGAAGTGGATTTTACCAAGCCAACCTAAGATATCAACTTGGCTAAGCCCAGCTTCTTCACCAATTTCACGGCGTGCCGTTTGTTGGGCTGTCTCCCCTTCTTCAATGTGACCCTTTGGAATTGTCCAGCGGTCTTTCGCATCTTGAATAAGAAGGATTTCTACGCCTTTTTCGCCATGCCTAAAGACAATCCCGCCAGCCGTTGGCTCGCGAACAATTTCTTGAATAGATGGTTTTTTGCGTGAAAAGTATTTTTTAAACTTATCAAACTGTGGTGCTGTTGGCATTTTCGGCTCCCTCTATAAGAGTACGGTAGGCTGTTCCCAACACGCCGTTTACAAACTTACTTGAGTTATCCGAACCAAACGCTTTAGCGAGTTCAACTGCTTCGTTAATGACCACTTTAGGTGGAACAATATCGCTTTGGTGTAGTAGTTCATACACACCGATACGAAGAATGCTCCGGTCAACCCGAGCGATTTGTTCAATTGGCCAATCTGGCGCAATTGGTCGAAGCTGATCGTCAATTGATGTTTGATGTTCAATGACACCGGCGACGAGAGTTTCGACGAACTTGGTATCGTCAATCGCTGTTTCGTAGCGGTCTAAATTACGCTTCAAGATTTCTTGAATGTCGACCGATTTGTCCTCAGAGTCAACACGAAACTCGTATTCATACAAAGTTTGTAGTGCGACGATGCGACCGAGATGACGATTAGATGCCATAATGCGTTAGTTCTCTTTGATTATTTTTTAAATTAACAGATGTACTTAAGAAACTAATTACTTAGCAGCTTTTTTATCTGTTGTGGTTTTGACGGTAGCTTTTTTAACTACTTTGCCAGTTTCTTTGCGTGTTGCAGTCGCCTTTACAGGTGATTTAGCGTTCACACGACGAGCTAGTTCAAGCCGTAAGTGACTACGACGGAGGCCGGTCTTGCGAGGGCTACTCTGCTTCTTTGGTTGTCCCATTGAAAGAACTCCTTTTCTTAGGTGTTATTAAACTTAGGCTCATTATACTATTTTTGACAGGGATACTCAAGTGGTTACGCTTATAGTATGGTTTTTAAACAAATATGGTATTCTATACGTAACATGAGCAATTTCCTAACAAACACACCTGAAGATGACAATTTTATCAAAAAAGCAGCTTTGCGAACTGGCATTGGTGCTGGAGTTCTACTAGCTGGCATTGGTGCCGTGACTGTAGGCCAAAACGCCCAAAGAGAACAAAGCCACGAAGCCATTCAAGAAACGGCAAACACCGAACAAGCTTTACTTGAAACGCACGACAACTCTATTGAAGCTGCCATTAACGCTAAGTACGATTCAAACCAAGTTGTAGGTGAAATTGAAGTTACTCAAGGTTCCAACCTAATAGACCCTGCCGTTTCGATTGTAGAGACAACCTTAGGCAACGATTACGAAGCTGCTGCTGCTCGAACCTACGGACCACTTGTCGATTCTGCCAAAGCGCAAAACCCGCAACCGGGAGAAACATACTCTGTTGTTTCAGTTGACATCAACCCCGAACAAGCTGACGGCAACGAATTCATTGTTGTTGACCAAGACAACATTCGACCTGAACAGGTTGCTGCGTTACCTAGCCCAATTATCGAAGACGGCACTACTCGTTAAACAACAATACTAACAAGTCGTCCCTTAACGTATATCACCTTTTTTGGCTCACCCGTTAAGAACTTCACGACATTTTCGTGTGCCAAAGCCTGTGTTTTCACTACTTCTTCATCTTCATCTTTTCCAACGGTAATTTCACCGCGTAGCTTTCCGTTTACCTGAACGGCAATAGTAAGAGTATCTTCAACAATCAACGCTTCGTCCCATACTGGCCAAGCAGCGTTTTGCACCAAGCCTTCACCGCCTAATTGGCTCCAAAGCTCGTCGGCAATGTGTGGTGCAATTGGTGCGACAAGTTGAACAAGTGTCGTAAGCGCTTCGTGCCAACCATCTTTAGAGAAACCATCAACCTTAAATTTATAAAGTTCGTTAACGTATTCCATAAGTGCAGAAATTGCCGTATTAAAGCTAAGCCGACGAATATCATCAGTTACTTTACGAATCGTTTTGTGCTGCGCAACGCGGATTGCGTTGTCATTTTGAGTCATGTTCTTTTGAGCACCTTGGTACTCTTGAGTTAAAGTCCAAATACGGTTCAAGAACCGGTATACGCCAGCAATACCACGAGAATCCCAAGCGGCATCGAGTTCAATCGGGCCCATAAACAACAAGTAGGTTCGCAGTGAGTCAGCACCATACCCCTGGTCGATAACGTCAAGCGGGTCAATAACATTTCCCTTGCTCTTGCTCATCTTTGTACCATCTTCGGCATTAATATAACCGTGGTATACCAATTTCTTTACCGGTTCTTTAAAGTCTACTAAGCCCATGTCATGGAAAACGTGTGTCCAGAAACGAACGTATAGCAAGTGGGCTACGGCGTGGTCACCACCAACGTAGAAATCAAGGGGGTTCCAGTAGTTGATAGTTTCAGGGTCCCAAGCTTTTTCGGCGTTGTGTGGGTCACCATAACGAAGCAAGTACCAGCTTGAACAAGCATAGCCGTCCATTGTGTCAGTTTCGCGAAGTGCAGGACCGCCACATTCAGGACAAGTGGTATTTACCCAGTCCGTCGCACGGGCCAAAGCAGATTTGCCATCACCCTTAGGTGCAAAGTCTTCAATAACCGGAAGGACAACCGGAAGTTGGTCTTCGGGTACTGCAACTGCACCGTGAATTTCACAGTGAATAATTGGGATTGGTGCACCCCAGTAACGTTGTCGGCTGATAAGCCAGTCGCGCATCTTGTAAGTGGTTTGCGTGTGGCCTAATTTTTTCTCTTCAAGCCAAGCTACAATTGTTTCGCGCGCATCACTTGTCGATACACCGTCGAATTCGCCAGAGTTTACAAGAATACCTTCACCATGGTAAATTTTTCCACCAACAAGCAAATCAAAACTAGTTGCGTGCAATTCGTCGCGCACTTTCGATACAATTTCTTTTTCGCTTAACCATTCAACAGTAAACTTACCTTGCTCATTGTCTTCAAGCGCAGTGTCTACTTTCGTATCATCCACAAGGTCAAACAATAATGCGTTCGCTTCAATACGCCGAGCGACGTTTTTGCTATGTGCGAAATAATTATGGTGAATAGTATCGGTTTGATTGATAAGTTGTACGTTCGCATAGCCGGTTTCTTCGGTTATTTCACGGAGTGCCGTTTCGACAATGTCTTCGTTTTCTTCACGGCCACCACCAATAAACAAGTTACCGCCGAGGTCTTTACCCCAGTTAATAGATAGGTATTTATTTGTTTTAGGGTCGCGAACAATTGCCACAATACTCTGGCGATATTCAGGATTCTCTTGTGGTTTACCTGTTTCTGGTTGAATTACTTGAATAATTGGTAAGTTGAATTTTTCAGCAAATGCAAAGTCACGCTCGTCGTGTGCCGGTACAGCCATAACAGCACCAGTTCCATAACCACCAAGTACGTAATCTGCCACCCATACAGGTACCTTAGCGCCACTGACTGGGTTAATGGCATAACTACCAGTAAATACTCCGGTTTTTTCCTTTGTATCGTTCGTGCGCTCAATCTCGCTTTTCTTGACTGCGGTCTTAATATATTCTTCAGTAAATTCTTTAAAGTCGCCGACAGCTAAGCTTTTCGCAAGTTCGTGTTCGGGTGCCAACACAACAAACGTTGCACCAAAAATAGTATCAGGTCGGGTTGAAAATACAGTAATTGCATCTTCACGGCCATCAAGCATGAATTCGATTTCTGCACCTTGTGACTTACCAATCCAGTTTGTCTGGGCTGTCTTAATTTTTTGCGGCCAATCAAGGTCTTCAATTTCATCCAATAAAGCGTCTGCATAGTTGGTAATTTTGAAGAACCATTGCTTCATTGATTTCTTTTCAACCAAAGAACCACAGCGCCAACAGTGGCCTGCTTCTACTTGTTCGTTAGCTAGCACAGTCTTATCAACCGGGCACCACCATTGAAGGCTTTCCTTTTGGTACGCTAAGCCCTTTTCAAATAATTTCGTAAACACCCATTGTGTCCATTTGTAATATTCAGGGTCGCTTGTATTTAGTTCGCGAGACCAGTCGATAGACATACCCATCCGCTTGAATTGCTTTTTGAAGTTTGCAATGTTGTCAGCAGTAACTTGCGCAGGCTGTGTACCCGTTTTAATTGCGTAATTTTCAGCAGGCAAACCGAACGTATCCCAACCCATGGGGTTCATGACATTGTGGCCATGTTGGCGGTAAAAACGCGCAAGCACATCTACAATTGAGTAACCGAAAGCGTGCCCTGTGTGCATACCCGCACCTGATGGGTACGGAAACATACCAGCAACATACGTCTTTACTTTAGACGTATCAACGCTCACTTCATTGGCTTTTTGGTCTTCCCAAACTTGTTGCCATTTCGGTTCTATGACCGAGGGATTATATCGCTCCATAACTAAAGTAAGTATAGCAAATCCTCCCTTTATACACAAAGGGAGGATTTTGAATGTGTCATCAATTGGTAGAAAAACTAAACTTGTTCGTACACTTCTGAATACACTTCGGTAGAGTAAGCCTCTAAGGCTGCTTCAAATTCAGCCTTTAAGCTTTCGAGAGTAATTGAATCAGTTGGTGCCTTAAGGTCGAGTGGTTTGTTAAATACCGGGTTAAGCACTGCTTTAATGTTCGTACCGTCAGAAGTTCCGTTTGCATTTACTTCTGTAAGTTGGTGGCCAAACCGGCTTGCCCATAGCTGAACTTTACCTTCACCTGTTACCGTACTGTCATCCGCATTACCGATTGAATCAGCAATCTCCTTGAAGTCGATTGTCTCATCACAACTCTTAATTTTTTTGCCAATTTCAGTTGCTTCGAGGCCAGTAATGAACGTCTTTACTTTTTCATCGTTAATATCGATGACATAGCCCAAGCTTCCAACGCCGTTGATAGTTTTTGAGCCAAGTTTTTCATTTATAACAATGAACCGATTGCTTTTGTAGAGCTTCGTCACTTCATTACTTAATGATTTGTCTTCACTAAACTGCTTTGAAACGTCTTCAATACAAATTTGTGACTTCTTGTATTCTTCGCTTACCTCACCAATGTCTTCATTTGTAATTTTAATCCATTTGCCGGAAACTTTTTCAGACAAGGCGTCAAACGCCGTTGTTTCACCAGCCATATTGTCAGTGACAGCATTAATGATATCTTTGGCGTTATTAACCTTTAAATACAAGTCGCCCTCTGAACCGAAGTATCCAGCGCCATCAAATTTCATGGTTTGCTCACCGCTCTTGAATTCAACCTTCACGGCTAATTCGCCATTTTTTGCGGCAGCTTTTGCGTCAATCGCAACTTTCATATTAAACTCATTGTTTTTAGCTTCAAACGAACCTGTCAGTTGTAAGGTATCTGCTTTGAACGCGCTTACCAGAGCATCCGTTACAACTTTCTCAGAATTTTGGTACCACAAGTTATATGCAAGTGCCGAACCGCCACCAATAAGAAGAAGGGCGCCAACAACAATACTTCCTATAATGATACGTTTCTTTTTTACATTCTTTTTTGGCTGTTCAACTGGGTTCAATTCACCGGTAACTGGCTCGGGTTGAATGGTTTCCGTAACGGGTGTTTCAGCTACATCCGCTGGTTTAACATTTGTTTCATCGTCGGGAGTATCATTTTGCATAAGTAATTCTCTCAAAATTAATATTTAGTTAAGCATATCATAAGCATCGCCTAGACAAGTACACCTAGTGTGATAGTGAATCAAAGAACTTATTCTTCTTCGCCATCCACTCTGGTGATTGGCGTACAAGCTTATCTTCATCATCGGTTGTATGCAGAATCATCTTTACTGCTTCTTCAAGGTAAATTCCGCCTTGTGAACCTTTAAATAATACTGCAGTACCCTTTTCAAGATACTTGTGAACATAGGCACCAGCTTCAAGCGGGCTATTAAAGCTCACCGTATGACATCCGTGCGCTCGGGCTGCAGGTGCCAAGTACTTAGCAGCCTCTTCACCGACAGTCACAACATGCGTCAGTTGTAGCGGGTCACACCACTGCGCAAGCGCTTCGTGCTCAGCGGCAGAAGTATCCCCTAACTCGTTCATACTACCTAGTACGGCTATTTTTTGAGGAACTTTTAATTGGTAGAGTGCCTGCAAAGCCGACTGAACCGCAAGTGGGCTCGAATTGTACGAATCATCGATAATAATAGAGTCGTTCATGCCTCGCAGTACATTCATGCGGCCATGGACGGCTCGAATTTTCTGCATACCACCTGCAATTTCAGCAGCAGACATACCAAGCTTTACGCCGACTGCACCAGCAGCAACCGCTGCCCGAATACTATGGTCGCCCATTAAGTGAAGTGTTGATTCAATAGGAGTAGCCCATTCTGGTGCATAGAATAACCCAGTAAACCCATTCTCGAATGTATAGTCACTGGTATCAAAACGATATTCCGCAACGTCGTTGGTTCCATACGTGCTTATATTCGCATTAATAATATTAGCTGCGTACGAACCGTTAATGTCGTCACGGTTAATGAGTGCTTGTTTACTGTAATTTACTGCAGATAATTCTTCGGCCGCAACATTATCAAGGGTTTTAAAGAATTCCATGTGTTCAGCTGAAATAGCCGTCACGACTGCTAGGTCTGGTGTTAAATACGTACCGAAATGAGGAATTTGTCCAATGCCATCAGTACCAAGCTCTTGTACAATAATTTCAACATCGTCAGGCTGGTTAATTCGCTGACGAACTGCCTTAAAAACTTTTAGCCATTGGCCAAGTTTACGAATATCGTCGGGGAACTCCACGCCTAGAATTGCCAACGGAGCGCTCAACTCAGAGTTGTGGTTACCTTCATGCAAACGCACTTTGTATTTCTCGCTGAGTACAGTGCCGATTGCAATTTTTGTGCTCGTTTTACCAACACTTCCCACTACAACAACGAGTTTTACGTTGGGGTGCTTTTTGAAATATTTCTTCACAGCTGCTTCTAATTTAGAGCGAATATACTTTTTAAACATAGGACTATTATGACACAGAATATTTGCGTATTGCGTTCAATGCGCTCATGGTTCATAGTATAAACAACTATGCGAAATACCGACCGCGATACAGTAACGTATACAAAGTCTAGACAAGGGTTCACAATTGTCGAACTATTAATCGTGATAGTGGTTATCGCTATTCTTGCTTCAATTACAATCATCTCTTATAACGGCATTACTAAACGCGCAAAAGATGCTTCAATCCAAAGCACTTTATCACAAGCCACCCAAAAAATTGAACTCGCGAAATTAAACGATACCGGCGGTGTCTATCCGGCAAGTATGACAGCTGCGGGGCTTGATAGTTTAGTAAGCAGCACTGATACGACCTATACATATGGAGTGTCTAGCGATGGCAAAACGTTTTGTATGGCATTAAGTAAAGGCGGACGCACTTTCTATATTACAAGTGCGGTGCTAAACCCTAAAACTGGCATATGCAACGGCGCTGTTGGCGTACCTGGTACAGGTGATGTCGCAACGGATGGCGCAAGCGTTGTTGGTTCAATTAACTATACCGTCTTTGGTTCTACCGCACCTGCCGCCAACCAAGTAGAAAGCGATGGCGGTGGTTCATTAATTTTTGGTAACCGGTTCTACACCAACGAAGCATCGGGTATTAAAGTAACGGGCCTTCGTATATATAACCCGACAACCAACTCGACACCCGCTTTCTTATCTGCTGGTATTACTGCATACGCCTATACGCACAACTGGACCGGCACAACTATTACTAGCGCGACAACGTTCGCTCAAAGCCCTGTCGCTACAAAAACATTCTCTGGTACTCGCACCGCTGGCACCTGGACTGAAATTCTATTCGACTCACCCATCACGTTAGCGCCAAAGAATACATCTTCTGGGCCAGTGGATTATATTACACTCGCAGTACGCTACGACGGCGGTAATTATTATGTATACACTCCATCGCTAAACCAGTTTGATAGCATCGAATCAACGGCAAGGCCTAATAGCTTCCTTACCCTTCACCAAAATATTGGTCGTGGCGTAAATACACTTGTTACAGCAGAAACAGCTACCTATTACGGTATCGACATGGTCTACACGCCTGTCACTCCTTAATCAATTTTATTATTTAACAAAAATATCGCCTCTATTTTAGAGACGATATTTATTTTGCTGGTGCGCGCCCACCCGGGGCCGCGGATTCAGTGTTTGTTTTGATTCAGCGCTTGGAGTTTAAGCCCCCATGCGCATCAGCATGTCGTTATTATGCTACCAAAACATATAAAACACAAGCTTATTGAAGCAGCAATGCAACCGGCGCAGCTACCAAGTCGGTAATTGGGATACCGGCAGCCAACCGCTCACGAACAAGTGTGGAACTTACATTTGGAGCTTCTACCTGCATACGAATAGCATGTCGAGCCATTGGGTTTACAGTACTCCCTACACGTTCCACTACCAGCATAGATAAGTTCTCAAGCAAATATTCACCCTTATGCCAGCTTGCCATGGTTTCAGTAGAGTCGGCACCAAACACAAACGTGAAGCTACGGTCTGGATATTCTTCTTCTAACTCCTTAACAGTGTCGTAGGTTTCAACCATTACTGCTCGGTCTAATTCAGTCGTGACAACTTCGGGTATAAGTTCGCTATTATCGACGCTTTCAATCATTGCCTCAATATATGCAAGGCGCATGCCACGAGATGTTGCAATTGTCTTATCTTGCCTATCGCCACTTGGCATTACCCAGACATCGGCATGCTGAGTTTGCGCATAGTCAACACATGCTTCAAGTATTGCTTTATGCGCTAGGGTAGGGGGGTTAAATGCGCCACCATATATAATTGTTTCTTGTTTTCGTATCTGTTCCATAGCTGTTCCTAACTTATTGTTGACTTTACACTAAGTATCATCTACCATTAGTATATATCAAGTTAGTGTAAAAAGGAACATAACTATGAAAAATATTTCAGAAACCACCCCCTACACCCCAAAGCAAGACTTTTTACGTGTCGCTACTGCTACTCCTGAGGTATCTATTGGCGATGTCCCTACTAACGTCGCAGCTATTAAGAAA
>Ga0247729_10000454_pt1 | contig 17194 bp, 14 predicted proteins | sample UWRJL133311R2_FD_180958 | JGI IMG/M metagenome (GOLD analysis project Ga0247729, IMG submission 180958) | Plant litter microbial communities from Arlington Agricultural Research Station in Wisconsin, United States - UWRJ-L133-311R-2 | ecosystem: Environmental > Terrestrial > Plant litter >... | reverse complement strand
ACGTTCTCGACGAACCGACGACCGGCCTGCACTTCGAAGACGTGCGCAAGCTGCTGCTCGTGCTCAACGGCCTCGTCGACAAGGGCAACACGGTCATCGTCATCGAGCACAACCTCGACGTCATCAAGAGTTCGGACTGGCTCATCGACCTCGGGCCCGAGGGCGGGGCCGGCGGTGGAAAAGTGCTCGCAACGGGAACTCCCGAGAAACTCGCGAAGAACGCGGACAGCCACACCGGCATGTTCCTCAAGGAGATGCTCGAGGGAGTTCGCGCCTGACCTGCGCGCTGAGACATGGCAGACACCGTCAGTTGGAGACCGAAGGCCGGGGAGATCCCGACCCAGCCCGGCGTGTACCGTTTTCGCGACGCAGCATCCCGGGTGCTCTACGTCGGCAAGGCGAACAGCCTGCGGGCGAGGCTGAGCAACTACTTCCAGCCGCTGGCCAGCCTGCACGAGCGCACCCGGCGCATGGTGCTCTCGGCGGCATCCGTCGAGTGGACGGTCGTCGGCAGCGAGTTCGAAGCACTGCAGTTGGAGTACACCTGGATCAAGGAGTTCGATCCGCCGTTCAACGTCAAGTTCCGCGACGACAAGTCCTATCCATACCTGGCGATCACCCTCGGTGAAGATGCCCCGCGAGTGCTCGTCACGCGCAACAAAGCGATCAAGGGCGCCCGGTATTTCGGCCCCTACACGAAGGTCTGGGCGATCCGCGAGACCGTCGACCTCATGCTCAAGGCGTTTCCGATGCGCAGTTGCTCGGACGCGACCTACAAGCGCGCGGAACAGACCGGGCGCCCGTGTTTGCTCGGCGACATCGGCAAGTGCGCCGCACCCTGCGTCGGGCGCATCTCGAAGGAAGACCACAAGTCGATAGCTCTCGACTTCGCGTCGTTCATGGCGGGCAACGACACCCGGTACACGGTCGAGCTCTCCAAGCGGATGAAGGCGGCATCCGCCGAGATGGACTACGAGTCGGCAGCCCGCTACCGCGACCAACTCGGCGCCCTCGAGGCTGTGCTGTCGAAGACCAGCGTCGTGCTGAGCGACGACGTCGACGCTGACATGTTCGGCATCGCGCATGACGAGCTCGCCGCTGCCGTGCAGCAGTTCATCGTCCGGGGCGGACGCATCCGCGGTGTACGCAGCTGGGTCGTCGACAAAGAGCTGGACCTCGACCTGGCAGAACTCGTCGACACCGTGCTGCAGAACGCCTACGACGACGCCGTGCCACCGCGCGAGATCTACGTGCCGGCGCTTCCCGAAGATTCGACCGAGCTCGAGACCTTCCTCACGGCCAAACGGCCCACTGCAGGCCGGGTCGCCCTGCGCACCGCGCAGCGCGGCGAGAAGGCGGCGCTCGCCCAGACCGTCGAGACCAATGCGAAAAACGCCCTGGTGCTCTACAAGACCCGTCGCAGCGGCGATTTTGTCGCCCGCTCGCAGGCACTCGCCGACATCCAGGAAGCACTGGGCATGACCGAGGCACCGCTGCGGATGGAGTGCTATGACGTCTCCCACCTCAGTGGCACGAACATCGTGGCTTCGATGGTGGTCTTCGAAGACGGGTTACCGCGCAAAGACCAGTACCGCCGGTTCAGCATCGCGGAGTCGACCGATGACACCGAGTCCATCTACCAGACCCTCAGCCGCCGGCTTGCCCACCTCGAGGACGAACCCGACGCCGGCCAGGCTGCCGAGGCGGCGCTGGCCCGCTCGACCGACACGACCGCGGTCGTCGGTGCCGAGGACGTCGCCGTGGAACGCAAGCGATTCGCCTACCGCCCAAACCTGCTCATCGTCGATGGCGGCCAGCCGCAGGTCGCCGCGGCCCAGCGTGCGCTCGACGACGCCGGGATTACCGGCATCCAGCTGTGCGGTATTGCGAAGAGGCTCGAAGAGATCTGGCTGCCCGACTCGGACTACCCCGTGATCCTGCCACGCAACAGCGACGCGCTCTTCCTGTTCCAGCGCATTCGCGATGAAGCCCATCGGTTCGCCATCAGCTACCAACGCCAGCGCCGTAAAAGCGACATCACCAGTCGCCTCGCGTCGATCCCGGGCCTGGGCAAGTCACGCGTCGCCGACCTGCTCAGCCACTTCGGCTCCGTCGCCCAACTACGCAAGGCGGATGCCGCTGCGATCACCGAAGTCAAGGGCATCGGCCCGGCACTCGCTGAGGCGATCGTGAACGGATTGCGCGAGCAGTAAACGTCGTTTACATCGCCGAGTCCCACGAGTCACACCCGTCACGGTAGATCGCTCGCGTCCCGCGCACGGTATCGTTGGATACCGCGAGTCCGCATCCGAGTGAAGGCCTGAGGGTTCATGACTACCGAGAACGACCAGCAGGTTTTGATCGTCACCGGTATGTCCGGCGCCGGTCGTTCGACCGTCGGCAACGCTCTCGAAGACCTCGGCTGGTACGTCGTGGACAACCTGCCGCCGCAGATGCTGCGCCCCCTCGTCGACCTCGCGCAGCACGCGGGCAACTCACTGCCGAAGATCGCTGCCATCGTCGACGTGCGCGGTGGAAAGCTCTTCGCAGACGTGCAGGAAGCCGTCAGCGTGCTCCGCACCACGGTCCCCGTGCGAGTGCTGTTCCTCGAAGCCACCGACGCCGCCCTCGTTCGGCGGTTCGAGCAAGTTCGTCGCCCGCACCCGCTGCAGGGCGAGGGGACCCTGCTCGACGGGATCGGCGCGGAACGCACGCTCATGCAGGAACTGCGTGAGCAGAGCGACATCATCATCGACACCTCCGAACTCAACATCCACCAGCTCGCCACCGCGATCTCTGAGAAATTCGCCGAGGTCAACGCGGCCGGCGTGCAAGTCACCGTCATGAGCTTCGGGTTCAAATACGGGCTGCCTGCCGACGCCGATCTCGTGGCTGACATGCGGTTTCTTCCCAACCCGTTCTGGAACCCGGAACTCCGTTCGAAAACCGGCCTCGATGAGGAGGTGAGCGACTACGTTCTCGCCCAGGAAGGTGCCGCAGAATTCATCTCGGCTTACGGAAAGGCGCTGGCGCCGGTGCTCGCGGGGTATCAGCGGGAGAACAAGAGACACGCTACTATCGCTGTTGGATGTACGGGCGGAAAGCACCGGTCCATCGCCGTCGCTGAAGAATTAGCGGCGTTGCTGCGCGGGTTCCCCGGCGTCGCCGTGAGTGTGAAACACCGCGACCTTGGCCGGGAATGAACGCTGTGACCAGTAGCACGTCGAAGACGACTTCCGTGTCGTTCGTCTCTCCGGGGCCTCGACGCTCATCATCACCGAAAGAAGGAACACCCCTGTGGCACTGACTGCCGACGTCAAAGACGAACTCGCGAGACTCGAGGTCAGCAAGACCACGGTTCGCGCGGCCGAACTCGCGACGATCCTGCGTTTTGCCGGGGGACTCCACATGATCTCCGGCCGCATCGCGGTCGAGTCCGAACTCGACTCGCCAGTCACGGCCCAGCGCGTGCGCAAAGACCTCGCCGAGCTCTACGGCGTGCGCAGCGAGGGTGCAATCGTGTCGGCCTCCGGGATGCGACGCTCCAGCCAGTACCTCGTCCGCGTCGTCGACGGGGGAGAGACCCTCGCTCGCCAGACCGGGCTGCTCGACGCACGACGCCGCCCGATCCGCGGTCTTCCGAACAAGCTCACCACCGGCTCCCGGGACGATCTGGCCGCGGTGTGGCGTGGCGCGTTCCTCGCTGCCGGCACGCTGACCGACCCGGGTCGATCGGCAGCGCTCGAGATCGTCTGCCCAGGCAACGAGGCAGCAATGGCGCTCGTCGGCGCCGCCGGCCGCCTGCAGATCTCGGCGAAAGCACGCGAGGTCCGCGGTGTCTACCGTGTGGTCATCCGCGACGGCGAATCCATCAGTGCGATGCTCGTGCACATGGGCGCGACCGAGAGCGTCGCTGCCTGGGAAGAGATGCGGCAGCGCCGCGAGGTTCGCGCGACTGCCAACCGCCTGGTCAACTTCGACGACGCGAACCTCCGCCGTTCGGCGCAAGCTGCCGTTGCCGCGTGCGCTCGGGTCGAGCGTGCGCTCGAGATCCTCGACGACACCGTGCCACCGCACCTCAAGTACGCCGGCGACCTGCGCCTGCGCTTCCGTGATTCCAGCCTCGACGAACTCGGCCACCACGCCGAGCCGCCGATGACCAAAGACGCCGTCGCCGGCCGGATCCGTCGCCTGCTCGCCATGGCCGACAAGCGCGCGAGCGACCTCGGCATTCCAGGAACCGACGCGAACCTCCCGCCAGACCTCGACGAGTAACTCCCACGCGGACTCAATGCGAAGCGCAGAAATGTGTCCGCCGGACGGCCAGCCAGCTGACCGGCAGTTCAACAGTTTCTGAACTATTCCTTGGAGCGAGCTGTTCGACGGGAAGCATCCAGAAGCCGGTCTGGTTGGCATGAGTAGACTGGAAAAGTCACCCCGGCTCGCGACTTTCGTGTGTGCCTGGGGCCTATCGCTAGGAGATATTTCAATGGCTGATTACACCCTTCCCGAACTCGAGTACGACTACGCCGCACTCGAGCCCAGCATCAGCGGCGCCATCATGGAGCTGCACCACAGCAAGCACCACCAGGCTTACGTCACGGGCGCCAACACCGCCCTCGCCCAGCTCGCGGAAGCCCGCGACAAGGGTGACCTCACGTACGTGAACAAGCTCGAGAAGGATCTCTCCTTCAACCTCGGCGGCCACGTCAACCACTCGATCTTCTGGACCAACCTCTCGCCCAACGGCGGAGACAAGCCGACCGGCGACCTCGCCTCGGCCATCGACGACCAGTTCGGTTCTTTCGACAAGTTCGTCGCCCACTTCACCGCGACCGCACTGGGCGTACAGGGCTCTGGCTGGGCGGTTCTCGCCTGGGATTCCCTCGGTGAGCGCCTCATCATCGTGCAGTTCTTCGACCAGCAGGGAAACCTGCCAGCCGGCATCGTCCCGCTGCTCATGCTCGACGTCTGGGAGCACGCCTACTACCTCGACTACAAGAACGTACGCGCCGACTACGTGAAGGCATTCTGGAACATCACCAACTGGGAGAACGTCCAGAAGCGCTTCACCGTGGCGCAGGAAAAGACCTCGGGGCTACTGCTACTCTCGTAGCGACAATCTTGTGGCAAAGCGCGGCCGGGGATTCACGTCCCCGGCCCCCGCTCACTAGTTTCACACCATCCACCACAAGCATCACCACAGCGTCGTCCGGCGCCTGAAAATCTGGAGTTCCATTGAGCGTCAAGATCGGTATCAACGGCTTCGGTCGAATCGGCCGCAACTTCTTCCGCGCAGCCCTCGCTAAGGGCAGCGACCTTGAAATCGTCGCGGTCAACGACCTCGACAACCCCGCCGCTCTCGCGCACCTTCTCAAGTACGACACCGTCGGTGGTCGTCTTGACGCCGAGGTCACCGTCGATGGCGACACCATCTACGTCAACGGCAAGCCGATCAAGGTCCTCGCCGAGCGCGACCCCGCACTGCTTCCCTGGGGCGAACTCGGAGTCGACATCGTCATCGAGTCGACCGGTCGTTTCACCAAGGCAGAAGACGCCACCAAGCACGTCACCGCCGGTGCCAAGAAGGTCATCGTCTCCGCTCCCGCTTCGGGCGCCGACGTCGCGACCCTCGTTCTCGGTGTGAACGAAGACACCTACGACTCCGCGATCCACACGATCATCTCCAACGCGTCGTGCACCACGAATTGCCTCGCGCCGCTCGCCAAGGTCTTCATGGACAACTTCGGCATCGAGCGTGGCCTGATGACCACTGTCCACGCATACACCGCAGACCAGAACCTGCAGGACGGTCCGCACAGCGACCTGCGTCGTGCCCGCGCCGCAGCCGCCAACATCATCCCGACGTCGACCGGTGCAGCCAAGGCCCTCGGCCTGGTCATCCCGGAGCTCGTCGGAAAGCTCGACGGCTACGCGCTTCGCGTACCGGTGATCACCGGCTCGATCACCGACCTCACCGTCACCGCTTCGCGCCCCGTCACGGTCGCCGAAGTCAACGCCGCCTACAAGGCAGCAGCCGAGGGTCCCCTCAAGGGCATCCTCAAGTACACCGAGGACGAGATCGTGTCGAGCGACATCGTCGGCGACCCGCACTCCTCGATCTTCGACGCTGGCCTGACCAAGGTCATCGGCGACCAGGTCAAGGTGGCTTCGTGGTACGACAACGAGTGGGGCTACTCCAACCGTCTCGTCGACCTCACCTCGTACGTCGGCGACCGCCTCTAACAATCGCCTGATATTGCCCGGTCGGTGGCATGGGAGCCTGAACAGCACCCGTGCCACCGACCGTGTGTCATCACCGAACAGAGATACACACCATGACGCTTCGCACTATCGAGAGCCTCGGCGCACTTCAGGGCAAGACAGTCCTCGTCCGCTGTGACCTCAACGTCCCCCTCAAGAACGGCGAGATCACGGACGATGGACGCGTTCGCGCCTCGCTCCCCACTCTCAACGCATTGATCAATGCCGGCGCACGCGTCGTCGTGATCTCACACCTCGGTCGCCCTGATGGAACGCCCGATGCCCAGTACAGCCTCGGACCGGTCGCCCAGCGCCTGAGCGAATTGCTCGGCAAGCCCGTGACCTTCGCCACTGACACCGTGGGCACCGTTGCCCGTACCGCAGTGAGCGAACTCGCCGACGGCGATGTAGCACTTCTCGAGAACCTGCGTTTCAATGCCGGCGAGGCCAGCAAGGACGCGGCAGAACGCGAAGCGTTTGCTGCCGAGCTCGCCGCACTCGGCGACGCCTTCGTCTCCGACGGTTTCGGAGTCGTCCACCGCAAGCAGGCGAGCGTGTTCGAACTGGCCTCACTCTTGCCGAGTGCAGCCGGCCTTCTCATCGCTACCGAACTGGACGTTCTCGATCGTCTCACCGAAAAACCGGAGCGCCCGTACACCGTGGTGCTCGGGGGATCGAAGGTCTCCGACAAGCTCGGTGTCATCGGCCACCTGCTTCCCAAGGTCGACACCCTTCTCGTCGGCGGCGGAATGCTCTTCACCTTCCTCGCGGCCCAGGGCCACAAGGTCGGGTCCAGTCTTCTCGAAGCCGACCAGCTCGAGGTAGTCACCGGTTACCTCGCCGAAGCTGAGCGCCTCGGCGTGAAGATCGTGCTTCCGACGGATGTCGTGGTCGCTTCGAAGTTCGGCGCCGACGCCGAGACGCAGGTCACCCCCGCCGACGGCATCGAGAACACGCCGTTCGGTGCAAGCGGCCTCGGCCTCGACATCGGCCCGGACACTGCCGCGACGTTCGCCGGCATCATCTCCGAGTCGAAGACCGTCTTCTGGAACGGGCCGATGGGCGTGTTCGAACTCGCTCCCTTCGCTGCCGGAACCAAGGCGGTAGCCCAGGCGCTCACGAGCGTCGACGGCCTCGGGGTAGTCGGCGGTGGCGATTCCGCCGCTGCCGTCCGTGCACTCGGATTCACAGACGACCAGTTCGGTCACATTTCTACCGGTGGTGGTGCGAGCCTCGAATTCCTCGAGGGAAAGCGCCTGCCAGGCCTGGAGGTCCTCGGATGGTAACAAAACGCACTCCGCTCATCGCGGGCAACTGGAAGATGAACCTCGACCACCTCCAGTCGATAGCTTTCGTCCAGAAACTCGCCTGGAGCCTCAAGGACGCGAATCACGATTACGCCACGACCGAGGTCGCCGTATTTCCTCCGTTCACCGACCTTCGTTCCGTACAGACCCTGATCTCAGCCGACAAGCTGGAACTCGCCTATGGCGGGCAGGATGTCTCGCAGTATGACTCTGGCGCCTATACCGGTGAGATCTCCGGTGCGTTCCTCAAGGCTCTCGACTGCCGGTTCGTGATCATCGGGCACTCCGAACGTCGTGTCATGCACAACGAGACCGATGAGGTTGTCGCGGCGAAGTCTGCTGCGGCGATCAAGCACGGTCTGGTTCCCGTCATCTGTGTCGGCGAGACCGCAGAAGACCTCGAGACTCACGGTCCGAGTGCGGTTCCTGTCGCCCAGTTGCGGGCCGCGCTTGCCGGACTCAGTGGAGCCGTCGACATCGTCGTAGCCTACGAGCCGGTCTGGGCCATCGGTTCCGGCCAGGCCGCAACGCCCGAGCAGGCCGAGCAGGTCGCCGCGCAACTGCGCATCGTCCTCGCCGAGGTCCTGGGCCAGGACGTCGCCGACGCGACCCGCATCCTCTACGGCGGCTCCGTGAAGTCAGGCAACATCGCCGGATTCATGCGCGAGCCCAACGTCGACGGTGCGCTCGTCGGAGGCGCGAGCCTCGACGTCGCCGAGTTCGCAAGCATCTCGCGCTTCCTCAAGCACGTCGGCACCTGAGCCGCGAAAAGCGTTGCCCGGGGCGTCATAGTCGACCCTGAGTCAAGTTATAGTAGTTAGCGGCCATCCAGCCGTTTCGAAAGGTAACCCGTGGAAATTCTCCAGGTCGTATTGCAGGTCATTCTCGGAATCACGAGTCTTCTGTTGACCCTGCTCATCCTGCTGCACCGCGGTCGCGGTGGTGGTCTCTCCGACATGTTCGGTGGTGGCGTCACGTCGAACCTCGGAGCATCCGGAGTTGCCGAGCGCAACCTCAACCGCATCACGGTGATCCTCGGTGTGGTGTGGATCAGCTCCATCATCATTCTCGGGCTCATCACCAAGTTCACCTCGGCCGGCTAGCGCCAGCACCCACGACGATTACCTAAGGGATAAGCATGGCATCTGGAGGAAGCGCAATCCGCGGTTCGCGTGTAGGCGCAGGACCGATGGGCGAGCAGGATCGCGGCTACCACGCCGACCGCATCCAGGTCTCGTACTGGGACGAACTCGGCAACGAGACTGTACGTTACTTCGCGGCTAACCTGCCCGACGAAGAAATTCCCGTCACGATCGACTCACCGCAGAGTGGGCTCCCGGCCGGTCGCGATAAAGCGAACCCGCCGCTCGTCTCGAAGCTCGAGCCGTACAAGACCCACTTGGCTTACGTGAAGGAACGCCGCACCGAAGAAGAGGCAGCAAGCCTTCTCGACGAAGCGATCCAGCAGCTCCGCGCCCGCCGTGGAACCGCAACAGCCGATAAGTAAACCTGACCAGGTCTTTAGAGAAGCGGCGATCCCCTCGGGGATCGCCGCTTCTCTTTTGTCACTAGTGACTACTCAGGGTCCGAGCTGTCGGCAGCAGTCCAGAACAGGTCCGTGGCGGTGAGGCTCTCGGGGACTTCGGCCGTTGCATCCGCGTCGACGAAGAAGAGCGTGCTCGCCGTACCCTCGACGCCGGCCGCGGGAACCTCGTTCAGGCTGGCACCCGCGAGGGTGAGCCCCAGTGCGGACGCCTTGTCGGCCCCCGCGAGGACCAACCAGACGCGCACCGACGAGTTGATGACCGGAAGTGTCAGGGTCAGGCGCTCGGGCGGGGGCTTGGGGGAGTTGCGAACCGGGATCACGACGGCGTCGCGTTCCCGGATCCCCGCGCGCTCGGGAAAGAGCGACGCGACGTGCCCGTCCGGGCCTACACCCAAGAAGGTGATGTCGAATCGCGGGTAGGGGCGACCATCTGCGGCGATCGACGCGAGCTCTGCGGCGTAGACGCCGGCCGCGGCATCGAGCTCGATGCCATCGTCGGATGCGGGGAGCGCGTGGATCGTGGATCCGTCGAGACCGAGGTGGTCGAGAAGTGCTTCCCGGGCCTGGGTCTCGTTGCGCTCGGCATCACCGCGGGGGAGCCAGCGTTCGTCGCCCCACCAGAAGTGCACGCGGGTCCAGTCGATCGAGTCGCGCGCGGGCGACCCGTTGACGGCCGCGAGAACGGCGCTTCCCATCGATCCGCCCGTCAGAACGACGGAAGCCTCACCGTAGTGGTCGATCGTGTCGATCAGCGTCGTGATGAAACGCGCTGCGACTGATGCGGCCAGAGAGGCCTTGTTCGGGTGGACAAGGACGCGCCGTTCTTCGGTCATGCGGATGGAGCCTTTCGGTTCGACGTCGTGCCAAGCTGCGCGAGACCGTTCTGGATCACGTCACCGAATAGCGCGTCGGGGTCGAGCCTACGCAATTCCTCGGCGAGGCAGTCACGAAGACTGCGGCGCGGCAGCGAAATATCGTGCGTCGGCTGGTTCGGCTGCACGAGCGTGGCCACGTTGGGCATGTTGCGCTCGAGCTCGATCGACCCCGAGGCACGGTGCAGCACGACACCCTGGATACCGCTCGAACCGTGCGACTTGCTCGATACTTCGAGCTTGACGTCGACCTCGAGCTGCAACTGCAGCCACGCCGCGAGCAGCGCCGTCGACGGCGAATCGGCGGCGCCGTGAACCTCGACACCGGTGACCGGCTCGTACGGCGGCTGGTCGAGAACAGCAGCGAGCTGAGCCCGCCAGAGCGTCAGGCGGGTCCAGGCGAAGTCGGTGTCGCCGGGGTGATACGTCTTCGACAGGTGATCGAGAGCATCGAGCGGATTCTTCGCCGACGCTGCGTCGGTGATGCGGCGCTGGGCGATGCGGCCGAGAGCCGACTCCGATGCGACATCCGGAGCGTCCCCTGGCCACCAGACGACAACGGGAGCATCGGGAAGCAACAGTCCGGTGACGAGCCCTTCCTTGTCGCTGGCGGTGTCGCCGTAAGCACGGACGACGATGACCTCGCTCGCGCCGGCGTCGCCGCCGACCCGGATCTGCGCGTCGAGACGCGCAGCGCTGTGGTCGTTCTTGTCACCGCTCGTGGAGACGACGATGACCCGCATCGGGTGCTCGCGGGACGCATCGTTTGCAGCCTCGATCGCTTCTTCTTCTTCGCCGAGGCGAGTGGAGATGATGAGGGTGAGTACCCGGCCGAGGGCGACAGCGCCGCCCTCTTCGCGGATCTTGACGAGAGCTTTGGAGATCTTGCTCGTCGTGGTGTCAGGCAGATCGACGATCATGGACGCCTCCAGGTTCGGCCATCGCGGGCCATAAGTTCGTCAGCAGAATCCGGTCCCCAGGTTCCGGGGCGATACTGCTCCGGCTGGCCCTGAGTCTCCCAGAATTCTTCGATCGGGTCGAGGATCTTCCACGAGAGTTCGACCTCTTCGTGGCGGGGGAACAGCGGCGGGTCGCCGAGCAACACATCGAGGATGAGTCGCTCGTAGGCCTCGGGGCTCGCCTCGGTGAAGGCGTGGCCGTATCCGAAGTCCATGGTGACGTCGCGAACCTGCATGGTTGCGCCGGGCACCTTCGAGCCGAACCGCAACGTGACACCCTCATCGGGCTGCACGCGGATGACGAGAGCGTTCTGTCCGAGTACACCGGTCTGGCTCTCGGCAAACAGGTTCTGCGGGGCGCGCTTGAAGACGACAGCGATCTCGGTGACCCGGCGACCGAGGCGTTTTCCGGCACGGAGATAGAACGGCACACCGGCCCAGCGGCGCGTACCGATGTCGAGGCGGATGGCCGCGAACGTCTCGGTGAGCGATTGCGGGTTCATGCCTTCTTCGTCGAGGAAGCCGATGACCTTCTCCCCACCCTGCCATCCGCCCGAGTACTGTCCTCGGGCGGTCGACTGCCCGAGGTCGTCGGGCAACTTCACCGCGGCGAGTACCTTCTCTTTCTCGGCACGCAGGTCTGCGGCGTTGAACGAGATGGGCTCCTCCATCGCCGTGAGGGCGAGCAGCTGCAGCAAATGGTTCTGGATGACGTCGCGCGCGGCGCCGATCCCATCGTAGTAACCGGCACGTCCACCGACACCGATGTCTTCGGCCATGGTGATCTGCACGTGGTCGATGTAGTTGGCGTTCCAGATCGGCTCGTACATCTCATTGGCAAAGCGCAGTGCGAGGATGTTCTGCACCGTCTCTTTACCGAGGTAGTGGTCGATGCGGAAGACACTATCGGCAGGAAAGACCGATTCGACGACACCGTTGAGCTCGCGGGCGGTCTTGAGGTCGCTTCCGAACGGCTTCTCGATGACGACGCGGCGCCACTGGCCATCCTTCTGTTCGGCGAGCCCGGACCTGCGGAGCTGCTCGGTGACCAGCGGGAACGCCTTCGGCGGGATCGAGAGGTAGAAGGCGTGGTTGCCCATGGTTCCACGGTGCTCGTCGAGCTCGTGGATGGTGTCCTTGAGCCGCTCGAAGGCGGCGTCGTCGTCGAATTCACCCTGGACGAAACGGATGCCCTGCGCCAGCTGGCGCCAGACGTCCTCGTCGAACGGGGTACGCGCGTACTGCTTGACCGCGTCGTAGACGACCTTCTCGAAGTCCTGGTCCTCCCAGTCGCGGCGAGCGAACCCCACGAGGGCGAACCCCGGGGGAAGCAAGCCACGGTTGGCGAGATCGTACACAGCCGGCATGAGCTTCTTGCGTGACAGGTCTCCTGTCACGCCGAAGATCACGAGGCTGGATGGCCCGGCGATTCGGTTGAGTCGTCGGTCCGAGGCAACCCGCAACGGATTGAACTCGGGGGTGATATCCACGGGGGACATGCAGCTCCTAGGTGCTTTTGTTCTGAGATTCGGTGGCGAAACGGCTAGCTGAGGGCTGCGATGAGCGCCGGGAGCTGGGTTTCGGGATCGGTGAGGGTCAGCGTGAGCACCGGGCGACCGTGCTCGGCGAGAACACTCGCGTCACCCGCTGCCTGGGCCTGGATCAGCTGGCCGAACGTGAACGGACGGTCGGGAATCGACAGGTCGTTCTCGTGCGATGTCGTGATCTGGAGGAAGACGCCGATCGCGGGGCCGCCCTTGTGGAACTGGCCGGTCGAGTGCAGGAAGCGCGGGCCCCATCCGAAGGTCACCGGGCGCTTGGCGCGAGCAGCGACCAGGTCGCGGGTCTCGGCGAGTGCCGGGTATTCGAGGCGGTCGACGTATGCCTGGATCGAGACGTAGCCGTCTTCGCCGAGGAACGACAGCAGCGCCGAAACGGCACTGTCGAGGTCGGTGGCTCCGGAGAGCACGTCTGCGGTTCCGCGGACCTCGATACCCGAGTCGACGAAAGTCGGATCCACGGGCTCGGGGCGCGCATCGAGAAGACCGCGGGTCGCGATCTTCGCCGACTCGACGTCGGGCTGGTCGAACGGGTCGATACCGAGCAGGCGACCGGCTACGGCCGTCGCGTACTCCCAGGTGATCAGCTGGGCCCCGAGGGTTCCAGTGATCTCGATCTCGCCCTCGGCTACCTCACGTGTGTCGTCGTAGTCGCCCACCAACCGTACGATCTGCAGGTCGGCGAGGTTCTCGCTGAGCTCTGGGGCGTCCTTACCGAGAACGACGGGCAGCAGGCCCTTGCCGATCTTGCCGGTGGACTCCGCGATGAGCTGCTCGATCCAGTCGCCGAAGCCCACGATGTGGGTGCCGTCGGTGACGATTCCGAGCTTGTCTTTCAGCGGGACGGTACCCGCGATGGCGGCACCGAGCACAAGGCCCGGGTTCTCCTCGCGGTCGACCGCGAGTTCCACGAGGGCGGCCTCAGCCTCGTCGAGAAGCGCTTCGATGTCGACACCCGCGAGACCGGACGGCACGAGGCCGAACGCGGTAAGAGCGGAGTAGCGACCGCCGACCGTGGGGTCGGCGTTGAAGACCTGGTACCCGTCTGCACGAGCCGACTTGTCGAGGGGCGAACCGGGGTCGGTGACGACGACGATGCGCTCGAGCGGGTCGATTCCGGCATCCGAGAAAGCCTTTTCGAAGGTGCGCTTCTGGCTGTCGGTCTCGACGGTTCCACCGGACTTCGACGAAATGATCACGGCGGTGGTCGCAAGGCGGTCACCGACAGCCTTGAGCACCTGGCCGGGGTCGGTCGAGTCGAGCACGGTGAGTTCGACACCCGAGGTCTGGGTGATCACCTCGGGGGCGAGCGATGATCCGCCCATCCCACCGAGTACGAAGTGATCGACGCCGAGTCCGACGAGACGCTCGCGCAGTGCGAGGATCTCGGGGACGAGGGGGGACGAAACCGCTACCGATTCCGTCCACCCGAGGCGCTTTGCCGCCTCTTCCTCGGCGTCCGCGCCCCAGAGGGACGGGTCGAGGCTCGTGATGCGGCTGGCCACCAGGTCGGCGACCAGCTGCGGCACAACGCGGGCTACGGCTTCAGCCGCATCTCCCGATACTGCGACGCGGGCACTCATTTTGCAGCCTCGAGGGCTGCCGTAACGGTGTCGAGCAGTTCGTTCCAGCTGACGATGAACTTCTCAACGCCCTCCTTCTCGAGCAGGGCGGTCACGTCGTCGTACGAGACGCCCTGGGCAGCGAGTGCGTTCAGCACATCGTTCGCTGCGGCGTAGGAACCAGTGATCGAGTCGCCGGCGATGACCCCGTGGTCGAACGTCGCTTCGAGCGTCTTCTCGGGCATGGTGTTGACCACGTCAGCGGCAACGAGCTCGACAACATAGGTGGTGTCGAGAACGGCGGGGTCCTTGACACCCGTCGATGCCCAGAGCGGACGCTGCTTGTTCGCGCCGGCGGCGAGGAGTCCCTGCGCGCGCTCGGAAGCGAATTCCTGCTCGTACACCTGGTAGGCGAGCTGGGCGTTCGCAACGCCAGCCTTGCCCTTGAGAGCCTTGGCCTCTTCGGTGCCGATGGCATCGAGCTGCTTGTCGATCTCGGTGTCGACGCGCGACACGAAGAACGAAGCGACCGAGTGCAGGGTCGAGAGGTCGATGCCGGCGGCCTTGGCCTTCTCGAGGCCGGTCAGGTAGGCGTTGATGACTGCGCGGTAACGCTCGAGGCTGAAGATCAGGGTCACGTTCACGCTGATGCCAGCGGCGATCGTGTCAGTGATGGCCTCGAGCCCGGCGAGGGTCGCCGGGATCTTGATGAGCGCGTTCGGACGGTCGACCTTCGCCCAGAGCTGCTTGGCCTGCGCGGAGGTCGCTGCGGCGTCGTGGGCGAAGCCGGGCTCGACCTCGATCGACACGCGGCCGTCGAATCCGGCAGTCGCGTCGAAGATCGGGCGGAAGATGTCGCTGGCTGCAGCAACGTCATCCGTGGTGATCTCGAACACGGCGTCGGTGACGCTCGTGCCGGCGGCGGCCAGGGTCGCCACCTGGGCGTCGTACGCCTCGCCCTTGGCAAGTGCGCTGGCGAAGATGGTCGGGTTGGTGGTGACACCGACGACGTTGCGCTCGGAGATGAGCTTCTGCAGTCCACCCGAGTTGATGCGCTCGCGCGACAGGTCGTCGAGCCAGATGCTTACGCCGGCTTCGGAGAGCTGGGCGGTGGGGGAGTTAGTCATTGTTTCTTCTTTCCTGAACTGAATTTCGTGTGCTGGTGTACTGCGGTTCCCGTGGGGGAGACCTACAGTGCGCCCAGCGAATCCTTGGCCGCGGCTACAGCGGCCTCCGTGGTGATGCCGAACTCGCGGAACAGGGTCTTGTAGTCGGCCGAAGCACCGAAGTGCTCGATCGAGACGCTGCGGCCGGCATCGCCGACGTAGCGGTCCCAGGTCAGGCTGAGCCCGGCCTCGATCGATACGCGGGCCTTGACTGCGGCGGGAAGAACCGACTCGCGGTATTCAGCGGACTGCTCTTCGAACCACTCGAGGCTCGGAACCGAGACGACGCGGGCGTTGATGCCCTCGCCCTTCAGTACCTCGCGGGCCTCGACAGCGATCTGCAGCTCCGAACCGGTGGCGATGAAGATCACATCGGGGGTGCCGTTCGGCGCCTCGGCGAGCACGTAGGCGCCCTTCGCGACGTACTTCGCCGAAGCGAAGGTCTCGCCGGAAGCGACATCGTCACCACGCTCGAACACGGGGATGTTCTGGCGGGTCAGCGCGATTCCGGCCGGGCCCTGGCGACGCTCGAGGATGGTCTTCCAGGCCCACGCGGTCTCGTTGGCATCACCCGGGCGGACGACGTCCAGTCCGGGGATGGCGCGGAGGGTTGCGAGCTGCTCGACCGGCTGGTGGGTCGGTCCGTCTTCGCCGAGTGCCACGGAGTCGTGGGTCCAGACGAAGATCGACGGCACCTTCATGAGAGCGGCGAGACGCACTGCCGGGCGCATGTAGTCGCTGAAGATGAGGAACGTGCCACCGAAGGCGCGGGTCGGGCCGTGAAGCACGATTCCGTTGAGGATCGCGCCCATGGCGTGCTCGCGGATACCGAAGTGAAGAACGCGGCCGTACTTGTCGCCGGTCCACTCGTGGGTCGACCACTGCTCGGGCACGAAGGACTTCGCACCGGCGATCGTGGTGTTGTTGGACTCGGCCAGGTCGGCCGAACCACCCCAGAGCTCGGGGATGACGCCGCCGAGGGCGTCGAGCACCTTGCCGGATGCGGCGCGGGTCGAAACGTCCTTGCCTGCCTCGAACACGGGGAGGGCTTCTTCGACGCCGTCCGGCAGTTCACCGGTGAGCAGGCGGTCGAGCAGGACCTTCTTGTCGGGGTTGGCGGTGGCCCAGGCATCGAACGAGACCTGCCAATCGGCACGCTGGTCAGCACCCTTCTCGAGTGCCTTGCGCGTGTGGGTGATGACCTCGTCTGAAACGTCGAAGGACTTCTCGGGGTCGAAGCCAAGAACTTCCTTGAGTCCGGCGAGCTCTTCGGCACCCAGCGCGGATCCATGGATCTTGCCGGTGTTCTGCTTCTTCGGGCTCGGCCATCCGATGATGGTACGCAGGATGATGAGCGACGGCTTGTCGGTCTCGCCCTGGGCAGCCTCGATGGCGGCGTAGAGCTCGGCGACGTCTTCGTTGTACTCGCCGGTCTTCTTCCAGTCGACAACCTGCACGTGCCAGTTGTAGGCCTCGTAGCGGGCGCGAACGTCTTCGGTGAAGGCGATGTTGGTGTCGTCCTCGATCGAGATCTGGTTCGAGTCGTAGATCGCGATGAGGTTGCCGAGCTGCTGGTGACCGGCGAGCGACGATGCCTCGCTGGTCACGCCTTCCTGCAGGTCGCCGTCGCCGGCGATGACGTAGACGTTGTGGTCGAAGGGGCTCTTGCCCGCATCGGTGTCCGGGTCGAGCAGGCCGCGCTCGAAGCGGGCAGCGTAGGCGAAGCCCACCGCGGAGGCGAGGCCCTGGCCGAGCGGTCCGGTGGTGATCTCGACGCCATCCGTGTGGCCGTATTCGGGGTGACCGGGGGTCAGTGAGCCCCAGGTACGCAGTGCCTTGAGGTCGTCGAGCTCGAGGCCGTAGCCGCCGAGGTACAACTGCACGTACTGCGTGAGCGAGCTGTGGCCCACCGACAGTACGAAGCGGTCACGACCGAGCCAGTGCTGGTCGGATGGGTCA
>Ga0247729_10000453_pt1 | contig 17227 bp, 10 predicted proteins | sample UWRJL133311R2_FD_180958 | JGI IMG/M metagenome (GOLD analysis project Ga0247729, IMG submission 180958) | Plant litter microbial communities from Arlington Agricultural Research Station in Wisconsin, United States - UWRJ-L133-311R-2 | ecosystem: Environmental > Terrestrial > Plant litter >... | reverse complement strand
GCGAAAACTGGACCCGCGTGGGGCGGTAGGCGCACACGCGTTGATGTAGCCTGCATGAGCGCAGCGACATGCGGGACAGTCGACGCCGGATCGCCCCGCATATCGCTGCGCTCATGCGGGCTACGATTTCCCCATCGCCTTCAAGGCTGTTGCCGCCGAGGCGTACCCTCCCCGCGCGCCGTCGATGAAATGGACGTGGTCGCTGCGCAGCGCCGAGGGCGTGAAGCAGGTCATCATCGCCGCGTCCTGGCGATGCAGCCCGTAGCGGATCGTGCCGGCGGACGCCGCCACGACGAGGCGCTGCTCCAAGGCGGCTTCCAGTTCAGGCGTGCAATCCAGAATCATCCGCAGGCCATCGTCATATTTGCGGAAGTCGGAATTCTCCACCAGTTGCTGCACATAGGTTTGCGGCACGAATCCGCCGACGCTGATGCCGAACCGCATCACCACAAAGGCCAGAAACGTGCGGCCGAGCACGCGCACGCGGCGCATCGCCCACGAACCGCTGCGTTCGGCGCGGATCTCGAAATCCAGCCCGGCCGGCGGCCACTTGATGGCCGGGCCATTGGCCGGCACCGGACGGCCGGCATCGGGGCTGCGCTCGACCAGCGTGATGACGTCCTCGATGACGCGGCGGAAGGCGAGCGCATCGGACGAGGCCGAGACCACCAGCACCGACAGGATAAGCCCGCGCACCGCGGGAATTTCCTCGAACCGGCACGACAGCCCGCTGAGATCGGGATGGCTGCCGGGCGGCGCCTGCGCCACCGCGAACTCGCCGCGCTTCATGGCGACCTCTGCCCAGCCCAGTCCGCCGCCGGCAAACATCGCATAGGACACGTTTGGCGACGGACCGAACCGCGCAACGCGGACGTCGAGGCCCTGCGCGCGCAACGCAGCCACCGGCACCAAAGCCACGCGCATCGCCAGATCGAGATCGTCCTGCACCCAGGCCGCGGTCACCGCCAGCGCCTCGCGGGCGCGCTCGAGATCGGCGGGCGCCACGGCAAAGCTGGCGCCGTCGCCGCCGAACACGAAGGGGAATTCGCGCCCTTCCAGCGCATTGGTCACCGCCGCGATCACCGCTGCGCCCGCCATGTTGACGGCCTTGTAGCGCTGCTGCTCGATCGCCTTGGTGGATTGCACGATGTCGGCGAGGCCGATGGTCCAGTCATCCGGCAACGGTTCGTACAGCGCCGGGTCCATCAGCCGGCCGAAGCCGCGAAACACCGGAATGCCGCTGTAGAAATCGCTGCCGGGACCGGTCATGACTCGCTCATGCCCACTCCCCCTTGCGGAACACCGGCACGCGGCGGCCGTCGGCATGCACGCCGTCGATGTCGGTCTCGCCGGAGCCGATCATCCAGTCGATGTGAATAAAACTCTTGTTGCCGCCCTGCGCCGCGATCTGCTCCGGCGACAGGTTGCCGCCATCGACGAAGCATTTCGAGTAGCACTGGCCGAGTGCGATGTGGCAGGCGGCGTTCTCGTCGAACAGCGTGTTGTAGAACAGCAATCCGCTCGCCGAGATCGGCGACGAGTGCGGTACCAGCGCCACCTCGCCGAGACGGCGCGAGCCCTCGTCGGTGTCGAGCACCTTGTTCAGCACCTCCTCGCCGCGCGAGGCCCTGGCTTCCACGATGCGGCCGCCCTCGAAGCGCACCGCGATGTTCTCGATCAACGTACCCTGATAGGACAAAGGCTTGGTGCTGCGCACATGGCCGTCGACCCGCAACGCATGCGGCGTGGTGAAGACTTCCTCGGTGGGAATGTTGGCGTTGCAGACAATGCCGTTCTTCGCGGTGGAGGCGCCGCCCTGCCATTCATGGCCGTCGGCGAGACCGACCGTGAGATCGGTGCCCGGGCCGGAAAAATGCAGCGCGTGGAAACGCTGGCCGTTCAGCCACTCGGTGCGCTCGCGCAGCACCGCGTTGTGCCTGGTCCATGCCGCGATCGGCTGGTCGTTGTCGACCCGCGACGCCGCGAAGATCGCATTGGCGAGCTTCTCGACGGCCACGTCCTCGTCTTCGCCCGGGAAAACCTGCTTCGCCCACGAGGCGCTGGGATAGGCGAGAATGTTCCAGTTGATGTCGAAGCCGGCGATCTTCTGCAGCGCCGGCTGGTAGGCGATGGAATTCGCCTTGCTCGCGCGCGAGACCTTGGCCGGGTCCTCGTTGGACAGCAGCATCGGATTGTCGCCGACAATGGCCAGGCGCGCGGTGTTGTCGCCGAGCGCCTTGGCCATGCCCTCATAGAGCCAGCCGGCGGCGCGGTCGAACGAGGCATCGGCGCCGTAGCGATAGCGCGACAGCGTGATGTCCTCGTCGGACAGGAACGGCGTCACCAGCCCCGCGCCGGCCTTGTAGGCGTGTTCGGCGATGCGCCGCACCAGGGGCAGCGCCACCGACGGCGCGGTGATTAGCAGGTCCTGCCCCTCGGCCAGTTGCAGCCCGACCTTGACGGCGACCTCGGCGAGACGGTCGAGCTTCACGGGATCGATCGGGGTAGAGATGCTGCGCGGGTGGACGGTCATGGGAAATCCTGCAGGTTGGGACGGTACCGAACCCGCAATGTAATTTCAGACGACGCCCCGCGCCATGGCCTTCGCCGCGCTATTTGGGGCCCGACGCCTGCCCTCATGGTGAGGAGCGCGCCGTCTGGCGCGCGTCTCGAACCATGACTGACCTGGCGCATCCTTCGAGACGCGGTCGAAGGCGACCGCTCCTCAGGATGAGGGTGGAATGCGCGGCGGTCGGTCCCTATTTCGCGGCGGTCACCATCGGGCAGGCGCTGGCCGACAGCGGCGGGAACGCGTCTTCGCCCTTCACGGTGGCAAGCACCTTGAACACGTCGTAGCTGTCGGCGACTTCGCCGGGCTTGCGGACCTCGGCGAGATACATGTCGTGCACCATCAGATTGTCGGCGCGCAATTTGCCGTTGCGGGCGAAGGCATCGTCGAAGGTGCGGCCCTGCAGGTCCTTCACCACTGCGGCGGGATCCTTGGTGTTGGCGGCCTGCACCGACTTGATGTAGTTCAGCGTCGACGAATAGACGCCGGCCTGCATCATGCTCGGCGGCTTGCCCATCTTCGCAGCGTAGCGCTTGGAGAATTCGCGCGCGCGGTCGTCCATGTTCCAGTAGAAGCCCGAGGTCACCAGCAGGCCCTGCGCGCTCTTCAGACCGACGCTGCGAATGTCGTTGACGTCGATCAGGAGCGCGATCAGTTTCTGGTCGCCGCCCATCAAGCCGAACTCTTCCGCCTGCTTGATGGCGTTCTGCGTGTCGGAGCCCGCATTGGCGATGGCGATCACCTTGGCGCCGGAGGATTTCGCGGTGAGCAACTGCGACGAGAAATCCGCGGTGTTTATCGGATGCGGCGCGCGGCCGAGCGCCTTGCCGCCGCCCTTCACCGCGACATCGGTGACGTCGCGCTCCAGCGCCTGGCCGAAGGCGTAATCCGCGACCACGAAGAACCAGGTGTCGCCGCCACGCTGCAGCATCGCACGGCCGGCGACGTTGGCGAGCGCATAGGTGGTGTAGGTCCACTGGATGAAATTCGGCGAGCACAGTTTGCCGCTGAGATCCGCGGAACCGCCCGCGGAGGTGATGAACATCTTGTTGCGGTCGCGGGCAAAGTTCTGCACGGCGATGCACACCGAGGACACCGGCACGTCGAGAATGACGTCGACGCCGGCCTGATCGTACCATTCGCGCGCGATGTTGCCGCCGATGTCGGGCTTGTTCTGGTGATCCGCCGAGATCAGCTCGATCGGCCGGCCGAGCACGCTGCCACCGCATTCGTCGATTGCCAGTTGCGCCGCGGCCACCGAGCCCTTGCCGCCGTTGTCAGCGAACAGGCCATTCATGTCGGTGAGCACGCCGAACTTCAGCGGCGTGTCGCCGGCCGCACGAACGATCGCCGGCGCCGCGATAACACCGAGGCCCGTTGCGCCAAGTCCGGCCAAGAATGTGCGACGCTTCATGATCATCTCCCTGATTTTATTTTTTTGCAGCCTGCGTTGTTGCGGGTGTTTATGCAAGCCGCGTCGGCACGGGTGACTCGCGCGCGACGATGCGCGGGCTCTCTTGTCCGGGCCGGCACGCAGTTCGTCGGCGGCGATAAAAACACAACCGGAGCGAGACGAATCATTGCCATATGTACGTCACTGGACATATGCAGTGGGACACACTTACGATGCCGGGATTGCCAGGAGCTACCGATGCTGACGACGAAGCCGGTTCCCGTTGGGAACATTTGCGATCAACTTGCGACCCTCGCGGGTTCGCACGGACTCAAGACGCTGGCGATGTGGCTCAAGATGGCGGCCAACGAATCCTATCTCAGCCAGTTGATGACGGAAGCACAGGCGGACCAGCGCATCGGCGTGTGGGACTGGGATATCGCCAACGACAGGGCCTACACCAATGCGGTCGGCGGCGAGTTCTTCGCCAAGCGTCCCGACGAAGCCGCGCATGGCGCGCCGCTGGAAAAATATGTCGGGCTGGTCCATCCGCACGACCTGGCTTCGTTCTCCGCCAACCTCGATCGTGCCCTCAAGAGCGGCGGCACCTTCTCGGCGGAATACCGCGTGATCACCGGCGATACGACAAGGTGGATCCAGGCCGACGGCAATTGCGTGCTCGACGGGGCCGGCAGGCCAGTGCGGATGATCGGCTCGATGATTGACATCTCCGGCCGCAAACGCGCCTTGAACGCCGCCCCGGGACGCCGCTAGCTCAATAGCTGATGGTGGTGCGGAGGCCGAACACGGCCGCGTCCCTGATGCGGCTTGTGCTGCGGGGATCGTTCGGGTCCGCCGCACCGCCGCCGGGATGCATAACGTATTGAAACAGCGGCTGCACCGCGACGCCGGCTGCGACCTCGGCAAAGTAGGTCATCTCCACAATGGCCTCATAGTCGCGGGCCGGAATCGCGATGCCGCTGAACTGCTGCTCATCGCGATCGAACTGCCGCGCGGCGTCGGAGATGCGGGCATAGGTCATCGCCACGCCGATCTTGTCGTTCGGCCGGTGCGCGCTGAAGCCGGTCACCTGCACGCCGCCATCGAGATACATGCTGACCAGGTTGCGGTCCGACGGGCTGACCGACACGCGCGCGAACAGGCCGATGCCCTTCTGCGGATCGAGCACGCTGCGCACCAGCCGTTGCTCGTAGACCGCGAACAGGCCGCGGTTGCGCCGCAGGCTGGCGGGCTCGCCGGACCCCGACGGATCGGCCAGCGACAGGCCCTGCGCTGTCAGACGCTGATCGTCGAACGTGCCCATGTGGTACCAGGCGCCCGCTGTGATCGAGCCCGGCAGGTCGGCGGTGCCGAGCCTGAAGCCGTATTTGAGCTGGCCGATCAGCCACGGCGGATCGTTGACGCGAAATAGCAAACCGTGCGGGTTCTTGATCTGCGGGTCTTCGGGGCCGGCCGACGCGGCATCGCCGTCGAACACCGCGAAATAGGCGGTGATGCTGTCGGACAACAGCGCCTTGAGGCGGATACCCGGCACCGCCAGCGGTGGCGACGGCCCGCCGCTGGGCAGGATCACGCCGGTGATGCCGGGCCAGCCCAGCGCCGAATTGACGAAGATGTCGTCGTAGCGGCTGTCGATGAATTCGATGTCGGACGGCTGCTGCCCGACCTTGACCATCAGCCGGCCGCCGAACAGCGACTGTTCGATCCACATCTCGTACAGCCGCGTCGCCGGCAGCGCCTCGATGCCGCTGACCAGCATCAGGTTGCCGACATAGTCGCGCGACAGGCCGTCGCCGTGGATCTGGAAGATGTTGGCGTGGAAGGTCGCGTCGCTCCATCCGACAAGCTTGTCGAGATCGACGTCGGTGCCGAGATCGAGCCGGCCCGTATAGATCGTGCCGCGCCGCACGCCGCCGGAAGCATTGCCGAGGGTCTCGCCGATATAGGTTGCCGAGAATGCGATGCCCCAGTCGGCGAGACGCTCGCGCGCGTCCCGCGCCGTCTTGCCGGCGTGAGCCGGCATCGCGGCGATGGCGACCAGCACGACGCAGGCAATGCGTCCCGCGATGGCGCCTGCCCTGCTGCGCAACCAGCTTCGCATGAGGCTACCTGATCAGGCCGAGGCGCTTCATCACCAGATAGGCCGTGACCGACGACGACACGATCATCAGGGCCGCCCACAGGAAGCCCGTATCGTCCGTCGTCAGCGGCAGGCCCTTGACATTCATGCCGAACAGGCCGGTGACCAGGGTCGGCGGCAGCAGCAATGCGGTCAGAACGGAAAGCACCCGCAGGCTTTCGTTGCCGCGCTGCTCGATCTGCAACTGCAGCTCTTCCTGCAGCAGCCGGCTGCGCTCGCGCATCTCGACGACCTGGTGATCCAGCCCGTCGAGGCGCTGCGCCAGCCGGCCGGCGCGCAGCTTCAGCGCCGGCTTCACATCCTCGGCGCCTTTTTGCTCGAGCCGGAGAAACACCAGCCGAAGCCCGGACAATTGCCGGTGCAGCCGCACGCAGGTGCGGCGCAGCCGGCCGAGCCGCTGCAGCATGTCCTTGGTATCGTCGGACAGCACGTGCTCCTCGACCTCGTCGAGCGCCATCGCCAGACGGTCGGCGACGTTGTCCATGGAATCCGCGACGTTCTCGACAATGGTTTCCAGCAACGCCGCCACGCTGTCGATGCGACGGCCGCCTTCCAGCGAGCGGCGGGTGGCGTCGACGGCGCACAGCGCATGGTGCCGGCCGCTGATCAGCACGCGCTCGGTCATCAAGAAGCGCAGGTAGCCGGTTTCCTCGGTAACTTCATCGATGTCGCGCAGCAGATCCGAGATCACGCCGTAGACGCTGTCCTCGGCCGTATGAAGCTGCTGGTAGGTGTCCTTGGACAGCAGCAGCCCGCGCGCCTGTTCCGGCGCGTGCAGCTCGGCCTGCGCCAGCCATCGCAGCGCGCGGGAGTCGGTGAGGTTGAAATGCAGCCACAGCAATCCGCCATGGACGAGGTCGATCGGCGCGTCGATCGGCAGCGGCCGCGGCCTGCCGTCCGGATCGATACGGAACGCCCAGACCAGGCCGGGAATGATGGTTTGTTTCAAGCTGCCATCCGCGGGCGGTGCAGTGAACGAAAGCTCAGACGACATCGGACACCGCAAATTTCACGCAACGCGAAAGGACAATCGGAATGCAACGGGGCCGCTGCGTCGCCGCAGCGGCCCCGCCGAACTCAGAACAGCTTGGAGAACAGCACGTACAGGCCTCCCGACAGGATGATCGCTGCGGGCAGCGTTAGCACCCAGGCCGCCAGCATGTTGCGGATGGTAGCCATCTGCAGGCCGGAGCCGTTCGCCGCCATGGTGCCGGCAACGCCGGACGACAGCACATGGGTGGTCGAGACGGGCAGGCCGAAGGTGTCCGCGGCGCCGATGGTGATGGCGGCGACCAGTTCGGCGGAGGCGCCCTGCGCGTAGGTCAGGTGCGACTTGCCGATCTTCTCGCCGACGGTGACCACGATGCGCTTCCAGCCGACCATGGTGCCGAGGCCGAGCGCGATGGCCACCGCGATCTTCACCCAGGTCGGGATGAACTTGGTCGCCGAATCCAGCGAGCCCTTGTAGGTGTTCAGCACGGCGACTTCTTCCTTGCTGAGGTCGTTTTCCTTGTCCTTCATCAGGAAGCGGATGGCTTCGGAGGCGAGGTACATGTCGTTGCGGGTGTTGCCGACGGCTTCGGCGGGCACCTTGTCGAGGGTGCCGTAGGTGCGGACCTGGTTGCCGACATCGGTCACCAGCACGGCCAGCGACGGATAGGTGCCTTCGGTGATCTGGTGCTGCGAGACGTACTGCGTCACCGCCGGGCGGGGATCGCCGAGAATGCTGTGGCCGGCGCCCTTGGCGGCGACGACCTTGGCGGCGGCCGCCGAGTTGGTCTGGAACTGCTGCACCTGGGATTCCGGCAACGCGCGGTTCAGCGCATAGGCGGTCGGCACCGTGCCGATCAGCACCAGCATGATCAGGCCCATGCCCTTCTGGCCGTCATTCGAACCATGCGCGAAGCTGACGCCGGTGCAGGTGGCGATCAGCACGCCGCGGATCCACCATGGCGGGGTCTTGTCGCCTTCCGGCGCCTTGTACAGCGCCGGGTTGCGCACCAGGAATTTCAGCACCAGCAGCAGCAGCGCCGCGCAGCAGAAACCGACCAGCGGCGACAGCAGCAGCGCGTAGCCGATTTCCGTGGCCTTGCTCCAGTCGACGCCCGAGGTGCCGTCGCGACCGCGCATCATGGCATTGGCGATGCCGACGCCGATGATCGAGCCGATCAGCGTGTGCGAGCTGGAGGCCGGCAGGCCGAAGTACCAGGTCGCCAGATTCCAGATGATCGCCGCGATCAGCAGCGCGAACACCATGGCGAAGCCGGCGGAGCTGCCGACCTGCAGGATCAATTCCACCGGCAGCAGCGAGACGATGCCGAAGGCGACGGCGCCGCTCGAGACCAGCACGCCGAGGAAGTTGAAGAAGCCGGACCACATCACGGCGAATTCCGCCGGCAGCGAGTGGGTGTAGATCACGGTGGCCACCGCGTTGGCGGTGTCGTGGAAGCCGTTGACGAATTCGAAGCCGAGCGCGATCAGCAGCGCCACGAACAGCAGCAGATACGGCAGATAGGAGGTGACGCGCGTGCCGGTGGCCTGCACGTCGGCATAGATGCTGTAGGCCACGAACAGTGCGCCGACGGCCAGGATGCCGAAGAACAGGATCATGGTGAGCGGGTTGAAGCCCTTGTCGAGATTGGGCCGCGATGCGGGTTCGATCAACCCGCCCTTGTTAGTCCCATGATTGATCGTGAAATCGGTCATCCAACGCCCCTTACCGGTTAATAGGCGTTAATCTCTGCCCTATTGTCTTGAAGGCTGGATGACAACCGCGACAATTTGGCAGACGCGGCGCGGTGTCGCGTGCGAGCAGTCCTCACACGCGACACCGGATTTATGACAGGCCGATGACACAGCCGCGTCCGGCCGCCGCTCAGTAGCGCGACGGCACGTACATCTCCGGCGGCACCGGGGTGCGGTGATAGTCCGGGTTGCGGACCCGCGCCGGCAGTTCGACCGGCGGCTGCGGCACTTCCTGGTACGGAATCTGCTCGAGCAGATGCGCGATGCAGTTCAGCCGCGCCTTCTTCTTGTCGACCGCCTCGACCACGTGCCACGGCGCTTCTTCGATATGGGTGTGCTCGAGCATGGCTTCCTTGGCCTTGGTGTACTGCTCCCAGCGGGCGCGCGCCTGCACGTCCATCGGGCTCAGCTTCCACTGCTTCAGCGGATCGGCGATCCGCATGCTGAAGCGCAGGTGCTGGGCCTCGTCGGTGATCGAGAACCAGTACTTGATCAGGATGATGCCGGAGCGCACCAGCATGCGCTCGAATTCCGGCACCGAGCGGAAGAATTCCTGCACCTCGTCCTCGGTGCAGAAGCCCATCACGCGTTCGACGCCGGCGCGGTTGTACCAGGAGCGGTCGAACAGCACGATCTCGCCACCGGCCGGCAGATGCGACACGTAGCGCTGGAAGTACCACTGGCTGCGCTCGCGCTCGCTCGGCGCCGGCAGCGCCGCGACGCGGCAGACCCTGGGATTGAGCCGCTGGGTGATGCGCTTGATGACGCCGCCCTTGCCGGCGGAATCGCGGCCCTCGAAGATCACCACGACCTTCAGCTTGTTGTGCTGCACCCAGCTCTGCAACTTCACCAACTCGCCTTGCAGGCGGAACAGTTCCTTGAAATAGCGACGCCGGTCGACCGTTTCCGCCGCGCTGTGGCCCGCCATCTCGTTGGTCAGCGCATCGAGCCGCTCGTCGTCGATTTCCAACTCCAGTTCCTCGTCGAAACCGTCCAGCATCTCCTCGCGAATGCGATCGTGAATCGCCTTGGCCTCGATGGCCTTGGCGTCTTCGGTCGAGTAGTCGGTCATGCAATATCCCGTCAAGTGATTGAATTTGCCTGTTATGACCAAATCGAAATGTCAGCGGTATGACGCCCGCCGGAGACGGCGCGAAACCCGATGCCCAAATGCTGCCTTTGTCGCGTCACCCGGCTGTAACCGCTGCGCGGTAGAGACTGGGCGTCGAAACCGTTCGAGACGAACATCATGACGCCCGCTTACGATACCGCGACCCTGGCGCTGCTCAGGCAGACCCTCGACGACGTGCTGGCCGATCCGCGCTTTCTGCGGTCGCCGTCGGTTTCGGCGCTGGAAATCGCCGAGCACATTCTCGCCCACGCGGCGCGCGGCGAGCGCGACGTGCAGCGGATCAGGCGTTCGGCGCTGGCCATCATGGATGCATCGCTGCGCGAAGCAGCCTGAGCGGGCGCAGGCCGCGCTGTTGTACGATGGCCACAGGTCGGCTCCGACGAGCCGGACGACCTGCCTTGTTATCCGGATGTCACGAACCACCCACATGGTCCCGCGCAAATCTAGGACTTGGGGGTTGGTGTGAAAGTTGATTTTCGTTCGGGCGTGAGCAGGATCGCGCTTGTCATTTCGTCGTTCGGTCTGTCGATGCCCGCGATGGCGGCCAGCTTCAGCATTCCGCCGAACAGCACGGCGGCGCAGACGCTCGGCAACAACGAGACCGGAACGGTCGGCGCGGGCAACACGCTGTCGGTGACCGGCACGGCCATCACCTGGATGGGTTCGGCCGGCGCTCCCGGCGCGGTCATCACCAACAACGGCACGATCTCCGCCACCACGCGCGGCATCGACACCCCCAACAGCGCGATCTCCGGCGATCTGACGCTGCTCAACAATGCAGGCGCCACGCTCACATCGACCAATGACGCGGTTCGCATCCAGAACAACCTCACCACCGGAACGGTCACCGTCAACAATGCCGGCACCATCCAGTCCACCGGCACCGGCCAGGCGTTCGATTTCGCCGGCGTGACCTCGACCGCCGCCGTCTTCGCGATCACCAACCAGACCGGGGCGACCATCAAGGCGGTCGGCGCCGAAGCCATCGTTGTCGGCGGCGGCGCCACCACGATCACCAACTCCGGGCTGATCGATTCGACGACCGGGGCTTTCCGCGGGATCCGCGCCAACAACAGCCTCAACAACGTTACCTCGGTATCGGTGGTCAACAAGGCCGGCGGCACCATCCAGTCCACCGACGACGCTTTCCAGATCAACGGATCGGGCACCACCAACGCCACCACCACCGCGACCTTCTCCGTCGACAATGCCGGCACGATCCGCTCCACCACCGGGCAGGCGCTCGATTTCGACAATCTCACATCGGCGGCGGCCACGGTCATCATCACCAACCGCGCCGGCGGCTTGATCACGGCGGACAATGCCGACGCGATCCGCGCGGGGCAAAATTTCACCATCAATAATTCCGGCCAGATCATCGCCAATTCGGCGCCGATGCCGACCGACCGCCCCGGCGCGGACGGCATCGACCTGCAGCTCAACCACAGCGGTACGGTTAACAATCTCGCCGGCGGCCTGATCTCGGGCGCCAAGAACGGTCTGGGCTCCGATGTCGGCAGCGCGGTCACCGTCAACAACGCAGCCGGCGCGACCATTATCGGGCGCGACGGCGCAGGCGTCGGCTCCGGCGGAACCGCCAATGTCACGAACTACGGCACCATCACCGGCGCGATCGATTCCACATCGGCACGCGGCGACGGCGACGGCATCGACGTCGACTTCGCGCTGACCTTGACCAATTTCGGCCTTATCCAGGGCACCGGCGCCAAGGGCGCCGATGACGGCGGCCGGCTCAACAACAGCGAGGGCCTGGCGATCGGCGGCGGCACGATCCGCAATTCCGGCACCATCGTCGGCGCCGGCGCCGGCATCGTGGTGAACAACGATTCGAATCTGAACCGCTCGCGCAGCGGCTCGGCGGCGCTCGACCTGATCAACTATGCCGGCGGCAGCATCATCGGCCAGAACAGCTATGCGATCCGCTCGGAGAACAAGACCGGCACCGCGGCCGACAACGACACGGTCGTCAACTACGGCACCATCATCGGCAACGGCATCATTCCGGATGCGAACGGCATCACGCGGCTGCAGGACGGCGTCACCGCGGATTCCGGCTCGGTCGGCACGCTCAACGGCGTGACCTATACCGGCACCGGCGCGACGCGCTTCATCCGCGGCGACGGCGCCGCGATCCAACTCGGCGAGGGCAACGACGTCCTGACCAACTACGGCACGATCATCGGCAATACCGGCAGCGCCATCAGCCTGGAAGGCGGCGACGACACGCTCAACCTGTACACCGGATCGAGCATCACCGGCCGCATTGACGGTGGCGTCGGCGCCAACACCATCAATCTCTACAGCAGCGGCTCCGGCACCGGCAGCCTCGCCAACGTGATCAATTTCCAGGTTCTCAATGTCGGCGGCGGCGTCTGGAGCCTGCTCGACACGCAATCCTACGCCAACGGCGTGACGGTCGCCGCAGGCGCGGCGCTGCAGTTCGGCAATGGCGGCGTCGGCGGCGCGATCGCCGGCAACATCGCCAACAACGGCACCGTGGCGTTCAACCGGTCGGACAGCTTCACCTATGCCGGCGCCGTGTCGGGCAGCGGCGGCGTCAGCCAGATCGGCGGCGGAACCACCGTGCTCAGCGGCGCCAACACCTATACCGGCGCCACGGTGGTGACCGCGGGCACCCTCGAGATCGCCAGCGGCGGCTCGATCGCGCGCAGCGCCTCGCTCACCAACAGCGGCGCCTTTTTCGTCGATGCCGGCGGCTCCGCGACGTTCGGTTCGGTGACCAACAACAAAGGCGGCAGCATCACCGTGGCCGCCGGCGGCACGCTGCGCGACGACCTGACCAACGCCGGCACCATCAACAACAACGGCGCCTACATTGCCAACGTCGCGAGCAATACCGGCAGCATCACCAACAACAGCGTCTGGACCGGCAATGTCGTCTCGAACATCGGCACCATCACCAACAACACGACCTGGGCCGGCACGGTGTCCAATGCCGGCACGTTCAACAACGCGGCCGGCGCCACCATCTCCGGCCTGTTCACCAACACCGGCGGCGTCATCAACAATGCGGGCACGCTGAGCGGCGGCCTCAACCTGGTCGGCGGCGCGCTGACCGGTGCGGGTTCGGTCGGCGTGCTGAATTTCAGCAGCGGCGTGTTCGCCCCCGGCAATGGCACCGCCGGCTCGTCGATGACCGTCGCCGGCAACCTGGTGCTGGCCTCGGCGGTTCAGTATGTGGTGCAGGTCAACCCGACGACGTCGTCCTTCGCCAGGGTCAACGGCTCGGCAACCCTCGGCGGCGCCACGGTTAATGCGACCTACGCCAACGGCAGCTACGTGTCGAAGCGCTACACCATCCTGACCGCCGCTGGCGGGCTCAACGGCACGTTCGGTGCGGTGGTCAACAGCAACCTGCCGGCCAGCTTCACCTCGAGCCTCAGCTACGATGCCAACAACGCCTACCTCAACCTGGCGCTGACCTATAGCGGCCTCAACCGCAACCAGCAGGGCGTCGGCAACGCGCTGGCGAACTTCTTCAGCACCACCGGCGGCATTCCGCTGGCGTTCGGCGCGCTCAACGCCGCCGGGCTGACGCAGGTCTCCGGCGAACTCGGCACCGGCGCGCAGCAGACCAGCTTCGACGCGATGACCATGTTCATGGGCATGATCACGGATCCTTCCGCGGCCGGCCGTGATATGACGCAGGGCACCGCCGCCGGCTACGCCGACGAGGCGCTGAACTATGCGGCCAAGCGGCGGCCCGCCGACGCGCTGGCGGCGATCTACCGCAAGGCGCCGCCGATGGCGCCGGCTTTCGAAGCGCGCTGGAACGTATGGGCGGCAGGCTTCGGCGGATCGCGCAGCACCGATGGCAATGCTGCGCTCGGATCGAACAATGCAAACTCCAGCATCGGCGGCGTTGCCGTCGGCGCCGACTACTGGCTGTCGCCGAGCACGGTGGCCGGCTTCGCGCTGGCCGGCGGCGGCACCAATTTCTCGGTGGCCAACGGCGGCTCCGGCCGTTCGGACCTGTTCCAGGCCGGCGCCTTCGTGCGCCACACTATCGGCTCGGCCTATCTCACGGCCGCTGCCGCCTACGGATGGCAGGACATCACCACCGACCGCACGGTCAGCCTGGCCGGCATCGACCGCCTGCGCGCCCAGTTCAACGCCAACACCTATTCCGGGCGCATCGAGGGCGGCAACCGCTTGGTGCTGCCGTGGATGGGCGGCGTCGGCGTGACGCCCTATGCCGCGGCGCAGATCACGGCGATCGATCTGCCCGGCTACGCGGAGACCTCCGGCGGCGCCAATACGTTTGCGCTGGCCTACGCGTCGAAGACGGCAACCGCGACCCGGACCGAACTGGGCCTGCGCAGCGACAAGTCGTTCGCCGTCGCCGATGCCATCCTGACACTGCGCGGGCGCGCGGCATGGGCCCACGACTTTGACACCGACCGCAGCATCGCGGCGACGTTCCAGACCCTGCCGGGGGCGGGTTTTACCGTGAACGGCGCCGCGCAGGCGCGCGACGCGGCGCTGACCACGGCATCCGCCGAAATGCGGTTCGTCAGCGGCATCTCGGTGGGCGCGACCTTCGAAGGCGAGTTCTCCGACGTCACCCGCAGCTATGCCGGCAAGGGCGTCGTCCGCTACGCCTGGTAGTTGCGAAGCACATCGAGCGGTGGCGGGCGCCTGACAACCGGCGTCCGCCGCTTGCGGCGGCACGGAAAGCCGGGGGTAGCGGCGGAAGGGTTCGCGGTTCCGCGACCGCATGCCGGCGTGGCGATCCGCCACTGCATCTTCAGGGTGCACAAATCGCGACCGCCGGCGGTCGCAATTATCTTTCCGGCCCGGTAGACCATCGGGGTCGGTCTGGTCACCGAATCGTCACGTAACGCGGCGAGACATCGCAGTGAAAAAACAATCGGTGCACACATGGACTATTTCAAACGCTTCAATTTCCTGTTCGCGATGCCGACGTTCGAGGCTGACGATCTCGAAGGCGTCCGCCTGAACCAGATCGTCGACGAAATCGAGCGTTCCGGTTTCGAGGTCGTCAAGGCACGCAAGCTGGAAGACGCCGCCATCGCGGTGCAGACCGATGCTGCGATCGGCTGCATGGTGGTGGACTGGGGCAAGAAGGGCCTGGAAGGCAAGACGGCGGCCCTGATCAACCTGATGCGCCGCCGCGGCCTCGACTTCCCGATCATCCTGCTGATCCGCCGCAAGCGCTTCGAGGACGTGCCGGTCGAGGTGCTCGACTTCATCGACGGCTACATCTTCCTGTCGGAAGAAACCCCGCCATTCATCGCCAAGAACCTGGTCAGCCGGCTCAAGCAATATGCCGAGACGCTGAAGACGCCGTTCTTCGGCGCGCTGGTCGACTATGCCGAGGAAGGCAACCAGCTGTGGACCTGCCCGGGCCATAATGGCGGCGTGTTCTACAGCCGCAGCCCTATCGGGCGGGTGTTCATGGAGCATCTCGGCGAAGCCGTGTTCCGCGACGACCTCGACAACTCGGTGCTCGATCTCGGCGACCTGCTGACCCATGAAGGCCCCGCGCTGCAGGCGCAGAAGGAAGCCGCAAAGATCTTCGGCGCGGAAAAAACCTATTTCGTGCTGAACGGCACCTCGACCTCCAACAAGGTCGCGCTGTCGGCGCTGGTGACCGACGGCGACCTGGTGCTGTTCGACCGCAACAACCACAAGGCCGCATTGCATGGCGCGCTGATGATCAGTGGCGGCGTGCCGATCTACGTGCCCGCGGTGCGCAATCCGTGGGGCCTGATCGGCCCGATGAACTGGGAGGCGCTCGAGGAAGACGCGCTGCGCGAGCGCATCCGCGACAATCCGCTGGTCACCGACAAGGACGCCTGGAAACGCCCGCGCCCGTTCCGCGTCGCCGTGGTCGAGCAGTGCACCTATGACGGCACCATCTACAGCGCCGAGATGATCATCAAGCGCATCGGCCATCTCTGCGATTACATCCTGTTCGACGAGGCCTGGGCCGGCTTCATGAAATTCCATCCGCTGTATGCCGGCCGCTTCGCCATGGGGCTCGGCGACCTAGGCCCGGATTCGCCGGGCATCATAGCCACCCAGTCGACCCACAAGCAGCTGGCGTCCTTCTCGCAGGCGTCGCAGATCCACATGAAGGATCGCCACATCCGCGGCCAGAAGCGCCGCGTCGAGCACCGCCGCTTCAACGAAAGCTTCATGCAGCACGCGTCCACCTCGCCGTTCTATCCGCTGTTCGCGTCCCTGGACGTCGGCGCGCAGATGATGAAGGGCCGCTCCGGCGAAGTGCTGTGGGACGACACCATCCGGCTCGGCATCGAGTTGCGCAAGAAGATCCGCGCCGTACGCCGCGAATTCGAGGAGAAAGAACCGCGCCCCGAGCGGCGCTGGTTCTTCGAGCCGTTCGTGCCCGAGCGCGTGGAGATTCCGGATGCGTCCCGCGAGGGCGGCGTGCACAACGTGCCGTGGGAGAGCGTCAGCACCGACCAGCTCGCCACCAATCCGTCGTACTGGCAGCTCGCGCCCGACACCTCCTGGCACGGCTTCCCGGGCATGGCGGCCGGCTTCGCCATGACCGACCCCAACAAGCTGACGCTGCTGACGCCCGGCTTCGACCGCGCCACCGGCGGCTATGCCGAGCACGGCATCCCCGCGCCGGTGGTGGCGCAGTTTTTGCGCGAAAACCGGATTGTCCCCGAGAAGAACGACCTCAACTCGCTGCTCTTCCTGCTGACGCCGGGCGTCGAGGCCAGCAAGGCCGGCACGCTGATCTCGGGCCTGGTCGCTTTCAAGAAGCTGCATGACGACAACGCGCTGCTGGAAGAAGCCATTCCCGAATTCGCAAGGCGCCGGCCGGCGCGCTATGCCGGCGTGCGGCTGCGCGACCTGTGCGGCGAGATGCACTGCTTCTTCCGCAACGCCGATGTCAGCGCGCTGCAGGCCCGGCAGTTCGCCTCGGAACATCTGCCGGAAATCGCCATGTCGCCGCACGACGCGGCGCGCGTGCTGGTGCGCAACGACGTCGACTACCTGCCGATCGACGAGATCGCCGGCCGGATTGCCACCACGCCGTTCGTGGTCTATCCGCCGGGCATCGCCACCATCGTGCCGGGCGAGCGGCTCAGCGCGCGGGCGCAGCCGATGATCGACTATCTCAAGATGTTCCAGACCTGCTTCAACACTTTCCCCGGCTTCGACGTCGAGATCCAGGGCATTTACCGC
>Ga0247729_10000451_pt1 | contig 17253 bp, 12 predicted proteins | sample UWRJL133311R2_FD_180958 | JGI IMG/M metagenome (GOLD analysis project Ga0247729, IMG submission 180958) | Plant litter microbial communities from Arlington Agricultural Research Station in Wisconsin, United States - UWRJ-L133-311R-2 | ecosystem: Environmental > Terrestrial > Plant litter >... | reverse complement strand
GCTTCCAGAACCCCGAAGGGCAGCACACCAACGCGATCCACGGGTTCATCTCAATGATGCTGAACCTGTTGAAGAACGAGAAGCCGACCCACCTCGCGGTCGCGTTCGATATCTCGCGGTACTCGTTCCGCACCCGGGAGTACCCCGAATACAAGGGCACCCGCGGCGAAACACCGCCGGAATTCATCGGCCAGATCCCCCTTCTCGAAGAAGCCCTCGCCGCAATGAACATCACGACGATCTCGAAAGAAGACTTCGAGGCTGACGACATCCTCGCAACGCTTGCCACACGGGGCGCAGCTGACGGCTACAAAGTCTTCGTCGTCTCCGGCGACCGCGACGCCATCCAGATGATCAATGACGACGTCACCCTGCTCTACCCGAATGCTCGCGGCGTTTCCGAGCTCAAGCGTTACGACCGCGACACGGTCTTCGATCGCTACGGGATCGAGCCCCACCAGTACCCCGACGTCGCCGCACTCGTCGGCGAGACCAGCGACAACCTCATCGGAGTCGACAAGGTCGGCGAGAAGACCGCCGTCAAGTGGATCAACCAGTACGGCAGCCTCGACGAGGTCCTCGCGCACGCCGACGAGATCAAGGGAGTTGTCGGCGAGAAACTGCGGGAGCAGAAAGACCGCGCGGTACGCAACCGCAAGCTGAACCACTTGCTCACCGACATCGAGCTGCCCGTCGGGCCGGCTGATCTCGAACGCAAGCCGATCAACGAGGCTGCTGTCCGCGAGGTGTTCGACAAACTGCAGTTCCGCACCCTGCTCGAGCGCGTGCTCAAGATCGCGCAGGCCGAGGGCGGCGACCCAGAGGGTGCGACCACCGAGACGCCCGTGGCCGTCGTCGAAGAGAACCCGACGCCGGTCGTCCGCACCCTCGTCGACGAAGAACTCGCGAAGTGGCTCGAGACAGTGTCAGCACAGGGCACCAAGCCGCTCGGTGTGCGGCTCGAACACGTCAGCGGAGAACTCACCGGCATCGGGCTGTCGACTCTCGACGAGTCGGCATACGTGCCGTGGGCATCCGGACGCCCCGACTACACGGCGCTCGAGGCCTGGCTCACGAGCGACGCCCCGAAGTACCTGCAGGGGTCGAAGCAGCAGCTCAAGGCGCTGCGCAAAGCCGGGCTGGACCTGCGCGGCCTCGCGTTCGACACCAACATCGCGGCGTGGCTCATCAAGCCGGGAGGCAAGCCCGACGACCTCGCCGGCCAGGTCTACGGGTTCCTCGGTGAAAGCCTGCCGCAGCCCGACGCCAACCAGCTGGTTCCTGAGACCGAAGCCCTGAGTGTCGCCACCGAGGCCTGGTATATCGTGCGCGTCGCCGACTACCTCATCGAGAAGCTCGAACCGACGTCGCGCAAGGTGCTCGACGAGATCGACCTGCCCCTCGTCCCCGTCATGGCCACCATGGAACTCACGGGTATCACCCTCGACAAGCCGGCCCTGGTCGCGCTCAACGCCGAGCTGGGGGACACGTCGACCGACCTTGCAACCCGCGCATTCGCCGAGATCGGCCGCGAGGTGAACCTCGGTTCGCCCAAGCAGCTGCAGCAGGTTCTCTTCGAAGAACTCGGAATGCCGAAAACGCGCGCCAACAAGACCGGGTACTCGACGGATGCCGCCTCCCTTGCCGACCTCCAGGAAAAAGCACCGCACCCTTTCCTCGACCTGCTGCTGCAGCACCGAGATGCAACCAAGCTGCGCCAGATCGTGCAGACTCTCGAGTCCTCGATCGACGCTGGCGGTCGGGTGCATACGACCTATGACCAGACCGGCACGAGCACGGGTCGCATCTCGTCGAACGACCCCAACCTGCAGAACATCCCGGTGAAGACCTCGGTCGGGCACCGCATCCGTGCGGCTTTCACCAGTGGCCCGGAGTTCGAGACACTGCTCACCGCCGACTACTCGCAGATCGAGATGCGCATCATGGCGCACCTCTCCGGCGACGCCGGGCTCATCGAAGCCTTCAACGGCGGCGAAGACCTGCACCGGTTTGTCGGTTCGCGGATCTTCCACGTCGAGCCGGCGGATGTCACGCCACTCATGCGAACCAAGGTCAAGGCGATGTCCTACGGCCTCGCGTATGGCTTGAGCGCGTTCGGCCTGTCTAAACAGCTGCGGATCGAGTCGTCAGAGGCCAAGCGCCTGATGACCGACTACTTCGAGCGTTTCGGTGCCGTGCGCGACTACCTGCGAAATGTCGTCGAGCAGGCGCGCGTCGACGGGTACACCGAGACGATCTTCGGACGCCGGCGCCCGTTCGGCGACCTGGCGTCGTCGAACCGTGTCCTGCGCGAGAACGCAGAGCGCGCCGCCCTCAACGCGCCGATCCAGGGCTCGGCCGCCGACATCCTCAAGATCGCGATGCTGGGCGTTGCCGAAGACCTGGAGAGCAAGCAGTTGTCGTCACGCCTGCTGTTGCAGGTCCACGATGAACTCGTCTTCGAGGTGGCTACCGGCGAACTCGACACGCTGACTGAGATCGTCCGTACCCGTATGGGTGGCGCTGCGTCACTCAAGGTCCCGCTCGAGGTGCAGGTCGGTACCGGCCCCAACTGGGACGCTGCCGCCCACTGACCCCACCAGCGCCACCGTTAACCCGTTTCAAGGACTTTCTCGTTCGATGCGCGATCCAGCTCGACCGTGCGCTCTGTAGGCACAAAATCTCCTTGAAACGGGTTAATTCGGGGTGGGACCTGCTGATTCGGACACGCGGCACGGTGAAGTTGACACACAGACTCAAACGGACTTATATAAAGCAAAGCAAACATGTGTGTGTTTGGTTGGCTTTGTTTGAGGTTTGGAACGATGAGGTTGTGATGTACGCACCGGAGCGTCACCAGCAAATCCTCGATACCGCGCGCGCCCACGGCCGCGTGGAGGTCTCCGAACTGGCCCGTGACCTGGCCGTCACGCCAGAGACCGTTCGCCGCGACCTCACGGCACTCGAACGTCGTGGCGTCATCCGTCGCGTGCACGGGGGAGCGATCCCCGTCGAACGCCTGGGCATCGAGCAGGATGTCGCCGATCGCGAGAGCCACTCGGCCAGCCAGAAAGAGCGAATCGCGCGAGCGGCCATCGACGAGCTGCCCGACGGTGGTTCGATCATCCTCGACGCCGGCACTACGACGGTCCGGATGGCTCAGCTGCTGCCCACCGACCGCGAATTCACCGTGGTCACCCACTCGATCCCCGTCGCGAGCGTGCTCGTCGGACGACCCAATGTCACGCTCCACCTTCTCGGTGGCATCGTCCGCGGACGCACCCTCGCCGCCGTCGGCGAGTGGACGAAGACCCAGATCAGCGAGGTCTTCGCCGACGTCGCCTTCATGGGCACCAACGGGATCAGCGTCGAACGCGGACTCACGACCCCCGACCTGGCCGAAGCATCCGTCAAGCGCGCGCTCATCGACGCAGCGCGCCGCACCGTAGTGCTGTCCGACCACACCAAGTTCGGTCGCGAAGACTTCGCGCGTGTTGTACCGCTCTCAGCCATCGACACGGTGATCACCGACCTCGGGCTCGACGTCGAGCTCGCCGAGGACATCGAGAACGCCGGCCCGCGGATGGTGATCGTATGATCGTCACCGTCACGCTCAACCCGAGCCTCGACCGCACCCTCGAAGTGCCGTCGCTCGTGCGCGGAAGCGTTCTGCGCACCTCAGAACCGACTCTCGAGCCCGGCGGCAAAGGCGTCAACGTCAGCCGTGCACTCGCCGCCAACGGCGTTCCGAGCATCGCCGTTCTGCCGATCGGCGGGGGAGAGGGCAATGACCTTCGCCGCCTGCTCGCCGAGGCCGGGGTGGTTGCGCGATTCGTCGACGTCGCCGGTCGCACGCGCTCGAACATCACCGTGGCCGAGGCGAACGGAACGGTCACCAAACTCAACGAACCCGGCTCTGCCCTCGCGGATGCCGACCTCGCCACACTCGTCGACGTGCTGCGCGAAGTGGTCACCCCCGGCGACTGGCTCGTCGTCAGCGGAAGCGTTCCGCCCGAATTCACCGCGGCCCATGTTGCAACGCTCGCTGTCGGTCTCGCCGGGAGCGGAGTGCATCTGGCCGTCGACACCAGCGGCGACGCCCTCGTCGCGTCCCTCGCGGCCAAGCCGCGCCTGATCAAGCCGAACCGAGCCGAACTGGCCGAACTCGTCGGCCGACCGGTCGAATCCATCGCCGAGGTCATCGCGGCCGCCGAAGAAGTGCGCGAGCGGGGTGTCGAGTTCGTACTCACGAGCCTCGGCGCCGATGGCGCTGTACTCGTCAGCCCGGCCGGCGTGATTGTGGGCGAGTCGCGCTGCGAGACTCCCCGCAGCACGGTCGGTGCGGGCGACAGTTTTCTTGCCGGCTTCCTCCACCGGTTCTCCGCGAATGAGAACGACCTCGATGCCGCGCTCATCGAAGCACTTGCCTGGGGAGCCGCCGCCACGGCGCTGCCCGGGACAGCGGTACCTGCACCCGCAGATATCGACTACTCAAACGTCCAACTGGTGTGGCAGCCAGATCTGGATCGGCCTCTTGTGGCCACCTAGCACCAGCCCTCACTCGAAGTGAATACTGCACAACTGAACACATCCCACCCATCCACCATCCGTACATAACCTGTACAAAGGAGTACTCACCCTCATGTCTGACTTCACACCAGCGGCGACCGGTACCGGTTTCCGTGCCCGGGTCCAGAGATTCGGCGCGTTCCTCGCCGGCATGGTCATGCCCAACCTCGGTGCGTTCATCGCATTCGGTCTCATCACCGCCCTCTTCATCCAGACCGGTTGGATCAACACGATCGCCGGCACGACCGAGAACCCGCTGCCCTTCACCGTGCAGATCGCCTCGATCGTCGGCCCGCTGATCAACATCCTGATCCCGATCCTGATCGGTTTCACCGGTGGTCGCACGGTCTACGGCAACCGCGGAGCCGTCGTCGGTGCAGTTGCAACTGTCGGTGCGATGATCTCGCCCGTCGCCCTGCAGCTGGTTCCGATCTCGCTCAACGGTGCAGAGGTCGCGGCTCCGGCCAACATCTCCGAAGTCGGCGCGAACATCCTCGGTGCCTTCATCCTCGGCCCGCTGGCCGCTCTCGTGATCAAGCTGTGGGATAATTTCATCTCCGGCAAGGTCAAGGGCGGCTTCGAGATGCTCGTCGACAACTTCTCGGCCGGTATCCTCGGTGGCGCCATGGCCATCTTCGGCATCTACGTCGTCGGCCCGATCACCTTCTGGATCGCCCAGGCCCTCGGCTCGTTCGTGAACACGCTGGTCAACGCGAACCTCCTTCCGCTCGTCTCGATCATCATCGAGCCGGCCAAGGTGCTGTTCCTGAACAACGCGCTCAACCACGGTGTATTCACTCCGCTGGGTGGCGCGGAAGCAGCCGAGACCGGCAAGTCGATCCTGTTCATGCTCGAGTCGAACCCCGGCCCGGGTCTCGGAATCCTCACCGCGATGCTGCTCTTCGGCCCGCGCGCGATCCGTCCGACGGTGCCGGCCGCCATGGTCGTCCACTTCCTCGGTGGTATCCACGAGATCTACTTCCCCTACGTACTCATGAAGCCGATCCTGCTCATCGCCGCAATCGTCGGTGGCGCCTCGGGCTTGCTGTGGGAAACCATCTTCAACCTCGGCCTCTCCGGCCCAGCTTCGCCGGGTAGCATCATCGCCTGGGCACTCGTTTCACCGCCGGAGAACATCGTTCTCAACCTGATCGGTATCTTCATCGCGGCAGCGGTCACCGCTGTCATCGGCGCTGTCCTCCTCGGCTTCGGCCGCAAGGAGAACGCCACCGATGAGGCACTCGACCTCGAGGCAGCGAAAGAGAAGAGCGCCGCCAACAAGAAGAACTCGAAGGCAGCTCCCGCTTCGGCGTAGCCTCGATTCGACACGTAACAACTAACAAGGAGACAGACATGGCCACCATCGATGGATCGAGCATCAAGAAGCTGATCGTCGCCTGCGACGCCGGCATGGGAAGCAGCGTCATGCTGGCATCGACGCTGAAGAAGCAGCTGGCGAAGAGCGGCGTCACCGTCGAGCACTCGCCAGTCGCGAGCATCCCCTCGGATGCCGACCTCGTCGTCACGCAGTCGAGCCTCGCCGAGCGTGCGCGCGGCGTCGTTCCCGGCGTGCCGGTTGTGCCGTTCCAGCTGTTCCTGGGTGACCCCCAGGTCGCAAAGGTCGTCAAGGCGATCCAGAACGGCGAGACGGTAGAGGTCTAGGCATGTCTGAAGAACAGCAGATCCCCCTCACCGCGCTCCTGGCCGAATCGTCAATCCACCTCGACGCCACGGCGTCGAGCCGGGACGACGCGATTCGCCAGGCCGGTGAGGCCCTGCTCGCCGCTGGAGCCATCGATGCGTCGTACATCGACGCGATGCTCGAGCGCGAGAAATCTGTCTCCACCTTCGTCGGGGAGGGTGTCGCGATTCCTCACGGCACCCTCGCCGGCAAGGACGCGGTCAAGAAGGACGCGCTCGTTCTGCTGCGCTTCCCGGAGACCGTCGACTGGGACGGCTTCGAGGTCACCATCGCGATCGGTATCGCCGCGAAGGGCAACGGCCACATCGCCCTGCTCTCGCAGCTCGCGACGATCCTGCTCGAGCCGGAGAAGGCCGAAGCACTGCGCAACGCCACCTCGATCGAGGCCGTCTACGCACTCCTCACCTCCGAGGATGAGGACGAGTAGAACTGCATGAAGGTTGTACGGTTCTACGCGCCGGGAGATATTCGCCTCGAGGAGGTCCTGGCACCCCAGGTCTCTGACGGTGAAGTCGTCATCCGCGTGCGGAACTGTTCGACCTGTGGCACGGATGTGAAGATTTCGACGTCAGGTCACCCGAACATGACGCCGCCCCAGGTGATGGGGCACGAAATCGCCGGTGAGATCACGGAAGTCGGGGCCGGGGTCTCCGGGTGGACGGTGGGTGACCGCGTACAGGTCATCGCCGCCATCCCGGATGGCACCTGCCCCGACTGCCTCGCCGGTAACCAGACGATCTGCCCGAACCAGCTGTCGATGGGATACCAGTTTCCCGGTGGTTTCGCCGAGTATATGGTCGTTCCCCGCGAAGTCCTCGCTGTAGACGGCCTCACGCGTATCCCCGACAACCTCGACTTCGCCGAGGCCTCCCTCGCCGAGCCCCTGGCCTGCGTCATCAATGGCCAGGAGCTCGCCCGGGTCGGCGCCGGGGACACCGTAGTGATCATCGGCTCCGGACCGATCGGATGCCTGCACGTGCGTCTCGCGCGGGCGCGCGGCGCGGCATCCGTGATCCTGGTCGACCTCAACGCCGACCGACTCGCGGCCGCGGCCGCGCTGGTGCAGCCGGACCATGCCATCGCGGCAGAGAATGGCGACCCGGTCGAAGCCGTGCTCGCTGTGACCGGTGGCCGCGGCGCGGATGTCGTCATCACCGCGGCGGCCAGTGGAGCAGCCCAGGAGCAGGGGCTGCTGATGCTCGCCCGCCGGGGGCGCCTCAGCCTCTTCGGCGGATTGCCGAAAGACGCTCCGACGATCACGGTCGACTCGAACCTGGTGCACTATCGCGAACTCACCATCGTCGGGGTCAATGGATCGAGCCCGGCCCACAACAAGCAGGCTCTCGAGCTCATCGCCTCCGGGCAGGTGCCGGTAGCCGACCTGATCACCCATCGCCTTCCGCTCGACCGCATTCTCGAAGCATTCGAGATCGTGGCTCGCGGCGAAGCAATCAAAGTAACAATCGAGCCCTAACCAATGAGCCCTAGGAGGCCACATGTCTGAACGTACCGTTACCGTCGCATCGAGCGTCGGGCTGCACGCCCGCCCCGCGTCGCTGTTCGCACAGGCTGCTGCAAAAGCCGGCGTTCCCGTGACGCTGACCTCGGCCGCGGGTAAGAGCGTCAACGCCGCGAGCATCCTCGGCGTGCTGTCCCTCGGTATCGGGCACGGTGAAACCGTGACCCTCGCCGCCGACGGAGAAGGCGCGGATGCCGCACTCGACACCCTGGCAGAAGTGCTGAACACCGACCTCGACAAGGAATAGTCCCACCCGGCATTTCTGAGCGTCAGCACCTCCGGACTGGCCCTGCCGCCGCTGCCCCCTTCTCGGGCACCGGCGCCGGGGCTAGTCTCGTTTTATGACTGCAGCTCAGCGACAGGAACCCGGCCAGCCCGGCAAGCGAACCCCGACAGCCATCGATGCCATCGCTGAAGAGTGGGTGACGACGCTTGCCGCACTCGACCCCGGCGTGGCGACGTGGATTGGTATCCCCGGAAAGCTCGACGAATTCGCCGACTACTCTCCGAGCGGGCACGAGGACTACATCTCGGCCGCCAAGAAGGTCATCGCCGAACTGGATTCGGCAACCGAGGTCGACCAGGTCGATTGGGTCACCCGCACCGACCTGCGCAGCGAGCTCGAACTGAGCCTGGCTTCCAGCGACGCCCGACTGCACTTGCGCGACCTCAACGTCATCGCGTCACCGGCCCAGGAGATTCGCGAGGTCTTCGATCTCATGCCGACCGGCACCGAGCACGACTGGGAGATCATCTCCCGAAAGCTCGCAAACCTCCCCAACGCAGTCGACGGCTACATCGAGACGCTGCGGTCCGGGATCGCCGCGGGGGTCACGCCCGCCAAGCGCCAGGTGCGCGAAGTCATCGAGCAGGCAAAGCGTCACGCAGCCACCGACGGTTTTTTCGCCACCTTCGCCGATGGCGCAGCCCTCGACAACGGGCAGGCTGTTCCAGATTCCCTCGCCGGGGCACTGTCTCGCGGCGCGGCCTCGTCAGCTGCTGCCTACGCCACCCTGCGCGAATTCCTCCAGACCGAACTGCTCGACGCTGCCGTCGAAAACGACGGTGTCGGCCGCGAGCTCTATGCCCTCCAGTCGCGTCGGTTCCTCGGCGCCACCATCGACCTCGACGAGACCTACGAGTGGGGAATCGAGGAGCTCGCGCGGATGGCTGCGGAGCAGGAGTCGATCGCGAACGAGATCAAGCCGGGTGCCAGTGTGCTCGAAGCAATCGACGTGCTCGATGCTGACCCCGCCCGCACCCTGCACGGAACCAAGGCGCTGCAGGAATGGATGCAGCAGCTCAGCGATCGTGCCGTCTCCGAACTCTCCGCGTCGCATTTCGACATCCCCGAACCGGTCACCAGGCTCGAGTGCCTCATCGCCCCCACCCAGGAGGGCGGCATCTACTACACGAGCCCGAGCGACGACTTCTCGCGCCCCGGCCGCATGTGGTGGTCGGTGCCCGAAGGCGTCACCGAGTTCAACACCTGGCGCGAGACGACCACGGTGTACCACGAGGGTGTTCCGGGTCACCACCTGCAGCTCGGCCAGGCTGTCTTCAACCGCGCGAAGCTCAACACCTGGCGACGCCAGCTCGCGGGCACCTCAGGGCACGCCGAGGGATGGGCGTTGTATGCCGAACGGCTCATGCAGGATCTCGGCTACCTCGACGACCCGGGAGACCGCCTCGGCATGCTCGACGGGCAGCGGATGCGTGCTGCGCGCGTCGTGCTCGACATCGGCATCCACCTGGGCAAGCCGAAACTCGAGGGCGGCGGCAGCTGGGACTACGAATACGCGTTCGATTTCCTGAAGGCCAACGTCAACATGAACGAGCCTTTTGTACGCTTCGAGGTAGCCCGCTACCTGGGTTGGCCGGGCCAGGCACCGTCGTACAAGGTCGGGCAGCGCATCTGGGAGCAGATCCGTGATGAGACGAAGGCGCGCGAGGGCGCAGACTTCGACATCAAGCGCTTCCACTCCCGCGCGCTCGACATCGGGGGAGTCGGCCTCGACACCCTCCGCTCGGCGCTCTCGTAGATGAAGACGCTCTAGGTGGCGCTCCCCCCTGCCGTGTCGCCGTACCACCGTGTCCTCGGCGACGCACTCGGTGTATTGCACCCGCGCCTCTCTGCCTACTTCTCGGCGATCCCGGCCGGCAGTGTCGGGCGGGGGTCCGGCATTTTCGATGTGGTCGGCACGCCGCGCCGCTGGTTGTGGCCGGTGTTGTGGGTACTCGCGCGCCAGGGAGTGCTGTTCCCGACCGACGCCCGGGAGGTTCCCTTCACCGTCACCAACACCCCGGTGAGCGATTCGCAAGGTGAACCGGCGATCTCCGCGGTACGCACGTTCGATTTCGCCCGGGGAGAATGGTCGATGATCGACCGGATCGGCGTCTCGGTTGTGAACGGGCACGCATCGCTCGTCGACAACCTCGGCGTCACCGCGCGCTACGAGGCCAACCTGGCAGCGATGGTCGTGAACGGCGAGCTGCACCTCAGCTCGACCGGAACCCGGGTACGTCTCGGTCGCCGCCTTGTTCGCGTTCCCCGGTTCGCCGCCCCGGTGGTCTCCCTGGTCGAGCGGTTCGACGACGACCGCGACCGGCAGCACGTCACCGTCATCCTGGCGTTGCCGCTCGTCGGTAAGCTCTACGAATATTCCGGGTACTTCAGCTACGAGGTCTCCGCTACGGAAGGTACGACGAAGTGAGCGACCGTATTGTCATCGCCGGGGCATCCGGATTCATCGGCGGATTCCTCGTCGCGCACTATCGGTCGCGTGGCGACGACGTGCGCATCATCGGGCGCAGCGGCCCGGATGCCGCCTGGGGCAACACCGCACGCATCACCGAGCTTCTCGATGGCGCAGACCTGCTCATCAATCTCGCCGGCAAGAGTGTGAACTGCCGGTACACCGACGAGAACCGTGCCGAGATCCGTCGGTCACGGGTGGAGACGACCACCGAACTGGCCACCGCGATCGCGGGGTGCGACAGGCCACCGACGCTGTGGGTCAACTCGTCGACGGCGACGATCTATCGTCACGCCGACGACCGCCCGATGACCGAATCGACCGGAGAACTCGGGACCGGGTTCTCGGTGGGAATCGCCAAAGCCTGGGAACAGGCGCTCTTCGAACCCGACCTGCCCAAGACCCGCAGGGTCGCGCTGCGGATGGCAATCGTGCTCGGTGACGGAAGCGCACTGACACCCCTCATGCGACTCGCGCAATTCGGGCTCGGCGGCGCGCAGCTCGACGGTCACTGGTTCTCGACCAGGGCCCGGCGCGAGGCGGGAACCTTCCACGAATTTCGCACCCGCGGCGGGCGCCAGAAGTTCAGCTGGATCCACCTCTCCGACGTGCTCGGCGCGATCGAATTCCTGCGGGAGCACCCCGAGCTCGATGGCCCGGTGAACGCGAGTTCTCCCCACCCCTCAGACAGCCGTACCGTCATGGCCGCCATCCGCCGCATCGTCGGCGCCCCGTTCGGCATCCCCACCTTCCGCTGGATGCTCGAGATAGGGACGGCCCTGATCCGCAGCGAAACCGAGCTCGTTCTCAAGAGCCGCTGGGTTGTGCCTGAGCGCCTCGAGGCCGCCGGATACCGGTTCCGGTTCTCAGAACTCGAGCCGGCCATCCGCGACATCCGCGCTGGTGCGGCATTGCACGCGAGCCCGGAGCGCGCCCGTACCCGGTGATCGCTCATGTGCGATCGGCTAGCCTGCTTCAGGACCTGACCGACGTGCAGCACGAGCCGAATGAGATGCGGCACGCTGACCATTTGAGCGACCGAAAGGAGCTGCCAGTGAACCTGCGCACCTCCGTCATCGGTCTCTGGGTCGTCGGGGCGATAGTGACCAGCGTGTTCACCGTTGGCGCCACGGGAGCCGCAGCAGCACCCCCGGCGGCAGCGCCCGATTCGTTCGATCCCGGTCTCCTCGTCAGCGACGCCAACTTCTTCGACCCCCAGGCGATGTCTGTCGCCGATGTGCAGCGGTTTCTCGATTCACAGGTGCGCACGTGCAGCTCGAAAGCACAGCAGCCGTGTTTGAAGGACTGGCTGGGCGATGTCGATGCGCAGCCTGCAACGGAACAACGGTGCCTGACAGCGCTTCCGGCGAAGAAAGACCAGACTGCGGCAGAAGTCATCGTCGCGGTTGCGCTCGCGTGTTCGGTGAGCCCGCGTGTGCTGCTGGTTACGCTGCAGAAAGAGCAGGGCCTGGTGACGAAGAAGTCGCCGAAGAAGTCCGACTACAACGCCGCCACCGGTTATGCCTGCCCGGACACCGCATCCGGATGCGACCCCACCTACCGCGGGTTCGCCAACCAGGTCTACTGGGCGGCGCGCGCGTTCCGTGCGTACGCGGTCAACTACAACGAACAGTTCCCCCAGTACCAGCCCGGGCTTCACGACATCCTCTACCAATCGAAGCTCGTCGACACCGGAGACAACTGCGGCACGCTGGCAGTCGACGTGCAGAACATCGCGACGACGGCGCTGTACACGTACACGCCCTACACCCCGAACGCTGCATCGCTCGCGAACCCGTTTGCCACGGGGGACAACTGCAGCTCGTACGGCAATCGCAATTTCTGGGGCTACTACAACGAGTGGTTCGGTGATCCGACGGCCGGCAACCATGTTCTGTCGAGCGATGGGCGTGTCTACCTGACCGTGGACGGTACCCGCTGGGAACTCCCGCTCGGCAGCGCGAACCTGGCAGCGAGTCTCGCGCCACTGGGCCGAACGGCAGCCGTCTCCGCGGAATATCTCGGCACCCTCGACCCGGTAGGTGAACTCGGGCCGATCCTGCAGGACGCTGTCGGCCAGTATTCTCTTCTCGCTGGCGGTAAGCGGTACGAGCTCGACGGCTGCGGCGCGGTAGGTGCTCTCGGCTTCTCCTGTGCGTCAGCTACCCTGCTGCCCACCGACGTTATGCAACGGCTGCCTGTCGACACCACACTCATCGGCGCCGACTCGGTCGTGGTACGGACCTCCCGCACCCAGTTGTTCGTGCTTGGCGACGGTGTGCGCCGCGAAGTCGCTGACTTGTCGCTCGTCGATTCCGCCGCCCGCGCCACTGCACTGCCAGTCGACTCGGCGGTGCTGAGCGGGGTGCCGTACGGCGCACCGCTCGTCGCACCGGGAACGGTTGCCGCGGTCCGGGGCTCACTCGCAACGGCAGTGATCGGCAACAACGTGAGCTACAGCATTGCCGACGACGCCCCTCGTGTCCGGGCCTGGTGGACAGCGCCGACCGCCCAACTCGACGGCGCGAGCGTCGATCGCCTTCCCGGTGTCACCCGTCTCACCGAATTCGTGCCCGGCATGAGCTGCGGTGAGCAGGATTACCTCGTCGTCTCTCGCGAGCTCCGCTCGGTAAGCGCCGCGGATGCCGCGGCGTACGGGCCCGCGTTCGGTTTCCGCGAGCTCGACCCTGCCACGTGTACCGAGCTGGCGCCCCGGGGCGAGATCGGAACCCTCGTGAGCTATGACTCTCGCTACTATCTGGTTGCCGATGGTGCCCTTGAAGAGTTGACGACGAAGCAGTACACGCTCGCGGCCAAGGACTCGCCAGCCGCGGTGGCGATCTCCCACTATTACCTGACGCTGCTCTCCGGCGGGCACCGGTGACTGCGACGGGCGTGCTCACCCGGCGGCGGTGCGCCGGACTCGCTGTCGCGCTGGTACTGGCGACGCTCTTCGCGCTGGTCGTCCCGGCCGCATCCGCAGCGCCAGTGCCCGTCCCTGCCGCACCCGTGATCCCTGCTGCACCCGTGATCACCGCCGCTGATCCCGAGAAACCGGCGGCACCGTTCGACGCCGGTTCGATCATCACCGACCCGTTGTTCTACGACTTCGGAACGATGACAGCCGACGACATCCAGGAATTCCTCGATGGGCAGGTCGCCGAGTGCAGCCCGGACAGCGAAGCTCCGTGTCTCAAGGACTACGTCGTCGACACCAGCGATATCGACGCCATCCGCGGACGCTGCGACAACTCCATCACCGGGGCCGCCGGGCAGACTGCTGCGCAAGTAATCGCGACAGTGGCGGTGGCCTGCCGGGTCAACCCGCAGGTGCTGCTCGTCACACTGCAGAAGGAGCAGGGGCTGGTCACGGCCGATTCTGTAGCGGCTCTGAAATACCGCAAGGCCATGGGCTACGGGTGCCCCGACACCTCGGAGTGCGATGACAAGTACTACGGGTTCTTCCTACAGGTGTACTGGGCAGCCCGATCGTTCAACTCCTACTTCACGTCACCGGCCGCCTTCCGCTTCCAGCCGGGGGAGACGAAGCGCATCGCGTACAGCCCGCAGGCTGACTGCGGATCGGTGAAGGTCCCACTTCTGAATCGCGCCACCGCGGCCCTCTACAACTACACGCCGTACACGCCGAACGAAGCGTCGCTGGCGAACCCGTTCCAGGAAGGCGACGAGTGCAGCTCGTACGGCAACCGCAACTTCTGGCTCTATTTCAACGCCTGGTTCGGTGACTCGAGCCTCGGCCAGTACCTGGTGACCTCCCGCGGCAACACCTACCTGGTGGCGGGTAGCGAGCGCTGGAAGCTGCCGGCCGGGGTGCCGCAGCTCGGCGCCGCCCTGCGGGGGCTCGGCCTACGCGGCGAGGTATCGACCGCCTACATCGACAGCCTCGCCGACCGTGGTCCGATGACTCCCATCGTGCAGATGGCGGGCAGCCCGCACCGTTACTACCTGTTGTCGGGCGGATCGAAATTCATCATCGAGGGTTGCGCCCGCGTCGAGTCATTCGGGTTCTCCTGTGACGTACCCGTGTTCCGCCAGTCGGCGCTGAGGTCGTACAAGCGGTCCACCGACCTCCAGGACCTCACCACTCTCACCGTCGGTTCCACCGACGGCAGCCGGTTCGTGCTCGGTCCCGGCGGAACCCGGCGCGAGGTAGTCGGGGGCCGGCCGAGTGGCACCGACATCGCGGTCGACACCGCGGTCATTGCGCGAATCCCGTCAGCGAACCCGGTCGCCAGCCCCGGCTCGCTCTCTACGAACCCGGTGTCCGGCGATGGGTATTTCCTTCCCGAGTCGGGAACGAGAACCATCCGCATCGATCGTTCTTTCCTCGTCTCGAGTGATGCACCGACCTGGTTCGGCGGGATCGATGGTGGCATCGACGGCGAACTCGGATTTGCGAGCATCGACGTGCTCCCGCCGACGACAGCGCTGCCTCCACTGTTCCGGTCGGAGGGCGTCGCGTACCTCATCGGTGCGTCGGGCAAGATCCCGGTGGCCAGCTCCGCAGAGTGGTCGGCCGCGTTCGTGCCGCTCGACCCGGCGATCGCCGCCCTCATCCCCGTCGACCCGGCGTTCGCGACCGCGCCGCTCACCACGCCGACGACCGTAGCGACGACAACGGGCAAGACGGAGTACACGGTGTCCGGCGGGCTGCGCACAGCTGCGGATGCCGACAGCGTGGATCCCGCCGCACCGGTCGTCCGTCTCCCCGCCGTCACCCTTCGCGCAATCACGCTCGCGCCCTAGTCGATCGAGGACTTCGCACCCGGAGTTGAGGGAAATTCCGCGAGCACCCTGTCGCATTCTCCGAACTCGGGTTACCGTAGACGGGTCGTGCTCGGCACCGCTCTGCGAGCCACGGTGTTGCCTGTCTCTGTTTGAAGGAACCATCATCCGCACTTCACGTCTCCCAGTCACCGTTCGCACTCTCGGCTTCCGGCACGCACGACGGGCGATCGGTCTCCTGCTCGGCGTTGCCGTCACCGCCGGCCTGTTGACAGCGGCATCCGTCAGCGTGACGCCTGCCGGATCCGCAGCCGCGGCCACCAAACCGAAGTTCGCGGCGGGGTCGATCATCACCGATCCGCTGTTCTACGACTTCGGCACGATGTCGGTGAAGAGCATCCAGAAGTTCCTCGACAAGCAGGTAAAGAAGTGCAGTAGCAAGAGTGAGGCCAAGTGCCTGAGGGACTACAAGACCACCACGCAGACGATCAGGGCCATTCCCGGCCGCTGTGACCACGACATCACGGGCTCGGGCAAGAAGAAGCTCTCTGCCGCGCAGATCATCTATACCGTCGCCAGGGCCTGCGAGGTCAACCCCCAGGTGCTGCTCGTTACCCTGCAGAAAGAACAGGGCCTCGTCACGGCTAAGAAGGTCGAGTCGATCAAATACCGCAAGGCGATGGGCTACGGCTGCCCGGACTCGAAATCCTGCGCCAAGGAGTACTACGGCTTCTTCAACCAGGTCTACTGGGCAGCGCGTGCCTTCAACGCCTATTACAACTTCCCGGCGAACTTCCGTTTCCAGCCCGGCAAGACCATCGACATCGCCTACAGCCCGGCCAAGAACTGCGGCACGAAGGACGACGTCTACCTGCAGAACCGGGCGACTGCCGCGCTCTACAACTACACGCCGTACACCCCGAACTCCTCGTCGCTCGCGCACCCGTACAAGAAGGGGGACCGCTGCAGTTCGTACGGAAACCGCAACTTCTGGCTCTATTTCAACAAGTGGTTCGGTGACTCGAGCCTCGGCCAGTACTTCGTGAAGTCCGGTAGCACGAGCTACCTCGTGGCCGGCGGGTCGCGCTTCACCGTCCCGACGAGCAGCCCGCGCCTGCTCTCGAGCCTCGCCTCGCTGGGCACGAAGGCAAAGGTGTCGGGGGACTACATCCGCAGCCTCACCAGCGGTGGCTGGCTCGGGCCGGTTGTCCAGACACGCACGGTGTCCGGCAACACCACGAAGTCGTCGTACTACCTGCTGACCGGCAAGTCCCGCTACGCGCTCACCGACTGCGCTGCTGTGCAGAGCTTCGGGTTCAGTTGCACCGCGCCTGTTCTGCCGGCCAAGATCCTCGAGACCTACACCCTGCGCAACAACCTGCTCGGAACGCCGACTGCCCTGGTCGGTACCTCGGCCAGCAATCGCTTCGTTCTCTCTGGCGGCCAGCGGCACGAGCTGCTGAATACGGCATCCGCCACTGCTGCGGGAATCACCCTGAGCCCCCTTGTACTGCTCGATGCTAAGACGATCGCGCGGATCCCGCTGGGAGCACCCATCATCGCCGACGGATCCCTCGCCCTCAACGCCACCACGAGAGACGGCTACTGGCTGGGTGACGACGGTTCCGTGTCGGCGACGATTCCTGCCTCGATGATCACCGGTGCGGATGCGGCGACCTGGTTCGGCGGAGTCGATGGCACGCTCTCGGCGGCCAGCCTCGCACAGCTCCCGGCACCGAAGCGCGTGCCCGGGATCTTCAGCAGTGGGGGAGTGAACTACCTCGTCACCAGTACGGGACGCAAGGCTCTCACCGATGTCACCGACTGGGCTGTAACCGTTCCCGCTCTCGATCCCACCATCGCGAACAAGATCACCACTCTCACGGGAAGCCTCACGGCACCCGCCCTGGTCGCTGTGCGCGGCTCGTCCACCGCCTACTTCATTGCCGACGGCAAGCGCC
>Ga0247729_10000450_pt1 | contig 17282 bp, 16 predicted proteins | sample UWRJL133311R2_FD_180958 | JGI IMG/M metagenome (GOLD analysis project Ga0247729, IMG submission 180958) | Plant litter microbial communities from Arlington Agricultural Research Station in Wisconsin, United States - UWRJ-L133-311R-2 | ecosystem: Environmental > Terrestrial > Plant litter >... | reverse complement strand
CTCGGAGGTGTATCCGCAGGCGGCGCTCGACACCATCCTGACCCCGGCCGGAGTGAAGGCGACCCCGGGCATGAACGCGCTCTGCCTGCTCGGGCAGAACCGCGCGATCCACACGATCGCCCGACCGCTGGTCGGCGAGTACTTCTCGGGCGACCCGACACAGGTGGAGCCGTGGGCCACCCTGCTCACCGAGAACTCTCCGGGCGCCGTCGCGCTCACGGTGCCGCTCTTCATCGCACAGGGCGAGACGGACACGCTCGTCGATCCGAAGACCACCAGCGCCTTCGCCGACCACGAATGCTCCATCGGCACCCGGGTCACCTATGTGCCACTGCCGAAGACGGGTCACGGTCTCGCCGCGCTCCGCGCCCTCGACACGCTGGTGCCGTGGTTCGCGCAGGTGCAGCGCGGCGAGACGGTGACGTCGACCTGCGCGGAGTGACGCTGGTCCGTCGCGAGGCTCCGCCACGAAGCAATGCTGCGAAGCAATGCTCCGAAGCGACGCTTCCGCGAAGCGATGCCGCGACACAGCCCCGACTCGCGCGACTGGCGCGCTACGCCGCGAAGCGCTCAGCCGCCGCCTCAGGCCTCGATCTGCCCGATCGGCTCGCGCTTCTCCGCCTGGAACCTGTCCTCGGTCCGTCCGTACGCCCAGTACCCCGAGAGCGAGAACCGCTCGCGAGCAATGCCCCGCCGGGCCAGAACGGCGCGGATCGCCTTCATCGACTCGCGCTCGCCGTGCGCGAAGACCTGCACCGTCGCATCCGCTGGCAGGCCGTCAGCGACGCGCAAGGCCTCGGCCGCGCCGTCGAGCGAGGCGTCGCGCGCGGTGGCGGGTGAGCCGTCGGCCGAGTCGCCGAGCAACCCGTCGAGCGAGGCGTCGACGGCCTCCGCCAGCGTGCCGACCGTCCGGTCGTGACCGCGCAGTATCCAGTCGACCCGCACCCCGGCCGGCGCGCGCAGCGGCTGCACGTCGGCGGCGTCCTCGACCTCGATGTGCGCGACCCCGCGGGCGTCGGGGTGCATGAATTCGAGAGCGGATGAGATGGCCGGCAGCGCAGACTCGTCACCGGCCAGCACGTGCCAGTCGGCATCCGCGGAGGGGGCGTAGGCTCCGCCGACGCCTCCGAGCACGAGCGGGTCGCCCGCCACGGCGGACGCGGCCCAGGGGCCCGCAACACCCTCGGTGCCGTGCACCACGAAGTCGATGGCGATCTGTTGGGCGGCCTCGTCGATCCACCGGATCGTGTAGGTGCGCGTCACCGGCCAGTCCTCCTGCGGCAGGGACTCGCGCAGGGCCTCCAGGTTGTAGGGCGGGAGCAGGGCGAGTTCCGGCTTGGCGAAGATGATCTTCGTGTACTTGTCGGTGCTGCCCAGTGGCGCGGCGGGGTTGCCGACCAGGTCGGCGAAGCCGGGCCCGCCCGCGATCACCCGGACCATGCGCGGAGTGAGCCACTCGGTGCGCACGACGGACAGGACGATCTGGGGGCGCGCCGGGCGCGGAGAGGTAGTCACGCCCTCCAGCCAATCACAGGCGGCTGAGCGGCACCGGGGTTGGGTGCGCACGCCCGAGGCGCCGGCTCCGTCGATGGCGCCGCTCGGCTGGCCGACGCTGCGCTCAGTCCGCCAGCGTCAGGAAGATGCGCGGACGGTCCTCGCCGGAGGCCTCCACACTCACGCCGATCTCCGCGTAGTCGCGGATGTTCGGCAGGTCGTCGCCGATCGCACCGGCGACGTCGCCGACCACGATCACCCGCATGCCTGCCGAGAGTCCCGACTCGATGCCGGCGTCGGCGTCCTCGAAGACCACGACCTCCGAGGGGTCGACACCGAGCTGCGCCGCCGCCGAGAGGTACGGGTCGGGGAAGGGCTTGCCGCGCTCCACGTCCTCGGCCGTCACCACCACACCGGGAAGCGGCACGTCGACCGACGCCATCCGCATGGTGGCGAGCTCGCGGCCCGCCGAGGTGACGAGCGCGATCGACGCGGCCGGGAGAGCGGAAATGAAGTCGATGGCCCCGGCCACCGCCACGATGCCGTCGGTGGTGACGAACTCGAAGTCGCCGAGGTCCTTCTTCTGCGCTTCCACGTCGACGCCCTCCGGTCCGAACCGGAGGATCGAGTCCTCCATCCGCCGACCGTGCGACGTCGCCAGGATCGTGGACAGGTCGAGGTCGAATCGGTCGGCGAAGCGCTTCCAGACCAGCTCCACCACCGCCGTGGAGTCGACGAGCGTGCCGTCCATGTCGAAGAGGATGGCGCGGCATTCGATCGTCGAGGTCATGCTTCGACCCTAGACGGAGAAGCACCAAACCAGAGAAGCGCCTAGCCGGAGAAGCACCCGGGCAGAGGAGCGCCTACGGATTCAACCGCCCCGTGATGCGCCCGTGGAAGTCCGCGCTACGCTCGTCGAGGCCGCGTACCTCCACGGTCGCGCCGTTGTCGCGGTACTTCCGCTCGATCGCGTCGAGCGCCGCCACCGACGACGCGTCCCAGATGCGGGAGTCGCTCAGGTCGATCACCACCGCGGACGGGTCGTTCGAGTAGTGGAACCGGTCGGCGAGCTCGTTGCTCGACGCGAAGAACAGCCCTCCGCTGATCCGGTACTCGACGGAGGCCCCGTCGTCGGAGAGCACCCGCACGACCTCGAAGGCGCTCGCGGCGCGCTGCAGCAGGAGCAGGCAGGCGAGCACCGCTCCCACGCCGACTCCGATGGCGAGGTTACTCGTGACAACGACGGTGGCGACAGTGATCACCATGACGATCGTCTCGGAACGCGGCATCCGCTTGACCACACTCGGCCGCACGCTGTGCCAGTCGATGGTGCGCACGGCCACGACCATCATCACCGCCGCCAGCGACACCATCGGGATGACGGCCATCACGTTCGACAGCAGCGCCACGAAGACCAGCAGGAAGACGCCCGCGAAGAGGGTGGAGAGCCGCGTGCGCGCGTGCCCGATCTTCACGTTCACCACGGTCTGGCCGATCATCGCGCAGCCGGCGACGCCTCCCCAGAAACCGGAGAGGATGTTGGCGACACCGAGCCCCCACGACTCGCGCTTCTTCGACGAGGGGCTGTCGGTCATGTCGTCCACGAGCTTGGCGGTGAGCAGCGTCTCGATCAGACCGACGAAGGCCACGGCGATCGCGGTCGGCGCGATCAGCAGCAGCGTGCCGAGAGTGAACGGCACGTCGAGCATGGTGATTCCCGGCAGTCCCCCGGTCACGTGGCCCTCGTCGCCGACCGTCGGCACCGTGATGCCGACCGCCACGGTGAGCGTCGTCACGGCCACGATCGCGACGAGCGGAGCCGGAACCACCTTCGTGATCTTCGGGAACAGCCAGATGATCAGCAGGGTCAGCACGAACAGCGGGTAGACCTGCCACGGCACGTTCACGAGGCTCGCCACCTGGGCCACGAAGATCAGGATCCCGAGGGCGTTGACGAAGCCGATCATCACCGACCGCGGGATGTAGCGCATCAGCCGCGCCAGCCCCGTGACGCCGAAGGCGATCTGGATGACGCCCGCCAGGATCACCACGGGCAGCAGGTACTCGACGCCCCGGTCGTGCACCAGCGGGGCAACGACGAGCGCCACCGAACCGGCGGCCGCGGTCACCATCGCGGGTCGCCCGCCGAGGAACGACATGGTGATCGCCAGAACAGCGGATGCGACGAGCGCGTTGACGGGGTCGACTCCGGCGATGATCGCGAAGGAGATCACCTCGGGGATCAGCGCCAGCACGGTGACCGCTCCGGCGAGCGCCTCGGTTCCGATCACGCGCGGACTCGTGAGCACGCCCCTCCACGTGAGCGAACTGCGCGCGTTGAGCTCGCGCGGGGTGATGTGGGTTCTCGGCACTGGAACACTGTAGGCCTTCGGAGGCTGTTGCGGCCCTGTCCACAGGCGTACATTCGCGCCATGGACGACGCGCACACGCACGACACCGTGGTCGAGGCGGCAGGCCTCGAGAAGCGTTTCGGCCGGGCGACCGCGCTCGCCGGCCTCGATCTGCAGGTGCGGTGCGGCGAGGTGCACGGCTTCCTCGGACCGAACGGGGCGGGCAAGTCGACGACGATCCGCGTCCTGCTCGGCCTGGCCCGGGCATCCGCTGGCAGCGTCACGGTGTTCGGACGCGACCCCTGGCGCGACGCGGTCGCCCTGCACGCGCGCATCGCGTCCGTTCCGGGCGACGTGAGCCTCTGGCCCAACCTGTCGGGCGGCGAGGCGATCGACCTGATCGGCAGGCTGCGGGGCGGGGCGCGGGGCGGCGGTCTGGGAGGCGGCGGGCCGCGGGGCGGCGATGCGACCGGCTACGGCGCCCGCCGGGCCCGCCTGATCGAGACGTTCCAGTTCGACCCGACGAAGAAGGGCCGCTCCTATTCCAAGGGCAACCGGCAGAAGGTGGCGCTGATCGCCGCCTTCGCGACGCCCGCCGACCTGTACATCCTCGACGAGCCCACGAGCGGACTGGACCCGATCATGGAGGCGGTCTTCGACCAGGAGATCCGGCGGGTGGCCGGCGAGGGCGCCACCGTGCTGCTGTCGAGCCACATCCTCAGCGAGGTGGAGCAGCTCTGCGACCGGGTGAGCATCATCCGTGCCGGGCGCACCGTCGAGACGGGCACCCTCGCCGAGCTGCGGCACCTCACCCGCACCGAGGTCTCCTTCGCCGATCCCGGGGAGGACGGTGCGACGGATGCGCGACTGGCGTCGATCACGGACGCGCACGATCTGCGCAGGGCCGGCGGGCGCATCCGCTTCACCGTCGACAGCGACGCGGTCTCCCGACTGCTTCCGGCGCTCGCCGATCTCGAGGTGCGCGGACTCGTCGTGGCCCCGCCGTCGCTGGAGGAGCTGTTCCTGCGGCACTACGGGGAGGGGTCGTGACGTGCTGACGGTGCGCACCCTGCTGCGCTCGGCGATCCGGCGCGACCGGGTGACACTGGCGATCTGGATCCTCGGCACCGCCCTGCTCGCGCTGTTCGCGGCGAGCGCGGTGGGCGGCACCTACGGCGACGAGGCCGAGAGGACGGGCATCCTGCGCCTCGCCGTGGACAACCCGGCGATCCTGCTGCTGCGCGGGCTGCCGCACGGCACCTCGCTGCCCGCCTTCGTGTTCTTCCAGATCTTCACCTGGCTGGCGCTGCTCGCCGGACTGATGAGCAGCTTCCTCGCGGTGCGCCACACGCGGGCCGAGGAGGAGAGCGGACGGGCCGAGTTCATCGCCGCCACCCCGGCGGCACGCACCGCGCCGACCGTCGCGGCGCTCGTGCACGGTGTGCTCGCCGACCTCGTGCTCGGCGCGGCCGTGGCCGCCGCGCTGGTCGCCGGCGGGATGCCCGGTCCCGGCTCCGTCGCGAGCGGGTGCGCGGTCGCCGCGGTCGGCGTCGCCTTCCTCACGGTGGGGCTGCTTGCGGCGCAGTTCGCCCGCACCTCGCGGGGCGCCAACACCCTCGGGGTCGGCGCCGTCTGCGCCGCCTTCCTGCTGCGCGGGCTCGGGGACGCCCTCGGCACCCCGGAGGCGGGCGGTGCGGCGATGGCGAGCTCGTGGCCGAGCTGGCTCTCGCCGATCGGCTGGGGCCAGCACGTGTTCGCGTTCACCGACGACGACCTCCGACCGCTGCTGCTCTGCCTGGCGCTGGCCGTCGCCTGCAGCGCGGCGGTCCTCGTGCTGCAGGCGCGGCGGGACAGCGGGGCGAGCCTGCTCCCCGCCCGGGTCGGACGCGCCGCCGCCCGGCCGTGGCTGCGCAGCTCCTTCGCGCTCGGCTGGCGGCTGCACTGGCCGACGCTGGTGGCCTGGTGCGCGGGCGGTGCCGCCTTCGGGCTGTTCGCGGGCGGGCTGTCGGGCGTCGTGGTGCAGGCCGCCGAGACCGACCCCGACCTGGCCGCGAACCTCCGCACCATCGTGCCGTCCGGCGGCTCGGTCACCCAGGTGCTGATCGCCGCGATGTTCGCGCTCGTCGGCGTCATCGCGGCGGGCAGCGCGACCCAGGCGGTCATCCGGCTGCGCCAGGAGGAGGCGCACGGCACGGCGGAGCTGCTGCTGAGCACACGGCTCGGCCGGGTGCGCTGGCTCGGCGGCTACCTCGCGCTCGGCGCGCTGAGCATCGCGCTCGTGCTGGCGAGCGGTGCTGCGGCGTCCGCCGGGGCCGTGTTCGCGGGCGTGCTCGCCGGCACCGACGAGCCCCGGCACGCCGCCGACTCCCTCGCCGCGGCGGCCGCGCAGCTGCCCGCCGCCCTGGTCTACCTCGCCGTGCTCGCCCTGCTCTTCGTGCTGCTGCCGGGGGCGACCGCCGCCCTCGGCTGGGCGCTCCTCGGCGCCGGGGTGTTCCTCGGCGTCTTCGGCGGGCTGCTCGGGATTCCGCAGTGGGCGCGCGACCTGTCGCCGTTCACGCACACCCCCGTGGCCGCCGGCGCGGGGACCGACCTGGGCGGCGCGGGCTGGATGGTCCTGCTCGCCGCGGCCGCGGCATCCGCTGCCCTGGTTCTCATGCGCCGCCGCGAGCTGCGCGGATAGGAAGGAGTCGCCCGTGCCCGTACACCCTCGACGGATGCCGTCTCGAATCACGGCGGCGCTCCCAGCCGCCGCACTCGGCTGCGCGCTGCTGGCCGGCTGCGCACCCGGGGCCGGGCAGCCCGCACCGGCGGACACCGCGGCGCCGAGCGCGGCACCGACCGCCAGCGCGGCGCCGACGGTGCCGCCCGCGCCGGAGGTGGCGGCGATCCCCACCGACTGCCGCAGCGTGGTCGACGCCGAGACCTACGCGGCCACCTTCAGCTCGGTGCCGCTGGGCGAGGGCGAGGGCCTGGGTGCCGTCACCCCGACCCCGGCACCCGTCGGCGCCACCTACGGCGAGATCATCAGCAGTGGCTTCGAGCTGATCTGCAACTGGGACGACTCGGCCTCCGACTTCAACTTCCTGCAGCTGTTCATGGGACACGTGCCCGTCAACGTGGGCAATGCGCAGCTCGACCAGCTCGCCGCCGACGGCTACGACTGCGAGGAGGTGTTCGGCGGTCGGAGGTGCCAGGAGATCAGCCTCCGCGAGGGCTACGGCGTGGAGGAGGGCGACACGCACTTCCTGCGCGACGACGTCTACATCCGCGTGAGCCAGTCGTCGTTCCCGACCACCGGACTGCTCGAGGCGGTGGTCGACCGGGTCTGGAACTGAGTTAATCACCGGTTCCGCCGATAGACTGCGGGCGTCGCCGGAACGGCGCAGCTGAATCGGAGGCACCGTGGCACGAACACCGGGATTCGTCGTACTCACCCTCGTCGGCGCGCTGCTGCTCAGCGGCTGCGCGACGGACGAGCCGGCACCCGCGGCTCCGACGGACTCCGCGACGGAGTCGCCCGCCGCGTCCGCGACCCCGTCGCCGACTGCCGCCGACCTGCCCACGGACTGCGCCACCGTATTCGACGCCGCGACCACCGAGGCGACCTTCGGCACGACCCCCCTGAACGACCCCGCGCTGCAGTACCCCGACGAGCTCGGGGCACTCGCGCCCACCGCTCCGCCCGCCGGCGCCTCCACGGACGAGACCATCGAGAGCGCCGTCGAACTGCGCTGCATCTGGCGCGACCCGGGGGCCGACATCAGCTTCCTGCTGCTCGAGGCCGGCCGGGTGACACCCGAGGCGGCGCAGGCGCGCCTCGATCAGCTGGCGGGCGAGGGCTACACCTGCGCCGACCAGCTCGACGGTCGGCAGTGCCAGCTGGTGCGCCCGAACGAGCAGTACCCCGTCGACGAGGCCGACACGCAGTTCGTGCGTGACGACGTGCTCATCCGCATCCAGCAGGCCAACGTGCCCACGAACGCGCTGATGGCGGAGGTCGTCGCGCGCATCTGGGGCTGACCGGCAGCGAGCGGATGCGCGCTCCGCGCGTCACTGCCGAGCCGGTTCCGGACAACCGAGGAGGTCGCGGCCGCCTCACTCGTCCGGCCGCGGCTCATGAGGCGGTTTCGGCGAGCGGCTCAATGCACGACCCGCAGCGCGCCCGTCGCCGGCCCGGTCGCCCGCCCAGAGGCCGCCACTGTCGGCGCCAGGCGCTCGGCGAGCGCCCGCTTGGCCGCATGGAGCCGCGACTTCACGGTGCCGACGGGCACCCGCAGCACGAGCGCGGCATCCGCCAGCGGCAGACCCTCGATGATGCAGAGCGTCACCACGTTGCGGTGGGCCTCGGAGAGCGTCGCCAGCGCGGACATCGCCGGACCGGCGTCCAGCGCGTCCGCCGGGTCGGGCACGTCGGGCGACGGCGGCACGCGCTCGAGCAGATCGCGGTAGCGCCGGGCGGAGCGGCTGATGTTGCGCGCGGAGTGCGTGGCCGTCACCAGCAGCCAGGGCAGCAGCGAGTCGTCGACGAAGCGCACCTGCGTGCGCCGACGCCAGGCCTCGAGGAAGGTGATCGCCACCACGTCCTTCGCATCGTCGAGGGTCGGCACCAGCGCGATGCTGTGCCGGAAGATGCGCTGCTGGTGCCGCTCGAACACCTGCGCCAGCCCCTCGCCGCGCCCGGCCAGCGCCGACTCCCAGAGCGCGGCGTCGGACAGGCCGGGATCCTCTGGCGCGACGGGCGACGACACGGCGGTCTGCTTCCTGCACGGGTGATGCGTCGAGAACGGATGCTCCGCGCGGGTCGTGCGCGGAGCATCCGGTCGTCAGCAGGTCGCCTGGGCGACCCCCAGTCTGATCTCGTCGGTGGGACGCACAGCCGTGCCGGCGGCCGGATTGCTCGACACTACCTTTCCGATGCTGGTCGAATCCTGTTGGCCGACGGCCACGCAGACGCTCGAGACGGCGGTGAAGCCCGCGGCGGCGAGCGTCGACCTGGCCGTGTCGAAGTCGGTCGCCGCACCGACCACATCCGGTATCGCCGTCATGGACCCGTTGCTCGTGTACACGGTGACCGTCTGCCCCTTCGACAGGGTGGCGCCGGCCGCCGGATCGGTGCGGGTCACCGTTCCCGCGGCGAGCGCGGAGTCCTCCCGGCCGCCGTCGGCGTACTCGAGCCCGAGGCTGTCGATGATCGAGGTGGCGTTCGCGACGGCGCCCCCCACGAAGTTCGGCAGGCTCACCCCGGCGCCCGAGATCATCGACGACGACGCCGAGTCGAACGCGCCGCCGGCGTAGAGGGAGTCCGCGGCGAGGTTGATCTGCTTGGAGATGATGTGCCGGTTGTTGATGCCGTTCGGGTACTTCGAGATGGCGTACTTGCCGCTGACGTTGCCGAACCAGACCGCGGTGGTCACGGCCGTGGTGGAGCTGACGAGCCAGGTCTGGTCGAAGTCGTCGGTGGTGCCGGTCTTGCCGAAGATCGGGGTGCCGTCGCGGGGGTTGCCGCCGTAGCCGTCCATCGCGCCCTCGAGTGCGTAGACCACGGTGGCGGCGATCTCGGGGGAGATCGCGGGGCTGCAGGTCTGGGCCTGTCCGGGGAGCACGGCGCCGGTCGAATCGGTGATGCTGTCGACCGCGATCGGTGCACAGTAGGTGCCCTTGTTGGCGATGGCCGCGTAGGCGGCGGCCATCGTCAGCGGCGCGATGGCGTTGGTGCCGAGGATGGCCGAGGGGTTCGAGCCGAGCTCGTTCTCCACGGTCGCGGTGTCGGGGTTGTCCACGTTGTTGGCCGTGTGCACGCCCAGCGACTCGGCGATCTCCTTGGTGCGGCACTGGTCGAGCTCGAGGCCCATCGACACGTAGGCGCCGTTGATCGACGCCGCGGTGGCGGCCATCACCGTGCGGTTGCCGCGTTCGCCCGAGGAGTTCTTGAACTCCCAGGAGCCGCCGAAGGGGCCGTTCGCGGCGCTGCCGCCGTTGCTGTTGTTCGCGCAGGTGTTGGTGAACGCGGACTGCTGCACGGTGCGCCCGTTCGCGTTGACCACCTCGTTCAGTCCGTGCCCGCTCTCGAGCCAGTTGATCAGCGTGAACACCTTGTAGGTCGAGCCCACCTGGAAGCCGCGCGAGCCGCCGTTCTGCCGGTCGGTGTTGTAGTTCACCGAGGTCGTGCCCGCGCCGCCGCCCGCCGCGCTGTTGTCGAAGGTGGTGTTCTGCGCCATCGTAAGGATGCGCCCGGTGCCCGGCTGCACAGAGACGGCGGATGCGCCGAGCGCCAGTTTGGTCTCCGTCGCCGGAGCCTGCTTGGTCACCGTGTCCTGGGCCACCGTCTGCAGGCGCAGGTCGAGGGTCGTGTAGAGCTTGTATCCGCCGATCTTCCAGTTGGCGGCCCGCTCCGACTCGGTCGCACCGAGCGTCGTCAGCGTGGGGATCAACGAGGCGACGTAGTCGCAGAAGTAGGTCGAGTATCCGTTGGCGGCGATGCAGCCGTTCGTGTACGGAGTGAGCACCACCGTGGAGGCGTCGACCGGGGAGGCGAGCGCCTCGTCGAGCTGGGCCTGGTCGATCATGCCCTCGACGAACATGTTCTTCAGGATCACGTCGCGGCGCTCCTGGTTGGCCGCGTAGTTGTCGGGGCTGTCGAGGCCGCGGGCGCCGGGCTCCTGCACGATGGCGATGAGGCTGGCGGCCTGGGCGAGCGTCACGTTCGCGGCGTCCACGCCGTAGTAGCGCTGCGCGGCGGACTCGACCCCGTAGTTGTTGCCGCCGAAACCGGCGATGTTCATGTAGGCGAGAAGCACCTCGTCCTTGGTGTACTTCTTCTCGAGCCCGATGGCGAGCTTCATCTCCTTGATCTTGCGGTCGAAGGTCGCGGCCTGCGCGGCCTTCACCCCGGCCTGCTGCTCCTCCTCGGTGGGCAGCTGCAGCGCGTTCTGGATGAAGATGTTCTTCACCAGCTGCATCGACAGCGTGGACGCGCCGCTCTGCGTGCCGCCCGTCACGTTGCCGATCGCCGCGCGCACCGTTCCCTGCAGGTCGACGCCGCCGTGGTCGTAGAAGCGGCGGTCCTCGCCGGCCACCGTGGCGTCCTTGAGGAACTGCGAGACTTCGTCCCAGCCGACCTCCTCGCGGTTCTGGTCGTAGACCTGCGCTACCTGCTGGTAGCTGTTGCTGCCGTCGGCGTTCACGCCGTTGATCGCGTAGATCTCGTTCTTCTGCGGCTGGTTGCCCAGCTCGATGTACTCGGGGAGGCTGTCGAAGATGCCGATGGTGTTCGTGGCGGTGACCCCGGCCACGGCCATCAGCGGGGTGACCATCACGGTCACCAGGATCCCGGCCAGCAGGCTGAACCCGAACAGTCCGGCGATGCCTCCGACGAGGCTCTTCTTGCGGTTCCCGGGATTCGACCTGACTGTGCTCATGCCTGGTATGTCCGGCGTGATCGGGAAGGTTCAGCGGTCGGCCGATGGACAGCTGTTTCTCAGGGTGGGTGCGGGGCGCGGGCTGGCTGCGGGCGCGCCGCCGCCGTTCAGAGCCCGAGCAGCTCCCGCGTCTTCACCGGCAGCGCCGCCACGGCCGCGGGGTCGGCCGCGAGGGTCGCGGCGAGCGCCGCGTCGAGCCGGGCGATCGACTCGTACTCCGCCTCCACGATCGGCGGCACGGCGGCGAGCTGCCTCCACGCCTGCAGCGACAGTGCCCGCGGATGCGCCGGGTCGGCCGGCACGGTCAGCACCGGTGAGAACACCCCGGACCGCTCACCAGGCAGCCACAGGTCGTCGCGTGCGATGTACGGCTCGATCCAGACTCGGCCGTGGCCCGGGGGCAGCACGTCCCAGTCGTTCGCGGCGAGGAACGACCCGGCCGTCTCGGAGGGCGAGGCGACCGCGCGGGCGTAGCCGAGCATCCGCCCGGTCTTGAGGATCCGCTCGAGCAGGGCTCGTCCGATGCCGCGGCCGCGCAGGGCCGGGACCACGGCGAGTTGCCGGAGCACCATCACCTGCCCCTCCGGGCGCGGGCTCGTCTCCACCTCGAACGGGGTCGCCCGCGCGTAGCCGGCGAACGCGCCGTCGGCGGTGCGCGCCACCACCACGGGCGACTTCGCGAACTGCCACTGCTGAACCTGCCCGCGCAGTTCGCCGGCGAGCTCGGGGTCGGCGCCGAACTCCGCGGTGGCGAGCTCCACGACCGCATCGACGTCGGCCTCGGCGAGCGGGCGGATGCGGGCGGGCGCCGGTGCGGCGTCTGGCGCTGCGGCTGGCGCTGGTTCTGGCACTGCGTCTGGCCCTGGGGCGTCGCTCATCGGGGTTCCTCACGTCGGTTCTGCTGCTGGTTCCAGTCTCCCGCACCGTTGACCGTTGCCCGCGCCCGGGTCTAGAACGGGGGAATGGAGAAGCAGGCGAACGAAACGGATTCAGCAGAACTGGTCAGCGTGAGCCGCACCGTCGCGGCGCCGGTCGAGGAGGTCTGGGACTACCTGATCGGCCGGGGGCTCGACGTCTGGCTCGGCGACACGGTGCTCGGCAACAAGGGCGAGAGCTACGAGACGGCCGACGGGGTGCGCGGCGTCGTGCGGTCGTTCCACGCGCTCGACCGGGTGCGCGTCACCTGGCAGCGGCCGGACGACTCCCACGAGTCGTCGGTGCAGGTGGCGGTGGCGCCCGCCGACCACGGGACGACGATCACACTCTCCCACGAGCGTCTCGCCGACGCCGCGGACCACGAGGTGCTGCGAGACCACTGGGCGGATGTCGCGGACCGCGTCGCCGAGGACCTGCGGGGCTGAGCGGGCACCGGGCAGGTACCGGGCAGGGGCCGTACGGGCAGGGAGGACGATTCCCCGAACGCACGCGTGAGGGAGGAGATTTCCTCCTCCCTTCCACGGATCGTCCTCCGTTCCCGACCCGGCCCGACCGTTCCGGACCCGCCCCGACCGGACCCGACCCGACCCGACCCGACCCGACGGTACCGTTGCCTCGTGCCCACTCTCACCACCGACCGCCTCACCCTGCGCCCCTGGGGGGGACGACGACGCCGACGCCATGCTCGACCTCTACTCGCGGCTCGAGGTGCAGCGGTACATCGGCCGGGTCCCCCGACTGATGCAGACCCGCGCCGAGGCTCTCGCCCGGATCGCCGGCTGGCGCGACCTGGCGCAACCGCCGCACCCGGCGCATCCGCTGCACGAGGTCTGGGCGATCGAGCTCGGCGAGACCGGCCAGCCCGTCGGAACGCTGCTGCTCAAGTCGATCCCCGCGTCGCGCCCGGCGCACGCCCCGGACGCCGTCCCCGAGCCCTCGGGCGACACGGAGATCGGCTGGCACCTGCACCCCGACCACTGGCGCAAGGGCTACGCCGTCGAGGCGGCGACCGCCGTGCTCGCCCACGCCCTCGCCTCCGGGCTCGAACGCGCCGTGGCGGTGACTAACCCCGCCAACCTCGCCTCGCAGCGGGTCTGCACCCGCATCGGCATGACGCACCTCGGGCGCTCCGACGCCTACTACGACCTCGACTGCGAGCTGTTCGAGATCCGGGCCTGAGCGGCCCCGCCCGTCACGCCGCGTCCTCCTCGGCCAGCCACTCGCCGAAGGACGTGCCCGCGATGGTCGCGTCCGGACCGGGGAGCAGCTCGCGCTCGCTCAGGTCGTTGCCGAAGTAGGTGGCGAGCGGATCGGCTGTCACCTGCCGCGGGTCGCGGCGCACCGCGAGGTCGCGGCGCACCAGCTCCTCGAGCCGGAACTGCTCCGGACCCGCGAACTCGACCGTGCCGTTGACCGGCGCACCGACGGCGGTGCGACCGACCGCGGCGGCCACGTCGTCCGCGGCCATCGGCTGCACCAGTGCGCGTGAGAGCCGCACGGTGTCGCCGTGGGTCGCCTCGTCGGCGATGCTGCCGAGGAACTCGAAGAACTGCGTGGCGTGCACGATCGTGTACGGCCGGGTCGACGCGGTGATCAGCTTCTCCTGCTCGAACTTGGCGCGGAAGTAGCCGCGCTCGCTCGCCGCCAGCCGGTCGGTGCCGACCACGGAGAGCGCCACGTGGTGCTTCACCCCGGCCGCCGCTCCGTAGGTGAGCAGGTTCAGCGTGGACGTCTCGAAGAACTCGAGCGCTCCCGCCTCGTCGGTGTAGGAGGAGTTGGAGACGTCGACCACGACCTCGGCGCCCTCGAGCGCCTCCGCGAGGCCCTCGCCGGTGAAGGAGTTGACGCCCGTGCTGCGGGCCGCGGCGACCACGTCGTGACCGTGCTCGGCGAGCGTCACGACCAGTTTCGCGCCGATGAGACCCGTTCCGCCGACGACGACGATCCTCATGACGCGGTCGCAACCGGCTGGGCGGCGAGCCACTGCTCGAAGGTGGTCTCGAAGAGCGTGGCGTCGGGCCCGGGAACCAGGGTGCGCTCCTGCAGGATCGCGCCGAAGTACGGGGCGTCTGCGTCGGCGACGACCTCGCGCGGGTCGCCGCGCAGGGCGAGACCGGTGCGCACCAGGTCGTCGAGCCCGAGCTGCACCGGACCGGCGATCTCGAGCGTGCCGTTCAGCGGGGCGCCGACGGCGGTGCGTGCGACCGCGGTGGCCACGTCGTCCGCCGCGATGGGCTGGATGAGGGCGTGCGACAGGCGCACGGTGTCTCCGTCGGTCGCGGCCGCGGCGATGCTCTTCACGAACTCGAAGAACTGCGTGGCGTGAACGATCGAGTAGGGCAGCCCGGATTCCTTGATCAGGTTCTCCTGCGCCACCTTCGCGCGGAAGTAGCCGCTGTCGGGCAGGCGGTCGGTGCCCACGACGGAGAGCGCCACGTGGTGGGTGACGCCGGCCGTCTTCTCGGCGGCGAGCAGGTTGCGCGTGGACGTGGTGAAGAATTCCATGACCGCCGTGTCGTCGAACGACGGCGAGTTCGACACGTCGATGACGACCTGGGCGCCGGTGAGCACCTCGGCCAGACCCGCGCCGGTGAGGGTGTTGACGCCGGAGTTGGGCGACGCCGGAACCGCTTCGTGGCCGTGCGCGCCGAGCATGGTGACGACCTTGGAGCCGATGAGTCCCGTGCCGCCGATGATGACGATCTTCATGATGTGCCTCTCGCTGAGTCGCCGGTGGCCCCGTGCCATCCGGTCATCAGCTAAGACCGCGGTTCCCGGCGTTCTGTGACCGGTCGAGCGGAAGTCGTCAGCGATTCCAGGAACGCAGCTTGAGCGGGCCGAGAACGATCCAGACGTCGCCCACCCGCCCCGAGCGGATGCCGACGCAGATGATCGCGACGACGGCACCGTCGCGGCGGAACACGATCCCGGTCTGCCCGTTCACCGGCTGCTCGGTGGCGACCAGGCCCGGCTCCCCCACGGACTCGAGGACGAGGCGCACGACCGCGGCCGCTCCCTTCGCCCGACGGCTCCCGCCGGGGCTGAGACCCCCGTCGTCGGCGACCGCGGCGGCGTCTCGGTGCAGGAGGGCGGCGAGGGCCGCGCCATCCGCTCGCTCGCAGGCCAGGCGCACGGCGTGCACGAGCGTGCCGCGGCGGGCGGGGAATGTGCGCATGGCGTGGCTAGGCGAGAGCCGCGATCTTGGTCGGGTTCATCATCCAGAGCAGTTCGTCGATCCCGGCCTCGGCTCCGGCGCCCGAGGTGTTCGCGGTGACCATCGCGTAGGGCACCCCCTCGCGGGAGAGCACCACCGCGGGCTGGCCGTTGGCCTCGATCCAGCGCAGCTCGGCGCCGAGCCAGAAGTGCGAGGAGAACGCGGCGACGAACTTGGCCACCCGCTCGCGTCCGGCGACCGGCTTGCGCGCGGCGAGCTTCACGCCGCCGCCGTCGCTGTAGCTCACCACGTCGGCAGCGAACAGGCGCTCGAGCGAGGTCACGTCGCCGGTCTGCGCGGCGGTGAGGAAGGCGTCGAGGAGGCGCCGCTGCTCCGGGCGGCTGGCAGGCTTGCGGCGCTCGGCGGCGAGGTGCTTGCGCGCCCGGCTCACCAGCTGGCGCACCGCCGGCTCGGCGAGCTGCACGATCTCGGCGATCAGCGAGTACGGGTAGTCGAAGGCCTCCCGCAGCACGTAGGCGGCCCGCTCGGCGGGGCTCAGCTTCTCGAGCAGCAGCAGCACCGCGAATTCGAGGGCCTCGCCGCGCTCGGCCCCGAGCTCGGGATCGGCGCTGGTGTCGATCGGGTCGGGCAGCCACGGCCCGATGTAGGTCTCGTGCCGCGACCGAGCCGACTGCGCGGAGTTCATCGCGAGCCGGGTGGTCACCGTCGCCAGGAAGGCGGGCGGGTTCTCGATCGTGTCGATGTCGCAGCCCTGCCAGCGCAGCCAGGCGTCCTGCACGATGTCCTCCGCCTCGGCCACGCTGCCGAGCATGCGGTACGCGATGCCGAACAGGCGGGGCCGCACCGCGGAGAAGATCGCCGCCGCCCGGTCCGGGCCGTGCTGCGGGATCGTGGTCTCGTCGTCCATGGCGTCGTCTCACTGTGTCTGGCGCGCGTGCTGTCTCGCGCGTGCGTGCGGGCGGGGGTCTCGACAACTATGACCGGACAGCACTCCGATCTGTGACGACAATTCTCGAATTGCCCGGGACCCGCCGACTCTGGGAGACGAGCGCCGAGATGGTCGCCTCTGAATCGCGGCCGCCCGGTAGGGTTCAGCCATGGCTGAGGGGGCGCGACCGCGGCGGCGCGGCCGGCGGTGGGCGATCGAGACTCTCGCCGCACTGAGCGCCGCCGCCCTCTCCGTGCTGCTGCTCGCCCACCTGGCAGGCTCGCCGCGGGCGTGGCTGCTGTTCTACGACGGCGACTCCGTTCTGCCCGCCCTCCTCGCCGGGTCGATCCGCGTCGGGCAGAGCGCGGACTGGGCGCTGTCGTCGGTCGCGTTCGTGCCGGAGTCCGCGGTCTACCTCGCCCTCGCCGCGCTCGGCCTCCCCGTGCAGCACACCCTGGCGCTGAACGCCGTGGTGAACCTGCTGGCGCTCTACGCCGCACTGCGGTTCGTGGCCGGCGCCGCGCTGTCGGACCGCGCGGCCGCCACCCGCGCCGCCCTCGCCCTCGGCTCTTTCGCGGTGTTCGTGGGCTTCGGACTGCTGGAGGTCTCGGCCAGCCGGGAGACGCTCGAGCTCGCGTCGCTGCTGGCCACGACCACCTACTACAGCGCCGCGGTGATCGCCACGGTGCTCTGCCTCGCGCTGCTGCTGCGGGTTCTCGCGCCGTCACGCCGGGAGCACGCGGCCCGCCGCGACGCGGTGGTACTCGCGGCCGTCACCGCGCTGTCTGTGCTGAGCAATCCGATCGTGGCGCTCTGGTACGTCGCCCCGCTGCTCGCGCTGGCCTCCCTCGCGCTGGGCCTCGACCTCGCGCCGCGGAGGCGCATCGCCGCGGGCGCCGCCGCGCTGGTGTCCGGTTCCGCGCTCGGGGCCGTGCTGCGTCTGCCCCTGGGGTCACTGCTCACCGAGAGCCCGGCCGACA
>Ga0247729_10000449_pt1 | contig 17292 bp, 18 predicted proteins | sample UWRJL133311R2_FD_180958 | JGI IMG/M metagenome (GOLD analysis project Ga0247729, IMG submission 180958) | Plant litter microbial communities from Arlington Agricultural Research Station in Wisconsin, United States - UWRJ-L133-311R-2 | ecosystem: Environmental > Terrestrial > Plant litter >... | reverse complement strand
ACAGAAACGCCCGAAATACCTCCCCGCACACCGACACGACGAGCGTCCTGCACAACAGAAACGCCCGAAAGACTTCCCCGCACACCGACACGACGAGCGTCCTGCACAACAGAAACGCCCGAAAGACTTCCCGGCGAACCGGCACGACGAGCGTCCTGCAGAACAGAAACGCGCCAGCGAATTCCCCGCGCGCTGTCACGAAGCGCGTCCTGCACAACAGAAACGCGCGAGAGACTTCCCCGCACACCGACACGACGAGCGTCCTGCACAACAGAAACGCGCGCGAGACTTCCCGGCGAACCGGCACGACGAGCGTCCTGCATAACGGGCGTCCTGCAGAACGGAAAAGGGCGCGAGCTTCGCCGTGCGCTGGCGCCGCGTGCCGCGGAGGTGCCACGATTGCTGACCATGACGACGACCGTGATCTTCCACTCAGTCCTGGGTATCCGCCGCGGCGAACTCGATGCCGCCGAGCGGCTGCGCAAGGCCGGCCACGAGGTGCTCGTGCCCGACCTCTACGAGGGCAGGACCTTCGACGACTACGAGCCGGCCATGGCCTTCTCCCGCTCCCTCGACCCCGACCTGCTCTACGAGCGCGCTCTCGCCGCCGTGGCCGAGGTGCCGGACGGCTTCGTGGTCGCCGGCTTCTCGCAGGGCTCGGGCATCGCGACCCACATCGCGACGCGGCGGGCCGTGTCCGGGGTGCTGCAGTTCTCCGGCCTCAACCCGCTGGAGTGGTTCGGCGAGGACGCGCGGTGGCCGGCCGGCGTCGACTCGCAGAGCCACCAGACGGAGGAGGACCCGTTCCGGGATCCCGTCGAGGAGCAGGCCACCCGCGACGTCGCCGAGGCGGGCGGGCGGCTCGAGCTGTTCTTCTACCCGGGCTCGGGACACCTGTTCACCGACCCGACGCTCCCCCAGGAGTACGACGCCGAGGCGACCGAGCTGCTCTGGTCGCGCGTGCTGCCGTTCGTGGCGGCCAGATGAGGAGGGCGACGTGAGGAGGGCGAGGTGAGATCGCGAGGTGGGCAGCGCTAGAAGCCCCCGCCGATCTCGCGCAGGCGCTCGACGCGCTCCGCGATGGGCGGGTGGGTGCTGAACAGGCGCTGCACGGCACTCGGCTTGTTCGGGTCGGAGATCCACATGTGGGCCATCGACGTGTTCTGGCGTCGCACGGGACGACCGTAGGCGCCGAGCTTCTGCAGGGCGCTGGCGAGCGCATCCGGGTGGCGCGTCGTCATCGCACCCGTCGCATCCGCCAGGTACTCGCGCTGGCGCGAGACCGCCGCCTGCACGACCCCCGCCACGAGCGGCGAGACGATCAGCGCGACGATGCCGAGCACGAGCAGGATCGGATTGCCGCCGCCGTTGTTGTTGTTGCGGTTGCCGCCGAAGAAGCTGAAACGCAGCAGGATGTCGGCGATGAAGCCGACCGCCACGACCAGGCCGAAGACGATGGTCGAGACGCGGATGTCGTAGTTCTGCACATGCCCCAGCTCATGGGCCATGACGCCCTCGAGCTCGGCGTCGTCCATGATCGCGAGCAGCCCCGTGGTGGCCGCGACCACCGCGTGCTTCGGGTCGCGTCCCGTGGCGAAGGCATTCGGCGCGTCGTCGACGATGACGTAGACCTTCGGCATCGGCATGCCGTTGGTGATCGCCAGGTTCTCGACGATGCGGTACAGCCGCGGATCATCCGCTTTCTGGATCTCGTGCGCGCCGCTGATGGCCAGCGCCTGGCGCCCCGCGGCGAAGTACTGGATCAGCGTGAAGACGCCGGCACCGACGAGCGTGCCGCCGGTGATCGTGAGCGGGTTGCCGCCGAAGAACAGGCTCGCCACCCAGCCGAGGGCGGCGATGATGATGATGAACAGCGCGATGATGAAGACGGTGTTGCGCTTGTTCGCGGCGATGGCGCGATACACGGGAGTGCCGCCTGCCTAGACGAGGTGCACGGGGTTAGAACTGCACGCGGGGCGGCTCGGCGATGGCGGCCGCGTCGGAGACCTCGAAGAAGTCGCGCTCCGAGAAGCCGAGCCCGCGCACGAACAGCGTGTTCGGGAAGACCTTGATCTTCGTGTTCAGCTCGCGGACGCCGCCGTTGTAGAAGCGGCGTGACGCCTGGATCTTGTCCTCGGTGTCGACGAGCTCGCCCTGCAGCTGCAGGTAGTTCTGGCTCGCCTGGAGCTGCGGGTAGGCCTCGGCGACGGCGAAGACGCTCTTCAGTGCGGCCTGCACGTGGTTCTCCGCAACGGATGCCTCGGCCGGGGTCCCAGCGGACAGCGACTCCGCGCGTGCCTTGGTGACGGCCTCGAACACGCCCTTCTCGTGGGACGCGTAGCCCTTCACCGTTTCGATCAGGTTCGGGAGCAGATCCGCGCGGCGCTTGAGCTGCACGGTGATGTCGCTCCACGCCTCGTCGACCCGCACGTTCAGTGTGACGAGGCCGTTGTAGGTGGTCCAGAGATAGACGCCGACAATGATGGCGAGCAGCACAACAACGCCGACGACAATGAGGATTTCCATACCGGCAACTATAGAGGAGGCGCCCTCAGCTCACCTTTGGTCTTGCGGTCCTCATGGCGGATTCGCGGGTGGCGGCGGGCACGCTGCGACCCTCGACAGCGCCCGGCCGGAGGGCGAATAATTCAGAGATGGCCGTCTCGCCGTCGAGTGCTGTGCGCGTGGAGCGGCTGGTCGTGCGCCGCGGGGCGACCACCGTGCTCGACGGCCTCGACCTGCGCATCCCGCGCGGCGGCGTCGTCGGGCTGCTCGGCCCGAGCGGCTGCGGCAAGACCACCCTGATGCGCTCCATCGTGGGGGTGCAGCGGGTGGCCTCGGGCCGGGTCACGGTGCTCGGGGCGCCCGCCGGTTCGGCCGCGCTGCGCCGCCGGGTCGGCTACGTCACGCAGGCGGCGAGCGTCTACGACGACCTCACCGTGCGCCAGAACCTCCGCTACGTCGCACGCATCCTCGGAGCACCCGCCTCCGACGTGGACCGCGTGATCGCGGCGACCGACCTCGCCGCCCACACCGGATCGCTGGTCGGCGACCTCTCCGGCGGGCAGCGCAGCCGCGTCTCGCTCGCCGCGGCCCTGCTGGGCTCCCCCGAGCTGCTCGTGCTCGACGAGCCCACCGTCGGCCTCGACCCGGTGCTGCGCGTCGAGCTGTGGGCGCTCTTCTCCCGCCTGGCGGAGCGCGGCGTCACGCTGCTCGTGTCGAGCCATGTGATGGACGAGGCACGACGCTGCGACCGCCTGTTGCTGATGCGCAACGGGGCGATGGTGGCGGATGCGACGCCATCCGCTCTCCTGAAGAAGACACGCACCAGAGACATCGAGTCGGCATTCCTCGCACTGATCGAAAAGGCGGGCGGCTCGTGAGCCCGCTGCGCACCCTCGCGACCACCGGTCGGGTGCTGACCCAGATCCGCCACGACCCGCGCACGATCGGGCTGCTGCTCGTGGTGCCGAGCCTGCTGATCGGGCTGGTGGCCTGGCTGTTCGACGACACGGAGGTGTTCCGGCAGATCGGCCCCGCGATGCTCGGGCTCTTCCCGTTCATCGTGATGTTCCTGGTGACGAGCATCGCCACCCTGCGCGAGCGGCGCTCCGGCACGCTCGAGCGGCTGCTCACCCTGCCGATCGGCCGGCTCGACTTCATCCTCGGCTACGCGCTCGCCTTCGCCCTGCTCGCGATCGCGCAGGCGGGGATCGCCGTGAGCTTCGCCGTGCTGGTCTGCGGTCTCGAGATCGAGGGCAGTGTGTGGCTGCTCGTGGTGGTGGCCCTGGCCGACGCGGTGCTCGGATCCACCCTCGGGCTGCTGGCGAGCGCCTTCGCCCGCACGGAGTTCCAGGTGGTGCAGTTCATGCCCGCGATCGTGTTCCCGCAGGTGCTGCTCGGCGGGGTGCTCATCCCCCGCGACCAGATGCCCGATGTGCTCTACGCCATCTCGGACTGGCTGCCCCTCTCGCACGCCATCGACGCGCTGAACGCCGTGGCCCGCGACGACGAGGACGCGGGCTTCGTCGGCGCGCAGCTGCTCGTCATCCTGGCCTTCGCCGTGGGCTGCGTGGTGCTCGGCTCCCTGACGCTGCGCCGGCGCACGCCCTAGGCGACGCGACTCGGCTACCCTGTTCAGGCACCTCCCCCACGCAATCCGAAGGACCCCTTCTCATGACGGACGGCACAGCCATGACCGACAGCGCGGCAGCCCGCCTCGTCGCGGAGCACACCGCACTGATCCCGGACTTCCCGAAGCCGGGCATCGTCTTCCGCGACCTCACCCCGGTGTTCGCCGACGGCGCGGCGCTGAAGGCCGTGGTCGACGAGCTCGTCGCGCCCTTCGTCGGCGAGATCGACGCGGTGGCCGGGGTCGAGGCGCGCGGCTTCCTGCTCGCGGCCGCCGCCGCCTACTCGCTCGGGCTGGGCGTGGTCGTGATCCGCAAGCCGGGCAAGCTCCCCCGCGAGGTGATCAGCGAGGACTACGACCTCGAGTACGGCAGCACCAGCCTCGAGCTGCAGCCCGCCGACCTGCCCGCGGGGTCGCGCATCCTGCTGCTCGACGACGTGCTGGCGACCGGCGGCACCCTGGCGGCCGGCGCGAAGCTCGTCGAGCGCGCCGGCTGGGTCGTCGCGGGCGTGAGCGTGGTGCTGGAACTGGACGGCCTCGGCGGACGCGCCGCCCTGCCCGGCCGCGCCATCCGCTCGATCAGCGTCGTCTGACTGTCGTCTGACTGTCAGCGTCGCCCGGCCGACGGCTCAGTTCTTGGCGTCGGTGTTCATGCCCATGCGGGTGAGCACGATGGTTTCAAGCACCTGCACGATGAAGTAGAGCGCCAGCGAGATCGCCGTCACCACGACCACCGCGGCCCAGAGGTCGGCGAACTTGGCCTGCGGGATGTACTGCAGCGTCGAGAAGCCCACGCCGTCGCCGGTGGACAGCATCTCCGTGAGCAGCGCACCGGTGATCGCCCCGGGCACCGAGATGCGGATCGCGGCGAACAGCGACGGCAGCGCCCCCGGCAGGGCCACCTTGCGCACGGCGGTGAGGGTTCCGCCGCCGTAGACGGCGACCACGTAGCATCTGGGGCGACGCCGCCTTGAGCCCGAACACCATGGTGACGAGGGCCGGGAACAGCACCACGATTCCGCCGATGACCGCAACGGATGCCTGTGAGCCGTTTCCGAAGATCAGGATGATCACCGGGGCGAGAGCGATGAGCGGGACCGAGCGCAGCAGCATCGCGACGGGCATGAGTGCGCTCTCGGCCCCCTTCGAGACGCGGAAGAGGATGGCGCCGAGGATCGCGACCACGAGGCCGACGATGAAGCCGGTGAGCGCGTGGCCCATGGTCACCCCGAGGTTGGCGCCGAGGATCGCGCGGTTCGCCGCGGCGTCGTCGTCGACGAACAGGAAGTCCCAGACGTCGAGCGGGCCCTTGGCGATGTACGGGGAGATGCCGAAGAAGGCGAGAACGGCCAGCCAGATCAGCAGCACGATCACGAAGGTGGAGAGCCCGATGAGCACGCTCTTGCCGACGGCCCGGCCGAGCGACTTGAGCGCGACGGAGCGGACCTGCCTGCGCAGGTCGGCGACCGCGGTCGCCTGGGACGGTGCTGCTGCCTGCATCGTCATGCGCGGGCCGCCTTTCCGGTGGACCACGGCGCGATGAGGCGACCGACGACGCCGAGCACGGCGTAGCCGATGATGGCCACGATCGCGCAGAGCAGGAAGATGACCCAGACGCGCGGCGAGTTGAGCGTGACGGCCGCTCCCACCAGGATCGGGCCGACGCCCACGTCGATCTTGCCGAAGTACTCCCCGAGCACCGCGCCGAGGAAGGCGGCGGGTACGGCGATCTGCAGCGAGCTGAGGATGCCGGGCAGGGCGGCGACGAGCCGCACCTTGCGCAGCTGGGTGAACTTCGACCCGCCGTACACGGTGACGACGTCGAGCGACGCCTTGTCGGCGGCCTTGAGGCCGAGCAGTGTGCCGACCACCGTGGTGAAGAACACCGAGAACGCGGCGAGGAAGATCGCCGTGTGCGAGGGGTCGCCCGGCGCCTTCGCGCCGCCCAGCACGATGAGCACGAGCGGGCCGATGGCCACGATCGGGATGCAGTAGGTGATCACGGCCACCTGGTTGAGGATGCCCTCGAGCCACGGGAGCACGAGCACGATCGCCGACAGCACCAGGGCGATGCCGTTGCCCCAGAGGTAGCCGATGCCCGCCTCGGTGATGGTCACCGAGAAGGAGCGCCAGTAGTAGGCGAAGCCGTCGGTGAAGAAGGCCTCGATCACCTGCGGCGGTGTGGGGATCGGCGCGTAGTTGCCGGAACCGCGCGGTCCGAACGCGGTGAGCGCGAGGATCCACCAGACGGCGACCAGCACGACGACCCCGATGAGGCCGACCGCCCAGGAGGGGAGAGCGCGCTTTCTCACGGGCGGGTCACTCGTCGTTCGCGGTGCCGTCGGCGCTGCCGCTGCCGAACAGCAGGTCGGAGGCGTGGTCGACGTAGGCGTGGAACTCCGGCGTGCGCTGCATCTCGGGCAGGCGCGGGCGCGGGAGGTCGATGTCGATGATCTCCTTGATGCGTCCCGGGCGGGGGCTCATCACGGCCACCTGGTCGGAGAGGAAGATCGCCTCCGAGATGCCGTGGGTGACCAGCAGCGTGGTGGCGGGCTTGTGCGTCCAGATGCGCAGCAGCTCGAGGTTGAGGCGCTGGCGGGTCATGTCGTCGAGGGCGCCGAAGGGCTCGTCGAGCAGCAGCACCGAAGGCTTCATCACGAGCGACCGGGCGATGGACACGCGCTGGCGCATTCCTCCGGAGAGCTGCGCCGGCTTGGCCTTCTCGAAGCCGCGGAGGCCGACGAGGTCGATGAGCTCGTCGATGTAGTCCTGGTCGGCCTTCTTGCCGGCGATCTCGAACGGGAGGCGGATGTTCGACATCACGCTGCGCCAGGGCAGCAGCGCGTGGTCCTGGAACGCGATTCCCAGTTCGTTGTTCTTGCGCAGCTCCTTCGGGCTCTTGCCGTCGACCCGGGTGGTGCCCGAGCTGGGGTCTTCGAGTCCGGCGAGGATGCGCAGGATGGTGGACTTTCCGCAACCGGACGGCCCGAGCAGGGCGAGGAACGTGCCCTTGTCGGTGTGCAGGTTGGCGTTCTCCAGCGCGACCACACTCTTCGTCCCCATGCGGAACTCTTTGTGCAGGTCGCTGATCTGGATGCCGGTGCCCAGGGTCTGGCCCTGGGCACCGTCAACAGCCGTGGGTGAAGTCACGGGTAGTCCTTTGTTCTGTGAAGCTCGCGAGCTACTTAGAGTAGGCGATGAGCTCGGGGTTCTCCTCGTAGACCTCTGCGAGGAGGGACATGTCGAAGAGGTCGGAGGCCTCGAGGTCGATGCCCGCGGCGGCCAGGGTCGCGATGGACTCCGACTGCAGCTTCTCGCTGATGGTGAACAGTCCGTTGTCGACGGTCTCGTCGGAGACGATCAGCAGCTCGGCCTGGGCCTTGGCTCCGGCCTTCGATGCCTCGATGTCGGGCACGGCCTCTTCACCGTTGAGCTCGAGCGCGAGCTCGGCTGCGGCGTCGGGGTCGTTGACCGCGTCGGACCAGCCCTTGATCTCGGCGACCAGGAAGGCCTTGAGCTTCTCGCGGTCCTCGGCGATCGCCTGGTCGGTGACCGTGACGGTCTCCGCGACGAAGGGCAGGCCGTTGTCGGCGAACGGCAGGTTCGCGACCTCGTAGCCCTGGGCTGCGACGGAGATGGACTCGTTGGTGAGGTAGGCGACGAAGCCGTCGACGTCACCGTTGATCAGCACGGAGGGGTCGTACTGCACGGGCACGATCTCCAGCGACGCGGGGTCGATGTCGTTCGCGGCGAGCAGCGCCTCGAACAGCGAGGTGTTCGACGCCTGAACGCCGATCTTCTTGCCGACCATGTCCTCGGGGGTGAGGATGTTGCCCGCGTCGGCGATCGAGAGGATCGTGAAGGGGTTCTTCTGGAAGGTGGCGCCGATGATCTTGAGCGGTGCCTCCTCGTTGGCGACGACGGTGCCGATCGAGATCGCGTCGCTGAGGGCGACGTCGACCGTTCCGGAGAGCAGCTCGGCGCTGCCGGTGGAGGGGCCGGCGGTCATGGTGACCTCGCCGAGGCCGGCGTCTTCGTAGTAGCCCTTGTCGAGGGCGAAGAACTCGCCGGCGAACTCCTCGTTCTTGATCCAGGAGAGCTGGAGGCTGAGGTCGCCGAGGTTCTCCGCGTCGCCGTCGGCGGCGGGGGTGGCGCTCGAGCAGCCCGCGAGAGCGAGGACGATGCTGGCGGCCGCGACGGTGAAGGCGGCCTTGCGCCGTGTGGTGAAGCTGGATCGTGCTGACATGTGAAATGCCTCGTCTCTCGGGTGTTTAGGGGAGGTCTTGAGAATATCGACCGCGCGTTTCACGTTCTTCATGGCCGTGTTTCGGGCGGGTTAACGGGAGTAACGGTTGCGTCACAGTTGCGGCTAGGAGCGGCCGCCGATGACGCGCTGCAGCCAGGTGAACGAGCGCTTCGGCCTGCGGTTCCGCGTGGTGAAGTCCACGTGCACCAGGCCGAAGCGCTGACTGAAGCCCGCCGCCCACTCCCAGTTGTCGAGGAGCGACCAGACGAAGTAGCCGCCGAGCGTCACACCGGGCGCGCCCGCGAAGGCCGCCGCGAGGTGCTCGGCGAGGTAGAGCACGCGCGCCTCGTCGTCGATCGAGCCGTCGCGCTGCACCACGTCGGGGAAGCTGGCTCCGCCCTCGGTGATCACGACGGGAGGCAGGGCCTCCCCGTACCGCTCGGCGAGCTCCGTCAGCGCGACGCCGAGGTACTCCGCGGCGACCGGCCAGCCGAAGCCGGTCTGCGCGAACTCCGGGAACGGTTCGAGCGAGAACGGGAGGCGGCGGACCGCAGCGGACTCGCCGTCGGGTGTCGTCGCATCCGCCGGCGCACCCGCGGAGACGCGCGTGGGCATGTAGTAGTTGAGCCCGTAGAAGTCGAGCGGCGCGGAGATGACGGCCAGGTCGGCCGGGTCGATCTCCCGCAGGGCGGTGAAGTAGGGCTCGAGCTCGCCGCGGATCTGTGGCCAGCGGCCGAGCAGCACCGGGTCGGCGTAGAGGCGGTTGTGCACGATGTCGAAGAGCTCGGCGAACACCGCGTCGTCCTCGCCGTCGCCGGCCGGCTGCACGGGCGAGTGCACGTTGGTGATGCCGATTCGACCGGAGACGGATGCGTCGCGCAGGGCGCCGACGGCGAGTCCGTGACCCAGCAGCTGGTGGTGGGCGGCGGGCAGGGAGTCGAAGAGCAGGGTGGCTCCTGGGGCGTGCACGCCGAGCGCGTAGCCGTTGAGCGTCACCGTGGCCGGCTCGTTGATGGTCACCCAGCTCTCGACGCGGTCGCCGAAGGCCTCCCCCGCGAGGAAGGCGTACTCGGCGAAGCGGTGCGCGGTGTCGCGCTGCAGCCAGCCGCCGCCGTGCTGCAGCGCCTCCGGGGTGTCCCAGTGGAACAGCGTGGCCATCGGGCGGATGCCGCCCGCGAGCAGCTCGTCGATCAGCCGGTCGTAGAACGCGGTGGCCGAGCGGCTGAGCGCGCCCTTGCCGCCGGGCTGCAGGCGCGACCAGCCGAGCGAGAAGCGGTAGGAGTCGACGCCGAGCTCGCGGATCAGCCGCACGTCCTCCGACTGGCGATGGTAGTGGTCGGTGGCGATCGCGGCGTCCGAACCGTCGAGGATGCGGCCCTTCTGCCCCATGAAGGTGTCCCAGGTGGACGGCTCGCGGCCGTCGTCGAGGATCGCGCCCTCGATCTGGAAGGCGCTGGTGGCCACGCCCATCGTGAAGCCGGCCGGCATCAGAGCGCCCAGGCCGGCGGGGTTGTCGAGCCACTCGCGGCCGGGCCGGCGGGCGGAGCGCTGTGCGGCCGTGCTCACGCGCCGAGCACGCGGTCGAGGTAGTCGTTGGCGAAGAGGCGCTCAGGGTCGAGGTCGTCGCGCACCGCGAGGAAGTCGTCGAAGTGCGGGTACGCCCCGCGCAGGGAGTCGGCGTCGCGGAAGTGCATCTTTCCCCAGTGCGGGCGTCCACCGTAGTTCTTCATGATTGTCTCAATGGTACGGAAGTACTCGGTGGGGTCTTCACGGAAGTAGCGGTGCAGGGCGATGTAGCCGGTCGGCCGTCCGCTGGCCGTCGACAGCCAGAGGTCGTCCTGGGCCGCCGCGCGCACCTCGATCGGGAAGGATATGCGCCAGTTCTTCGCCTCGATCACCGCGCGGATCTCCCGCAGGATCGCGGGAACGTCAGCGACGGGCACCGCGTACTCCATCTCGCGGAAGCGGGTGCGGCGTGGGGAGACGAACACCTCGTGCGAGGCGTCGGTGAAGGTGCGGTGCCCCGCCACCCGGGTAGCGAGCCGGTTCATCGCCGGGGTGAGGGCGGGCAGCGCGCGCCCGACGTTGAGCATCGCCGCCAGCACGCTGTTCGACATGAAGTCGTCCTCCCACCACGCCGCGAACCTTCCCACCGGGTTGCGCTCGTGGTGCGCGGGCAGGCGCGTGTTGGTCTTCGTCATCACCGTGTCGGTGTGCGGCCAGACGTAGAACTCGAAGTGGTCCGCGTCCGCGATGCGCTGCTGCCAGTCGTCGAGCACCGCGTCGAAGCGCTCCGGCCGCTCCACGGCGTGCAGTAGGAACGCGGGCACGCACTCGATCGTCACGTCGACGACGACCCCGAGCGCGCCGAGACCGAGCCGCGCGGCGGGCAGCAGGTGGGCGTTCTCGGAATCGCTGATGCGCAGGACGCCGCCATCCGCTGTCACCAGGGTGAGCGCCCGGATCTGCGTGGCGAGTCCGCCGAAGGCACCGCCGGTGCCGTGCGTGCCGGTGCTGGTGGCGCCGCCGAGCGTCTGCCTGTCGATGTCGCCCATGTTGGCGAGGGCGAGGCCGAGGGGGCCGAGCAGGGCGGGCAGCTGGTGCAGGTTGGTGCCGGCGCCCAGCGTGACCAGGGTGCCGTCGACCGAGATGATGCCGTCGACGGATGCGAGGTCGAGCTGGATCCCGCGGGTCGCCGCGATCGAGGTGAAGCTGTGCCCGGCGCCGACCGCCTTCACGGTGAGGCCCCGCTCCCGGGCGAAGCGCACGACCTCCACCACGTCGTCGACGCTCGCGGCGTGCGCCAGGTGCGCGGGCTCGCAGGTCTCGGAGCGGCCCCAGTTGCTCCACGGCCGGCCGGGCTGCATCAGCTGCGGTCTCGTGATCGTCACAGGAACACCTGGCCCTGTCCGCGGTAGGTGGGCAGCGTCGCGACGATCGCACCGTCGTCGACGACCGCGAAGCTGTCGAGGTGCTCGCTGACCTCGCCGGCCTTGGTGTGCCGCAGCCAGACCCGGTCGCCCATGCGCAGGCGGGCGGCGGCCGGTCCGGTGAGCGGGGTCTGCACCTCCCCCGCCATCTCGCGCGGGACCATCTTCAGCCCGGCCGGCCACACCAGCTTCGGCGAGCGGTCCGCGGCCGCGGGACCGGAGGCGATCCAGCCGCCGCCCATCAGCACCGCGGTCTTCGGGGAGGGCTTGCGCACCACGGAGAGCGCGAAGGCCGCGGCCGGCGCCGGGTGGAAGTGCGTGTAGTTGTCGAACAGGTGCGGGCCGAACAGACCCGACCCGGCCGCGACCTCGGTGACGCCGGCCTCGGCGACGCTGCTCTCGATCGAGCCGGTGCCGCCGGCGTTGACGAACTCGAGCGGCGTCACCTCCTCGACGGCCGCGATGGCGGCGCCGCGACGCTCCGCGAGCTCGCGCTTCGACCGCGACTGCAGGAAGGTGACGGCCCGGCCGCGCAGCGGGTTGCCTGCCGGGTTGTTGACGAGGCCGGCGATCTGCGCCTCATAGCCCATCATCCCGACGAGGGTGAAGCCGGGCCGGGACGCGATCACCGCGGCGAAGGCACGCGCGGCCTCTGCGGTGTGGATCGGCGAGCGGAAGACGCCGATGTGGCCGAACAGCGGCGTGATGTAGGAGGCGTCGAGCTCGAGGCAGACGCGGATGCTCTCGCGTAGGTCGGGCGGTATCACCGCGTCGACATAGTCCAGCTGGTCGATGCTGTCGACCATGATCGTCACCCGCGCCGCGAGTTCGGGCGAGGTCGCCAGCTCGCGCAGGGCGGCGCGATCGGCCGTCGGGTAGGCGACCACGACATCCGCTATCGCCTCGCCGTGCTCGCTCGTCGTCGCGAGCCAGTTGGCCTCGGCGAGCGTGTAGGCGAGCACGCCCGCGTAGCCGGGCAGGGCGAGCACCGCGTCGATCAGCGGGCGCACCCGCACCGACTTGCTGGCGACGCGGATCGGGGTGCCCGCCGCGCGGTCGAGCATGTCGAAGGCGTTGTGGGCCAGGGCCGGCAGGGATATCACGCCGTAGGGCGGGTCGAGCTCGGCGGTCGCGGCCTCGAGGGCCGGCCAGTAGCGCTCGGGCTGCTGCCAGGGCGCCGAGCTCGGACGGACGATGCGCATCAGGCCACGCTCTTGATCGGGACGATCGCGAGTCCGCCGAGGGCGGCCATGACAGCGGATGCGACGAACAGGCCGGCAAAACCGGCACCGGCCCCGGCGAAGCCGGCATCCGCCGTCCCGTCCACCCCGCCCGAGGCAAGGCCGGCGCACACCACCACGATGGCGGCTCCGAGCAGCGGCGCGACGGCCTGGGGCACGGCGGTGGCGATGTTCATGATGCCGAGGTCCTTGCCCCGGGACTGCGCGTCGGGCAGCACCTGCGTGGCGAGGGCCTGGTCGACCGCCATGAAGCTGCCGTAGCCGAGGCCGAGCAGGGCTGCGGCGGCGATCGCGATGGAGTAGTCGGGCACAAAGGCGAGGATCAGGGCCGCCAGGGCCTGCAGGTAGGCGGCGATGTAGACGAAGAGCTTGCGCTTGCCGAGCCGGTCGCTGAGCCTGCCGACGCCGAGGGCGGAGGCGATGAAGAACACCATGTAGACGAGGGTGAGCAGGAGCAGATCGTCTTCGGCGCCGGCCCCGCGGTTCAGGCCGAACATCAGGAAGTAGAGCAGCAGGGTGGTGCCGAGCGCGTTGCCCAGGTTCACGAGGATGCGGCTGAGCAGCGTCCAGCCGAAGTCGGGGAATCTGCGCGGGCTGATCCAGAAGCCGCCGATCAGGGGGCCGGGCGTCTCGGCCGCCGCGGGGAGGACGGCGTCGCGTGTGCGCAGCAGGAAGGGGGCAACGAGCACAACGAGCAGCACCGCCACCAGGGCGTAGCCGACGAGGGTGCTCAGCGCCAGGATGACCACGAGCAGCAGGCCGAGGATGGTGCCGACGGCCTGCGGCGCGGAGACCCAGCCGGAGACGAAGCCGCGCTGGTTCACCGGCACCTGGTCGCTGATCGTGGCGGTGATGGCGGCGGTGAGCACGCAGAAGCCGATGAGGGCGAGGGACCAGAAGACGCCGATGCCCACCATCGTGGTCTGCAGCCCGAGCAGCACCAGTGCGGCCGCGAAGAGCAGCGTGCCGCCGAGGATCCACGGGCGGCGGCGGCCGAAGCGCGAGACTGTGCGGTCGCTGAGCGCGCCGCTGAGCGGGAACGCGATGAGGGCGCAGACGCCGGCGATCGCGGAGATGATGCCGAAGGCCACCACGTTCTCGATCCAGCTCGTCGCCTTCAGCTGCTCCTCGATCTGCTTCGGCAGCAGCAGCTGGATCGGGGTCAGCTGCGCCATCCAGATGCCGAGCCAGGCGGTCGCGAAGAGCGCGATCCAGCCGCTCGTGACCTTCTTCGTCGGCTCCGAGAACGCCGCGACCGTTGTCTCTGTGGTGCTCATGGGGTCTCCGATCGGGTTGCGCTGATGAGGGGGTAGACGGCGCGGGCGACGCCCGCCGGCCGGGCCAGGGAGGCGATGGAGGTCGCCGCGAACTCGATGACGCGATTGGCCGCCGGGGTGTCGTGATCGGCGAGCCAGGCGAGGGTGATCCCGTCGGTGATCACCACGACCATGCGGGCGACGTCCTCGACGGGGAGGAGCCAGCTCGCGCCGGTGTCGGCCGCCGCGGTCTCGAGCAGACCGCTGACGGCGAAACGGTAGCCGGCGTACTGCTTCTTCGGCAGGCCCGCGAGTTCGGGGGTGCGCAGGGCGTACTGCATGAGCTCGAACATCACCTGCTCGTGGCCGGGATCGGCGATCACGACCTCGAAGAATGCCTGCAGCCCGTCGCGGATCGCGGTGCGGAGGTCGGCGCCGAACCGCAGCGACTCGAACGCCGCGACCGCCTGGTTCTCGATCACGTAGCCGATGAGCTCGTGGAGCATCTCGTCGCGGCTGGTGAAGGCGTAGTGGAAGCTGGCCAGCGACATGTCAGCCTTCGCCACGATCGCGCGGGTCGTTGCGCCGCTCATCCCCTCGGCGGCGATCACCTCGAAGGCCGCCTGCAGCAGTGCGGTGCGGCGAGCGGATGCAGACATGCGCGTCACAGGGACCCCCGTCGCTAGCGAGTGGGTCAAGTGACCCAGACGTGTGATCAGGATGGCCGAGGGCCCGATGGGTGTCAAGCATTCGTGTCGCCCCCAGAGTGAGGGGTTGCGGGGGTCTGTGGGGCCGCCTGCTTGGGCAGCGGGGGCTTCCGTTCTGCAGGACGGGCCGGGCAGGGCAACGGCGCCCGTCGGTGCGCGCTTCCGTTCTGCAGGACGGCCCGGGCGGGGCAACGGCGTTCGTCGGTGCGCGCTTCCGTTCCGCAGGACGGGACGGGCAGGGCAATAGCATACGTCGGTGCGCGCTTCCGTTCCGCAGCACGGCCCGGGCGGGGCAACGGCGTACGTCGGTGCGCGCTTCCGGTCTGCAGGACGGTCGCGACCGGGCAGGATCGCATCGTTTGCGAGTGCGAGCTTCCGCTCCGCAGGACGGGCCGGGCGGCAACGGCGTCCGCCAGCGCCAGCTTCCGTTCCGCAGGACACGCTCGCGCCGCCGCGCGACGGCGCAGTACTCAAAAACGCTCGCCGACTACTGGATTTGGGCCGAACGGGGTTCTCGCGGTCCCCGTCCGCCCCTAGCGTGAGCTCACGGATCCGGCGACGGGGGTCGCTTCTGGCGGATCCGCACACCGAGGGGGAACGCGATGTATGTGACAGCGCAATCGAGATGTCCGCTGTGCGACCAGGAGATGGACGCCGCGACCGGCGGCTGGCGGTGCGATCTGTGCGACGTCGATTACGCCTGACGGTACCCCCGGTCGGACTCGAACCGACACTGGAACGATTTTAAGTCGCCTGTCTCTGCCATTGGACTACGGGGGCGAGGCGCCAGCCCTGGCCCGGCGATCTATCGCCGGCTGGGGTTCTGCCGCTCCACGGTGACGCTGCGCCAGACCTCGACCCGACGATCTACCGCCGACTGGAGCACTGCCGCTTTACTGTGACGCTTACTGTGACGCTTCTGCTGTCAAGCAGATAATGCTGCTGTTAAGCGAGACTGCGCGAACCGTCCAGGACGGTCCGCGCAGTCGAGCTTACTCAGCGGGGTGACTACTCCGCGGCGTCGGCGGGAGCCTTCTCGGCCGGAGCCTTCTTCGCCGTGGCGTTCGGGAGCTTCTTCGCGGGCGCCTTCTTCGCGGCCGGAGCGGCAGCAGCAGCCGGAGCGGCGGGAGCAGCAGCCGCGAGTGCAGCGGATGCCGCCACGGCGGGAGTCTCGGCAGCGGCCGGAGCCGGGGCGGCGGCGGGCGCTGCGGCACGCGGACGCGATGCGAACTCCTCGAACGCGGCGCGCGGGGTCTCGACCGCGACGAGGGACGCGAGGTCGCGTCCGACGACGAGGTTGATCGCCCAGTTGCCGATGACGCGGATCTTGCGCTCCCAGGTGGGCATGGCGAGTCCGTGGTAACCGCGGTGCATGACCCAGGCGGGGAAGCCGGTGATGCCGATCTTGCCCTTCTGGAACACACCGATGCCGAGTCCGAGGCCGGCGACGGCTCCGGCGGGCTGGTGGAAGTAGTCCTTGACGCCTTCGCCGCGGAGGGTGGCGACGATGTTCTTCGAGAGCAGCTTGCCCTGGCGCACCGCGTGCTGGGCGTTCGGCACGCAGAAGCCGCCGACACCCTTGCCCGTGAGGTCGGGGACGGCGCTGACGTCGCCGGCGCCCCAGGCGTCGGCCACTACACCGTCGTCGTTGATGACGCGGAGGTCGGCCTGCACGCGGAGGCGTCCACGCTCCTCGACCGGGAGGTCGGTGTTGCGCAGCATCGGCGACGCCATGACACCGGCGGTCCAGACGATGAGGTCGGACTCGAAGGTCTCACCGGTCGACAGCTGGATGACGCCGTTCTCGGCGTTCTGCAGCTGGGTGTCGAGGTGGATCTGAGCGCCGCGCTCGGCGAGGTTCTTGATGACCCAGAGGCTCGTCTTCAGCGAGACCTCGGGCATGATGCGGCCCATCGCCTCGATGAGGTGGAAGTGGGTGTCTTCGAAGCTGATCGTCTTGTACTTCTTGACGAGCGCCGAGGCGAAGGAGCGCATCTCGGCGAAGGCCTCGATACCGGCGAATCCGCCACCGACCACCACGAAGGTGAGCAGGCGGTCGCGCTCGGGGCCGGCGGGCAGGTGCGCGGCCTTGTCGAAGTTGGTGAGGATGCGGTCGCGCACGGCGATCGCCTCTTCGATGTTCTTCATGCCGATGGCCTCGTCGGCGACACCGGGGATCGGGAAGGTGCGCGAGACAGAACCGGCGGTGACGACGATCTGGTCGTAGCTGAGCTCGTAGTTCTCGCCGAGCGGCGGCTCGATCGTCGCGGTCTTCGTGGCGTGGTTGATTCCCACGACCTTCGCGGTGACGATGTTCGTCTTCTTGAGGTGTGCGTGGTGGGGCACCACGGCGTGGCGGGGGTCGATGGACCCGGCCGCGATTTCCGGCAGGAAGGGCTGGTACGTCATGTACGGGCGCGGGTCGACCATGGTGACCTCGGCTTCGCCAGCACGCAGCTGCTTTTCGAGCTTCCAGGCGGTGTAGAAACCGGCGTAGCCGCCGCCGACAATAAGGATCTTGGGCACGAGTCTTGCTCTCCTAAAAAGGGATGGATGATGTCACCTACGACGGTGGAAGCCACCCATAATCTACTCCTTTCGCCGCGCAGCCCTAAATTGTCGCAGTGCCGCGAGCAGCAGGAGAACGAAAGCGGTGCCGAAAACCGCGTAGAGAAGCAGCGGAATCCCCACATCGCGCAACTGCGAGACGGTGGGGAGGAGGGTGCCGAGCGGGGTCTGCACTCCCCCGGCCTGGGGCAGCGGGGCCGCGGTCGGGGCGG
>Ga0247729_10000448_pt1 | contig 17294 bp, 12 predicted proteins | sample UWRJL133311R2_FD_180958 | JGI IMG/M metagenome (GOLD analysis project Ga0247729, IMG submission 180958) | Plant litter microbial communities from Arlington Agricultural Research Station in Wisconsin, United States - UWRJ-L133-311R-2 | ecosystem: Environmental > Terrestrial > Plant litter >... | reverse complement strand
TGCGCCCATGAGCCGCCGCCCCGCCCCCTGGATTCTAGCCAGCCTGCTGCTGATGGTGGCCCTGGTGGTCGTGGGGTTGCGGGTGGGCAGCTTCTCCCTGGATTACGCCTTTATCGGCCGCACCCTGCTGCACTACGACCCCACCGACTCGGCCCAGCTGGTGCTGGTGCAGCTGCGGCTGCCTCGCCTGCTGCTGGCTTTGCTGGCCGGCGCGGGCCTGGCCGTGAGCGGCTACCTGATGCAGGCTATGGTCAACAACGCCCTGGCCGACCCCTACCTGCTCGGCACCGCGTCGGGGGCTTCGCTGGGCGCCATTCTGTGCTTTGCGCTGCTGCCCAACGTGATGGTGGCCGGCCTGTATCTGCCGCCGCTAGCCGCGCTGGTCGGGGCGCTGGGCACGACGCTCGTGGTGGTGGCGCTGGGCACGCGGCGCGGGCAGCTTATTCCGGCACAGCTGCTGCTGGCGGGCGTGGCGCTCAGCTCCCTGACTACGTCTATTGGCGGGCTGCTCACGTTTCTGTCATCTTCCGAGGGCAAGCTGCGCACGGTGGTGTTCTGGGCCATGGGCAGCTTCGAGCGGGCCGGCTGGGACGTGCTATTCTACCCGGCGGTGGCCCTGGGGCTGGCCTTACTGCTGCTGGTGTTTCTGCAAAAAGACCTCAATGGGCTGCTGCTGGGCGAGGAGCGGGCCCAGGCCCTGGGCGTGCCGGTGGCCCGTACGCGCTGGCTGCTGGTGATTACGGCCTCGGTTCTGACGGGCTGCGTGGTGGCGCTGTGCGGGCCGGTGGGGTTCGTGGGCCTGATGGTGCCCCACCTCACGCGCTGGCTGCTGGGCGTCACGGGCAAGGCCAACCTGCTGTTCTGCGCCCTGCTCGGCGCCGACTTCCTGCTGGCCTGCGACCTGCTGGCCCGCCTGCTCTACCCGCCGGCCGGTTTGCCCGTCGGCCTCATTACGGCCCTGTTCGGCGTACCGTTCTTCGTATATTTGCTGCGGCGGAAAGGGTCGTAGGGGCTTGGGGTCTTAGGATCTTGGATGACGTTCAACCGGCAGTTACCGCACTGACCACCCCGAACTAGAAGCCTCAAAGACCCTGAAAGCCAAGTTTATTAGTTTCCAAGTCCCCAGAATCCAATGATTTACGTCAGCCGGCAGGAGCATTTCAACGCCGCTCACAAGCTCTACAATCCGGCCTGGACGCAGGAGCGCAACCAGGAAGTATTCGGCCCCTGCGCCAACACCAACTGGCACGGCCACAACTACGACCTCATCGTGACCGTGAAGGGCCAGCCCGACCCGGATACCGGCTTCGTCATCGACCTCAAGGCCCTCAGCGTGCTTATCCGCGAGCATGTGGTCGACCAGGTCGACCACAAGAACCTCAACCTCGACGTGCCGTTCATGAAAGACCAGCTGGCCAGCACCGAAAATCTGGTGGTGGCCTTCTGGCAGATTCTGGACCGCGAAATTGCCAAAATCTCCACCGCCCGCCTCCACTGCATCAAGCTCTACGAAACGCCCCGCAACTTCGTGGAATACTACGGCGAGGCCAATTAAAAATTGAGAATTAAGAATTAAAAATGACGGGTTTTCCTGCGGGAATACCTCTGGTTTTTAACTCAATTCTTCATTTTTAATTCTTAAATTTTCATTGAATGAAGTACTACCTGATAGCCGGGGAGCGTTCCGGCGACTTCCACGCCTCGCACCTCATGCGCGAGCTGCGCCAGCAAGACCCCGAGGCCGAATTCCGGGGCTGGGGCGGCGACATGATGCAGGCGGAAGGCGGCACGCTCGTGCACCACTACCAGGAAATGGCCATCATGGGCTTCTGGGAGGCAGCAACCAGCCTGCTCAAGTTTCGGGGCTACCTCAAGGAGTGCCAGCGCGACATTCAGGCCTACCAGCCCGATGTGGTCATTCTCATCGATTACGCCGGCTTCAACCTGCGGGTAGCCAAGTTCGCCAAGGCCCAAGGGCTGAAGGTGTTCTACTACATCTCGCCCAAGATCTGGGCCTGGAACCAGGGTCGCGTGCATACGGTGAAGGCCCTGGTGGATAAGATGTTCGTGATTCTGCCCTTCGAGAAGGAGTTCTACCAGCGCTTCGGCTACGATGTCGACTACATCGGCAACCCGACCGTGGACGCCATTGCCGAGCACGCCGTGGGCCCCGATTTCTACCAGCGCAACAACCTCGACCCGAACCAGCCGATTATTGCCGTGCTGCCCGGCTCGCGCAAGCAGGAAATCGAGGAGATGCTTTACGAGATGCTGGCCATCCTGCCGCCCTTCCTCGACTATCAGTTCATCGTGGCTGGCGTCACCAACCTCGACCGGAACTACTACGCCAACTTTGAGCGCAACAACGTCCGCATCCTCTTCGACCAGACCTACGACCTGCTCGGCCACGCCACGGCGGCCCTGGTGACCAGCGGCACGGCCACCCTCGAAACGGCCTTGTTCAACGTGCCGCAGGTGGTGTGCTACCGCACCAGCGCCGTGTCCTACGCCATCGGCAAGGCCGTCATTAAGGTGCCCTACATTTCCCTGGTCAACCTGATTGCGGGCAAGGAAGTGGTAAAGGAGCTGATTCAGGGCGAGTTCAACTCCCGCAACCTCGTTACGGAGCTCAAGAAAATCACCACCGACGAGGCTTTCATCGCGCGGCAGAAAGCCGACTATGCCGAGCTGCGCGAAAAGCTGGGCCGCAACAACGCCGCCCAGAAAGCCGCCGAGCTGATGGTCGGCTACCTGCGGAAGTAAGCGGAAAAGCGGCTTAGACAACCGGCCAAAGCTACGCCAGCGGCAGCTGCACCGTTACGATCGTGCCCACCAGCGCCGCCGGATCTAGCTCGATACTGCCCTGGTGCAGCTGCACTACGCGCTGGGCCAGCGTCAGGCCGAGGCCGTGGCCGGGGAATTGGCGCGCATTTTCACCCATGAAAAAGGGCTCGAAAAGGTGAGGCAGCTCCTGCGGCAAAATGCTGCGGCCGTGGTTCTGCAGCCGGATGGTGGCGTGCCGGCCGCTCAGGCCCAGCAGCACCCACACCTGCTGGTCGGAGGAAAACCGGCAGCCGTTTTCCAGCAGGTGCCCGAAGGCCTGGGCCAGCAGGTCCGCGTCGCCGGGAACGGTGAGCGGACCGGCCAGCTCGGCCAGCTGCGGGGCGAATTCGAACAGCACCTGGTAGCCGGGGCGGCGGGCTTTGAGCCGGGCGCTGGCCTGGTACAGCACTTCGTCGAGGGCGACGGGCTGGGGCGTGAGGTGGGCGGTGCGGAGCTGGGCCAGCAGCAGCAGGTCGTCGGAAAGCTGGTTGAGGCGGGCAATGTCCTGGAGCACCGAGCGCCACGTCTGCTCGTGCTGCTCCACGGTGCGGGGCTTGATTAAGGTCACCTCGATCTGGCCGGTGATGATGGTCAGGGGCGTGCGCAGCTTGTGCGAGGCCTGCACCACGAAGCGCCGCTGGCTTTCCACGGTGCCCTGCAGCCGCCCGAGCAGCTGGTTGAGGCTGGCCACCAGTGGCCCCAGCAGGCCGGGCTGCGCGGTAAAGCGCTGCTCGAAGGCCCCGAAGCAGAGCTGGTCCAACTCGTTGGTAAGCTGCCGGAGCTGCTGCCGGGCGCGGTGCTGCTGCCACCAGGCGCCGGCGCCCACCACGGCGGCCCCGACCATGAACCCCAGAAGCAGATATAGCAGCATGCCTTAGGCTTCGCGTTCTTCGAGAATATACCCGATGCCATTTAACGTGTGAATCAGCTTGGGTGAGAAGTCTTTGTCGATTTTTTTTGCGCAGGTAGTTTACGTACACGTCCACCACGTTGGTGCCCGTGTCAAACGAGAGGTCCCAGACTTTGCCCACGATTTCGTGGCGGCTGAGGGCCCGGCCCTGATTGAGCATGAAGTACTCCAGCAGTGCCAGCTCCCGCACCGTGAGGTCGATGCGCTTGTCGCCGCGCCGTACGAGCTTGCTGCTGCCATTCAGTTCCAGGTCGGCTACTTTCAGCACGTTTTCTTCTACCGGCACGGCATAGCGCCGGTGCAGGGCGCGCAGCCGGGCCAGCAGCTCGTTAAACTCGAAGGGCTTCACCAGGTAGTCGTCGGCGCCGGCGTCGAAGCCCATGAGCTTGTCGTCGGTGGAGGTCATGGCCGTGAGCATGAGCACGGGCAGCTTCTCGTAGCGCTGCCGGATGTAGCGGCACAGCTCGTAGCCGCTCATTTCGGGCAGGTTCACGTCCAGAATCACGGCCGTGTACTCCGCCGTGGCCAGCAGGCGCTGGGCCGAAGTGGCATCCAGCGCCACGGCGGCGGCCATGCCGTAGTCTTCCAGCCCACCCTTCAGGAAAGAAGCTACTTTCAACTCGTCTTCAACAATCAGGATTTTCATGGGAGCTGGGGTTGAGGGTTGTCAGCTTCCGCAACGTAGCAGGCAACAGCCGGTCCCACGCCACGGTTTTCGATTGGGTTCTAGATTGCGCGGCTCGCGCTACGGCACGCCTTGCGGATGGTCGCCATCGAAGGGCGGAATGGCGATGATGGGGCCGCGGCCTGGCTCGGTGCTCACGGAGTAGATGGAGGGCGCCTGGTAGAGCGAGCCGGGAAGCTTGCGCAGGCCTTCGGGAGCCACCTGGTAGCGGAAAATAGTGTCGTACTCGGCAAAGTCCCGGCGCACGTCTACTTCCAGGTCGCGGATGATGCCGCCTTGCAAATCGTAGACCCAGCCGTGGAGGTGCAGGGGCGCGGGCCGCTGGTAAGCCTGCTGCACGGTGTCGGTCTGGTGCAGGTTGTAGACCTGCTCGATGACGTTCAGCTCCACCAGCCGCTGGTAGCGGGCGTCCTCGGTTTCCAGCTCGCCCAGCTCGTGCTGGTGGCGGTGCATCACGTCGCGCACGCTGCTCAGCCAGCTGCTCACCACCCCCGATTCCACGTTCTGCATGGCCGCCTTCACGCCCCGGCAGCCGTAGTGCCCGCACACGATAATGTGCTGAATGTGCAGCACATCGACGGCGTACTGCAGCACCGACATCAGGTTCAGGTCGGTACTGACCACTAGGTTGGCCACGTTGCGGTGCACGAAAACCTCGCCGGGCGCCGTGCCCGTCATTTCACTTACCGACACGTGGTTGTCGGAGCAGCCGATAAACAGGAATTTCGGGGTTTGCCGGGCGGCGGCCTCGAAGAAGCGCGGGTTGCGGCGTAGCTTCTCGGCCACCCAGTTGCGGTTGTTTTCGAAGAGCTTGTAGTAAGCCTCAAAGTCGGCTTCCTTGCCCGTCACCTGGGGTTGGTCGGCCAGGCTCTGGGCGTAGTCGTCGCCCTTGCGCAGGAAAATCAGCTGAATGTTGCGCTGCCGGGCCGTGGCGCGGAAGTTCTCGATGGCGCTGAGCACGTCCCGGTCGATGAAGGCGGAGTTGGTTCCGTCAATTTCCACCGTCGTGTTGGCCGGGATATCCTTGAGCACGGTCATGATGCTGGCCTTGTTCAGGAACGAGACGTGCTCCCCCAGGCTGATGCGCAGGTGCTCCTGGCCCTGCACCGAGTAGCTCTGGAAAAAGTGGGCATTCTTGTAGGTTTCGCGCAGGATGAAAAACAGTCCCACGGCCGCCCCAATCCCGATGCCGATGAGCAGATCCGTGAGCAGGATGGCCCCGATGGTCACGATGAAGGGCAGAAACTCGGTGAGGCCGGCCTGGAAGTGCTGCCGGAAGACGCTGATGCGCGCGAGCTTGTACCCCGTCACGAGCAGGATGGCCGCCAGCGCCGCCCACGGCACTAGGTTGAGCAAGCGTGGAAACAGCACCACGCTCAGCAGCAGAAAGCTGCCGTGCATCAGGGCCGCCAGCCGGGTGCGTCCCCCGGCATTGATGCTTACCGAGCTGCGCACGATAACCGAGGTAAGCGGCAGCCCGCCCAGCAGCCCGCTCACCAGGTTGCCGACGCCCTGGGCCTTTAGCTCCCGGTTGGTGGGCGTCTTGCGCTTGAGCGGGTCTAGCTCGTCGGTAGCTTCCACGGCTAGCAAGGCCTCTAGGCTGGCGACCAGCGCAATGGCGAAGGCCGTGGTGTACACTTTCGGGTTCAACAGTTGGGAGAAGTCGGGCAGGGTAAACAGACCCGCAAACTCGGCTGCGCTACGCGGCACCGGCAGTTGCACCAAGTGGGTGCCGGCCAGCGCGTAGGCCGGATTCAGCAGGTAGGCCGCGGCATTCAGCCCCACGCCCAGCACGATGACCACCAGCGCCGCCGGGATTTTCGACAACACCGGGTTGGTCTTGAAAAACGGCTGCTCCCAGGCCAGCAGCACCGCCAGGCTTGCTAGGGCAATAACCGTGGCCGTGGGCACGAACTGCGCCACCGCGTGCGCCAGCAGTCCACCGATGTTGCCGCCGTCCCAGGGAAACAGCGCCAAGGATTCTACCGCGTCGGCGTCGTAGCCCAGCACGTGCGGAATCTGCTTCAGAATCAGGATCAGGCCGATGGCGGCCAGCATGCCCTTGATGACGGAGGAAGGAAAGAAGTTGCTGATAACCCCGGCCCGGGCCAGACCCAGCAGCAACTGCATGACGCCTGCCACGCAGATGGCCAACTGCAGCACCTTAAACGAGCCCAGCACTTCCAGCCCGCTCAGCACCACCATAATCAGCCCCGCCTCCGGCCCCGAGATGCTCACCGCCGACTTGCTCAGCGCGCCCACCACCAGCCCGCCCACGATGCCGGCAATGATGCCCGCAAACAGCGGCGCCCCCGAGGCCAGCGCAATGCCCAAACACAGCGGCACGGCTACCAGAAACGACACTAGGCCGCCCTGCAGGTCACTTTTGAAGTAGGAAAAATCCCAGTAGCTGGATTTGGCGGGAGCGGGAGTCATAGGCTTCGGGAACGGGCATGAGGATTCCGGCTCGGCGCGCAAGCCGGGCTCCAGCAGGAAGTCAGGCGGGAAAGGAAGCCCGGGCCAGCGGCAAAACGCCAGCCGCGCCGAAGGCGGGTGGGAATGGGCTTCCAGAGTAGCTCCGCCGGCGAAAAAGCGTCGGAATCAGGAGGTTGAAGTTTCTACTACAAAGGTAAAGCCCAGCCCAATAGGCGGAATTAAAGCTAGATTATAAGGTTATTAGAAGTTTATTAAAGAGATATTAGAGAATGATAAGAGAAGGGTAAGCTATAGAACCGAGAGCTAATACTGGTAGAAGCAGACGGAGTGAAGCTAGCAGGCTAGTTAGGGTTCTGAATTCTTCTCTTCGAGACTACACCATTCATATCGGAATTATCATAGGACCATACTATACATTCTGTATAAGAGACATAGTTGCGGAACGTCTGTATGTCCTTATTATTAGATCTTTTGATAACAGAATCCTTTACAGCAAGGTATTCACTGCAACCAGCTGGAATAGCAAGTCTTATTCTTTGGCCACTCACAGCTACAATAGGATACCCTCGGTCGTACTTGTATATAGTATCAATAGTGCCATTTATGCTAACCTTTAAGTACTCTGAACCCGAAATGAATGAGCTGACTCTGGGTTGTGCAGCATTACGGTTTGTAAAAACTAGGATACCTATAAAGAGTATACCAGCAGCAGTTTTAACGAATGGGTGAGTTTTGTCCATGATAAAGTGTCGTACACCTGGTCTTACTACAATAAAAAACAGGTACAGAAAGACTCATTGGCCCTTCTGTACCTGTTTTCTGCTGTTAAGAAATTAGCTCGAATAACTAAGCCGCCCGTAGCTGCTTCAGCGGCGACTTCTCAAACTTGCTCTGGGCGTAGTCCAGGTCGATGACCAGTTCTTTTACGTCGGCTTCCGAGGGCATGTCGAACATGGCGTCGGTCATGATGCTCTCGCAGATGCTGCGCAGGCCGCGGGCGCCCAGGCGGTACTCGTCGGCCTTCACCACGATGTACTCCAGGGCTTCCTCAGTGAAGGTCAGCTCGATGCCTTCCATTTCAAAGAGGCGGTTGTACTGCTTCACGATGGAGTTCTTGGGCTCGGTCAGGATCTTGCGCAGCGTGGCGTGGTCGAGGGGGTTGAGGTGGGTAAGCACCGGCAGGCGGCCAATGAGCTCCGGAATCAGGCCGAAAGCCTTCATGTCCATGGCCGTCACGTAGCGCAGGAAGTTGTTGGTGTCGATTTTATCGTCCAGCAGCGTCTTGGCGAAGCCCATCGGCTTGGTGTTGAGGCGGCTCTTGATGATCCGGTCGATGCCCACGAAGGCGCCGCCGCAGATAAAGAGGATATTCTCGGTGTTCACCGTAATCATCTTCTGCTCGGGATGCTTGCGGCCGCCGTGCGGGGGCACGTTCACGGTGGTGCCTTCGAGCAGCTTGAGCATGGCCTGCTGTACGCCCTCGCCGCTCACGTCGCGGGTGATGCTGGGGTTGTCGCTCTTGCGGGCAATCTTATCCACCTCGTCGATGTAGACGATGCCCCGCTCGGCGGCTTCCACGTTGTAGTCGGCGGCCTGCAGCAAGCGGGTCAGGATGCTTTCCACGTCCTCGCCCACGTAGCCGGCCTCGGTGAGCACCGTGGCGTCGGCGATGCAGAAGGGCACCTGCAGGATGTTGGCAAGCATCTTGGCCAGGAAAGTTTTGCCCGTGCCGGTTTCGCCCACCATCATGATGTTGGACTTCTCAATCACCACGTCATCCTTGGTGGAAGGCTTCTGCTGCATCAGGCGCTTGTAGTGGTTGTACACGGCCACCGACATCACCTTCTTGGCTTCGTCCTGGCCCACCACGTACTGGTCGAGGTAGTCCTTCATCTCGCGGGGCTTCACGAGGTTGAACTTCGGCGTCTTCGAGTTCGAGCGAATCTTGTTTTCCTCGTTCAGAATTTGCTGGGCCTGACCCACGCACCGCTCACAGATGTGCGCATTGATGCCGGAAATCATGACCGAGACGTCTTTTTTGCTCTTACCGCAGAAGGAGCACGTTATATCTGCCATTGCTAGGACTCTCAGAAAATAGGGGAGGAAGCCGACTTTTAACCACGGCAGCCTCAAAGGTACGAAAACGCCAACGCCGTGCGCACGGAAAAAAGTTGCGTGCGGCCCAGCCTATACTCTTAAGGAAGAAAAAGCCCGCCCCCGGGTTGCAATCCGGAGGCGGGCTTTTGTCGCTGATTAGCAGAAGCTCAGCTTACGCCGTCTTCTTCTCCAGCACCTCGTCGATCAGGCCGTACTCTTTGGCCTCGTCGGCGCGCATCCAGTAGTCCCGGTCAGAGTTGTCGTGGATTTCCTGGTAGGTTTTGCCGGTGTGCTGAGCCAAGATGTCGTAGAGCTCCTTTTTGAGCTTGAGAATCTCGCGGGCCGTGATTTCGATGTCCGACGACTGGCCTTGCGCGCCACCCGAGGGCTGGTGAATCATAACGCGGGCGTGGGGCAGGGCCGAGCGTTTGTCCTTAGCGCCGCCAGCCAGCAGCACGGCGCCCATCGAGGCGGCCAGGCCGGTGCAGATGGTAGCCACGTCGGGACCCACGTACTGCATGGTGTCGTAGATGCCGAGGCCGGCATACACCGAGCCGCCGGGCGAGTTGATGTAAAGCAGAATGTCCTTCTTGGCATCAGCCGACTCCAGGAACAGCAACTGGGCGGTGATGATGTTGGCAATATAATCGTCGACGGCCGTGCCCAGGAACACGATGCGGTCCATGATGAGGCGGGAGAATACGTCGATTTCGGCGAAGCGCGTGGGGCGCTCCTCAATCACGGAGCGGGTCATGCCGGTGGGCATAATCAGGCCGTTGCGGACCTGGCCTTCCACGTGGCTCAGGTATTGATCCACGCCCAGGCCGCTGAGGCCCTGGCCTTTGACGGCGAACTTGCGGAATTCTTGTTTATTCAGCATGATGAAAAAGTAGTGGGAGGAGAAGTTTTAAGGCGAAACCGGTGGGCAACAAAAAAGCCCTCACGGCAAGTAAGGGCTTTTTTGCTGGTTTGAAAACCGAAACGCTAGAGGTTAGCTAGCGTTCTGAGTCCGGAAGTCCTCGGCCGAAATCGGGTTGTCAGTAACAACAACTTTGCCGCGCAGGTTTTCCACCACTTTCTCTGCCAGAATGGCTTCATACTCGCTGATGTAGTTCTTGCCGTTTTCCTGACGCAGGAAGTTATCGGCAAAGCCCCGCACCGATTCCTGCAGCTCCTCACTGATTTCGGGCAGGTTGAACTGGCCCATGATCTTCTGCATGGTGCGCTCCACGATTTCATCGTTCGACACCTTCAGCTCCTGGGTCTCCACAACTTTGTTGCGGATCATCGACCACTTCAGCTCGCGCTCATACTCGGTGTAGTGCTCCTCGATCTGCTCAGCCGTCAGCTTGCCTTCGTTGGCGCGCAGCAGCCACTTCTTGAAGAACTCCTTCGGAATCTCAATCGTGGTGGCATCCACCATCTTGTCGATGATCTGCCGGTTCACGAAGCCCTCGGCTTCGCGGTCGTAGTTCTCCTGGATGGTTTCGCGCACTTTGCTGTCGAACTCCTCGGCCGAGGTCACGATGTCTTTGCCGAACACTTTGTCGAACAGCTCCTGGTTGTGCTCAGGCTTCTCGGTGCGGTTGATTTTCTCCACCGTCAGGGTGTAGTCGCCGCTTACGCTGGCGGCTTCGTCCTTCGTCAGGCCCGAGAACGAGGCTACGTCCGTAGCGTTGCCGGCGAAGGCGTCGCTCAGATCAAACGTAATGGCGTCGCCGGGCTTGATGCCGATAAATTTGTCGGCGCCGTTCTTTACCTTATTAATAGGCAGCAGCACGGTGCGCTCCGAAGCCTCGTCGTCAGCCTTTTTCAGCTTGCCGTAGAGGTAGTCGCCAGCCTCCGACAGTTCGGGGTTGGTGCTTTCGCCAAACTGGCGGTTGATCTGGTCGTAAGTCTCTTCCAGCGTGTTGTCGTCGATACTCACCTGGTGGCGGTCCACAGTCAGGCTCTGGTCGGCGGGCAGCTCGAAGTCGGGCAGCAGGCCCAGCTCAAACTTAAAGTCGAAGTCCTTCTGGGTATCGAAATCGATGTTGTCGGCGGGCTGGGGCAAGGGCTCACCCAGGATCTTGATGTTGTTTTCCTTGATGTAGCCGTCCACGGCTTTGCCGAGCAGGCCGTTGATTTCCTCGACCAGGATGCCTTTGCCGTACATCTTGCGCACGAGTGCCACGGGCACTTTACCCGGCCGGAACCCCTTGATTTGCGCCTTCTTGCTGGTCTCTTTCAGCTTGTTTTCCACGGTGGCCGCGTAATCAGCCTCCGTCAGGTGTACTGTCAGGATGGCACTAAGCTGGTCGTCGTTTTTGTCGAGGGTGATATTCAAAACGGGTCGTCGGTTAAGGTAAAGGGTAGAGCAGCCGGTGAAAAAGAAACCCCCAACGGGTGGGTTGAGGGCTCTTTGTGCTGTAAGAAAACGAAAAGTGCGGATGGAGGGACTCGAACCCACACGTCTTGCGACACCAGATCCTAAGTCTGGCACGTCTACCAATTTCGCCACATCCGCAGGCTGAGGCCGTCTGCCTCGGGGGCGCAAAGCTACGCAACCAATGTTAAAATTCAAATCCGGCCGCAAATTCAGTGGCGAAGAAGGCCACTTGGTGGCGGTTAGCGTTCCGAAACTGACACTGGTAAGACGGAAGTAGGGGTAGCAAAAAATAAAAATCAAATGCCCTTCTCCGTCTGCGCCCGTGCTTAGGGCAAAGAAACTGCCGGGCGAAACCTGCCCGGCCTGGTTGCTACCTAGCAACTCATTTGGCGCTATTTTCCCGTTTCTGGTGTTATAAAAAGTCTGACTCTTCTAAATCCCTGGCTGGGCGGTAGTACTTTCGCTGCCGATCATTCAGTTCCGATGCCCCGGCGGCATCGCCCCGCATATGGCTACCCTCATCGACCCCGAAGTAGAGCGCAACGAGATTCTGCGGCAGTACCGCCGCCTGCTCCGCACCGCCAAACCGTATTTGTCCGGCAACGACGCCAAGTTGATTAAAAAGGCCTTCAACACCTCCCTGGAAGCTCATAAGGAGATGCGCCGCAAGTCCGGGGAGCCCTACATCCTGCACCCACTGGCCGTGGCCCAGATCGTGGTGGAGGAAATCGGGCTGGGCACTACCAGCATCGTGGCGGCTTTGCTGCACGACGTGGTGGAGGATACGCCCTGGGAAATTGCCGACGTGGAGCGGGAGTTCGGGGTCAAGGTAGCCCGTATCGTGGACGGCCTGACCAAGATTTCGGGCGTGTTTGAGTACGGCACCAGTGAGCAGGCCGAGAACTTCCGCAAGATGCTGCTCACGCTGAGTGAGGACGTGCGCGTGATTCTCATCAAGCTCGCCGACCGCCTGCACAACATGCGGACTCTTGACTCGATGCCCCGTCACAAGCAGCTGAAGATTGCCTCCGAAACTATCTACCTCTACGCCCCGCTGGCCCACCGCCTCGGCCTCTACGCCATCAAGAGCGAGCTAGAAGACCTGTACCTGAAGTACACCGACACCGAGGTGTTCAACGAACTGACCAATAAAGTCCGCCAGAGCCGGGGTGCCCGCAACCGTTTTATCAAGGACTTTGTGGCGCCCGTGGACGAGGAGCTGAAGGTCCAGGGCTTCGATTTTGAAATCAAGGGTCGGCCTAAAAGTATCTACTCCATATTAAAGAAGATGCGCAAGCAGAACGTGACCTTCGACGAGGTGTACGACCTGTTTGCCATCCGCGTGATTCTGGACGTGCCGCCGGAGCAGGAAAAAGCCGCCTGCTGGCAGGTCTATAGCATCGTCACGGACTTCTACCAGCCCAACCCCGACCGCCTGCGCGACTGGGTGAGCACGCCCAAGGCCAACGGCTACGAGAGCCTGCACACCACCGTCATGTCGCGCACCGGGCAGTGGGTGGAAGTTCAGATCCGCAGCCGCCGCATGGACGACATTGCCGAGAAAGGCTACGCCGCCCACTGGAAATACAAGGACACGGGCACGCCCCAGCCCGAATCGACGCTGGAAGCCTGGATTGCCAAGGTGCGCGAGATGCTCGAAACCAACAACTCCAGCGCCCTGGAGTTCATGGACGAGTTCCGCCAGAACCTGTTCGTGAAGGAAGTCTACGCCTTTACGCCCAAGGGCAAGCTGATAATCCTGCCCGAAAAGTCGACGGCGCTGGACTTCGCCTTCGAGATTCATACCCACATCGGTCTGCAGTGCCTGGGCGCGAAGGTGAATCAGAAGCTGCAGCCCCTGAGCTACCAGCTCCATAACGGCGACCAGATCGAGATTCTGACCTCGCACAAGCAGAAGCCCACCGAGGAGTGGCTGCAGTACGTGAGCACTGCCAAGGCCCGCAACAAGATCCGCGAGTACCTGCGTGATGACAAGCGCAGCAAGGCCGACGACGGACGCTACCTCGTGGAAAAGCGCCTGGAGCTGCTCGGCGTGGAAAACACGCCCGACAACCTGAACCGGCTCTTCGCCCACTTCAACGTCTACAACCCCCAGGATTTCTTCTACCGTCTCGCCATCGGCCAGATCGACGGGCGCGAAATCAAGGAGGGCCTGTTCGACCCCACCATCGAGCCGCCGCGTCTGCCCTCCATCCTCGAGCCCAAGACATTCGACAAGGAAGTGCAGAAAATCCGCGGGGTGCGCGCCGACCTGCTCGTTATCGGGGAGAATACCAACAAGTTCGACTACACCATCGCGCCCTGCTGCAACCCGATTCCCGGCGACGACGTGTTCGGCTTCGAAACCGACGAGGGCATCGTTATTCACCGCACATCGTGTCCGAAAGCCGTCAGTATGATGTCGAACTACGGCAACCGCATCGTGCGCGCCAAGTGGACTGATCAGCTGGAGCTGGCTTTCCTGGCCGGCATCCGCATCCAGGGCTCCGACCGGGTCGGCCTCGTCAACGACGTGACCAAAATCATTAGTAACAGCCTTAAGGTGAATATGCGCTCCATCACCATCGACTCCAACGACGGCATGTTTGAGGGCCAGATCATCGTTTACGTCAACGACACCGACCACCTTACCAAGCTCATCCAGCGCCTGAGCAAGGTAAACGGCGTATTATTGGTGGAGCGTTTCGACAACTAAGTCATAAATAGTTTATAAAGTCCTAGGCAGTACAAAACTGGAGCGCCGCACAAACACGGCGGGAAAGAAAAAGTCGGGTTCAGCTGTTATGAGGGCTGGTAAATGGATGAAAACACCGAAGGCTGTGGGCAAAGGCGGCCGCAAAATGCTGGGGGCTCCCGGGGTTTCTGCTACCTTTGCTACTCCTTATATATAAGGTTGCAAAATGTTCGATAAAGAGAAGTTTGAGGAGGTAAAGAAAATCTTTACTGCTTACCTCGAAAACAAGGGTTTGCGGAAGACCTCGGAGCGGTACGCCATCCTGGAGGAAATCTACTCCCGCACCGGCCACTTCGACGTGGAAGAGCTGTTTGCCGGGATGAAAGACCAAGGCCTGCAGGTCAGCCGCGCCACGGTCTACAACACGCTCGACCTGCTCGTGGAGCACGGACTAGTGAGCAAGCACCAGTTCGGGCGCAACCTGGCGCAGTATGAGAAATCGTACGGCTACCGCCAGCACGACCATGTCATCTGCACCGAGTGCCACAAAGTGGTCGAATTTTGCGACCCCCGCATCCACGGCATCCAAACGATGGTCGGGGAGCTTTTGAATTTCCATATCTTGCACCACTCTTTAAACCTTTACGGCGTCTGCGGCGACTGTCGCGCCAAAGCCGCCGCGCACGCAGTCAGCGCATGAAAACTGAATCTTCCGTAAGCAACGGTATCCTGCACGTCAGCCTCTCCGGCGACCTGATCGGCAGTCCTGACACCCAGCAACTGCTCCAGTCCGTCGATGAGCACCTTGGCGAGTCCGTTATGCTCTGCGCCATCGACCTGTCGGGCGTGCGCTACATCAACAGCACCGGCATCGGCGTGCTGGTGTCGCTGCTCACCAAGTTCCGCAGCCGCGGCGGCGAGCTGGTGCTCATCAACCCCGCCGACCATCCCCGCAAAATGCTCGCTCTAACTAAGCTCAACGCCATCTTCACGGTGGCGGAAAGCGAATCGGCCGCGGCCGAGTTACTTAAAACCCCGCAGTAATGCCCGTAGACGTACTAGTAGGCCTCCAGTGGGGCGATGAAGGCAAAGGCAAGATTGTCGATGTTCTGGCCCCCACCTACGACGTAGTAGCCCGCTTCCAAGGTGGCCCTAACGCCGGCCATACCCTCACCTTCGACGGAACCAAGCACGTGCTGCACCAGGTGCCGTCCGGGATTTTCCACCCCCACATTATCAACGTCGTCGGCAATGGCGTCGTATTCGACCCCGTTGTTTTCCGACAGGAGTTACAGAAGCTCACTGATAGGGGAGTGGACGGGACCCTTAACCTGTTTATCTCCAAAAAGGCTCAGCTCATTTTGCCGTCGCATCGCGCCCTCGACCGGATTCTGGAAGAGGCCCGGGGCGGCGGCAAAATTGGTTCTACCCTGAAAGGAATCGGTCCCACCTACCAGGATAAAATCGGCCGCACCGGCCTGCGCATCGGCGACGTGCTGTTGCCCGATTTCAAGGAGCGCTATGCCGAAGCTGTAGCCCGCCACTCTACCCTCGCCGCATTCCATAACAAGGAGCTGGAGATTGAAGAGTTTGAAGCCGACTTCTTCTCCGCTATCGACTACTTACGCACCCTCAATCTCACCGACACCGAGTATTTGTTGAACGACCTGCTCAAGCAGGGCAAGCGGATTTTGGCCGAAGGCGCCCAAGGTTCCCTGCTGGATATTGACTTCGGCACCTACCCCTTCGTCACTTCCTCCAGCACCGTGGTAGCTGGCGCCTGTACTGGACTCGGTATCGCTCCCCGGCATATAGACAAGGTGTTCGGCATCACCAAAGCCTACTGCACCCGCGTGGGTAGCGGCCCGTTCCCCACCGAGCTACACGACGCAGTAGGGGAGCAGATACGCACTGCCGGCCGTGAATTTGGCGCTACCACCGGCCGCCCCCGCCGCTGCGGCTGGATCGACCTGCCCGCCCTGCGCTATACCATCATGCTCAACGGCGTCAGCGAGCTGCACCTGATGAAGGCCGACGTGCTCGATGAATTTGACGAAATCCGCGTCTGCACCCACTACCGTAATCCTGAAGGCGAGGAAACCGACCAGCTACCCGACCTTGGCGCTCTCCAAACTATGCAGCCCGTCTACATCACTCTGCCCGGTTGGAAAACGAACCTGCAGAACATCGATTCCGCCGATTCACTGCCGGTTGAGCTGAAAGCGTACGTCAAGTACCTGGAAGAACGACTGGAAGTGCCGGTCAAAATTGTGAGTGTGGGGCCTGACCGAATCAGTACCCTTCACCTGAACTAGCTTCTGGACGCGAAAAGGCCGGTGCAGCTTAGGCTGTACCGGCCTTTTCGCGTCCAGAAGTACTCAGAGTACCCTGGAACCGGAGTGGCTGAAAATTGCCGCCGGATTTTTTTGCCCCCCAATCCTAAGGCTAAGCATCTGGTTAGCAAGCCTGATGCACACGAGCTAAATACCGTGTTGGAGTAGTAGCAGCCCAATTGCTGGCTTGGGGTTGTTTTCTCCAAAATCTGCTCCTACTTTTGCACTCCCAAACCGAAACGCGGTAGGGATCAAAAGCTTCAGCCAAGTAGTATCTTCCTGTTTTAGCCTCTTGCCTTTCGACCCCACATATCGAAAACAAAGAGGAACATTAGAATTGGAAAGCTCGGTTTAAAAGCCTTACCTTTGTCCTCCCGCTTCAACCGGAACGGGGCACAAGCCTTAAAACGAAAGTCTTTTTTAGGTTTGGTTTTGAAGGAAAAGAGTCATTACCTTTGCATCCCGCTTCAACCGGAAGTGAGCTTGCCGAGTTGGAAACGAAGAAACGGCAAAAGTTTTTTTTGCTGCGGACTTGGAGAAAGCAAAAAGCTTGTTACCTTTGCACCCCGCTTCAACCGGAGGCGGAAGAGGAAGGGAAAGGGCCAGCAAAAAGAAGCAAACTTTTTCTTGCCAGTAGCAAAAAGCTTGTTACCTTTGCACCCCGCTTCAACGGAAGCCGGAACAGAAGAGAGAAACACCGCCGGCTTTGCCCGGCACACGGTTCCACTAAAAGAGTGGGGCATACGTTCTTTGAATGATTGGAAATGACAAATTGGTAAGCTTCACTGCTGCGCAAGCGGGGGTGAAGAAAGCGTAAGAGAAGGACATGAGCTCGTTAAAAGCGAGTCGGATCAGCACTCGACATCGGCCTTGCTTCGGCAAGTGCTAAGAATATTATACAATGGAGAGTTTGATCCTGGCTCAGGATGAACGCTAGCGGCAGGCCT
>Ga0247729_10000447_pt1 | contig 17297 bp, 17 predicted proteins | sample UWRJL133311R2_FD_180958 | JGI IMG/M metagenome (GOLD analysis project Ga0247729, IMG submission 180958) | Plant litter microbial communities from Arlington Agricultural Research Station in Wisconsin, United States - UWRJ-L133-311R-2 | ecosystem: Environmental > Terrestrial > Plant litter >... | reverse complement strand
AGGCGGGCAAAAAAGGCCTGCACCCAGATGTCGTAGTTCCAGGCGCGCAGCGCGCCGCCCACCTGCTGGAGCATCTCGCCGCGGGTGCGCCCGAAGGCGGGCAAGAGCTCGGTTTTGCCGCTCTGGCGGTAGTAGGGGGCCACGTCTTCGCCGGCCAGCGTGGCGCACACGGCCTTGATGGCGTCGCCGAAGGACAGTATCTGCCAGTGGCGCTCGGGCTGGAGCTGCTGAATCAGGTGCGCCACGGTGTCTTTGCCGCTGCCGCGCTTGCCGGAGATGCCCAGGAGTTGAATCATGCGGAAAAAAGAGGGAAAGAAGGGGTCGGTGGGGCCGCGCAGCCAGCCCGGCGGGGCCCGGCCGTTGCCCGTGGGAGAGGGGTGGCCGCAAGTTCGCCAATAAAGCCCGGCCCCGGAAAGCGGGGCCGGCCGGCGGGAGCGGTTTTCCGGCGGTCCGTCGAGCGGGTGGCCCTGCTTTTCAGGCAGTTGGTCCCGCGCTAGGACGGGTTGGTGTATTATTATTTGCCAAGGATTTCGGAATAATAGTTTTGAATCATCAACCACGGCAAAAAGCGCTGCCGCAGTTAAAAACAGCCCTTGAATCAAGCCGCGCCGCGTAATTCTAACGGCTGATTATCTGCTGGTTTGCCGCGGCTGCCACCGGCTTTTGCACCCGTCTGCCGCCGGCTTTTGTGCCGGAAAAAACGGGTAAGCCGCCGTCCGACTCTGCTTTCATCCTTTTCCAACTACCCCAACCCTAAACCCCAAAGCCATGAAAAACTTTAAATCGACTTTCGCTTCTTTCGAAGGCTGCGAACTGAAGCCCTTCAGCGAGTATGAGCTGGCCCTGGTACTGGGCGGCGACGACCCGATCCTGAATTTCCCGACCGAAGACTACGGCTCCGACAACGACGACGACGACTACTTCAACTAGGGCCCCGCGGGGCCGGCCTGCGGGCGGCGGCGGGGCGTTTGCGGCCTGCCGCCCGCAGGCCCCGGGAAACCCGGGCGCCGCCGGCGCCAGCGCTGAAGCAGTGCTGGCAGAACCGGGCCCCGGCCCGCCGTGGCCGGGGGGCCGGGCTTCGCCGAGGCCTGCGGGGGCGGACCGGCTTGGGGGTGTCGGGATTTTAAGCAAAATTGGTCCGCTACCGTCCTTTCGGCATTTCGCCGGCGGCGCTGCCCTGCTTTCTTTCTCTCGCCCGCTCCTGCCCGCTATGAAGCACCTCTACCGGTCTCACCCCCAGCTGATTCTCCGCGCCCCCACGCAGCCCTTCACGCTGGCTTTCGACGATGCCACTATCGAGGCCAGCCTGCTGGATGCCCGCTTCATGGAAGCCGTGTACCTGGCCTCGCCGGCCCTGCACGAGGAATGCCGCAAGTGGCAGCGCGGCGAGCTGACCGACGCCCGCAAAATCGAGCGGCTGCGCGCCACGCTCACGCGCTATTACGTGCGCACCACCAGCCGCTGCACGCCCTTCGGCCTGTTTGCGGGCTGCGCCGTGGCCGAATGGGGCCCTAGCAGCCGCCTGACGCTGGCCCCCGAGCACGCCACCCGCCACACCCGCCTCGACATGCATTACCTGTGTGCCCTTGCCCAGCAGCTGGCGGCCCACGCGGATATCCGGCCCCGGCTGCGCTACTGGCCCAACACCAGCCTGTACCAGACGGGTGAGGAAATCCGCTATGTGGAGCACCACTACGCCCACGGCACGCGGGTGCACCAGATCAGCGCCGTGGGCGCCTCGCCCTACCTGCTGCAGGTGCTGGCCGCCGCCCAAGAAGGCCAGCCGTACCCGGCTCTGGTGGCGCTGCTGAGCGAAACCGAAGCCGACTACGCCGAAGCCGCCCAGTTTATCGACGAGCTGATTCAGGCGCAGGTGCTGGTGCACGAGCTGGAGCCCACCGTGACGGGCGAGGAGTTTTTCTACCACCTGCAGGCCGTGCTGGAGCGCGTGGCCGCCGCCTGTCCAACCCCCGAGGTGGCCGCCGTGGCCCGGGCGCTGGAAAGCGTGCGGCAGCAGCTGCACGCCCTGGATCAGGCGGCCGTCAACTCCCCCGCGCCCTACGAGGCCATCATGGCCACGTTGGCTCCGCTGGGCGTGCCGATAGAGCCCGGCAAGCTGTTTCAGACCGACACCGTGCTGGGCGTAGCCGATGCGCCGCCTACCCTGGCTACCGCCGTGCAAACGCAGCTCCTCGACGCCCTGGAGCTGCTCACGCACCTCTCGCCGCCGCCCCACAGCCCGCGCCTCGACGATTTTCGCCGCCGCTTCCAGGCCCGCTACGAGGAGCGCGAAGTACCGCTGCTCGAAGCCCTCGACAACGAAAGCGGCCTCTCCTACACCGACTACGGCAAGAGCAGCTACTCGCCCCTAATCCACGACCTGGCCCTGCCCGAAGCCGAGCCGGCGGGGCGGGCCCCGCGGCAAAGCGAGGTGCAGCAGCTCATGGCCCGGAAGCTGCGGCAGGCCGAGCGCGAGGGGTACTACAGCGTCGAGGTAACGCGGGAAGAGCTGCGTGGCTTCGCGCCGGCCGCCCAGCCGCTGCCGCCATCGTTGGCCGTGATGTTTCGGGTGCTGGACGCCGACCGGATTTTGCTGGAAAGCATCGGCGGCTCCAGCGCCGCCAACCTGCTGGGCCGCTTTGCCCACGCCGCGCCGGCCGTTAGCCAGCTCGTGCAGGAGCTTACGGAGCAGGAGCAGGCGCACAACCCGGCCGTAGCCTTTGCCGAAATCAGCCACCTGCCCGCCAGCCGCGTCGGCAACGTGCTGCTGCGGCCCTGCTTCCGTGCGCTCGAAATTCCGTACCTGGCCCAGTCGGCGCTGCCCGCCGGGCGGCAGGTGCGGGTGCAGGATATGCGACTGTCGGTGCAGGACGGGCAGCTGGTGCTGCGCTCCGCCAAAACCGGCCAGCGCATCATTCCCCGCCTGAGCACGGCCCACAACTTTTCCCGCGAGGCGCTGCCGGTCTACCAGTTTCTCTGCGACCTGCAAACCCAGGGCCTGCAGCCCCATCTGGGCTTCAGCTGGCAGTCGGTGGCGGCGTCGGCCAAGTTTCTGCCTAGGCTCACCGCCGGCCAAGTGGTGCTGGAGCCGGCCGCCTGGCAGCTCGACCAAGCCGACTTCCATCCGTTACTCACGGCTTCCGAGGCTGATTTTGCCAGCTGCTTCGGGGAGTTTCGCCGGCAGTGGCAGCTGCCGCGCCTGTTCACCCTCGCCGACGGCGACAACGAATTGCTGGTCGATGCCGACAATGCGCTGCTGGTGCGCGTGTGGCTCGATACCATCCGGGGCCGGGCCAGCGTCAGGCTGAAAGAGTTTTTGCCCGAACCCGCCGGCAGCCCCGCCCGCGACGCTGCCGGCCGGCCCTACGCCCAGCAGCTCATTGCCCTGCTGGTGCGCCAGACGCCGTGCTACGCGCCGCCGGCCCGCCCTGCCTCGTTGGCAACCGAAGACGGGCCGCGCGAGTTTGCCCTCGGCTCGGAGTGGCTGTACTACAAGCTGTACTGCGGGCAGAAGGTGGCCGACCGGATCTTGCTTGCCGGTATCGGGCCGCTTACGGAGGAATTGCGGGAGCGGGGCCTGCTCGACAATTGGTTTTTCATCCGCTACGCCGACCCCGACAGCCACCTGCGCGTCCGGTTTCACCTGCCCACGCCCGGCCGGATCGGTGAGGTGATACGGCTGCTAAACGACTTCCTGAGTCCCTTCAGTACCAGCGGCGCCCTGTGGAAAGTGCAGGCCGATACCTACCGGCGCGAGCTGGAGCGCTACGGCTCCCGCAGTATTGGGCTGGCCGAGGCGCTGTTTGGCTACCAGAGCACGGCGTTGCTGGATATGCTGGCTGCGCAGGCCGAACTGCCGGAAGAGGAGGCAACCGAAAACTGGCTGTGGGGCCTGGGCGCCATGGAGGAGCTGCTTCGGGCCTTCGGCTATCCGCTGCCCCGGAAGCTGGCTTTGCTGCAGGCGCTACGGGACTCTTTCGCCCGCGAGTTTGCCGTCGATAAAAGCCTGAAGCTGCAGCTCGACGCCAAGTACCGTGCCGCCCGGCCCGAGATTCAGCGGGTGCTGGAGCGGGCCGAAGGCGCCGTGGTGCCCGCGCCGCTGGCGGCCATTGCCGCCGAAATCAACGCGCTGGAGGCGCGGAAGGAGCTGGAAGTGCCCAAAGACCAGCTGCTGGGGGCTTACCTGCACATGCTGCTCAACCGCCTTATTCCGGCCGAAGCCCGCCTGCACGAGTTGGTGCTCTACGACTTTCTGGCCCGGCACTACCAGTCGCGGCAGGCCGTGCAGAAGCAGCGCTGAGCTACTTGCGGCCGCCCATCATCTTCTCGTTGAGGGCTTCGAAAAAGGCCGTGCGGTAGGTTTCGCCCAGCGGCACGTAGGCCTTCATGTCCTTGAACAGAATCTGGTTGCCGTCCAAGGCCTTGATTTTGTTCAAAGACACGATGTAGGACTTGTGCACCCGCATAAACTGCTTGGGGGGCAACCGGTCTTCCAGGGCCTTGATATTGAGCAGGGTGATGATCCGGTCGTCATTGGTGTTGATGGACAGGTAGTTCTTCATGCCCTCCACGAACACGATTTCGTCGAAGTTGACCTTGGTCATCTTGCCCTTGCTCTCGGTCTTGACGAAGATATAGTCGTCTTCCTTCTCGGCGGGCTGCCAGCGGGCCGAGGGCTCGATGGTGGAGTTGAGCGCCTTCTGGGCCGCTTTGAGAAACCGCTCGAAGGCAATGGGCTTGAGCAGGTAGTCCAGCGCTTCCAGCTCGAAGCCCTCGACAGCAAACTCGTTGTAGGCCGTGGTCAGGATGACCTTGGTGTTGCCCTTGAGCAGGCGCATGAAGTCGAGCCCGGAAATCTGGGGCATGTGAATGTCCAGAAAAATCAGGTCGACGGGCTGATTCTGGATGATGCTGAGCGCCTCAATGGGGTTGGTGGTGCTGGCTTGTAAACTCAGAAAGGGCGTCTTCTCGATAAAAGTGCGCAGGATATCAATTGCACCCTGCTCATCATCCACAACCAGGCAAGAAATCATCGGGTCAAAGCTCTATAGTGAGGTTACAAGTATAGTAATCTTGCTCGTCATTTACCTCTAATGAATACCGCTCCTTGTACACCATATCGAGCCGCCGCTGGGTATTTATGATGCCGATGCCCGTTGATTTTTCCTTGGGGCCGTTTCGCTTCTTGTTGCGGGTGTGAAATAAGAGCTGATTGTTTGCGGTTTTTATTCGGATTGTCAGCGGGTTTTCCGGGTCCGACAACTCGCCGTGCTTAAAGCAGTTTTCCACGAACGTGATGAGTACCAACGGCAAAATCATCATAAACTGCACGCTGCCCACGATTTCGAACCGGATCTGGAGCTTGTTGCTGAAGCGCAGCTGGTTGATGGCAATGTAATTATGCAGGTGCTGGACTTCTTTTTCCAGCATTACTTTTCCGTTATCTTCCTCTTTCAGCGCGTAGCGCATAATATCCGACAGCAGCAGGATGCCCTTGGCCGTCTCCTCGGAGTGCGGATATACCTGCGCGTAGAGAAAGTTAAGGGAGTTGAACAAAAAGTGCGGATTAATCTGATTTTTCAGGAAAGCCAGATTGGCTTCCATCAGATTTTTTTCGGCCACCCGCAGCTCGTGCTCCTGCCGGCTCTTCTGCTTTTCCAGCCGCAGGGCATCGCGCGCAAACCAGTAGCCAAAGCTGAGCAGGATAAAGTACACCCCCCGGTACAGCGCCTGGGCCCAGAGCGTGGTGTAGGAGCTGATGGCCGGTACCGTGCCGCCCAGCACAAACGGGAACACGAAGCGGTTCAGCACGTAGCGCATCAGCGCGAAAAAGACCAGCAGCAGCAGCACCCCCAGCGCATAGGCCACGTACCGGCGCCGCGCATACAGCCAGGGCAGCAGCAGCAGGCAGTTGGCGTAGAAAATACCCGCGTTCAGCAGGAAGGTCAGCCCGGTTTCCACGAAGCTGAACCGGTTGGTGCCCAGTACCAGCAGAATGGACTGCTCATACAGGATAAAGCCGATCCAGGCCAGAAAGTGGGTCAGGAAGGGCTTCAGGGAAGGAGAGTCGCGTCGCATCGGGCGAAAGTAGGCATAGAATAGCCGGATTGCGCGGCCCGCCGGCTAAAACCGGATTGGTCCCGGCATTGCCGGCGCAGACCACCGAAAAGGCCGGGTTGGTCCTCCGCAACGGCGAGTTGGTGTAATAGTTTTCCGGAGTTTCGCGCCTTCGCCTACGTTTGTTTCAACCAAAGCGAATAACGCTTATCCTTGCTCCCCACACACTCTTTCCCAACCAAACATTCTTCAAAAACCTGTTCTATGAAAAACCTCGACGCCACCGCAACCACCAAGTTCAAGCTCAACAAAACCGTAGTGACTCGCTTCACTAAGCCAACCGCCGCCCGCGCCGGTGGCGAAACGGATACGTCCCTGCTCACGATTACGAACATCACCATGCTGATCGGGCTCTAGCCGGCGGGTCGGGGCCAGCCCACCCGCCGGCCCCGACCTCCGCTTTTTGCCTGGGGCCGTCTGTGGCCCTGCCGACCCGGCGCCGGCTTTTCCGGCCGCCATTCAACGTGCCGCCTCTCGTCGCCGCCGTTGGTTTTCCAAATACCTAAGGTCATGAGAATGGCAGCTTCCCGTCTTAATCCACCCCTTTCTTCTGGAGGACTGCTGCCTTCCGCTACCGCCGTGCCTCATCTACAAGACAGCATCGTTCAGGACTGGCGGGACGCGCACACGCTCCTGGCTGCCCGCAACTGGTCGGCCTGCCCGCTGCCCGATTTGTTTGGCTTCACGGTGTATCATTATTCGGTATACAAGGCCTTCGGGCAGGAGCAGGATGCCGCCCTGGCCCGCGGTTTGTTCAGCCAGCTTACCGGCGCCCTGGCCCTCGAATCGTTTGCCAATGAGGGTGCCGCCCCGCTCGACTACGCCTGCATGCTGGCCTGGCTGCACGCTCACTTTGCGCAAGAGGCCCGGCCCTCGGGTGGGCAGCTGCCCATTGCCGCCCTCGACCAGAACCTGCTGCGCGAGGGACTAAGCCTGCTGCTGGAGCCCGACGCCGAAAGCCGCCGGAATTTCTTTCGGGTGCTGCGCTACTTCAGCCTGCGCCTGCCCGACCAGCAGGCCGAGGCCTACCTTCGGCAGCTGCTGGTTCACCGGCCCGACCCGGGCAGTGGAGCAGAGGCGGGCATTCTGGCGCTGGGCTTGGCCGATGGGCTGGCCGGCGAGCTGCTGGTGCTCATGAAGCTCTACCAGGCCGGCATTCAGGACCCGGAAATCAAGGAGAGCGTGCGGGAAGGTATCCTGCGCATTCTGTCGGTGAAACGGGAAGTGGATTTCCTGGAAAAGAAGTACTCCATCTTCCCCGACCAGGTAAACCTGCACACCGGCGAGGCCACGTTCAGCGCCGAGCTGAGCTGGCGCCGCGGCGACATGGGCCAGTCGTTGCTGCTGTATGAGGCGCACGAACTGCTTCAGGATGCCGAGCTGGCCAAGATTGCCGAGCTGGTCGGGCTCAACACGCTGCTGCGCACTTCCACGCGCTCCACCAGCGTCAGCAGCGCCCAGTTTGACCAGGGTGCGGCCGGGGTGGCTAATCTGTACTGCAAGCTGTACCGCGTCAGCGGGCAGGAGGCGTACCGCAAAGGCTACCTGGCGTGGCTGGGGCAAACCCAGAAGCTGCTGCGCCAGGAGCTGGCCACGGGCTTCTACGAGCACCAGGAAGGCAGCCTGCTGCACGGGCTGGTCGGCGTCAGCTTGGTGCTGCTCTCGGCCATCACCGAGCAGCCCCTGGACTGGGACTCGATTCTGTTGTAGTGGCTTACGACCCAGCGCCCCGGCGTGAGCTATAAAAACCCTTTCAGCTCGCTCAGGCAGGCTATTTCGTGGGTGACGGCCGTGAAGTGGCGGCGCCGCTCGGGGTTGAAATACACCTGGTCGATACCGGCGTTGTAGGCGCCCAGCACGTCGCACTCCAGGTTGTCGCCAATCATCAGGCTTTCGGCGGCCGTGGCGCCGGTGCGGGCCAGAGCGTGCTCAAACATGCGCCGGTCGGGCTTCAGAAAGCCGCTGTGCTCGGAGGTAATAACTTCCTGGAAGTAGTCGGTAAGGCCTGAGGAAGTCAGCTTGATGTGCTGAATATCCTGGAAGCCGTTGGTAATCAGGTGCAGCGTGTACTTGCCCTGCAAATACTGCAGCACCTCGTGGGTAAAGGGAAACACCGCCGCCTTGCGGGGCAGAATGGCGGTAAACTCTTCCGAAATGGTAGCCGGCACTTCGGCTTCCGGCACACCCAGCTTGGCCAGGGTGCGCACGAACCGTACGCCGCGCAGCTGCTGCTGGCTGATCTTGTTGCTTTGGTAGAGCCGCCACAGCGCGTGGTTGATGTTGCTGTACACGCCGATGAACTCCTCGACGGTGAAGGTGCCGTAGCGGCCCAGGGCGTGGTACGTAAACAGGTGGCGCAGGGTTTCGTCGGCGTTCTTCTCGAAGTCCCAAAGTGTGTGGTCGAGGTCGAAGAACAGGTGGCGGTAGGTTTTCATGGCAGTTTAAACGCGGGAGGGCTGTTCGAATAGCTTAACCTTGAATGGTAGCCACACGGCTGGTTCGTCAGCAACGGTATCAGTATAAGCGGCTACCCGCTGGCAATCGGTTTCGTTTGGAAACAAGCCATACTCATTCAGCCTGATGCCAAATATATGCTGGTATTCCGCTTCCGCCACATGGTAGGAAGATGGCTCGTACTGACCGAAACTCAGGAGTCCTAACAAATCAAATCCAAGTTCACTCCCACTAGTGGGTTCTGGTATTCGCTGTAGCAGCAGGCTGTGTACACTTGGCCACTCAGGACCAGCGGATGACTGAAGCTGTGCCAGCGCGGCTGGGAAATAGTCATTGGATAGAAATACTCCTAGCAGCTTTATCTGAGGAAGGCCAGCTAAGAAGTGCTGCTGGAATTCCAGCGCCTTTTCCTGGTTGAAGAAGAAGCCTGGCCAGCCGTAATTACCCTGCTTAAACTCGGCTTCGATCCAAGCGTGCAACTGGTTTAAATCCGCTTCACTTGGTTTGAACGCTTTAGGTACCTGGCGTTTGCTATACTCCCAGCGGAAACCCCATGTACTAGGGTAAACGTGGCTGATGTAGGTGCTTACTGACCAGGTACGGCTTGCGTCTGAGTAGCCATTCACTGTGCCCTGCTCATGCTTGGGAATAACCAAGTAATAACCAGCGGTATAATACATATTAGTCCAGCAGCAGGCGCTTCACCGGGCGACCTTCGCCGATGTGCTCCTGCACCAGCGTGGCGGCGTCGCCGGGCTTCACGTCGCCGTAGAAGATGCCTTCCGGATACACAACCAGGGCTGCACCGGAGCCTTTCTTGCACTGTTTGCACACGTCGAGGCAATTGCAGGTCTGGATGCGGCTGCGGTGCTTTTTGCCGCCGGCCACGAAGCTTTTTAGGCCCTGCTTTTTCAGCGCGACTTTCAGCGCCTTGGCCACGTCGTCGCCGACGCCGCTTTTCTGGTTGTTACAAACGAAGATGTGGTGCTCAAGCGGCATGACAGGTGGTTGGGCGCCGCGGGAGCGGCGGAAGGCGGGAAGGAAACGGCGGCTGCGGCGGACCGGCGGAACTACAATGCGGGGCTCACAAAGGTTTGCCGGTCCAGTGGCGGTTCTGGAGCTTATACGCGGCCAGCTCCCGGTTCGACCACAGCGTTTGGTAGATCTGCTGGTCGTGCACGAGCTGGGGGTCTTTTTCCATGAAGCTCAGCAGCTGCTGAACCAAGTCGACGGCTTCGTCCTTAAGAAAGTAGAAGGCCCAGTTGTCGAGGCGCCGGAAATTCACTAGACCCGCATTCTTCAGATACAATAATTGCCGCGACGTTTTGGTCTGGGTGAAGTCTAATACTTGTTCGAGGTCGGAGATGCACATTTCCTGGTTGCGCCACACCAGATGCAGAATCCGCACCCGCGATTCGTCGCCGAAAGCTTTGAATAGTTGCTGACCAAATGCAACGTTGAAGTGTTTGAGGCGCATCTGTTGTCTGGAAGGCGGGAAGGGCCGGGAGTGGGAACAAATTTACACCAACCTGGGCTTCGGGTCCCAAAGTGCCGTATTATTGTAGTCTGTAATGCTCTGTATGCCTGCTAAAATTCCTTTTCGCACGTTTTGGCTGACCTTCACGCTGGCTCTCCTTGGGTGGCTGAGCGTGGCCCCAGCCTACGTGCACGCCCAGGGCCAGCGCCGGGTGGTGCAGTTCAGCGGCATCATCGCCACCGGTGACAGCCTGCTGGGCGTGCCCGGCGCCACCATCTTCGTGCCCAAAGCCGGCCGCGGCACCGCCACCAACGCCTACGGCTACTTCTCGCTGCCCGTGCTCACCGGCGATAGTATCGTGATTCGCTCGTTGGGCTACCGCAACCAGACGGTGGTGATTCCCGAAGCCTACCCGCGCCAGAGCTACTCCATCATCGTGCAACTCAAGGAAGACGCCACGGTGCTGCCCGAGGTGCGCATCTTCCCCTACGCTACCGAAAAGGCCTTTAAAGAAGCCTTCCTGGCCCTGAAGCTGCCCACGGAGCGCGGCTCCAACGCTGCCGAGAACCTGAACGCCAGCGTGCTGCGGCGCATGTTCAACAACCTGCCGGTGACCAGCATGGGCAACTACCGCCAGACCATGCAGAACCAGCAGTACAGCCAGGACCGCCGCATGGGCACCGCCCCCACGCCCTATACCAACAACCCGTTGCTGAACCCCTTCAGCTGGCTAAAGCTCATCGACCAAGTGAAGAGCGGCGAGTTCAAGAAGAAGGAAGGCGTGGATTATTAAAGAGGTTAAGCTTTGCGCGTTAGCTGTTGAATGAGAAGGTCGGCCCTGGGGTCGGCCTTCTTTTTTTGGTGGATTCGGCAAAAGCTGCCACTTCGGGCTCAAAGATTCGTATCACTACCGCCCGCCCGATTCAACAATTGACTTTCAACAATCAACATTCGACAAGAATGGACACGAATCTTCCGGTTTCCGCGCATCCCCGCGTCGTTATTATTGGCTGCGGCTTCGGTGGGCTGCGGCTGGCCAAGGCCCTGCGCGACGCGCCGGTGCAGGTAGTGATGGTGGACCGCAACAACTACCACAACTTCCAGCCGCTGCTCTACCAGGTGGCCACCGGCGCCCTGGAAGCTGACAGCATCGCCTACCCGATCCGGAAGATTTTCGCGGGCCAGAAGAACTTCTTCTACCGCATGGCCGACGTGCAGCGCGTGGATACAGCCCGCAACGTAGTGCAGACCAGCGTGGGCGAAATCAGCTACGACCACCTCGTGCTGGCCACCGGCTCGCTCACCAACTTCTTCGGCATCGAGAGCCTGGAGAAGAATGCCATGCAGATCAAGAGCATTCCCAACTCGCTGAACCTGCGCAGCTTTATCTTCCAGAACTTTGAAAAAGCCCTGCTCACCGCCGACCCCGCCGAAAAGCAGGCGCTGCTGAACATCGTGGTGGTGGGTGGCGGCCCGACGGGCGTGGAAATTAGCGGTTCTTTGGCCGAGATGCGCCGGCACGTGCTGCCCAAGGACTACCCCGAGCTGGATCTGAGCAAGATGCAGATCATCTTGGTAGAAGCCGGGGCGGAGTTGCTGGGCCCCATGTCGGTGAAGTCGCAGCAGGATGCCCAGCGCTACATGGAGGACCTGGGCGTGCAGGTGCGGCTCAATACGCACATCAAGAGCTACGAAAACAATCGGGCCTACTACTCCGAAACCGAGTTTATCCCGACCGAAAACCTGATCTGGGCGGCTGGGGTAAACGGGGCCGAGGTACCAGGCCTGCCCGCCGAAGTGGTGGCTCGCAATAAGCGCATCACCGTGAACCTGTGGAACCAGGTGCCGGGCTTTCAGAACGTGTTTGCCATCGGCGACGTGGCCAACATGGTGACCGAGGAGATGCCCAAGGGCCTGCCCATGCTGGCACCCGTGGCCCAGCAGCAGGCCGACCTGCTGGCCAAAAACCTGCAGCGCCTCCTACTGGGGCAGCAGCCCGAACCGTTCAAATACAACAACAAGGGCGTGATGGCCATTGTGAGCCGCAATAAGGCCGTCGTGGATTTGCCCAAGGACGTGCACTTCAACGGCTTCTTTGGCTGGCTCACCTGGCTGTTCGTTCACCTGATGACGCTGGTGGGCTTCCGCAACAAGGTCGTGGCCTTCATCGACTGGGCCTTCAGCTACTTCAGCTCCGATCAGGCCTTGCGTCTCATCATCCGCCCCTTCAACCGCCGCGACATGAAGGACGACCAGGGCAAGAAAGCCGCCGAGCACAAAACTGCCACCCCCGAGTACAACCCAACGCCCCCGGCCATTCAGACGCCAGCGGTGTAAATGGCAGAATGAGTGAATGGGTGAATGCTCTGTTGTCATTCACCCATTCACTCATTCTGCCATTCACCTACAGCGCATACTCGGCCAGGGCTTTGCCGATGTCGTGGATGCTTTGGTTGTCGCGGAAGGTTTTGCTGATGGGCTCGGCCTGGCCGCGCACCCAGATTTTCAGCTCCGCGTCGAGGTCGAAGTGGCCGGTGGTTTCCATACTGAACCGCTCGATGCTGCGGTAGGGCACGCTCAGGATTTCCTTCTTGGTACCCGTCAGGCCCTGCTTATCCACCAGAATCAGGCGCTTGGTGGTGAAGATGATTTGGTCGCGGAAGATAGCGTAGGCCTTTTCTACCCGCTCGTCGGCGGCCAGCAGGCGGGCCAGGTCGGTTTGCGTTTCCTGAATGTCGTTGGCGGAGGCGTTGCCGAGGAGTGCGTCGAGGATGCCCATAGGAGTGGAGAGAGGAAGAGGAAATTGAGAAAATGACTAAGACCGGCCGCTGGGACGCTTGAAGTAGCCCCGGTTAGAGGACGTTTCGACGAGCGAGTCAGGAGTTGAAACAAACTTATACACGCGCCGGCACAGATTTATTTTCTCGTTGTCGCGCGGAAGGTCAATTGGGGCCGCGGGCAGATCCTGGCAGCGGCAGGTGGTGCGGTGCTCGTAGTGGCGCGTCAGCTTTCTTGCTTTTTGGATCAGGGCCGGGAAGCCAGTTTTGACGGTCGGCCGCTGCCCCGGAACGTACGTGGTGACGACGCTGGGCGTGAGAATAACGGTGTCGCCGGAAAAGCGCAGGCTGCCCGTCACCACGGACGTAGTAGGGCGAAAGAAGCCCGTTACCCACTGCGTGGATTTGAACGTGTGCCGCTGCAGCTCAATCTGGTGGTGCCAGGTGTGCGGGCCGAGGGGGTAAGAAGTGAAATAGCGGCCGGTAGCTACCGGCGCGGCCGGAGGGAGTGCCAGCAGCCCGGTACCGACCAGAAGTAACTTATAGCTCATGCGGGTAGACTGCCTGGTGATTTTTAGCGGAGCAGGAAAATAAGCAGGAACGGTGGAGCAGTCCAGGCTCTTAGATCAGTCCGGCATGAACTCGGGGCAGGAATCCGGGCTATAGTCGGTCAGCTCAAACTTCGGAGCGTCGTAGAAAATAGCGGTTGGCGGGCAGTACAGCGGAATCTCCGTCGGGCCAGGCTGCAGGTTCATGTATACCTTCTGGCCGCGGCGGAGGCTGCTGTACAGGGCCTGCTGATACGGCGTGCCGTAGACGATAATGACGTTGGCGTACACGCGCTGCGGCAGCCCGGGTCCGGCCAGGGCCGGACCGGCATCCCCCCGAAATTCCAGGTCTTTCCCAAAGCCGGGGTGGGCTACCGTGTCCACCTGGAACAGGTAGCCGTTGTCGCAGGTGGTACCCAGCAGGATTCCGGTCTGGCAGGGCCGGGCTTCCCGCTTTTTCTGGCAGCCGGCCAAGGCGCAGGCGGCAGCCAGAGTAAGTAAAAAAACCTTGTTCATAGAGCTAGATGGCTACGGCTTACTCCGCCTTGCTGGCCGCGCAGCCGGTGGCCGACACGTTGCTCAGCACTACGTGCGGGATGGGTAAGGGGGCGGTGTTGTGCGGGCAGAAAGCCTGCCGGGCGGTAGCACTAGGCTGATAGGCGAAATAAATAACCTGGCCGGCGCGCACCACGTGCCCCGCCACGTTCAGGCTGTCGGTGCTGGCCATGTTGACAGCGGCCACCAGGTTGCGGAAGCTGCCGTGGGCCGCGCCAATCGGGTAGCGGGCGTCGACTTCGAGCAACAGCCCATCCATGCAGGCCGCCCCGACGACGGTAGCGGAGTAGCACTGGGGGGCTGGGGCATCATCGTCGCCCTGGCAGGTGATGCAGCTTGGCAGGGCCAGCAAGCTCAGCAGGCCGAAAGTGGGTAGCAGTTGACGCATAGAGAAGAAAGTGGCGGGTGAAAAGGTAGTCTATCCCTGATTCTGTATATCCCGGGAAGGTTGCATGCGTCCGGGTTTGTTTAGGCGCAGAATAGCGCCGTTGAATTGTGTGACAACTTTATGTGTGACAAAATATTTTGTCACACATAAAGTTGTCACACAATTTTGGTCAGCCCACGGACCCGATTAGCCGGTAGTAGAGTAAAGAACGCTCAGCTCAGAGCAGTTTGGCGAACCGCGTACCCGGGCCGACGGCGTCTTTATCCGGCCGACCGGTCGTCGCTAGCGGCTGCAGGCTTTGTCGCGGGGCCTGCACTAAGTGCTCCACCGTCGGAAAAAGCTGGCGGACCCAAGCGAGGAAGCCCGAATGCTTCGGACACGAAAACGCTGCTTAGAATGCTGCCGTCAGCGCTGCAGGTACTGTGGCCAGTAGCGCCTTAAGGAAGGCCGAATCAGTGGGGGCTGGCTCATAATTGGGAGCCAGTCCGGCGCCCGGCCGGATAGATGCGCAACGGGTAGCCCAGCGTCAGGCTTATTCCTGATCCGCGCACGTGCAGGGTCGTGAAGCCACTACGGCCATTGTAGCGGTAAGCCAGTGGTACCAGGATTATGTCCTGCAAGCCCTGGGTGTAGAGCAGGCGCAGCGTAGCCCGCTCCCGCCCCAAGTGGTAAAAGCGCGCCGTGACGCCGGCCGATAAAAAACTGCCCCAGGTACGACGATAATAAGGTGTCTCCCGAAACTGAATGGTATCATACAGGCCCCGGCTGCCCTCCACTTGGCTGCACGTCAGGCACTGATTGGCATGACGCTGCAGTCCCCCGCCAAAAACGGCTTCTGCCTGGAAGCTAAATAAGTACAGATGGCGCACCGTGTCTACCTCGTATAGGCTAACGCGCGCCAGCCGCCGGCTCACCAGCACCGGAAACCGGTGGGCATACGCGCTAAGCGCTGCCCCGCCCTGTTCCCCTTGGTAAGGGTTGCGGGTTGCGGCGGCCGGTACCTGCAGCTTGTAGCCGTAAGCCAAGCCCGCCCCCGAATAGCCCGCCGATACTGACCAGCGCGGCCCTTGCCAGCGTAGCAGTGGCGCCGCTATTTCATCCAGGGTGAAATTGCGGGCTTTCAGTGGCCGCACGTCCTTGCCCCAATGTGCTCCCTCCGCGAAACCATACTGCGCGCCTGCCTGCAGATCCAGGTACCAGGTTCCGGATTGGGCAACTGCGCTACCCGAGAAGACTAGGGCTGTCACTACCAATAACGAGAGGCAGACCTTCATGCTCATGGTAGAATGGGTTTGGCTGCCGTAGCTGGGAAGTTCAAAGCTAGGAAAACCAACCGGCCAGACGCAAAAACAGCCGGACCAATGGGCCCGGCTGTCTGGTAGTGAAGCAGAAAAGTCAGCTCAATTGGTGCCACCCGTGCCGGTGCCGGTACCGGGCTTGTTTTCCTTCTGCTGCAGCGAGGTTTGCTGCTGCATGGGGTTAGGCTGGGCGGGCTGCTGGCGCTCAAACAGTTCGAAGCGCGACGGGGCGGGCTTGGCCGGGTAGGCGTTGTTGGAGAGGTCCGTGTCGGCGGTTTGCAGGTACGGGTCCAGCACGAAGCTCACCACGGGCTGCTCGGTGATGAACACCTTGGTGACGTGCTCGTTGTTTTTGCGCCAGATTTCGGCCGGAATGTTCACGATTTCCTGCTTGCCGTCGGCGTAGGTCATCTGCACGATGACGGGCATCACCAGGCCGCCCACGTTGCGCAGGTCCATTTCGTAGAAGTTCAGGCCGGCCTTGAGGCGCTCCTGCTGGGTAGGCGTAAGGCCCTGCACGTACTTCTGGTAGCGAGCCTTGTCGGCGTCGGTGGTAGCAGTGGGGTCGTAGGAGTTGTAGAAGTCCTTGAGGTCGGGCTTGATGTCGACCAGGGTCTTCTGGATGTCCTGCAGGTTGCGCTGCTGCGAGAGGGTTTTGGGCTCGGCGTTGAGCTGCTCCCGCTTGCGGGCGTTTTCAATCTCGGGGTTTTTCGAGTCTACGGAGTACCACTTCACGCCCTCAATGCTCAGGTCGGTGCGGTCGGTGGTGTAGAACCAGCCGCGCCAGAACCAGTCGAGGTCGGTGCCGGAGGCGTCTTCCATGGTGCGGAAGAAGTCGGCGGGCTCGGGGTGCTTGTAGGCCCAGCGCTGGGCGTAGGTTTTGAAGGCGTAGTCGAAGAGCTGGCGGCCCAGGATGGTTTCGCGCAGCATGTTCAAGCCGGTGGCGGGCTTGGCGTAGGCGTTGGGCCCAAACTGCAGCACCGACTCCGAGTTGGTCATGATTGGAGTTTGCAGGCTCTTGTCGGTGCGCATGTAGTCCACGATGTTCTTGGGCTCGCCGCGGCGCGAGGGGTAGTCCCGCTCCCATTCCTGCTCGGTGAGGTACTGCACGAAAGTGTTCAGGCCCTCGTCCATCCACGTCCACTGCCGCTCGTCGGAGTTGATGATCATGGGGAAGAAGTTGTGGCCCACTTCGTGGATAATCACCGAAATCATCCCGTATTTCCGGTCGGCGGAGTAGGTGCCGTCCTTCTCGGGCCGGCCGCCGTTAAAGCAAAGCATGGGGTATTCCATGCCGCCCACCGGTCCGTGCACCGAAATGGCAACGGGGTAGGCGTAGGGAATCGTGTATTTGGAGTAGGTCTTGATGGTGTGGGCCACTACCTCGGTCGAGTACTTGCCCCAGAGCGGGTTGCCCTCCTTGGGATAGTAGCTCATGCACATCACCGGCACGCCGTTCTGCTCGATGCCCATGGCGTCCCAGATAAACTTGCGGGAGGAGGCCCAGGCGAAGTCGCGCACGTTTTTGGCGGCGTAGGTCCAGGTCTTGGTGGTCCGGACGCGGCCCAGCTCGGCCCGCTCGGCTTCCTGCGGGGTCACGATTAGCACGGGCTTGGTAGCGTCGAGGGCCTGGGCGTAGCGCTTGCGCTGGGTGGGGGTGAGCACCTGCTCGGGGTTTTGCAG
>Ga0247729_10000446_pt1 | contig 17308 bp, 12 predicted proteins | sample UWRJL133311R2_FD_180958 | JGI IMG/M metagenome (GOLD analysis project Ga0247729, IMG submission 180958) | Plant litter microbial communities from Arlington Agricultural Research Station in Wisconsin, United States - UWRJ-L133-311R-2 | ecosystem: Environmental > Terrestrial > Plant litter >... | reverse complement strand
GGCAGCGCGTCGAGGAACGGCTTCAGGTCACCGTCGTCGGCCAGCGCCTCACCACCGGAGATCGTCGTCGGCAGGAACCCCTCGGTCGTCACCCAGTTGACGTAGACGTCGCTCGAGTAGAAGTAGTCGAAGAACTTGGTTATCGCTTCCTGCTTGTCGCCGTCGTTCTTGAACGCCATCAGATGGTCGGCAACACCGAGGGTGAACGGCTGGCCGTCCTTGGTCGGGATGGGCACGAGGGAGTAGTCGAGGTCGGGGTTGCCCTCTTCGATCTGGCCGACCGTGGGCGGCAGGCCCTCGATCATGCCGATCTTGCCCTGCACGAACACATCGATGAGCGGCGTGCGGTCGGTGGCTCCGGCATCCGGCTGGGTCGCCTTCTCGTCGACCATCTTCTGGATGAACTCGGCAGCCTCGAGGTTCTCCGGGGTGTCGATGGTGATCGCCGACTCGTCTCCGAACGTTCCGCCGCCCCCGTAGAACCAGATGGCGCTCTCGGCTTGCGCCTCTTCCGAACCGAGCGGAAGCCCATAGCCGTAGACGCCACCACCGAGCGCGGAGATCTTCTTAGCGGCGGCGAGTAGTTCGTCCCAGGTGGTCGGCGGTGTGGTGACGCCGGCCTGCTCGAGCAGGTCGTTATTGACGAACAGGGTGCGCGCTGAGGCGATGAGCGGAAGCCCGTACTGTTCCCCGCCCACCGAGGCATTCGCGGCAAACGACTCCTGGAAGTCGGCGAGGGTCTCGGGAGAGGTCACATCTGCCGCGGTGTAGAGCAGGTCATCGGCCGCGAAGCCCGCGAAAGGGCCACCGTTCATGATGTCTGGAGCTTTTCCACCCTGCACCTTGGTGGTGACGACGTCGTTCAGGTTGTCCCAGGACTGCACCTCGAGGTTGACGGTGATGCCGGGGTTCTCGTCTTCGAAGTCGGCGATAACGCCTTCCCACAGTGCCTGGGTTCCGTCGGAGTACGAGGGCACGAGCAGGTCGAGCGACGTGTCACCGCCCTCACCACCGCTCGGGCTGTTGCTGAATCCGCAGGAAGCCAACATCAGGGATGCAACGGCTGCTGTGGCGATTACGGCGCTGGCGCGCACTGCCTTCTTCATCGTTCGTGTCCTCTCGATAGTGATCCGAGACGACGATTCGCCAGTCCCGGTGCGTGGTGCTTTCACATTCGTGCGTTTCACGGCCATGCGTCTTGTGGACTGCCGTCGTTGCGCGCAGTACGCGCACCGAGAGAAGCGCCACTCTGCACTTCCGTTGCTGCTGTTGTGCTAGTTAGTAAACCTTGCGAACAAACTCCTGGCAAGTTTCGTAAGGACTATTTACAAACCTGTTACATGGGGTGGATCACGAAACAGGTGAGAAATCTCTCACGGGCTTCTCACAGGCGACACCAAGGAATTCCTGCCCGCACAGGGCATGCTTGTCATTACAACTAATCGCCGCACCAACCCCGAAGAAAGCCGATCCATGACTACGCGCACCTCGAAGAACGCCGCCATCGCCCTCGCTGCCTTCGCCCTCGTCGGCACCGTCGCCGGGTGCTCTGCGGCGAGCACCGCGACGACCACGGACACGTCTTCCGACACTGGAACCGACTCGGATACCGCAACCGCCAGCGGCAGCTACACCGACGGCACCTACGACGCCAGCGGCAGCTACCAGTCCCCCGGCGGAAACGAGACGATCGAAGTTGAGCTCACGCTCGCCGACAACATCGTGACCGCGGTGACCGTGACCGGCGAAGGCGCGACCCCCGACTCGAAGCGCTACCAGGGGGAGTTCATCTCGGGTATCTCCGCGGAGGTCGTCGGCAAGAACATCGATGAGATCCAGGTCGACAAGGTCGCCGGTTCGTCGCTCACCAGCGGCGGATTCAACGACGCGGTCGATCAGATCAAGTCCGAAGCCACAGCGTAAGCCCGTGCCTGGCGCGCTCTCGAGACGGCTCGAATTCGACGCAATCGGAGCGCCGTGGCAGATCGACACGGCCGAACCGATCGCGCCGGCTGTCGAGACGGCTATCCGCGCACGCATCGAGATCTTCGACCGCACCTATTCGAGGTTTCGCGACGACTCACTCGTGAACCGGATCGCGAGCACCGCCGGACGCCATGCATTCCCCGCCGACGCGGGCGAGCTCTTCGCACTGTACCGATCGCTCTATGAGGCGACGGATGGCGCGATGAGCCCGCTCGTCGGCGCCGCTCTCGAATCGCTCGGCTACGACCGCGCCTACAGCCTGCAGCCGAGCGCGGTCAGGGCGCCCGTGCCCGCGTGGAACGACAGCTTCGCCTGGGACGGCGAGCACCTCGACACGGTGCGCCCGGTCACGATCGACGTCGGCGCGGCGGGCAAGGGTTACCTCGTCGACATCGTTGCCGGGGAACTGCGCTCCGCGGGTATAAATGACTTCGTGGTCGATGCGAGCGGCGACCTCGTGCACGCGGGCGCGGGCAGCCTGCGGGTCGGCCTCGAACATCCGCTGGACACCACCAGGGCCATCGGAATCGTCACGGTGAGCGATGGCGCCCTCTGTGCGTCGGCATCGAACCGACGCGCGTGGGGAGACGGCCAGCACCATGTGATCGATGCACTCACCGGGCTGCCCACGCGCTCGGTGATCGCGACTTGGGCGATTGCGCCCACCGCGCTTCTGGCCGACGGCCTGGCGACCGCCCTGTTCTTCGCTTCCCCGGATCGACTTGCCGGCATCGCGCCGTTCAGCTTCGTCCGTATGTACTCGAACGGCCGGGTCGAGACCTCGCCCGGCTTCGACGGAGAGCTATTCCTGTGAAAGGTACAGACTCATGATCCTGACCACGCTCAAACAACGCCTGGATGCCGTCACCGGCCGGGTCACCATGTACCGGCTCGTACTTCTCGCGCTTGCCGCGCTCACCCTCGTCTCGCTCGTACTCGCCGCAGCCGGCCAGCTCGCGTACACGCTTCCGCAACTGTTCGCCAGCCTCGCGGTGTCGGTGATCGTGACCGTGGCAACCGGCATCCTGTTCGCGCTGCTGTTCCGCACCAGGCCGCACCTCGAGTCCTCGGTCATCACCGGCGTGCTCATCTTCTACGTGCTCCTGCCCACGGTCGAGCCGGGTCAACTGATCGCCATTGCTATCGCTGGAGCCATCGCGAGCCTGTCGAAGTACGTGCTCGCGATCCGCGGCCGCCACGTCTTCAACCCCGCAGCCATCGGTGCGTTCATCGTCACAGCGTTCGGCCTGACCTTCAGCGGCTGGTGGGCTGCCACGCCGTACCTTCTGCCGGTCGTCGTCATCGGCGCGTTCCTGGTCCTGTATCGCACCCGCCGCCTCGGCATGGGCGTCCTCTTCGTCGTGGTGGCCGTGGGCATCATCGCCGGACGAATGATGAGCACGGGCAGCGACCCCGTCACCGCGATCACGACGGCCTTCACGTCGTACCCGATCGTCTTTCTCGTCGGGTTCATGCTCAGCGAGCCCCTCACGCTTCCCCCGCGCCGCTGGCAGCAGTTCGGCACCGCCGTGCTCGTCGCGATTCTGCTCGCCGTTCCATTCAGCATTGCCGGCGTGATCTTCTCCAGCCCGCAGCTCGCCCTCGTCATCGGCAACCTCGTGGCATTCTTCTTCGGCCAGCGTCGCGGCATCTCGCTCACCCTCGAGAGCTCGAGGCAGTTGACGCCGACCACCTGGGAGTTCGCGTTCCAGCCAGCAAAGCCTGTGTCGTTCCGACCGGGCCAGTACATGGAGCTCACCCTTCCGCACGGCCGCAGCGATGGTCGCGGGAGCCGCCGCATCTTCAGCATCTCGTCGGCTCCCGGCGCCGGTCGGATCACGTTCGCGATCAAAGACGGCCCGAGCTCGTTCAAGCGCGCCCTGCTCGCTCTGGCGCCCGGCGCTGTCGTTCGGGGGACATCCGTCGGAGGCGACTTCGCACTGCCTGCGGACCCGTCGACCCCGACGTTGCTTATCGCCGGTGGTATCGGCATCACACCGTTCTCGAGCCAATTGGCGGATGCCACGGCGCGCGCCCACGAGCGCGATGTCGTCGTCGTCTACTCGGTCAGCGATGCAGCCGAGCTTGCGTACTCCGATGTTCTCGCGTCGAGCGGCGTCCGCGTGATCCTGCTCGCGCCGAACGCCCCGAAGGCCCTTCCCGCGAACTGGAGCTGGGCCGGGAACGGTCGCATCGACCGCGAACTGCTGCAGCGCGAGGTCCCGGATGCCGCCGGTCGCCGCGCTTTCGTCTCCGGCCCTCCCGGACTCGTGAACGATGTGCGGGGCACCCTGCGCTCGCTCGGCGCAAAGCGGGTAACCGCGGACTACTTCTCCGGGTACTAGTCCTTCAGCGCTCGGGACAGCCCGACCACAACGAAGGGCCGGGGCATTCGCCCCGGCCCTTCGTTTTCGTGTCGTCAGTCCACGCGGAACCTGGTTACTTCACGACGAGTACCTTGCTGACCGCCTTCGAAGGCAGGATCGATGAGGATCCGGAGTACGAGACCTTCACGGTAACGCTCTTCTTCGCCAGCTTCGGCAGGGTGACGGTGACCACACCATGGTTGATGTACTTCACCGAGACCGTCTTCGACTTGCTTCCGTAGACCACCGTGACGGTTCCCGACGGGTCGACCGCAGCACCGGGGACCACCTTGATGGTCAGCACGGCCTGCTGTTTGGTCGTGATCGGGTTCTTCGCGAAGGTGAACGATGTCGCGCTCGTCGTCTTCACGGTGGAGGCGGCAGAGGCGACATCCGTCTCCGGACCGTCTTCACCGACCTTCGCCGTCACGATCACACCGAGCTTCTTGCCGAGGAACGACACCGGGATGTCGAAGCTCTTGGCCGTTGCTCCGTCGATAGCCTCGCCGTCGAGCAACCACTGGTAGCTGATGTCGAGCACGCCGAGTTCAGCGTCCCAGCCTCCGGCCGTCGACCTGACCGTCGTACCGGCGATGACCGGGTCGACGATGCGCGGCTTGGACACCGACTTCGGTGCCAGCGTCTCTTCGGTCTCGACGTAGATCGCCGTCGTGCTTGCGGCAGAGCCGTAGTGCACGAACCCGAGGAAGAAGCTGTTCGGGTCGAGTCCGCCCCAGCGCAGGTCGTAGGTGGTCGAGACCCCGGCCTTTCCGGCGATCGACGACGGGATCGCCGTCAGGTTGCCGACCTTCGTGGTGGGGCTGAGGATGTACGAGATGTCGCTGTACGGTGTTCCCTCTTCCGGTGTCGAGAAGTAGTCGACCTCGGTGAGGTAGAAGCCCGCGTCGGGATCGGTCAGTTCGATCGATTCGCCGGCGCCTGCCGTAGCCGACTGGGCGATGAGCGCGTAGTCGTCGAGATCATCGCTGTCGGTTTCGCTGTAGTAGAGGTACAGGTCGAGGTCGGTCTCGATCCCGGTGTCCTCTGGCACAACATCGAACCGTGCGAACGACGTCTCGGCGGGGACCTCGTGCTGGTAGAAGCGCCCACTCGGCGTTGCGGGGTCGGAGTCGACGAGCGCGACGTCCGTGTACGGGAGGCTCGGGTCATCCGCGTTCGGCGTGACTACCCCCTGGGCGAGGCCCTCGGGGTCGACCGTGAACGTGCGGGTTGCGCCCGGGATCACCGAGACCGTCGTGCTTCCGCTGGTTCCTTCACCCGATGCCGATTCCGGAGCCTGGACGGCCGTCGGGTGCACGGCGAACGGAGTGCGGACCGTGAAGGTCTTCGTGCCGTCCTTGAGCCAGGTGATGAATCCGGAGTGCCAGCTGTCGAGCGCTGCCGTCGTGCGCGTGAAGGTCACGGTGTACGACTTCGACTGGCCGGCGGCGGTGAACTTCAGCGAAGACGGTGAGACAGTCGTCGTGATGCCCTTGGCCGCGGTGACCTTCGGCTTCCAGCTGCCGGCGCTCGTCGAGGTGACCGTGCGGGTCACCTTCTGCGTCGTCTGCAGGTCACCGATCGCGATCGACGGGAGGTTCAGGTTGCTCGGGTCGATCGCCGAGACGCCGGTGAAGGTCGCCTCGCCGGCACCGACCAGGTACCTCTTCCAGTCGTTCAGTCCGTTCAGGTAGAGCAGACCGGGGTTGAGGTAACGCGTCGGGTAGACGTGACCGGCACCCTGGCCGAACGGGTCGGTGGTCTTCGCACCGGTGTTGTCGACGGTGTCGACAGCGGTCGTCGACATCGCCGACTTGATCTCGGCCGGCGTCGCCAGGGGGTTGACCCCGAGGTAGAGCGCGGCGAGACCGGCGACGTGCGGTGACGACATCGAGGTTCCGGAGAGGAACTCGTAGGTCGGGTCTTCGCCCTCGGCGTTGGCGCCGGCGGCGAGGATCGACACACCCGGTGCCGAGATGTCGGGCTTGAGTACGTCGCTACCTGCCGCTTCGACCGGTCCACGGCTCGAGAATCCCGCGAGCTGGGGAACCGGAGTGATCTTGCCGGTGATGTTGCCCGGGTGGAAGGTCGCGGTTGCACCGACGGTCGCCGCGTAGTCGCGCACAGCCGTGCGGTACGGGGCGTCTATGTGGATGGCCGGAACGACGTGGTCGTCGGTGATGGTGTCACCGGCGTCGACGTTCACCAGCACCATTCCGATACCACCGGCACGCTTCACCTCGACCGACTTGGCGAGGCGACCGTTGCCGCCACGCTCACAGAGCACGATCTTGCCGGTGACGGCTGCGCTGAGAGAGTTGCCCTGGCACAGGTTCGCGTTGGCCGCGGTCTGCCCGGTTGCCGGGTTCGCCTGGCCGAGCACGAGGTCACCGGTCAGTTCGGGAGCTCCGGGGGTGCGGTCGACCGAGATCGATGCACCGACGTACTGCTTGCCGTTTCCGAGCTCGAGGGTTGCCTCATAGCTCGGGATGGTGGACGCCGCGACGGTGGTCTCCCACGGTGCCGCGTTGTCGAGAGTCGATGCGCCCGGACCGGAGTTGCCGGCGGATGCTGCGACGAATACGCCAGCCGCTGCTGCGTTCATGAATGCGGCGTCAGACGGCGAGTAGACGGTCTGGGCCGAGCCGCCACCGATGGAGTAGTTGATGACGTCCACGCCGTCGGCGACGGCCTGGTCGATCGCGGCGACGATGTCGACGGTCGTGCAGCCGTCGTCCCCGGTCTCTTCGGGGTCGAGGGCCTGCCCGGACCAGCACACCTTGTACGCGGCGATCTTCGCGGCCGGCGCGACACCGGCGATCTCGCCGAAGTCCTTGCCCGTCACCGTGGCATCCACGCCGGCGTTGCCGACCGCGGTGCTTCCGGTGTGCGAACCGTGCGAGTCACCGTCTCGGGGCGACAGGTATTCACCCTGGGCCGCAGATCCGATGTTGGCTTCGCCGAAGCCGTCGACGAAGTACTTCGCGCCGACGATCTTGGTGCTGTAGTCGGCGTTCGAGAACTGCTCGCCCTCGACGCGTGAACTGGCGAACGTGTTGCCGTCGCCCTTCACGAACTTGACCGTGTTGCCGGTCAGGTAGGGGGTGTTGGTCGATGCGGTCGTACCGAGCTCGTCGCCCGCAAACGACGGGTTCTCCGGAGCGATACCGGTGTCGAGTACACCGACGACGACTCCCTTGCCGGCCTTGTCCGCTCCGCCGATCTTCTCCCAGACGCCGCCGGGAGTGGTGAGTCCGAGGTACTCGCCGGAGGTCTGCGGCTCGGAGGACGCCGCCTGGATGTGCAGCACTTCGCTTGGCACGACCGATGCGACGTTCGAACTCTTGGCCAGGCGGGCGGCTTCGTCCGAAGTCAGCTCGGCGGCAAAGCCGTTATAGGCGATCGAGTAGTTGTACAGCACCTTGGTGCCCACGCGAGCGGCGAGGTCGTCCTGCTTGTCCTCGAGCAGTTTGGTGTAGCTCTCGACCGCGGTGCTCTTGGCGTTGAGCTGCTTGCCGGTCGCGGGCTTGGTCGCGTCGTAACCCTTGATGCCGCCGGTGTAGGTGGAGGCCGGAGCGTCTTTCAAGGTGACGATGTATTTGCCGGCAGCGTACTTTCCGAGATCGGACCGCACAGCGCTGCTGCTGGGTACATCGATTTCGTGGGGAGTCGAATCAGCGGCGGATGCCGCCATCGGCGCCGTGAACAGGGCCGCGACGAGCGCGGACACGGCGACGAGCGTTGTGGCTGCCAGTGGGCGCCCCGCCTCTCGTCGAGTTGATCCAGGTGGACGAGAGAAAGAAGGCAACGAGACTCCATCAGGTCGGGACAGCACGGTCCTCGCGGTGAACCGCGAATCTGCTCAGGTTATAGAGCGGTCACCGAACCCCCAAAGGGGGGTAGACCGACACGCAGGATTCCTGCGCTGTTTACCCCTGATTTGCGCAAGACGTGCGCACTAACGACACATTTGTGCACTAAATATGACGCTGTGCTTCAATCGGCTCATGCATCGACACCATTCGGCCCTGCGGCTCACCGTCATGATCGTCGCCGGGATTGCCACGACGATCATCGCCGGCGCTTTCGGCTGGTGGGAGTACGCGCCCACGCTGGGCTGGGCTGTCGCAGCAGCGATCTTCTCGGCCTGGGTGTGGATTGCGATCGCCGGGTTCGACGCCGACCAGACCAGGGCGAACGCGGTTCGCGAAGAACCGGACCGGGCAACGACGGACGCACTCGTCGTCGTACTGAGCGTAGCCAGCCTGTTCTCTGTCGGCGTGGTGCTCGTCCGGGCCGCGGCTGACCGGCCAGGTGCGTGGGCTGCTCGCGGCACTCGCGCTGGTGAGCGTTGCGCTGTCGTGGATCTTGCTGCACACCCTGTACACGCTGCGCTACGCGCGGCTCTACTATCTCACCGGCTCAGGCATCGAATTCAACCAGGACGAACCGCCGAGGTACACCGACTTCGCCTATCTCGCCTTCACCCTCGGAATGACCTACCAGGTGTCGGATACCAACATCACGAACCACCGCATCCGCTCGGCCGCCCTCGGCCACTCGCTGCTGTCATTCCTGTTCGGGTCGTTCATCGTCGCAACGACCATCAACCTCGTCGTGACCCTCGCAACCTCGCCCTAACCCAGACCGCTTAACCCAGACTTGCCCACTTTTGTCGCGATTTCGTTCGAAAAAGCGACAAAAGTGGGCAAGTCGGGGGCGGTTAGACCGGGCCGCGCTTATGACAAGCGCAGTGCCAGGTTCTTATCGAGCGTGTCAAGGAACTCCTCGGTGGTCTCCCACTTCTGGTCCGGCCCGACGAGCAGCGCGAGGTCCTTGGTCATGTGACCGGCCTCGACCGACTTGATGACGACATCCTCGAGCGTCTCGGCGAACTCGGCGAGGGCCGGGTTCGAGTCGAGCTTCGCGCGGTGCGACAGTCCACGCGTCCAGGCGTAGATCGACGCGATCGGGTTGGTCGACGTGGGCTTGCCCTGCTGGTGCATGCGGTAGTGGCGCGTGACCGTGCCGTGCGCTGCCTCGGCCTCGACAACCGAGCCGTCGGGAACGGACAGCACCGAGGTCATGAGACCGAGCGAGCCGAAGCCCTGCGCGACGGTGTCGCTCTGCACGTCGCCGTCGTAGTTCTTGCAGGCCCAGACGTAGCCGCCCTCCCACTTCATGGCGGATGCCACCATGTCGTCGATGAGGCGGTGCTCGTAGGTGAGGCCGGCGGCGTCGAACTTCTCCTTGAACTCGGCCTGGAAGATCTCTTCGAAGATGTCCTTGAAGCGACCGTCGTAGGCCTTGAGGATGGTGTTCTTCGTCGAGAGGTACACCGGGTAGTTACGCGTCAGGCCGTAGTTCAACGAGCTGCGTGCGAAGTCGCGGATCGAGGCGTCCTGGTTGTACTGCACCTGGGCGATTCCGTCATCCGGGGCGTCGTAGACCTCGAACTTCATCGGCTCCGAGCCGTCTTCCGGCGTGAACTCGACGGTGAGCTTGCCCTTGCCCTTGAAGACGAAGTCGGTTGCGCGGTACTGGTCGCCGAACGCGTGGCGGCCGATGATGATCGGCTTGTTCCAGCCCGGCACGAGGCGCGGGATGTTCGAGATGATGATCGGCTCGCGGAAGATGACGCCACCGAGGATGTTGCGGATGGTGCCGTTCGGGCTCTTCCACATCTTCTTCAGGCCGAACTCTTCGACGCGTGCCTCATCGGGAGTGATGGTCGCGCACTTGACGCCGACACCGTGCTTCTGGATGGCGTGAGCCGCGTCGATCGTGACCTGGTCGTCGGTCGCGTCGCGGTGCTCGATGCCGAGGTCGTAGTACTCGAGGTTGATGTCGAGATAGGGGTGGATCAGGGTGTCCTTGATCTTCTGCCAAATGATGCGGGTCATCTCGTCGCCATCGAGCTCGACGACCGTGCCTTCTACCTTGATCTTTGCCACGTGGTTTCCTCTCTTAGAGCCGCACCAATCTTACAAGCACGGCTTATCTATCTCGACGTCGAGATACCTGCCGCTTTTCCTCCCGGGTTTGTGCATTTTTGCGGGTGCGGAGCGCTGCAACCCACAAATACTGACAAACCCGGGGGCGGGGTCAGGATTTCGGACCACCGGCGACGTACAACACCTGGCCCGAGACGAACGACGCTTCCTCGCTGGTGAAGAACGCCGCTGCCGCCGCGATGTCTTCGGGCGTACCGGTCCGGCCGACCGGGATCGACTTGCGTGCTTCGTCGAGGAAATCCTCGAGCGTCGCGCCGATGCGCTCCGCCGTTTCACGCAGCATGTCGGTGGCGATGAACCCCGGCGCGATCGCGTTGACGGTGACGCCGAACTGCCCGAGTTCGATGGCGAGCGTCTTGGTGAACCCCTGGATACCGGCCTTCGCGGCCGCGTAGTTCGCCTGGCCGCGGTTTCCCAGGGCCGACGTCGACGACAGGTTGACGATGCGTCCCCACCGCGCGGCGACCTGGTGTTCCTGCACCGCCCGGCTCATGAGGAACGCCCCCCGCAGGTGCACGCCGATCACGGAATCCCAGTCGGAGTCGGTCATGCGAAAAAGCAGGTTGTCGCGCAGGATGCCGGCGTTGTTGACGAGGATCGTCGGCGGGCCGAGCGCCACGATGGTCTCGGCGAGGATCCGATCGACGGCGGCGGTATCCGTGACATCCGCCCCGATGCCGATGGCGGTCCCGCCGGACGAGCGGATGTCGTCCACAGTCTGCACGGTGGCGCCGGCCTCGAGGTCGACGACCGCGATCCGGTGGCCCGCCGCCGCGAGGCGCTTCGCAATAGCGGCGCCGATGCCGCGGCCAGCCCCGGTGACGATGGCCGTGCGCGCCTCTGTTGTGCCGTGCCCGGTCATCCGTGTACCCCCATCGGTGTCGGTCGGCCTGGAATTGAAGCCGGCCCCACACTCTCTCACGGGGTCATGTTCACCCGATAGACGGATGCACTCCCGGGGGCGGCGGGTTAGCCTATGGGAATGGGTGAACTCAGACTGGAAGAGCTTTCCGCCTCGAATATCGTGGCGGCCAACAGCCTCACGCTGCGCCCGGGGCAGGAACAGTTCGTCACGCCCACGTCGTATGCCATCGCGGATGCCTACGTGAATCCGCTCACCTCCTGGCCCCGCGTCGTGTTGAACGAAGACCAGGTCGTCGGCTTCGTCCGCGGCAACTTCGACCCGGAGGCGCAGCAGGAGGAATTCCGCAGTTGCCTCTGGCGCATCAACGTCGCCGCCGACGCCCAGGGCGCCGGCGTGGGCAAGTTCGCGGTCTGGGCCCTCGCCGAAGAGGCTCGCTCGCGGGGTTTCCATCGCCTCACCGTCATCTGGGAACCGGGTGAAGAGGGTCCGGAGGAATTCTTCCTGCGCATCGGCTTCGTGATCACCGGCGAAACGCAGTACGGCGAGAATATCGGCACCCTCGAGATCTAGCGTCGTCGTGGCTGGTCCAAGCGAGGACTTCGTCTCACGCGTTCTCGAGGTAGTCGACGATATTCCTGAGGGCCGGGTGATGGCCTACGGCGATGTCGCCGCGGCTCTCGGATCCCGCGCCGCGCGCGGGGTCGGCCAGGTGATGGCCTACTACGGGTCGGATGCGCCGTGGTGGCGGGTCGTCCGCGCGAGCGGACACCCGGCGATCGGCCATGAGTCTCGCGCCCTCGAGTACTACCGCGCTGAGGGCACTCCGCTGCTGTGGACTGCCGCTGGCGCATTTCGCGTCAACCTCGCCGAGGCCCGTCACCATCCCGACCGCCCCGCGTCCTGATGTGCTGGCACGCCGCTTCCCAGCGGCGCTCAGTAGGGTTGTCGGATGCCCGTGAAGAAGTCGATCGCGATAGTCGCCTCCGCGGCCGTGCTGATCGCAGCGGGCGGCACAGCGATCGCGATAGCCCAGCCCCGGCCGGCCGCGACCACCCCGGCGCAGGGCGCGGCCGTCTCGTACGAGGGACTCACGGTCACCGGCTATGTCGAGGCGTATTCGACGACGGCGAAGACTCTCGCTTCGCGCTCGAAAAAGCTCACCTCGGTGGGTATCGACGGCATCAACTTCACGGCCGACGGCGGCGCCATTACCGCGGTGACCGACGAAGCCTACGCATTGCTCGAGCAAGCACACCGGACGAAGGACCGCGCTGAGCTGCTGGTCGGCAACTTCGATGACGAGCTCGGCGATTTCTCTCCCGGGATTGCCGCGAACCTGCTCGACTCGCCTGCCAACCAGCAGGCCACGGCATCCGCGCTTGCCGAAGAAGTGCGGGCCCATGGGTGGGACGGCATCCAGGTCGATCTTGAGAGCCTCGAGTCGATCGTGGAGAAGGATGGCGGCTACACCGATCGTGTGACGGCCTACCTTGCACTAGTGCGCGCGAAGCTCGATGCCGTGAGCACGAAGAAGACGCTCTCGGTGGCGATCATGGCCACGGCCGGCGACTACCGCGACCTCGGGTATGACCCGGCTGGCATCGCGAAGTCGACCGACAGCATCGTGCTCATGGCCTACGACCAGCACGGACCATGGGAGAAGACATCCGGACCGGTCGGCGGCCTGCCCTGGGTGAAGTCGGTCCTGGCGAAGCTGCTGAAGAGCGTTCCCCGGTCTGAGGTGCAGCTGGGGATAGCCGGCTACGGCTACAGCTGGCCCGGGAAGGGCGACGGCACACAGTACTCGGCGGCGACAGCCAGGACGATCGCGAAGAAGGACGGCGCGAGAGTGCACTGGAGCACGACAGAGCACGAGAGCTACACGACACTGAAGAACGGCACCCGCATCTGGTGGTCGGATGCGCATGCGGTCGACGATCGGGTAAAACTCGCCCGGGCGCAGAAGCTCGGCGGCGTGGCCGTCTGGAGCACCGGCCTCGCCGACCCGCTCGACTGACCCCGGGCTCAGCCCGAGGTTCTGCCGGCGCTGCTCGAGAGTCTGCCTAGACGCTCGAGAGTCTGGCTAGACCAGCGAATCCCTCCAGGCGGCGTGCAGTTGCGCGAAGCGTCCCGTGCCGGCGATCAGGTCGCGCGGCGAACCGTCTTCGACGATGCGGCCGTGCTCCATCACGAGCACCCGGTCCGCGATGGCCACGGTGGACAACCGGTGGGCGATGATCACCGCAGTGCGGTCAGCGAGCAGGGTCTGCAGCGCCTCCTGCACGAGTCTCTCGCTCGGGATGTCCAGGCTCGCCGTCGCCTCGTCGAGGATCAGTACCACCGGGTCAGCCAGGAACGCCCGCGCGAACGAGAGCAACTGGCGCTGGCCGGCGGAAACGCGTCCACCGCGCTTGTTGACGTCGGTCTCGTACCCCTTCGGCAGCGACTCGATGAACTCGTGGGCACCCACGGCCTTCGCCGCGGCCACGATCTCGTCACGGGTCGCCTCGGGTTTGCCCAACGCGATGTTGTCGGCGACGGTGCCCGAGAACAGGTACGCCTCCTGCGTCACCATGACGATCGCCCGGCGCAGGTCTTTCGGATGCAGGTGACGCAGGTCGACATCGTCGAGCAGTACGCGTCCTTCGGTCGGGTCGTAGAACCGCGACATGAGCTTCGCGAGGGTGGTCTTGCCCGCTCCGGTGGAACCGACGAGGGCAATGGTCTGCCCGGCTGGTATCTGGAGCCCGAACTTCGGCAGGATCACCGCATCCGCCCGGTATCCGAACGACACGGAATCGAACGAGACCGCCCCCTTGGCCGTCCACAGGTCGATCGGGGAGGTCGGGTCGGGCACGCTCGGCTTCTCTTCGAGCACGCCGGAGATCTTCTCCAGTGCCGCAGCCGCCGACTGGTAGGAGTTGTAGAACATCGCCATCTCCTGCGCCGGCGCGAAGAACTGGCGCGAGTAGAGCAGGGCAGCCAGCAGGGCACCGATGGCGAGCCCGCCCTCCGCAACCCGGAATCCACCGACGAGCAGGATGACCGCGAGCGCGACGTTGCCGATGAGCACCAGGCCCGGGTCGAAGATCCCGAACAGCTGGATGACCTTGGCGTTGACGTCGCGGTAGTTCTCGTTGAGGTCGGCGAACTCCTTCTCGTTGCGCTTCTCCTTGCGGAACGCCTTGACCGCGCGGATGCCGGTCATGCTCTCGACGAACTGCACGATGAGGCGGGCCGAGGCCACGCGCGTCTGGCGGAACAGGGTCTGCGACCGCTGCTGGAACCAGCGGGTCAGGAACGCGAGCGGGATCAGCGCACCGAAGAGCACGAGTCCGCTCACCCAGTCGACGTAGAACATGGCCCCGGCGACGAACACCATGTAGAGGGCGCCCTGCACGAGCTGGTTGATTCCGGAGTCGAGAAGTTCGCGGATCGAGTCGAGGTCGCTGGTCTGGCGCGCGATGATGCGTCCCGACGTATAGCTCTCGTGGAACTCGAGCGACAACTTCTGGGTCTGCAGGAAGACCCGCTTGCGCAGGTCGAACAGGATGGCCTGGCTGATCTGGGCCGTCAGAACCGTGTACCAGGCGATGAGCCCGGCCCCGATGACGCCGGTGAACAGGTACGCCACGACGGTCATTCCGATCGGGAACCAGTCTTTGTCGATCAGCGCCGGGAGCCCGGTGTCGATGCCGTGCGCGATGAGCGCGGGACCAGCGACCTGCGCCGCGGTCGAGACGACCACGACCACCATGGTCACTACGAGCTTCAGTCGAAGCGGGCGCACCAGCGACCCGAGCAGCCGAAGGGACCGCTCACGGATCTGCTTGCTCTCCGCGCGAGTGAAGTCGTTGCGCTCTTCACCCTCTACGCCAGTGACGCTCACGCGGTCACCCCCTTCTTGTCGTCGTCCAGTTCGAGGTCGCCCAGTCTCTTGTCGTCGAGGCGCTGGGCTTCTTCTCGTGCTTCTTCGTCTTCGAGACTCGAGATCACGAATCGGTAGTGGTCATTGGTGGCAATCAAGTCGCTGTGCCTGCCGACCGCCGTCACCCGTCCGTTCTCGAGCAGGGCCACCCGGTCGGCGAGAGTCACCGTCGACGGACGATGCGCGACGATGAGCGCAGTCGTAGCCGAGAGCACGCGGCGTAGTGCCGCTTCGACGAGCGCCTCGGTGTCGACGTCGAGAGCGGAGAGCGGGTCGTCGAGTACGAGTACCGACGGCTTCGCCGCGATAGCGCGCGCGAGCGCGAGGCGCTGGCGCTGGCCACCGGAGAGACTCAACCCCTCTTCCCCGACGCGGGTGTCGAGCCCGTTCGGAAGGTCGTAGACGAACCCGGCCTGGGCGATGTCGATAGCTTCGGCCAGCTCGGCCTCGGTCGAGTCGGGGCGCCCGAGCAGCACGTTCTCACGAACGGATGCCGAGAACAGCGTCGCGTCCTCGAACGCCATCGCGAGATGGCTGCGCAGTTCTGCGCGACGCAGGTTACGGATGTCGACACCGTCGATAGTGATGCTTCCCCCGGTCACGTCGTACAGGCGTGTGGTCAAGGCGGTGAGCGTCGACTTACCCGACCCGGTGATTCCGACGAGCGCCATCGTCTCGCCGGGCTCGAGTTCGAGGTCGATTCCGTCGAGCAGGTCGGGAACGGCGGACGAGGCATCCGCGTACCGGAAGTGCACGTCGTCGAACACGAGCCGGCCCCGCGGTTCGGTGATGGTCTCGGGGTTCTCGGGGTCGGTGATCGAATTCTCGGAGTCGATGACCTCGAAGAAACGGTCGGCGGCGGTGCGGGCGTCGAAAGTCATCGACAGCAGGAAGCCGATCGATTCGACCGGGAAGCGCAGCACTGTCGCGGTAGCGAAGAAAGCAACGAGGTCACCGACCGACAGTTCGCCGTTGACGGAGAGCCACACGCCGGCGAGCAGGCAGAGCGCAAAGGTCACGTCGGGAACCAGCAGCAGCCACAGCCAGATACCGGCGATGGCACGCGCCTTCTCGATCTCGGTCCCGCGCAGGTCCTCGGCCTGTGAGGCGAATCCCTTGAGGGCGTACTTACCGCGCCCGAAAGCCTTGAGCACGCGGATGCCGTGAACCGATTCCTCGACGGTCGTCGCGAGGTCGCCTGACTGGTCCTGGCTGCGACGAGCAACAGTCGAGTACTTCTTCTCGAACACGTACCCGTAGATCCACAGCGGGATGGACAGCACCATGAATGCCACACCGAGCACCCAGGAGATCGAGACGAGGAAGACGAAGCCGACCAGGATCGTGAGGATGTTCACGACCAGGAGCACGAGGCCGAAGCTGATCCAGCGGCGGATGAGGCTGAGGTCACTCACGGCACGCGACAGCAGTTGCCCGCTCGGCCAGCGGTCGTGGAAGCTCACCGGGAGGTCCTGCAGGTGAGCGTAGAGGCCGTTGCGCATTCGCGCCTCGATGTGCGTTCCGGGGGTCAGCACGAACCAGCGGCGCAGCGCGATGAGTGCCGCTTCGAAGACACCGAGGGTGAGCACGAGGGCGAACGCGGGCCAGACCTGCGCGGAATCGCCGGTCTGCAGCGGGCCGTCGACGAGATCGCGCAGCACGCGCGGGATGAGCAGCGCGACGATGCCGGCAGCGAGCGCTGACACCATGCCGAGGATGATGCGAGGCATCGCCGGTTTGGCGTAGGGATAGAGCCGCCGGAGTGCGGAGAAGGTCGAGACCGGGGGCGAACCGGCGCTCGACGGAACAGGGGAAGTGGACGCAGCTGAAGACATGGAGATGATCCGATAGCGATAGGGCGCGACCGTCGGGAGCGGTCGAAAAGATAGTGCGGTGTGGTGGGTCGTGCGGCGAACGACGGTGGCCGGGCAGGCCGGGCGTGCGGATGGCGGTGCGGGTGAGTGAACTGGTGGTGGAATCGGCGGCGGTCAGGACGAGGGAGCGTGGCCCGAGGAACGAAAGGAACCCCGGGCAGCCTTTCAGACTAGACCCGGGGTAGACGAGGTGCAAGCGTCGGTGTCAATCGCGCAGGCCCGCTGCGCGAGTCCGCCTGTCGTGCTAGCGGATGCGCACGGACAGGCAGGTGACG
>Ga0247729_10000445_pt1 | contig 17346 bp, 21 predicted proteins | sample UWRJL133311R2_FD_180958 | JGI IMG/M metagenome (GOLD analysis project Ga0247729, IMG submission 180958) | Plant litter microbial communities from Arlington Agricultural Research Station in Wisconsin, United States - UWRJ-L133-311R-2 | ecosystem: Environmental > Terrestrial > Plant litter >... | reverse complement strand
GGTGATCTTCGCGTGCCGGGCGAGCTTGGTGTCGTAGACCTCGTAGCTGCCGTCATCCGATCGCAGGATGAAGTCGGCGTACCCGAGAAAACGTCCGTCGAAGAACGCGGCCTGGTAGACGACATCGGCGCCGCCCTCGAAGGCAACGGATGTCTGCGACGCAACTTCCTCGACCTCGGTCGGGTTCTGCGGCCTCGCGATCTCCACCACGTCTCGCGTAGCCCTCAGGTCAGCAAGCACCCGCAACTCGTGTGCGTCGCCGAGCTTCGCGGTGCGCGCGAGCATGTCGTCGTCTTCGACCTTCGATAGCTCGACCCGCCCGAGCTTGGCGTCGAGCCGATGCATGGTCGCCCACTCGCAGGTGGCCGCCGCGGTGAGGTCGCTGGCGGAATAGACGACGGTCTGGCCGAGCAGGAACATGAGACTACTTTCTGGAGGTAGTGCTCACGGTAGTGGGGGCCGGTGACACAGCCTGTGTAATAGCTCTCAACTCAAACCGGCCCGGCGAGAAATGCTCCGCGAGTGAAAGCACGTCACGAACTATTCGCCCGCGAGGTTGACGCGTCAAGACAATCGGTAAGCCGGTCAGCAAGGGAATTTCGGATGAAATGCAGGTTGTGTCGATCCCTTAACTTTGCCAAGGCGGACGCCAGCTAAGTCAGAATTTGATAGCGCTCCTCAGGCAACTCGTCGAGTAGACCTATGTGACGCAGATTGTTCATTTCGCGAAGAATCCAAGTTACGTCGAGCGTTCCATCATCGTTCATGGGGGCATTTATTGAGATGTTCTTCAACCTGGTTTTTGTAAGGCTTAGGTTGTATGTGTAAGCGCTCACAGCCTTCGTGATGGTCGAAACCAGGTAAAGAGCCACGCGAGGAGAAAAGTCCGTTACGCGTTCAGGCACTGGGCGAAGAATCCAGATGTTCTGCCCACTAAGAAAGTCGTGGTGCTGGTAGAACGTTGAACCTGTACTACCGTCCAACGCGAGCGTAATAACACCGCCCTTGTTTATCTTCCCGGCTCTCGGAGAGCAATAGTCCGTTACGCCATTGTTCTTCGCAGTGCGGCTCACGAACGGAAGTGCGTCGATGTCGTTGATATCAGCTACATCAAAGTTGATCTTGTCATCCTGCAAGGACGATTCGATGCTGAACAAGTCGGTGAGCTTGACCTTCTTAATCATTGGCTACTTTGCCCTTCACAAGTACTGATTCGAAAACATATGTGCAATGTATTCGTTGAGTGATGACTGAAGATCGGCATCTGAAACCGAATATTCTTCCTCTTTAAAGAGCGTGTATACCCACTGATCTTGATAGGTGAGAGCCTGATGGAACGAGAATTCCGTGTCGGACAGGGCGCGATAAGCGGCCATGAAAGCTTGGTAGTTAGCCTCACTAATAGCCGTCGGGGTTCTGGTCTTTTGATGTTTGAGTAGAGCGAAACCGTCATCAAATTTAGCCATCCAGGTCGACCCTACGTGGCGCCGACCGGTCTCGAAAACCAGAACAATTGTCTCGGTACCCTTCGGGAAAAAGAGATTCTTAGGCATCTCGATTGAGGCAATCAAGCGATGTTTCGTGAGAATACGCTGCTTGTAAGACTCGTTGTCAGAATGTTTTTTTGTTCGCTTAGACACCGCATTCACTGGAACGATTGCCACGCCGACGCTGCCGGGCAAGAGGCTGTCCAACATGAGCTCGACGAAGGATATTTCCGAGTACGTCGAGTTGGAGTATGGCGGGTTTACAAACCCTACATTTGTGTCGTAGGCCGGCAACGCCTCACGCAGAGAGAAGCAGTCATCGTTGAAGAGATGGGACTGGCCGTCCTTATTCAAAAACATATTAAGCGCGATAATCGAGAACACTGAAGGCTCTATCTCGATGCCGAACAAGTTATTTTTCCGAAACGATTCTTTTTCCGCAAAGGTGTACGCAGGAGAAAGCGCGATCGTGCGCCAGGCTGAAGTTAGGAACCCGCCCGTCCCGGCACATATGTCCAGAATCCGCGAGTCAAGATCAATATCAGCGATATCCGTAAACAGCCGAGTGATGTGCGGCGGAGTCAGTACGATTCCAAGATCCGATCCGCCCTTAGTTGAATAAGTGAGAAAGACGTTAAAGAAGAGGGAAATTAGGTCGAGCTCGCTGTCTTTATAGTGCTCGAAAAGCAGACGGTCGATGTCGGAAATCAGCCTGTGAAGTGTCCCCTTGGCGTACTTCCCTCTAATTCCGCGTTTTTCATCATTGCGAAGCGACAAAATAGTTGGCCGAAGCTCCGCGATCAGCAACTCTTTGTCAACCACGACTGACCCTTTAATTCGTCGCTCCAACGTCTGCCACAACACTTCGGCAATGTCCTTATTGCCGTTGTACTGCGAATAGGCAGTCTTGAATATCGGGTCCTCCAGAGCGAACAGGATGGCACCGAGGACATACAAGCGGTTGTGCTCGATGACGTTCATCTCACCGTGCATATAGTCGTTAATCTGTTTGGCCGAATTGAGCAAATTGATCTGACTAATCTGGCTGCTGACCACGAGATCGGCAGACATGAATTCACGATAATCTTCGATGCGGCCGATCTCATGGATGTTTAAGTTCGCAAAAGTATCGACACCCTGTTTCCATCCGAATGTGTCGATCTTCCGGGTGAGGGGATCAGTCCCAGAGCACGCTATAGCGATAACGTTGAAACGTTGTTTGAGGAACTTCGCGTACCACAGCACGCCGTTCACCGCGTATTCATCGACTCGCGCCTCTATGTCAGCATCGAAGAAGTGCTTGTTGGTGTCCCGCTTGTTCTCTACGAGCAATACAAGATTTGACTTCTCGTCGAAGACTATGAACTCGGGTCGGCCCGGCTTGCCGGTATCTCTCTTGCTCGCGACGCTCAATAACTCGTCTATCGATCCGACGGGGCTTCTCTCCGCCCACACTCGCACGCTGGGATCAGTTGGCTCAAAGGACGCGTTTATGAATCCCTTGCTAACGAACTCGTTGAAGACCCACATGTCAGTCACTTTTTCGAGCAATTGTTGCTTTCTTCTTGAATGGGTGTGGTTAAAGTATGGAAGTTGACGACCAATGCTTTGATATCCCGGTGTGTCTTGCAGCTTATCCACGGCAGACGACATCGACTTTGGCCACGCCGCGAATCGCTGACGAACCGTCAGCCGCGTAGAGACAATCTCAGATGCACAACATGGACGTCTGCTTCCCGTTAGCCAGCAACAAGTCGGGCAGCCGAGAATTCCCATCAGCTCACGATTCGTTAGTGCGCCTACTGGGACGGTACTTGAATTCAAGCACAGAGGTAGAGCGGATATCTGACCTCTGTAAGCGCGCGGGCGATTCGCGCGTCGAACGCCAGTCCCCCACCACTGTTCGAGGACCCGCAGGGCTCACCAACGAACAGAACGCCAAGCTCGCCGCACTCTACGAGGCAGGCGGTCGCCCAGCCAACATCGCGCGAGAACTCGGCGTAACCGAATGGACGGTGCATCATCGGCTCAATCGCCTCGGTGTTAAGCGCCGGCCGATCAGCAGGACTGACGCCGAAATCCAGGAAGCGTTGCGGCTCAATGACGAGGGTGTTCCGATCACAGAGCTGACCAAGCGATTCAATCGGTCTTGGAAGACGATCTGGAAGGAGCTAAAGGAAGCGCGAGCTCACTGATCTCGTCGTTTGTAGTTCATCAGGATCTGGGCGAACTTAGCTGGATCGAGTACTGGACGAACTTCGCTAGAGATGACGACTCTCTTTTCTGCGTTCTTTTTCATTCGAGGTCGAGGCATCGGCATGACCTGGGCTCGATACTTCTCGAGCCGTTCACTTACTGCCCAGAGCTTGTGAGTGCTCGTCCGGCTCGTTGCGGAAGTGGTGGATCGAGGAAGGAGACGTCCTCTCGATGCGCGATCAGCTGAGTGTCGGTGAGCTTCTCACTTGGAGCGAAGTACGCGGAGAGTGCCCACTGCTCGGTCGCGGTTAATAGAAGGAACGCACGTTTGGATCCATTGCGCCAATGATCACGGACTTGGCGACAATGCAATAGGACTCGTTGGTGAGCCTCGGCATGTGGACGAGTCACTATGAACCTTTGCGTTCAACCTGTCAATCGGTTCGGATTTGTAGCTTCAACGTCTGCTAGCTCCATCTGGCCAAATGATCACGACCGTTTTACCGATCTTGCGTGCATAGTCGACTACGTCGCCAGTTCCACCATGTCCGACAGCTGGCTTGCCATCCCACACAGCAAGCAATTCGTCACATTCCTCAGCAATCTTTTTACCGGCAGCCCAATAAGCATCTTCAGAAGGCTTGGTGAAGTCGAGTTGGATTACGGCTTTCGAAACCGTTCTTAGACGTCGGTAATTGTCACGTGCAGAGTCGGTCTGAAAGGAGTCTTCGTAATGATCGGCGGGAACGACTACTTCGAGCGCGCCCCCGGCAGCGACCACCTGTTCGGCGAATATCTGATCTGCTCCCTCGGCTAACGAAGTGACGCCGATCGGATCAGTCTTTGATTTCAGGTAGTCAGCAATTGAAGTGCGAATTGAGGACTCAGTGGCTGATGTAAGTCCCTGATGACCAGTGATGCCAACGCGAAATGCATCCCCAGACATCAGATTCTGCGCTCCACTGCGAGCTTGCGATATCGCTGACCTAATAACGTCAATCTGCAGCCTGTGCTGTTAATGGCGGCGAAGTACAGAAATTCGGCGTCCACCGCTTCAACCAGTTTTGCGTCCCGACACTCTTGCAGTTGCTTGAAAATGACTACTTTGTCCGGGTCGGCGTCCGCATGTGTGTCTTCGTATGCGGGATCGAGAGGAAATAGGTCGTCAGGACCAGGAAACCACTTAGGCAGCATTCTGAGTGTCTCAAGCTTTACGGCAGGAGGTGTCCTTCTTAGCGACTCCACTTTTCCTAGATGAGCCTTGAACAAGGGTCGCTGATTCCAAGATCCGAGTGCCTGTTCAACGTATGAATAAACTGCCGGCGCGGACACATCGCCAAGTACATCCGCTGCTCCACCCTCTAGCGCAGCGCAAACTAACTCGGTGAACATCCCATTGCCATTTATTTCGGCAGCGGCTTGACCTGCGCGGGCGGCTGTGAGGATAGAGACGCCTTCACTGATTGGCGCAGCGTTGTTGTTTTCCGATGGTGATGCACCTACAGCGCCACTCATGCACGAGTCCAAAATGATCACACGTTCGGTAGCTCTCGATGCGTTAGCTCGAGCAAGGATTTCAGACAGATTTATGCCTTCATCACCAGCCTCGAAATCGGGAGTGACGATGTAACCACCCAAGTCATTTTCGGTTCCATGGCCGGCAAAATAGAAGAGCGCTACATCAGCGTCTCCGTGGGCAAACAATCTCTCAATGTCTTGGCGAAGGCTTGCCCTCGTGATGTCTTCAACATCCGAAGTGCGAAGAATTACGTCGAAGTTAGGCGAACCGTCGTGATTCGCTTCTAGGAGCGCGGCTATCGCCTTGGCATCATTGATACAGCCATAAAGAGGAGCGCCTTTATAGTCATCGATGCCTATAACGAGGGCTCGACGGCGCTCAGGCATTCTTCCCTTTTGTCATTGCATCGTCGATTGCATTGGCCACTCCGGCCCATGTCCATCTGATGACGTTACTACGTGCGAGTCCCACCGGAAGTGTGCTGGTCGAGTCAGCTTTATCGACGTAGACACCGAACACTGGCACGTCCTTGTCTTTTGCCATCGCTATCTCAGCTGAGACTCCGTAGGCGCTGCCCATCGAGCGGCCGACGAGAACGATGACCATGTTGCAGGCTGCGATCTTCGCTGCGATCTTTTCTTCCCATTCGTCCTCTTCCAAAGCTGCCTTCGATGACCAGTCCTGGACCACGAAAGGCGTTGGTGAGTCGTCTTTACCTTGTCCGGCGAAAAGTCGCCGAGACTCCTCGTTATGATCGAAATCGAAGCTAATGAATGCACGTGGATCTGCCATAAGTACTCCTCCTTGAGTAGAGTCTGCGACGGACATCTGACAGCCGAGGTTCAGGCTCTATTGGTGCTGATTATCCGGTGATGATGATTTTCCGTCAACACTATAGATGCCTGTGACTAAGGGGCAGAATGCAGAGCCAACCGAACCACGGATTCACCCGCGGCGCTTGTATCGGTTCATCGCGGACGAGATCGAGGCCGAGTCCGGCATCAGCGCGTCCGAGCGGAGGGTGTGGCGGCTGTGCTCCTCGCAGCGACTCTGGTCCACGTTCTCCAAAAAACGCGGGCTAAACCGCAAAGCCGGCCCTCCCGTCCACGACGACCTCGTGCAACGGCAGTTCACCGCCGGACGGGTGAACGAGCTGTGGCTGACGGATATCACCGAGCACTGGACCGACGAAGGCAAGCTGTATCTCTGCGCGATCAAAGATCTCTGGTCGAACCGGATCGTCGGCTACTCAATCGACTCGAGGATGACCGCGGAACTCGCAGTCGCAGCGCTCCGCAACGCGGTCGCACTCCGCGACGTCGACGGAACCACACTGCACTCCGACCGCGGGTCCCAGTTCCGGTCGAGGAAGTTCGTGGAGCTGCTGCGCCACGAGGGCATTACCGGATCGATGGGTCGGGTGGGTGCCTGCGGTGACAACGCCGCGATGGAGTCGTTCTTCGCCTTGCTGCAAAAGAACGTCCTCGACAAGAAACGGTGGACGACCAGGCAGGAACTGCGGCTAGAGATCGTGACCTGGATCGAGCGGACCTACCACCGCAAGCGCCGCCAACGCGGACTTGGAAAGCTCACCCCAATCGAGTTTGAGATGATCAAACCCGACGCCCACGCGGCGTAGAAGACCACAAACCGCGCGAGTCAACCAAACCGACAGCAGTCCCGGGGCCTTCGAAGCCTTCGCCAACGTTCGCTCATAGGTCAAGCGACCTGGCGCTGCGACCCACCTCCGAGCCAGCATGCTTGTCCACGATGCTCATCAAACAAACCCTGCCTTGGACGATTGCGAGGCAGCACCCTGCTCTCTGTGGCGGTTGACCGCAAAGGGCACGCTTGTGCCTGCCAGCAATAAAAACGCCACGCCTGCCCACACATAGATAACCGGAACGGGGAGGGATGCTGCCAAGGCTGCCCCGAGCCCAAGCCCCGCGATACCTAGACCTTCAATCAAAAAGCTAGCCAACGACATTGTCCGTGAGATGTCAGAGCCCAAGGTTTCTGCCTGGATGGTTCCGAATACGGTAGCCATTACAAAAGTGCCCCCAGCCGCGGTGACTAACTCAATCAGCGCGATTCCTACGTAGGCGATACCGGAGTGAGCAGGTAACACCGCAACCAAAGCAGTCGGGAGACTCATGCATAGCAAACCTGCGATAACCAGAACGTGAGAATTGACTCGCGCATGAACCGTGCCCAACACAGCACCGCTAGCAATCGCACCCACGGCACCAGCGGCCAGGAGAAGCCCAATCCAGGCGGGATCAATGCCGATGGTGCGAACAAAGTAATACACCGAAAGCGGTGCGGTAACCGACGAAATCACCGCTGCTAGGGCCGCGATCCACACGTTCGGGCGAGCGAACAGGCGACGCGCGATGAGCCAAAATGTCGCTGACGAGGTGGGGTCGTTACGGTCATCCGACGCATGGGCATCCACTTTTGCGAGACGGAACCACCATGCGGCCGCGGCAATAGACGTTACGGTGTCGATAAGCATCGCCAACGGAGCCGCAATCACCGCCAATAAGGCTGGCGCGGCCGACTGCCCCACTATGTCGCCTGTACTCGTCGCCGAACTCAACAGACCGATTTCCTTGATTCGCTGGTCTGGCTCCGATATCTGGTTAAGCACTCCATGGCCAAGGACAGACAGGAGAGTGAGTAAGGCCACATTGATCGTCGTCCACGCGAACAATAGAGGCAAGCTCAGTACTCCTTCCAGCCAAATGACTGGAATGACCAATGTCCACAAACCCGACAACACGGCGAAGAGGATCATCCATCTAGTCTGCGCAACTTGACGATCGGCCCAGACTGAAAGAGGAAGCCTCAGAATCAGACTTACCCCCAAGGTAACGACCAGAAGCACCGCCACATCGCCGGGCTGACCGTTCAGAGTAGTGACTACGATGAGGGGACCTAAGACTTCCGTCGCGGATCCACCTATCGATGTCAATATCCGACCGTTGCGGTAGGCGCGAATCTGACTGCGCGAGCGATCGGATGCGATTTTCATACGGCGATGACAGCGCAGCCAGAACTGCAGCAATCCCCTGTGATGTCCTCGTCACGAATTAGCTTCGGGTGGGCTAGTCCGGGTTCTGGCCTAAATGAATGCAGTTCAAGGGATCTGCCAGTCTTCACTGAGTAGATGGTGCCCCCGTCCGTAACCGCATCTAGATGAATCTCCGCTTGATACGGCACTCGATCTAGAGACTGGTTGTGCTGGCCGAAGCCTATGTGCACCCCTGGATGCCGCTCATTTAGATGGGAGTTGTGCGAAATGAAGGAGCCTAATGCTCGATTTGTTCCGAATCCAAGCTCACCCACCCAACGGGCGTTTTTCATAGCAAATCCAGTCGATACGAGCTCATACAAGCTTTCATTGCTGCATGAGTAACTCGTCGCGAATGAGTCTTTGATCTCAACAACCAGTGGCGCGTCAGACAGACGCATGTCCAACCGGGAAATCACATTGCAATTAATGGCACCATCGGCCACTAGCTTCCCGTTCACGTTGGCTGGATGTGTCGCGACTTCGCCTGCGGGCAAGATAGTAAAGGCCCCGGGTCGAAGCTTTCCCCTATTACTTATCCACTCAAAGGTGTCTTGTGCTAGCTCGATCTCAAGGTGGGTTCCGCTAGCCGAGGTTACGACGAAATTGCGTTCACCTTCAAAAAAGTCGAGAACCGTCGCGTTCAATGCCTCGAGCTCACGTGGACGCAACAGAAGTCCCTCCTCGAAGAACTCGTCCGATGCGCTAATCACTCTCAAAATCCTCGTTCGTGCCTCCCCATAGGCGCGAAACAGGGGTGCGAACTTATCGAAATGTGACATCGTGTCGCGCTCAAGAGTAACTGTGACGAAATTACCCGAGAAGTCTGAAGGGCGCGGAAGGGCGTCTCGCAATCGTTGGGAAAGGTCGTCGTCCACAAGGGGCGCCATTGCTACAGTCGAATAGGGAATCCCTCGCATCCGCAGATACGTAATCACGTGTACGGCGTACTGGCGACTATCTGGGGTGTACGCCACCACCACCCAATCGGTGTTTTGTAGGAGTGCAAAATCTTCCAGTAGCGACGCGACACCCTCGCGAATAGTAACTGGCTGCAGCAAGCTTTCTAACAATGGGTTCCTCCTCGTCGATCAGCGTCTCAAAAAAGCCCTGCGGTCAGTATCGACATGATCAACCGTGATGCGGCTAGAGCGCCCAGGTTCATCTCTCGAGACGACGAAGCCAGTTCCACGACATCGGCGCCGACCAACTGATAGTTCTGAGCGACAAACTTCACCGCCGAAACAAGCTCGGTCGACGTGAGCCCCGCCGCGGCCGGCCATGCAACATTTGGATTTGAGGCCGGGTCCAAGACGTCCAAATCCACCGTCAGGTAGACGGGGCTTCCCTGAGGAATCATTTTGGAGAGCGTCGAGGGCATGGTCTGAATTTCAGACGACGAAATCCAATTCGGGCTCGCAAACAAATCGGTGAGGTCCGCGCGCTCTCCATACTCGTATTCACGCACTCCAATGTGCATGGATCCGGCCACTCCAGGAAGCTTGGCGATGTGCGACATAACGTTCCCGTTGAACAAAGGAGCAAGAGCCACGTTCCCAAGCTGAATGTCCGAGTGCGCGTCAAAGTGCACTATCCACAAGCCGTCCTGCTGCAAAGCCAGTTCCTGAATGACGAAGAATGACAATGAATGCTCGCCACCCAGAACGAGCGGTCGGCCACCCCGGACTACAACTTCGCTGACAGCGTGCTGCAGCTCCAGTCCATACTCCTGCAGCGTGACGGACGGGCCAAATGAAAGATCTCCGAGGTCTGCGGGCTCCATTTCCCGCAGCGCCACGGCCCTACGAGCATTCCAGTCGCCAATCCATCGATCGCGACTGACTACGTCAAAGTAAGGAAAGGCGCCCCGAATAGCTTCCGGCCCCCCAGCGGGCGTGTTGTCGGTGTGCAGCGCGTCAAGAGCAACGGGTGCACCGATCACCACCCACTGTTGCTGGCTCAGCCGAAGATCCTCGAGAATTTGGAACTGTCCGATGGACTGGGCTGGTCGCTCAAACAGTGTTGCCCCACGCATTAATCAAGGACCCCGTGCGCCATGTTGTCGAACAGTGCTGAGCCTGCTGGCGTCCACTTTGCTGAATCATTGAGGGTCCGAAGAGTCTGGACTAGGCGGGCGCGATCTCGTTCCATGATCTCAAATGCTTCCGCGTCTGCAGCCAAGTCGGGATTGTCACACCATCGCTTGAGACCGTGATGCATACGCCAGAGCGCATAGGCGGCGTGCAGGGTCCCACTTATCGGTCGAGGGTCATTCCGCAGGGGATGCGAGACGAGCGTGTCCGGATTGGACACTAGGTCGTCATTCCAAACTCGCAGAAACATTGAATGGTGTCCGCACTCGTGCAGTAAAAGCTCATAAGCCTGCGCCACGCTAGTTATGTAACTTGTTCCGGAAAAGAGCGTGCCGAACAGCTGATCGTGAGAAGCGGTCAGCTCTGTATTTTGCAGCACTACAATGTTTCGAATAAGTGTCGAGAACTCAACGGCTCCCTCGGGCCATGCCTTGCGCAAGACCGTCAGCGCATCTTCAAGCACACGTCGATACCAGAGATCTGAGTCAGGTGCGATCGCAAGGGCAGTTTCGTCAACCCCACCGTTCGTCGTCCGAGAGATGATACGAGCAGCTTCGTGGTCCCAGGCCGTTGCATTTTCGTGCGTTGTGATACGGGTTGCTGGCCGATCGCCTTCACCGTCACTCAGAGCCGTTTCCAGCTCGATCCTTTCAGAGTGAGTCAGTGCCCGGTCGGACGACACTGCGAGGGAGAGCCAGACTCCGCGAGGCGAAAGCCATCGCAAGGCTGGTGACTGACTCCGATCCAATGCTCGAGCCGCATGGTGGCCAATGCTTTGTGCGTATGCCTGCGCCAAAAGCGCAGTAGCCCTAACATCGACGTACGGCGATTGAAGCTGGTTCTCCAAAGTCATCGTCATTTTAATCTTCTCCCTCGCAGTGAAGTTTCGGCGCTACCGCTGCTATCCCGTGGTCCGATAGGCAATAAACCAGGCGACTGCGCCCGTCCCTATTCGGTCGGGATTGCCCGGAAGTGCAACTCCAGCGCTCTCCGCGTGTTCAATTTCGTCGAGCGAAGCCGCCAGCAGCGAGTCGTAGTCACCCCCTTCGATCGTCACAGCTTCAGCAGTCACTTTCGTGCTCATTCCGCTCCTCCATCCCAAGGACCTTGACTGGCCCCTCTTCGAAAAACCGTAGAACGACAAATCCTCTAATGTCAATGAGTGAGGGGAATTCGTTTCACAAAACCTGCGGCGCCATCGCATGAGGTGACGAATCTTTCCCGCGTAAGCAAGCGGGCAACGATCGGCCACCAATGCACGTTGCGCCTCGCCTACCATCGTGCGCAAATGCCGCACCTACCAAGCCCACCACCAGGCTGGAGTCGAACAGACCAAGAACGGCCTGTTCCCCCTGGTCGTATGCGTCACCCCGGACCAACCGCGGGCGGACAAGCTTCGCCGCAGCATCGACACGACCATGGGGCTAGACCCGAACCTGTTCACCGTCATGACGCGGCCGAGGCGATCCGCGTCCTCAGCCCGAACCCCGACCCGATCACCGACCTGCAGAACCAACTCGATCAATTCCAGAGGATTTACAACGACACCCGCCCACACCGGCACTGAACCGGCAAACACCTCGCCAGGCCCACAACGCAACAATCAAAGCCACCCCGCCCTGGCAGCGCCCGGCACACACTTCCGGATCCGCACCGACACCATCGACCGGCAGGGGAAAGTCACCATCCGCCACGCCGGCGCACTCCACCGCCTCGGCGTTGGACGAGCCCACGACGGAACACCAGTCCTGATCCTCATCGACACAACCCACGCCACCGTCACTGGCCGCGATACCGGCGAAGTCCTCGGCACCTACCGCATCGACCCCGACCACAACTACTGGCCAAAACAGGAAAAGCCCGACCACAGGCCGGGCTCTTCCTAATAACAACGATGACCCGAGTCACCTATCAACGATGACCCGACTCATCACAACCGTGCCCCTGGAGGGACTCGAACCCCCAACCGTTTCCTTAGGACGGAACTGCTCTTCCATTGAGCTACAGAGGCTGGCCTATGGAGTTTAGCCGCAGTGCCGGCGGCGCGGCTCTACTCCGCGGGCCAGATAGTCGAACTACGTCCTAACCAGATCCTTTTCGCTCGACACCGCACTAGAACTCCCGCTCCTTGCCGCGCCGTCTGCCTCAGAATCGTTGTCGCGCTGGAGAACCATGTGATGATCGGCGGACCATCGCTGATTGAGATTGTCAGTGAAAATGATCTCCGTGACCTGGTACCCAGCGGTACCGGTATAGGGGCGAAGGTGGCCGCCGTACTCGTCGACGTGGACCGCGTACTCCCACTTTTCCTCGCCCTTCTCCTTCAGCAGCTCGACGAAGTAATCACCGGGCGGGAGGACGGTGAACCGAATCGGCGGCTGCTCCTTGTGATAGATCAACGCCGAGACGGTGACATCGTGGAAGGTCGAATCAGAACGATTGGAGACCACTACCCCGAACGCCTTGGGTTCAGCGTGTCGGTCCGACGCCGCCCACGCTGAGATCTTTCGCGCTTGCGCCTTCGAGGCTCTGTCTTGCTCTGCCAAACGTCGTTGGCGCTCGGATAGCAATTGGAACCCCGCGAACGCGATCGCGAGAGTTGTTATCCAGGTGGGGACGTCCCCGAGCCAGGTGGGTAGATCAGCCAATGTGCATTGCCTTTCGAATGGCGAGTTATTGGGGAGGATGCGGCGTTGCCGCGCCTCAGTACTACTTATCGACGAGAGATCCTCATTCGTTAGCAACCCCCGCGAGGTGGGATCGCCAGGCGTCCTCCGTAGTCGCACACCGTTGCTCAAGTACTACCGCACGCCCGGAAGCTCAGCGCCGGTCGGCCCGCAGATTCGATACGCGGCCTCGTTCCTCGGGCGCTACTCAACCGACGATTGTCGTTGTGACGTCCACGATTTGCGGAGTAGACGGCGCGCTGGAGAAGCCGAAGCGGACTGGGGGCCAGAGAGGCGCGAGGGATCCCAGGTCGCGGTCTTGCCAGGTGGCTGCGGCATCCGTGATCTCGCGAGCTCGGGTCACTCCGTAGAACTCGCGGCGGCCGGCGTTTGCGGAACCTGCGGTGCGGACGCCGGGGACCACGACGCTGGCTATCAGGTCGATGGCGCGAAGCCAGTTGGTGTTGGCGGCGAAGGCTGGTGGAACTATGCGGAGCAGGCGGCCGAGCGGGGAGATGCCGCCTACGCCGAAGGTGAGAGTGAGGCGTGGGGCCGACAAGGTGACGCCGGCGGTGGTTCGGCGGAAGGTCACCGGCGCGACTCGGACCTCGTCGAAGGTGTAGGTCGTGGCGATGAAGTCCGCGATCTCGTCGGTCGGGGCCAGGAGGATTCGGTGACCGCCGGGCTCTTCGAGCATGACGTCGGCGAAAGGGCCGAATGGGGTTGTTGACCAGATTCCTATCACTAGGCGCACGCCTCAGGTTGTGCCTAGGCCGGCTATTCGGCCTGTGAAAACGCGAGGCGGCGGCGTGGGTCGGACGGTACTCCGCTGTGCGACAGCTCTGGAACCGTTCGGCGCTAGCGTTGCGTCATGGCGACTTTCGACCCACGCACGATGACGGTTCGCGAACTGCTCGCCGCATATGTGTCGATCATTGACGAGCTACTGTCGCGGGGTTTGGTCCGTACGCGAAACTCGCCACTTGGTGACATTGCTGAGCACGTCGTGTGGAAGGCGTACGGCGGCCAACTCGCTGCCAACTCGGCCAAGAGCTACGACATCATCGATGCCGCTGGCCGCCGCGTGCAGGTGAAGGCTCGCGCAATTGGCCTAGGAGACAATCGCACCCAAGCATTCAGCGCGATTCGGTCATGGGATCTCGACGTCATCGTCTTCCTGAACATCGACTCAGCGACATACGACCTCGTCTGGGCACGGGAGCTGACGGTGGACGAAGCGATGGCTATCGGGCGTCGGCGAGAGTTGACCAACTCATCGGCCATTTATCTCAGCAACGTTCTTTCTGCGGGGATAGATGTCACCGAGCGCATCAGAGCGGCTTACGTGGGTCTCGACCAGGCAGAGTAACTGCGGGGTGGGTCTCGATACGCGTCCTCGCAAGCTCGGGCGCTACTCGACCAGCGGAGCGCGGTACTCGACCAGCGGAGGGCGCTACTCGACCAGCGGAGCGCGCTACTGCCCGGGCGCGGGAGGCTCACCCACATGCTCGGTGAGACGCTGCGTCGCCTCCCGAAGCACACGAATCGCGGCGGCGGCGTCGGCGTCGCTCGTCGGCCCGAAGGCGATCGAGCGGATCTCGGCGATCGGGTCGGGCAGCCTCGCCCAGAGTTCGGTGCCCGCGGGGGTGAGCTCGAGCATCCGTTGCCGTCGGTCGTCTGCTCCCGGCGCCTGCTCGATCAGGCCTTTTCGCACGAGGGTCGCGACGACGACGCTCAGGGTCGCACGCTCGAGCTGCAGCATCTGACCGAGGTCGCGTTGCATCGTCGGGCCGCCGTTCGCGAGCTGGTACAGCACGTACCACTGCGTCGACCCGAGCCCGAACGGCCGCAGTGCCGATTCGAGCGCCTCGCGGTAGGTGAAGTAGTACCTCTTCGCCCACGCACCGACGCCCTCATGACCGATCTCATCGCTGCTCATCTGACCAGTTAGCTAGCCCGCAAACGTTCTGTCAAACGGGCCCGTCACCACGGGATCGGTGCGCCTTCCCACCGGGTGAAGGTACCCGACGGGCCATCCGGCCCGAGAAGGGCGACACGGATGACCTCCCGCGACCCGTCCTCGACAGTCTCGGTTCCCGTGAAGTTGTTCAGATTCGTCGCGGTGAAGCCCGGGGAGACCAGGTTGACCTTGATGTCGGTGCCCTCGAGCTCGACCATCATCGCGAGCGTGATGGCGTTCTCCGCGGCCTTCGATGCCGGATAGATGACGCCGAACATCGAGTGGTACGGAGAGTCGGGGTCGGCGCTTGCCGTCAGCGAGCCCAGGCCGCTCGAGACGTTGACGATGCGCGCATCCACCCCGTCGCGCAACAGGGGCAGCATCGCCTGATAGACGGCGAGGGTGCCGAAGACGTTGACGCCCCAGACGGCTCGCATCTCATCGAGGGATGCGCGGCTCGCCGTGCCCGCGTTCGCATACTCCTCGAGAAACCGAGGGTCGGCCAGCTGCTCGGGCGACGCCGCCGCGCGTCGAGCGTTCGAGATGCCAGCGTTGTTCACGAGCAGGTCGAGTCGCCCCTGCTCGCTTCTGATCCGCTCGGCCGCGGCAGCGATGGATGCGGCATCGGTGATGTCGATCTGGACCGGGATGGCGCCCAGCTGCTGCGCCGCGACCACTCCACGGTCGTAGTCGCGGGATCCGAGATAGACGGTGGCGCCGTCGGCAACGAGCGCCTTGGCCACCTCGTACCCGACACCCTGGTTGGCTCCGGTGACGAGCGCGATGCGTGAGTGAGTCATCTGACATCCTTTGCGATTGTTTGCTACCTAACGATAATTGTCTGGTAGCTAACGAATTGCAAGGGCGGTTTCGATACGGCGGCTCCTTCGTCGCGGCCTACTCAACCGGCGGCGGCGTCAGGCGGCGGGGGCTAGGAACTCTTCCCAGTGCGGCTCTGCACGCTCGACGCCGCGCACCAGCCACGAGGTGCCGTGCGGAGCACGCGGGCGGAAGCGCAGGTTCCAGCCCATCTCACCGGGCGTGCGGTCGCCCTTCACGTTGTTGCATTTGAGGCAGCAGGCCACCAGGTTCTCCCAGCTGTCCGCTCCCCCGCGTGACCTGGGCAGCACGTGGTCGATCGTGTTGGCCGAGCCTCCGCAGTAACCGCAGCGGCTGGCATCCCGACGCAGCACGCCACGACGGGACACCGGAATCAGCCGCGACGACGGGATCTTCACGTAGCGCGTGAGCAGGATGACCGAGGGGCGATCGTAGGAGCCGCTCGACCCCCAGACCGGATGCTCGGCATCCGCCGCGACGATCGTCGCCTTCTGATTCATGACGAGCACCAGGGCTCGCTTGAACGACACCACGGCGAGGGGCTCGAAGCCCGCGTTGAGGACCAGCGTGCGCATTCTCATCCTTTCGACGAAGCCCGCACGGCTTGCGGGCTGATCGATGCACCTTGGTCTTCTGAGAGCGGAAGGTAGGGAACAAAAAAGGCACCGTCCGAATGGACAGTGCCTAGATGGTGCGCGCGGGTATGAAGACCGCGCAGTGTTCCCCGCGCCCTATGGCACAGTCGTAGCGCGCATCCGTGGTTTGGATGGTGCTTCGACGCGACATGGGGCTCTCCCGAAATACGACTCTCAGAATTGCAAGACTGTTATTAGATAACTGCTGAACAGAGTAACCCACAAAGGGCTACAGGATGCCCGAGGCCGCGGGCCTGTTACCCAGCGTTTACCGAAGGTTAGATGCCCACGTACACGTGGATGGCCACCTCGTTGGGCAGCTCGATGCCATCCTCCATGCCCTCGACCTGCACCAGCACGTAGGAGCCGGCACGCGAGAAGCTCGCCTTGGCCCCGGGCATGACGCCCGCGGCGCGCAGCTGCTCGAGCAGCTCGACCTCGTACTGCACCGGCTCGCCGAGGCGACGAATGGTGCCCTTGACCGGGCCGACCGCCCCGAGCACGTAGTTGACGATGTTCACGACGCCGTCGCTGAAGTTGCCGGCGCCGGCATCCCCCAGCTCCTCGAGTCCGGGGATCGGGTTGCCGTACGGGCTCTGCGTGGGGTGTTCGAGCATCTCGATGATGCGGCGCTCCACCGACTCGCTCATCACGTGCTCCCAGCGGCATGCTTCCTCATGCACGAGCGCCCAGTCGAGGCCGATCACGTCGGCGAGCAGGCGCTCGGCGAGACGGTGCTTGCGCATGACGTGCACGGCCTTCGAGCGACCCTCGTCGGTCAGCGCGAGATGGCGGTCGCCCTCGACCACGACGAGACCGTCGCGCTCCATGCGGGCGACGGTCTGCGAGACGGTCGGGCCGGGGTGGCCGAGACGCT
>Ga0247729_10000444_pt1 | contig 17425 bp, 19 predicted proteins | sample UWRJL133311R2_FD_180958 | JGI IMG/M metagenome (GOLD analysis project Ga0247729, IMG submission 180958) | Plant litter microbial communities from Arlington Agricultural Research Station in Wisconsin, United States - UWRJ-L133-311R-2 | ecosystem: Environmental > Terrestrial > Plant litter >... | reverse complement strand
TTTGCGGGTGGCGGGAGCGGCCTTCTGGGGAGCAGTGCGCGTCGTTCGTGGAAGATCAGGCGGTCGATGATGTAGGGCGAGATTGGCGAAGCCGGTTTCGTCTCGGCACGCGCGATGACGATGGTGCGGAGGAGCAGCCCCATCTAGTCCTTCTGGCGGGCAAACACATGCTCGACGTGGGTGCGAACGTCGATTTGGCCGTGTTGCCGCAGGCGGGTGCGTGCCAACATCGGCTTGCCCCAAGGCGATCCACATCGCGCTGGGCGTACGCGCTGACGGCGCCAAGGAGGTGCTCGGCCTGTGGCTCGAGCAGAACGAAGGCGCCAAGTTCTGGCTCAGGGTGATGAACGAGCTCAGGAATCGCGGCGTCGAAGATGTCCTGCTCGCCGTCGTCGACGGCCTCAAAGGCTTCCCCGAGGCGATCACGGCGCTCGCCTACAATCGATCCCCGGATCGATTGCTTTACGGCTCGCTCTCCGAAACCATCGTCCAAACCTGTATCGTTCACCTGCTGCGCAACTCGATGGACTTCGTCTCATGGAAGGACCGCAAGAGCTTGGCGACAGCGCTGAAGGAAATCTATCGAGCAACCGACGCCGACACCGCCGAAAAGGCGCTGACCGCGTTCGAGGCGGTCCCCTGGGGTACGCGCTATCCCGCTATCGGGCAAAGCTGGCGGCGCGCCTGGAGCGAGGTGATCCCGTTTTTCGCCTTTCCCGACAAGGTGCGTCGGATCGTCTATACCACGGATGAGATAGAAGCTTTGAACTCGAAGCTTCGCCGGGCCGTCCGTGCCCGGGGGCACTTCCCGAGCAACGAGCCCGCCACGTGAGTGGTCCATGGCCAAGGCTCAGTTCGCCGTCATCTTTGGCGAGCGCTTCATCAGGGCCATGGCGGCGTAATGTTCAACCGCCCAAACACGGAATTTCTGACAGTCCCGTTGCTGCGGGCGGTGCATGCCGACATCGGCTTGCCCTTCGGCTTCGCGGCTGACCCGGCCGATCGACTTCAGCCAGACCTCGGTGGATCAGCTGCGGTGCGCTGTCCGCCCAGACGTCCAGGGCGGTGTTGTCGTGGGTGACCGCGTTGCGCAACATCCTCACGTTGAAGCGCGCATCGCCGGGACCTTGGCAGACTCCGCCCATCGGCAGATAGCCGCGCTTGCAGTTGGCGGTCTAAGGCGGCGACCAACGCGTCGATTGCGCTGGCGCAGCGCCGGCGAGCTGTTACCGTGATCTATCGTCCGTCAGCAAGACGCATCCCAAAAAATGCCTCCACGGCTACCAACGGACGCGGATTAGGAAAACAGCGCCTCGCTCGACTGCTCGCAACCGGACAAGCTCACCATTAAACGCCCTCATGCAGGTGTTTAAGGTCGCCTACGCGATGACCTTGAGCAGCCACTGACACTTGTCGCTGGCCGATTTTCGAGCCAAGACCCCGCTTAGTAGCGAGATATAACGAGAGCGATCCGCATTCGGATCACGACCGGCCCGACGCCAATCGTTATTATATTTTTTTTAAAATACTACACGCTCTCTACTATCGGCGTCTTAGTTTTTAATTTTAGAATTCGACTAACGCGCGCAGTCATGGGTCGCTCAACAAACAGGTGAATAACAATTCCGACCAATATGCAAATTAAAGACAAAATTACGGCTTCGACCTCCCAAAAGATCCGAAGTTTTGTCAGGATTTTGTCAAGAATGGGAAGAACAGCGCTATGAGATAGATAAAGCGCATACGAAGAATCGCCAAGCAACAACAGAAATTTAAATCTGCGAAAATTAAATTTTAGTTCAAATATCAAAAACGATGCCACCAATAAAATTGAAGGAATTCCCCAAAATAATGGCCTATGAAAGTCGATGAGACCTGGCTTCGGAGCAATACAAAACCACGCAACACTAATACATAAAAGGATAAACCCAAACCCAGTGGGCCAATTTCCTGATCTTATCCACAGGATACCTAGAACGATTCCAGCTAAAAACTCGAGGCAAATCGGATTAAAAAGCGATAAAATCGCCGGAATTTGCAAAATATGCGTCGATACTGTCAGCCCCAAGCCTCCCATAGACGTCAGACCAATGACGAGAAAGACGCCTATTACGAAAAATCGTCTCGGAACGGCAAAAAGAATTACTGAACAAACCAAATAAAAGTAGATTTCATAATTTAAGGTCCAAGCCGACGTAATGAGCGGTGTTGGATCTGGAGAATCACCCCGATATGCAGGAATAAACAAGAATGACGAGACTATATATGATAAACTGCCTATAGGACGCGGCGATGCTCCACCAGACAATTTCCAAAATACGATCTTTAATACCAAAAACATCCAATAAAGAGGTACGATTCGCACTATTCTCCTTCGTGCGAACTCAGACCAATCCAGGTTCCTACCTGCGACGTAGATAACAAACCCACTAATCACAAAAAATATATCTACGCCTGCGGCACCTTGATCAAATTCTCTACCAGAACCTCTAGAATAGAGTTGCAGAAGTACGTGATGCAACACGACAAAAAAAGCCGCGACCCCCCGCAATATCTGAACACTGTAGACGATCTTTTTTTGAGATCGAATCGTATCGGCAGTCAACCTCTTTCCCCCTATAGCTTATTTTTCATTATTATATTTTATCCTAAACCTGATTAATTACAATGTTGATCGACACATCGTAATGCCAGCAAAAGCAGCATCATAGTAGGATTAGCTCCCCCGCCCGTACGGAGAACAGATGTTGATAGTAACTGTATGTTATCAAATCCGAAAATATTAAGATCCCTATCTACGACGCCATCCTCAGCATGCGAAGCCATTCGCGTGGAGCCCGTCGGATGATAAATCCCACCGGAATCATCTAAATTTTTCCAAACATGATCTGCGTCTAATAGCCGCAACTTCCCATATCGCGCTAGATCACTAGAATTCCATGTTTCTCTAAACAGTTTTGCGGTATTTATTATATTATTCTTATCCTTATTCGTCACACTCCAAAATATCTCAGCCAATGGCTGATTAAATTTATCAAAATATTCATTACTTAGACGGATAAAGTTTTCAGGTACTGACTCTTGTTCTATAACAACATGAACAATTAGCTTTGCATCCTGCGGAAATAGCAGCCGATTTTTGATAAACCTCCACCAAAGTGCTTTTAAGAGCCACGGTACATTTGCAAGTAATTCAAATCCAAGACGTAATGGTGGTAATGAACGACGTTGAAAAAATTGAAAAAGCTCCCGCAGAACGTCGAAACCTCCGCGCTTCTCACTCGAAAAACCGATATGCGTAAAGGATGGGGGTAAAATACCCCGAGCACCTGCGTTCTGAGAAAGTTCAAACCGAATATTCCTCATAACTCCATTAGTTTCGAATCGAAACCCGAGAATGTTATTCAGGATTTTACGATTCGGATTTTCAATTTCTCCGACGTCGACGGAAATGTGATCGGTAAAAAACCGTCCTAACGAAGATGTCTGACTAGAAATAGGAAAATTGTGATTTTTATCTATCAACAGAGCCAGTCTTGTAGTTTCTATTGCACCAGCCGCTATGATAACCTTCTGCGCCCGTATCTCGATGGAATCTCCGTTATCCGATCGCGCAGAAACTAACACCCCATTATCTATATTTCTAATTTCGACAACGTGAGAATTAAGCCAAACCGACAGATTTTCGCTATCGTGAAGCGGCTTGTCGAACAAATTCGCAACATTCCTATTTTTAAACGGTGGCCATTTCGCCAACCTATTTATATGCTCGCTTCCCAAGTCGAATGGGAAATTCGGATCTGAATAGGGACCCGTATTTAATCCAAAAATACTCTCAAGTTCTGCAATATAAGGCGTCAAATCTTCGACTGTGATCGGCCAAGCTGCATTTTTTAAATCGCTCTCCTGAAATGGAATTAGCGCGCCTCCCCAGCGCGTTGACGTTCCACCCAGGCAACGGAAACGTCCTTTCTCGGCGCCGCGATAAGTAGTGGCACCATGCACGACTTCATTGAGCGGATGCGTTTCACCTTCTTGGTGCCCCCCCCCGGATTCTAAGCAAATCACCTTATTACCAGTGCGCTCTGCCAGACGCGCAGCAGTCAGTAGTCCGACAGTACCTGCCCCGACCACCACGAAATCGGCGTCAACAACGACCGAGCCACGCCCGCTAAGGTCATTAAGCAACATCGGTCTCCATTTTTAAATCTGCGTATTGCTGTAATCTAGAGATTTTCTTTGTGGTGACAATGATTGCACCATCGCAATTGCGTAGTATAGCTTGCTTCAAAATTTCTTTAACCGGCAAAGTTCCCCCGGACCGCTGTTCCGCTGAAACATAGCCATAAGTAATTTGAAAAGGTTTTTGATATCGCGATAAAATATCCGCTTCACGTGACCTTAAACTATCTGCAGTTTGAATAACCTGAGAAAGTTTAGATTTTGCTTCAAGGAAGGGCTTCAGTTTATCTGATGTTAGCGCAATACCGAAATTGCGCACCTTTCCATCTGAAACCATTTTCTCTAGCCAACGCTGCCATTCATCTGTGTTAAGTAACCGTAACTCCGGCTCATGCAGAGTATAGATGTCAACGACTTCACGGCCTAGTCTACGCAGACTGCCTTCCAGCGCAAAATTTGCTCGTTTTATTGAAAAGTCGACTTTGGGGCGGGAAATATTACTAAATACACGCCCGATGGATTTACGAAGCAAAACTGAAGAGGACGACTGATCCTCGCCACCTGGTGAATAGAGTCCCACCTTAGTAGTTATCGTTAGGTTCGGCTTTTGCTTAATTAGTGCAGCAAGATCGCGCTCAGCCATGCCAAACCCGTAATAGGGCGCGGTATCAAAATGGGTAAAGCCGTGATCAGCTGCGGCGTATAGCAAATCTAAACGCTGCCGTTTACTAAGAATGGCAGACAAGCTAGCTGTTCCAAAAATAAATTTGGATAATTTAATGCTGGTTCCCGGAAGAATAATATCATGCATTTTCTATCCAGTCGCAAAACGTTTTTATACAACTGTGGTACCATACCATCAATAATTTTACTTAACCAATGAGTGTGCTATCTACTACGAACGGCATATTTCCATTAATCTTATTCTAAAAGATTTATCGGAATAGAGATCTTGTATTTTCTTCAATCCAGCTGTAGAAAATCGCAATGATAAATCATCATCCAGCAATAACGTGCTAAGAGATTTGAGAATTTGTTCCGGATCGTCTGGATCTACCGTATACCCGTCAATTCCATCAGATACTACCTCAGGAGCGGCGCCGTAACGTGAAGCAATCACAGGTAAACCTTTTGCCCAAGCTTCAAGATAGACAATTCCGAATCCTTCTTTTGAAGAAGGAAGAGCAAAAATACTTGCCTCCCGATATGCTTCGGCAAGTTCCGCCTCATTTACAAAACCGGAAAATCTGACGTAATCAAAAACACCTAAATCTAACGCGAGTTTCTCAAGAATTGGGCGTAGCGTTCCGTCGCCAACTACATTAATATTAGCGTCTGGTACAATTTTTCGTAAATTTGGTAAAGATGATATGATTTTATCAACGTTCTTTTCTACTTCTGTAACGGCTAATCTTGAAACAACTAATACAGTCTTGCCATCTTTTTTTCTAGTGACAATATTTTCCGGAATATCGATTGCATTAGGAAATAAAACGAATTTTTTTTCACTTAAATGAAATACCTCAGCCATAACTTTTTGGCTATATCGGCTTACAATAGCGATCGATTTTACGGTAATTTTCAGAAAAAAAGGTTCGTAGAATCGTGCCGGGCGATATCGATCATCTCCCCAAACTTCTACTCCATGCGCAAATAAAACAACTTTACCGAAAGGAGAGAGTATTTTATAAAATATTGCTAGCGGCAGAAAGTTTATGTGCCCCAGTAGTAATATTTTGGAATTTCTGCATTCGTATATGAACTTCAGTAGGAATTTAAAAAAATTTCCTGAAAAAGACGTGTATCCTCTCGATGTTTCTGATTCCGGAACATCGGACGAGCGGTCATCTAACATCATAACTTCACTAAAATGTGAAATTTCCTGAAGTGCCAGTGCAATACGTCGATTGAAGCGCTGAATCCCGCCGTGCTCTGACCACGCGGATCGCCCTATAAATAATATCTTACGATAACATTTCTCGTTATTGGGCATGCAACCTCTCATGTAAAATCACCAAGACCTCCTATAACAAATAGAAGCTATAGTGACTCAATGCTGTGCAGAAAATCAGCAAGAATTTTATCTTTACTCCAGCGATTTATTGCTCTAATTCTTGCTTCTTGAGATAAGGATTTCCTCAAATCCTCGTTATCTATTATCTGCTCAATTGCAGCTGTGAATTTTTCAACGTCATCAGGTGGCGTTACTATTCCACAGCCTTGAATCTCAGCAGATAAACCGGAACCAAGATCGGCTGTCGCAACTATAGGCCGTCCTGACGCCAGCATATTTGTCAGTTTTGAAGGAAGTACGAGGTCTGCCGCTCCGGCTATTTGCGGCAATAAATGGACAGATGCCATTCCTAAAAGTTCAGACAGTTTTTCTCTTGGCTGAAGATCGTGAAAATGAATATTATCGAGTCCCCCCGCTTGCTTAATAAGGCGGATACGATTAGGTCCATCTCCGCAAACTACAAAAGCAATATCTTTTCGATCCTTAAGGCGGCGTGCCGCCTCTACTACAATTTCGATTCCTTGCTTATTAGCAATATTTCCTGAATAAATTGCGACGTATGGCCGATGTATTCCCCACTCGGTTCGGTAGTGTGAAGGTTTGCTAAGTGGCACTACCTCGTCGATGTTGGCCCAATTTCGGAACTCAACTATTCGCTCGGAAGCGACGCCCTTCTCAAACAGTTTGGCACACATCTGCGGAGAAATTGTGCTCACACGATCCGCTTTGATGGCCCAATTTTCGAAATAACGCGCGGTATTCGCCAATGCGCCCCGGCTCTTCAAGAGGCCGGTAGCGAAAGCCGCCTCCACTTCAAAATCCTGGATATGCAACCATAGTTTCGCACCTGTCCGACGTGCAGCGGCACGTGCAGCTACCATAGAGATCAGCGAAGGCGCGATGCCGATGACAAGATCTGGCTTACTGCGCTTGGTCTCAGCTCGCATGGCCAGTTGAGCGCGTGCTGCGAAACTGATGTGATGCAGTAAGCGCCGCTTACCATCCGGCGTCGCGGGCACATACGTTGGTACGCGCACGACTCGGACCCCCTGTTCCACAGCCACACGCCGGCCGCCACCCGCATAAGCCGGATCGACCTTCCATTGCGGGTAATAGGGCTTAGCACATACGATCGTTACAGAATGACCAGCTGTGGCGAGAAATTGCGCCATACCGGCTGTGTACGGCCCAATGCCCACCATTTCAGGAGCGTAATTAATGCCAAGGATTAGGATTTTCATTTGGTCTATTGCATCACTAACCGGCAGAAACTGACGAGCGCGAGACCACGTTACTTAAGAACCATTGATAAGTTTCTCGTATACCGTTTTTTAGCTCCACCGAGGGCTTGAATCCCATCGCATTAAGACGGCTCGAATCCATGAGCTTGCGCATGGTGCCATCCGGCTTGCTGGCGTCAAACACGATCTCACCGGTGAAGCCGGTCACATCCGCGACAAGATGCGCCAACGCACTGATGGTTACATCTTCACCATAACCGACATTTATGTGGCTCAGCATTGGCTCAGTGTTGGCCTCGTAAGTTTCCTTGTCGAGGTCAAACACGAACAAAGAGGCCTCGGCCATGTCATCGACGTGAAGAAATTCGCGCCATGGCTTGCCCGTGCCCCAAATCACTACCCTGTCCGAGCCATTCTCGACAGCCTCATGAAACCGGCGGATAAGCGCAGGCATCACATGGCTGTTTTCGGGATGGAAATTGTCACCAGGGCCGTAGAGGTTGGTCGGCATCACGCTACGATAATCGGTGCCGTACTGTCGATTATAGCTTTCACACAGCTTAATGCCGGCGATCTTAGCGACAGCGTAAGGCTCGTTGGTCGGTTCGAGGATACCGGTGAGCAGCGCATCTTCACGCATTGGCTGCTCCACCGCGCGCGGATAAATGCATGAAGAGCCAAGAAACAGCAGGCGTTGCACCCCCGCAACGTAGGCCTGATGGACGACGTTGGCCTCGATCATCAGATTTTCGTAGATGAAATCGGCCGGGTAGGTGTTGTTGGCATGAATGCCGCCCACCTTAGCGGCCGCCAACACCACACCATCAGGCTTTTCGCTTTCGAAGAAGCCCCGCACCGCTGCTTGGTCGGTCAGATCGAGTTCGGCATGGGTACGGGTAATGACTTCGGCCCCGCGCTCGCGCAATTTACGCGCGATCGCCCCACCGACCATGCCTCGGTGGCCTGCCACGTATATACGCACGGGATACTTCTCCATTAGCCTTCGACCGAGACAGGAAGCTCGTAGCCATGAGCCTTGAGCAGGGCGTGGCGTTTGGCGGTGTGCAGATCTGCCGCGACCATTTCTTCGCACATCGTCTGGACGCTGATCTCGGGCACCCAACCAAGCCGTTCCTTGGCTCGAGCCGGATCGCCAAGTAGCGTCTCCACTTCGGCCGGGCGGAAATAACGCGGGTCGATCCGGACGATAACGTCGCCTGCCTTAACTGCCGGTGCGTCATCGCCCTCGACCTTTTCGACGATGCCGATCTCATCGACACCCTCGCCTTCGAAGCGCAGCGTGATGCCGAGATGCGCTGCGGCCCATGTGATGAACTCACGCACCGAGTATTGCACCCCAGTGGCGATGACGAAGTCTTCGGCCTGCTCCTGCTGGAGCATCATCCACTGCATACGGACGTAGTCCTTGGCATGACCCCAGTCGCGCAAGGAGTCGATATTGCCCATGAATAGGCCTGCCTCAAGACCCTGTGCGATATTGGCGAGGCCCCGGGTGATCTTACGTGTCACGAAAGTCTCACCGCGGCGCGGACTCTCATGGTTGAACAGCACACCGTTACAAGCATACATGCCGTAGGCCTCGCGGTAGTTAACCGTAATCCAATAGGCATAGAGCTTGGCAACCGCATAAGGCGAGCGCGGATAGAAGGGCGTGGTCTCCTTCTGAGGAATTTCTTGCACCAAGCCATAGAGTTCAGAGGTTGATGCTTGATAAAACCGGGTTTTTTTCTCGAGGCCGAGAAAGCGGATCGCCTCAAGCAAGCGAAGCGTGCCGATACCATCAACATCCGCAGTATACTCCGGAGCCTCGAAGCTCACTGCAACGTGGCTCTGAGCACCAAGATTATAGACTTCGTCGGGCTGAACCTCTTGCAAGATGCGCGTCAGGTTCGAAGTATCCGACAGATCGCCGTAATGCAGCTTGAGCTTGGGCTGCGCGGCATGCGGATCCTGGTAGATGTGGTCGATACGCTGCGTGTTGAACAGCGACGCCCGCCGCTTGATGCCATGGACCTCATAGCCCTTCTCGAGCAAGAATTCAGCCAGATAGGAGCCATCCTGTCCGGTCACGCCCGTGATGAGAGCTACTTTCTTATCGCTCAACGCCCTGTCCTTCCGCTTAAATATTAATCATCCGGAGTATTCAATCCGAACCGAAAATATCACGTGTGAAGATCTTATCTTTTACATCGTCTAGTGCCGCTGTCATACGGTTAGCGATAATGACGTCACAATCACGCTTAAAAATATCAATATCACGCAATACTAGAGATCCAAAGAATTCATCCTGCTCCATCGCCGGTTCGTAAATTACTACATCGATGCCCTTGGCCTTGATGCGTTTCATAATTCCTTGAATCGATGACTGTCGGAAATTGTCCGATCCAGACTTCATCACCAAACGAAAGACGCCAACCTGTTTGGGCTTCCGCGCCAAAATTTGGTCCGCCAGGAAATCCTTACGGGTACGATTAGCATCGACGATCGCGCGGATCAGGTTCTGCGGCACCTCGGAATAATTGGCGAGAAGCTGCTTGGTATCCTTGGGTAGGCAATAGCCGCCATAGCCGAAACTGGGATTGTTATAATGCGAGCCGATGCGCGGATCGAGGCCAATGCCGTCAATGATCTGGCGCGTGTCCATACCGCCGGAGATCGCATAACTGTCGAGTTCGTTGAAAAAGGCCACGCGCATCGCGAGATAAGTGTTAGCGAACAACTTGATCGCCTCGGCCTCACTGGCGTTGGTGAAGAGGATCTCGACATCCTTCTTCTCCGCGCCCTGCAACAGCAAATTGGCGAAGATCCGCGCCCGTTCAGATTGCTCCCCGACGATAATCCGCGAGGGGTGAAGATTGTCGTGAAGGGCACGCCCCTCGCGCAGGAACTCAGGGCTGAAGATCACCTGCTTTGTGCCGAGCCGTTCGCGCACGTCGTTGACGAAGCCAACTGGAATGGTCGATTTAATCACGATCGTCGCTGTCGGATTTGCGGCAATCGCGGTCTGGATTACCGTCTCGACCGAGGACGTGTCGAACTTGTTCGTGTCAGCGTCGTAATTGGTTGGAGTCGCGACGATCACATAATCGGCGTCGGCGAGCGCCTTCCCGGCATCAAGCGTCGCAGTGAGATCAAGCGGCTTACTGGCCAGAAAGTCCTCCAGCTCGGCATCTACAATCGGTGATTTACGCGCGTTGAGCATCTCCACCCGCTCGGCTGAAATATCGACAGCCGCCACCTCGTTATGCTGCGCCAAAAGGACAGCATTAGAAAGGCCGACATATCCGAGACCGAAGACAGCGATCTTCATGCCTGCAGCCTTCGCTTGCTCATATACACGCTCATGCGCCCCCCGGCTTTACCAAGTTTGTCCATCCCGCAATGTCGCGGATCACGTCAATGCGTTTATGCTGCATCTGCACATTGAGCGTATAGGGTCTTCCTAACGATCCGAACAGAGCCAAGATTTGGCTAGCGCTCCATCGTCAATCGCTGCTCCGCTATCCGCACCTTTCCAGTGCTGCATACCGGCCTATCGCTGCCCACCATCGACACGATCGTATGATAAAGGACATTATCATAGGCAGGCCAAGGCAGAGGGAACGTAGCGGCCGAGTTGGGCGATTTTTACCCTTCTGTTGAAATGTACGCCGCTAAGGCGTACGTAGGAACGAAAGGTAGGAGATTTGCCATGCTCGGCTTCCAGGATCAGGTCGGCGCTATTGAGGAGCGCAATAGCGAGCGGATGAACTTCCGCACCAAGCCGCGCATCAAACACGCCATTCAGCAGGCCGCAGCCCTTTCAGGTGTGGACGATTCCGTCTTCACGATGAACGCCGCCTATCGGTCAGCGATGGAGACGATCGCGGCACATGAGCGCACCGGCTTGCTGCCGGTCGATCATGCAAGCTTCTTCGCCGCGCTCGATACGCCGCCGGCACCCACCGATCGGCTGAGGGGCGCCTTCACGCGCCATCGCGAGACGACCACCAGCCGGTGACCGCGCCCGAAGACGCAAAGCCTGTCGTCATAGAGCCGCTCGATCCTGCCAAGCACGATCGAGCGGCTTTCTCTTGTGGCATTGAGCAGGTCGACAACTTCTTCCGCCGCACCGCCAACAAGCTTACCAAGGCGCGCAATGTCCGCACCTTCGTGATGGTCGGTCCCCAGGGAGAGCTGATCGGCTTTTTTGCCGCCAACGCCCATGCGATCGATTATGCCGAATTGCCCGACCGTTTCGCCCGTAACCGCCCCGCCCTTGGTAACATCCCGGCGGCCTATATCTCGATGATCGGTGTCGATAGCCGTTTCCAGGGACGGGGCTATGGTGGCGATCTGCTGATTGATTGTTTGACGCGCTTGGTCAGCGCGGCCGATGTGCTGGGCATCGCCGTTGTCATGCTCGACGTGCTCGACTGTGGCGATCCGGAAAAGGTTGCGAAGCGGCTGGCCCTCTACATCAGCTACGGCTTCGTAGCCCTGCCCTCCAACGGGCTACGACTCTTCCTACCTATGGCAACGGTTCGAACGCTCATCTCCGGTTTATAGGTGTAGCGGATCGCAATGATGATCGGCCGGAACTGCGATAGAGGCCCTCTTCCGTCTCACTTTGCGTGAGACGGATCGGCACGGCAGCCGCACGATCATTGAGACGCAAACCACAATCGGTGCGACGGACGCACAATAGTGATCTGTCCGCGCGCGATAACCGACACCGCAAGGAAACCCGGTTGGAGAGGACCAAGCGCGCGCTGATTTCGAGATTGAGTTTTCTGGCGGCAACACGGCGTGCGCGGAGGCGGTTCGCCGATCACCAGAAAACCGACAGTTTCCAGACTGCCTATGTACGGTTAGTCCGTACTTTCCGCTCGATCGGACTACGGGATAACCGTATACACCGGGTATGCTCTCGGTAATCGAAACCCCTGCCTACCTCGCTGCCGCAAAGGACGCCGGCATGGGCGAGGCCGAGCAGCAGGCGGTGGTGGACCTTATCACCGTAAGCCCCGAGGCCGGTGATATCATGCCGGGGTGTGGCGGGGCGCGAAAGCTGCGCGTGGCGCGACCGGGTAGCGGCAAATCGGGCGGGTATCGCGTCATCAGTTATTTCGCCGGGGAGAACGTACCGGTGTTCCTGCTCACCGTATTTCCGAAAAACATGAAATCCAATCTAACGAAGGCCGAGCAGAACGCATTCAGCAAGGCCGTCAAGTTGCTCACCAGAAGTCTAGGAGGCTGACATGGCAAAACGCGCATTCGAAAAGATGATGGCAGGCATGGAAGATGCCATCGCCTATGCCAACGGCGACATGAGCCGAGGCAAGGTGGCGATGCCGTCGAAGGGACTCGATGTCGCTGCTATCCGCAAGCAGACGGGCAAGACACAGGACCAGTTCGCACGTGCCTTTCGCCTTCCGATCGGGACCGTGCGGGATTGGGAGCAGAGCCGAAGCCAACCCGACGCCCCGGCACGGGTTCTGCTTTCGCTGATCCAAGCCGAACCAGAGACGATCGAGCAGCTCGTTCAGCGTGCCTGACCGAACGGAGGGCATACTTGTGCATCCGTTTGTTATTGGCGAGCTGGCCCTTGGAAGCCTGCGCCAACGAGACGTGATTTTTGCAGCCCTGACCGCGCCTCTCGGTCGAAGCGTTCGCATCCCTTCGGGCGCGGATGGCCGGTCACGTCCGCAACGCGAGCTAGCAGGGCGCGGATTAGAACGCAGACCCGATCATGTGTGAACCCGCCGTCATCCATCGGCGGATCGCCGATCAAATGGGGATATCCCCATTTCCAGTAAGGCGAGAGAATGACCGCCAGTCGCGCCGTCTCCGGGCAATCATGCCCGAACCCCGTCGCATTGGCATAAGCGAGCGCTTTAGCGATGTCCTGCCGGATGTATTCGGCATTCCACTCGTCGGCAAAGCCCACGTCCAGCAGATGCGCGCACAAGGCCAGCTTGGCGACGGCTCCCGCCTGATGCAGCGTTGTGCGGATATGACGGGGATCGGCGAAGAACCCCGCCTCAACGGCCATGAAGGCGATTTCCGCACTGTGGAAGCGGTGGCGGCTTATCCGGTGTCCTTCCCGGCTGCGGCGCAACAGGACGGGCGTATCCTCGTAGCGGTCACGCAATGCAGCCAGAGCCTTCGCCCAGGGCGAGGCGATCACCGGCCAAGCGACCGGCGCGACAGTCAGACCGCGTAACAGCGCGCGGCGAGATTTGGAGACACGCATATTCACCTCCGTTCCGCATCCATCGCGGAAAGGCTGGATGTGACGGGCGGATACGGATGAACCCGACGCTCCGCATGATTCGCGATGCCGGTCGCGCAACAACCCTCCAACGGCGGTTATATACATATACGGCGTCGTTTACTCAATAGACGATGGCGTATATACGAATAAGCGGTAGCGTCAATGAGTTTGACTTGGAGATTGGGATGGTGACCGATAGCGACAAGCTGATGGGACGTCCGCCACTTGGAATGAAGCCGACAACGATCAGGCTATCTGCCGAGACGATCCAGCGCATCGAAGCGCTTGTCGGCAACCGCAGGCTTGCGCTGTTCGTCCGTGAAGCTGTCGAGAACGAATTGCAGCGCCACGAAAAAGAGGAAGGCAAGACTGGATAAAGGGGAACTGCCCCATAGGCGCCGCTACCGCGACTTTCCTTCGGAAGCGCTATCAACCGCCGCAACTGCCGGTCAACAATTGCTCAATCCGAGCTATAAAACAGGTTGGCGGTCTATCATGGAAGCCGACTGTAGATCGGCGCGCAAAATGGGATCCAGCCGAATCGTCGGCAAACAATTGAGAAGGCCGTCGAAAGTGCTTTGAAGCGGGGTCCGCGGCGGGCTGACCTCATCCCCGACCGATTTCCGCCAGCGCATTGGCGATCATCGCGGCGAGGGTTTCCTCAGCGCGTGTGCGGGCGCTGGCTTCTTTCGACAGCAGGTCGTGGCGGACCCATTCTGGTATGCGGGCAATCACGGCGGTGATCGTTGCCTGAAGTGTGTCGTCCATCGCAGACCTATGCGGGCAGATCGTCCTTCCGGGCAACTGCGAACGCGCTAGCGGCCGAAGATAATTAGCGAGCATGTCGGCGTATTGCAGTGGCTGATCGAACGGGTGTCGAAGCCAGGACGAAAGCAACGGCTCGCATCGTCCGACATATGTCGGACGATGCGAGCGGAAGGTCAGGCGTTTTCAGTAGCCTTGCGGCGCGTCCGCTTCGCCGGGGTAGTGGCGGGTGCAGACTCCACGCTCGCTTCGCTGGCAGCGGGCGCTTCGTTGGGCGTTGCCGCGCCACCGCGCCCCTTGCGGCCAAGACCAATCCGCTGCGCCATTTCCCGGCGGGCGAGCGAATAGTTCTCGGATACCATCGGATAATCCGGACGCAGATTGTAGCGCTCGCGGTACTGCACGTCGGTCAAACCATGCGTCGAGAGATGCCGGCGCAGCGTCTTGTAAGGCTTGCCGTCGATCATCGAGATGATGTGGTCCTTCGAGGCAAGCGACTTGCGCACCGAGACCGCCGGCGTGAACTCTTCCGTCGGGGCAGTTTCATCGCCCGACGCATCCGCTGCCGATGACCCCGAGCCAAGTTCGACGATCGTGTTGTGCATCGTGCGCAGGAACGCCGGCACATCGTCAGCCGAGACGCGGTTGTTCTGGTTGCCGAGCCACGCGATCGTCAGTTCGGTAGCGAGTTCGACGGGGTTCAGGGTTTCTTCTTCCATATCAATATGTCCATATGTGTTGCTGCGATGTTTCGCTTCGACCAGGGGGATATCCAGTATCGGACACTGCTTCTGTGACGAAAAATCGCGATCAGCGCAAATCGTCATTTCTAAAATCATCTTCAAACGTACGCTTGCCGCGACGTCGCCATAGCGGAAGCGACGACTCTTTGTCTTCTCCACGCAATTTGGCAGCGGCCTCGGCGAAGCTGCCGAAGATCGGTCAGCCCCGCCTCGTGGCGGAATGACACTCTAAGCTGAATGGCGAGGTCTTGGTGAAACCGGACGTTGCGCCCTACTTGCATCCAACGTGTCCGTCAGGCCATTCAGCCGCCCTGCAGCTTTTGATCAACCGAAATTGCGGGCAAATTCCGTCGCAGCGACCTCTGTCATTTTGCCCTCCTTGGCATGAAGGATCTTACGCACGCAAAACGCGCATTTTTCGTAGTAATAAAGTGCCGTTAGGAGTTCAGATCCGCACGCGCTCCACTTCCGCGAGCGTGATGGTATCTCGCCTACGGTCGTAAAGCTGGGTGGTTCGGGTAGATGCGTGATTGGCCAGCGATGCCGCGTTCTCGAGTGTACCGCCATTGGTGAGGAACGTGGTGATCCCCGTCGCGCGAAACGTGTGATTGCCGATCTTGGTCTCGATCCCGACCGCTTTGGCGCGTCGGCTAACCATCGCATAAGCATCGGGCTGAGTGAGGGGCATTTCGCTCAGCCGTTTCGTGGTGCGCGAAATGGTACGGAAGAGCGGGCCTTTCGGATCGTCAATCCCACAGGTTTCGATATAGGCGTGGAGATACTCTTCGAGTTGGTGGTGGCATGGCAGTTCGTGCCGCTTGCCGCCTTTTTCCTGCAGGCGGATCCAGAGCCGGCGTCCTTGGACGAAAACATCCTCTCGCTTCATCGACAACGCCGCACCGACCCGTGCAAATGTATAGACCATGAGACCGATCAGGGCTCGGTCACGCAGGCCGATTTCGGCCGACACATCGACCGCATCGAGCAGCGCGCGGGCTTCGCCCGTGTCGAGGACGGGGGTGCGTCCGGTGCGAGCGGAGTGCGCCGGGCCGCGCACCGAGGAGGCCGGATTGAAGGGGATGACCTGCCCAACCACGAGCCAGTCGAACAGGTGCCGCACGCCCGCCAAACGCTGCTTGACCGTGGGGGCGGATAGGGAGCGGCCGAGTTCCTCGATCCACGCAGCGACGTGGAGCGGCCGGACTCCTTCAAGCGTCACGACGCCGCGCGCAAAGGACCAGGCCAGAAACTCTCCCGCAGCGTGCGCATAGGCGCGTCGTGTGTGGGGGTTGCGAATGGCGACGGCGAAAAATTCAAGAAAGCGCAGCTGCGCCGGCTCATTTGCCGCGGCAACCAGCTCCGGCAGCTTCAGCCCAGAAGCAAGGCGAAGGGCTGGTTCATGCATTGGGCAATTCCCGTCCAACGTACCGAGCGCCCGATCCATCTCTGTGTTCATCGATCACCTTTGTAATCTCGCTATCGAGGCGGTCGCGGACCTGTTGTGGCGTGAATGGCCCGCCGATGAGCTTTGTCACCTCGGGATCGCCCCAGATCGCGGCAGCGAGACCGATGTCCGCATCTTCCCAGACGCCGAACCCGAGACGGCCCGACCGCGTGAAATATTCACGCCCGATTGGTGGGGTCCTCGCATCACCGGTCCGCCTTCACCTCGATCGCGCAACGCATCGGATGGGACGATCAGGAAACATGATCCTGCTGCATCGCAGACAGCATTTCGCGGCGGAGTATCGCGTTGATCCGGCCCTGATACCCCTTGCCCTGTGATTTGAGCCAAGCCAGCACATCAGCATCCACGCGAGCCGTGATCTGCTGCTTGACGGGCTTGTAGAAGCGTCCGCGCTCGGCGTTCCGCCAGAAGCTCTCTGTCAGAGGCGGAATGTCGCTAAAGTCGATCTCGCTTTCGGGCTTCGCCGCCAGCGCCGCCAATTCGGCCTTTTGCGCGTCGGTCAACGACGGCAGGTTGGCCGGATCGACCTCGAAGCGCACGGTATCAGTGTCCTTCTTCATAACGTCGCCTTTCCTTTCGCTCGGCGCGACGCGCCGAGATGATATGGATGACCTCGATCGGCTGTCCCTCTGTATCGTCCTCCGACACGGTATGCGCCACCAGAAGCAGTAGATGTCCTTCCACCACACCCAGGGTCTGCCATCGCCGCTCGCCACCCTCGATGCGATCCTGCTC
>Ga0247729_10000443_pt1 | contig 17433 bp, 16 predicted proteins | sample UWRJL133311R2_FD_180958 | JGI IMG/M metagenome (GOLD analysis project Ga0247729, IMG submission 180958) | Plant litter microbial communities from Arlington Agricultural Research Station in Wisconsin, United States - UWRJ-L133-311R-2 | ecosystem: Environmental > Terrestrial > Plant litter >... | reverse complement strand
GGTGTTGATATATATACTGACGCTCCTCATTTCACATCTTTATCAAATCTTTGAAGAGCCGAACGTTCAAAAGAAAATGCGCAAGCTGCGAAAACCAGTACAACCTTGGGTAACAGTGTTGTTGTATTCTCAAGGTAAGGAAGAAGACGAGAAAGCTTCGCTAAAAGCATTACTGCAAAGTTATTATCACAATTTTGATATCGTTGTTGTTAAAGATTATTCAAAAAACGTTAAGGTAGCGTTAAAAAAGGCATATAAAAATAGCCAAAAAGGAGAGGTTATAATATCGCTTCAGGCAGGCGTTATTGTGCCGCCATCTTTTATAAAACGAGCGGTGGTATTGAAAGGTGAGCGACAAAGTTTTGATTTACGAGTCAATGAACCAGTTCTCACCCATTCATTAAGTGGAATTATTCAAACGCTTGATACTTTGTTTTGGCGACGAGGATACCGAGCGAGAGTAAGTGATGTAAATACTATTTTTGCATTAAAAAAGTTTCACTCGCTTAATATCTTCTCTATCTTACTTTTTGCGGCAATTATAGTCGTTGGTGTAGCTGTGAATGATTCAATTGTGGTGTGGTATAGCTGGTTAATTGCGACTTGCTATCTTTTTGCGGTTATTTGGTTAAGGGAAGAAAAAGTAAAAGTTAAATTACAATTAAGTTTCTCAGCCTTATCAGCTATATTTTTGATGCCTGTTGCCAGTTTTGTTATGCGACTTTCTCAGTTTCGTACAAGAAATTAACTTATATGAGAGATTTCTCGTATACCACCCTATAAGGCTCGTATATTCTTAAATAAGAGTTGCGAGGAAGGCTAAAGGGAGGGTTATTTTTGTCGCAATCGTATGTGGCCATTCGACGAAACGTAATAGTAGTTGGGTTTGGTCGGGGGGACACCCGAGGACAATAAATAAAGGAGGACAGCTATGGTTAAATTCAAAAAAGCAGTTAGCGCAGGTGTATTATCACTTGGACTTGTTGTTGGACTCGCGGGTTTTGCGGGGGCAGCATCGGGTTCAATCGGTACAACCGGGCCTGACTCGGAAAATGAAATATCAAACAAAACTCACACAGAGTTAGAGGTTGATAACGACAATGACCTTAATTTCACCAATAAGAATCATCAATATGCTTCAAGTGGCGATGTTGAAGTAAGGGACAATACAACTGGGGGCGATGCAGCCACGGGTGATGGTGCTAATGAGAACACATTAGCAGCTGAAGTTGAAATTGATAACTCACAAAGCGCTGGGGTATTTGATGGCGTTGGTAGCGGGGGCGGAGATAGCACTGGCAGTATCACAAATACTGGTCCTGACTCAGACAACACAATTAAGTCTGAAAGCAAAGTTGAAGTTGATGTAGAGAACGACAACAATGTTCACGTCTACAACAATAACGACCAAGTTGCTAAATCGGGTGACGCTGAAGTACGACACAATACAACTGGTGGCGATGCTACTAGCGGTAGTGTGACAAACACAAGCTCGGCTACCTTCACTGTTCGTATAACGAACTAGTGCATTCGCACTAGAAGGGGCCAACTGGGGAGTGGTGTTGGGTCACCACTCCCTGCCAAGAAACGTAAATCCAAAGGGGGGATATATGCGTTCAATAAAAAGGGTTACGCGTCAGTTTCTAGCATACTTTACGGCGTTAGTTCTTGTGGCTAGCTATCCAGTGTCAGCGATGGCTACTACACAAGAGCCCACGACAACACCTATTTCGGAGGTCAGTGAACAGCAAGCACCGTCTTCGCCTGTATCCGAACCCGCTCCTGAGCCAAAGGAGCCTGAGTTAACGTATACCTATAACCAAAATACTGAACATTGGGATAGTGAGAAATGGCAGTACAATCCGACAACCGGCCGATACGAGACACCGCCGGCACCGGTTGTTATTACACCTCCAGCTGAAGAAAATACGGTTGATGAAAATAAAACTGTCGATACAACCGTGACGCTTGAAAACAACATTATATCCAACGCAACTTCAGGTGATAGTACAGTTGCGGATAACACAACTGGCGGCAATGCTACAACCGGCGATGCGGCCGCAATAGCCACTATGCTTAACGTTGTAAACTCATCGGTAACAACGGGTAGCAACCAAAAAGTTGCCAGCTTTACACAAGATATTATGGGCGATGTAAAAGGAGATATTGTTCTATACCCAATGCTGCTTAAGGCCATGCTAGAAGCCGAAGCAAGTAAAGATGCTGCATCTACAATTGACGTAAAGAATAATTTTCAAATTGACAACAATATTGGGTTAACCGCCCAAAGTGGTGATGCAAAAGTAACCGGAAATACGAGCGCCGGCAATGCCGCTACAGGTTCGGCGATGGCGGTTGCGAACGTCGTTAACATTTTGAACTCGATGATTGCTACTCAACAATCTTTTATAGGCACCATTAATATTTACGGTAACCTTGAAGGCGATATATTAATTGCCCCAGATTTTATCCCTCAAATGATAGCCAACAACAAGCAAGATGATTCTTCGAAAACGCAACTATCCACAAAAGACTCAACGAACATCGTGAATAACATTTCAGCAGTAGCTGAGAGCGGAGCAGCAGCCGTGTTGGGTAATACTTCAGCGGGCAATGCCACTACTGGTAACGCAGATACGGGTGTCGTGATATTTAACCTCACGGGACACGAAATAATTGCTAAGAATAGTTTACTTGTATTTGTGAATGTTTTGGGAAAATGGGTAGGAGTGATTGTTGATGCGCCAGCGGGTGCAACCTCGGCTCTCATTGGTAATGGTGTTACAAAAAACGAAGCTTACGCGCCGGACCTTAAGGTTAATTCTGAATCAAATCATGGAATCACAAATACAATATCTGTCGATGCGAAGTCGGGTGATGCGGTAGTGTCTGGAAACACAATGGCGGGCGGTGCGACAACCGGGTCGGCAGTTGCGTTAGCTAATATAGCTAATATATCGGGCAGTCAATTTGGCGTTTCAGATTGGTTTGGGGTGCTGTTTATAAATGTCTTCCAAAACTGGTTTGGTGATTTTGGAAACGATACGCCATACGGTAACGATAATACTGAAGTGCCAGCAAGGCAGCAGCCAACGGGTCCAATTCAATTTATACCCCAGGCTGAACCAGTGAATACGTCGGTGTCGCGGGTGAGTCGACAATCAGCTGTGTATGTAAACACGCAATCGACGCGTGCCAATACCGCAATAACAACCGTAACGCCGGCTCTCGCGCCAATCGAGTCAATGCCTAGTGCAAATGCAATGGAAACTCTTGGTAGGGCAACAACGAATAGCGCATTCGATACGGGCTTTGATATGCGGCTATTTATCGTAGCTGGGTCACTGCTTGCTATCGGACTATCGTTACTTGGGTTAAAGAAGCTATTTGGTTAGATATCTTACACATAAAGTTGCAGGGCATAAATAATCAGCGTACGCTAAATGGGGGATGGGCTTATGTGAGTACTATCCTTCTAAGGGGATAATATGGCACAAGGTTTTGAACAGTTTATAGCCTCCTACCCGTCACTTGTTTTTGACAAAGGACAGACGGTGCTACTTAAAGATGAAGTGCCAAAGGGTACGTATGTTATCGAATCAGGAATTATAAAAACATATACAATTAACGACGCTGGCGAAGAGCGAATTGTATCAATTGACACCAAGGGCGAAGATATACCTATTGGTTTTACTATCGGCATAATAGATAGATGTCAATATTTCTACCAGGCCTATACCCGGTGCACAATAAGGGTCGTGCCATGTGAAGATTATTTAAATCACCTTGCTGAAAATCCTGACAGTCTTTATAAACGACATATTCGAATTACGAAGATATTATTAACAAATCTGAAACGTATAGAAGCGCTTGAGCAATCAAATAGTAGCGAAAAGGTTGCCCGAACACTCTTATATATGGCAGATACCTTAGGTTCAACTTTCCCGAATAAAACGATTCGCAAATTATCTGTTACGCAGCAAGAAATTGCTAATGCATTAGGGTTAACTCGCGAAACGGCAGGAATTGTCTTGAAGAAATTAGAGCTAAAAGACTTATTAGAGCATTCGCGTAATACCTATGTGCTATATATCGAGCGTCTACACAAATTTATTGAAAAGCGTCCAGACTGAGGCTAAAGCGTATAATCAAGGGTAGAGCAGTTTTACTAAGGAGGTATGTATGTCGCAGAAAATTACACCATGTTTATGGTTCGATACAAACGCAGAAGAAGCGGTAAATTATTATGTATCAGTATTTCCAAATAGCAAAATTATAGATATTCAATATTATCCAACCGAAGGTTTGCTTGATTTTCAAAAACCCATGGCAGGAAAAGTACTTGTTGTTGATTTTGAATTGAATGGCCAAAGGTTTACCTGCCTTAACGGTGGGCCTGACTTTAAATTCAGCGAGGCTGTCTCGTTCGTGATTGATTGCAAAGACCAAGATGAGATTGATTATTATTGGGAAAAACTTTCAAAGGTTCCAGAGGCTGAACAGTGCGGATGGTGTAAGGATCAATTTGGCCTTAGTTGGCAAGTTGTCCCTGAAAATATGGGCGAGCTAATGCAGCGCCCGGATGCTTATAGCAAAATGATGCAAATGCATAAACTTGTCATAGCTGATTTCTAGTAAATATATCCTTCAATTGTCGATGATATACCCCTTATGCTATGATAGACCAAGTAAGATTTAGGAAAATGGAGAAGCAATCATGGATGAAGGACCGTTTCGTGCATCACGTCCGGCAGACCGAAGGACGGTAAGTAGGTCAGAGCCGGCGTATCGCCAGCCCGAAGAGCCACAGCAACCAAGGCAAGAACCGCAATCGGCGGATCGAACGTCTTCATCACAACGCAGTACGAGGGATAAAAAGCCTTCAAGGCGTTTCAAGCTTCCTCTTATCCTTGCTATCATTCTTCTAGCCGCAATTATTGGCGGTATCGCCTGGGCTAACTCGAACAATAAAAATGCTGGTACGGCTATTGATACTAGTAAGTACCAAGCGGTATTTTTCACCAACGGTCAGGTGTACTTTGGTAAATTAAGCACCCTCAATGACGAGTACTTGAAGCTTACGGATATTTATTATCTGCAAACGCAAACCGCAGATAGTGCAGAGTCTAACCCGCAACAAACTTCTAACGATCAAAGTGATGTTCAGCTTATTAAGCTTGGTGAAGAAATTCACGGCCCAGAAGACGAAATGGTCCTTTCTAAAGACCAACTTTTATTTTATGAAAACCTCAAGGTTGATGGCAAAGTAGCTCAATCTATTGAAGCGTACAAAAAAGCTCACTAGAACTTAATTGCTAGTTGAGCGATTCAATATACTGCGACCAGTCTTTATTATCAATTTTTTGATGTGATTTGATAAGTATCAAGAGATTCTTTTTAGAAAACACGACTGATTGAGGACCTTGTGCGGATGTGCCAACATACGCCTTTGTATTTCCGGCGGTAATTTCGTTATATGCCCCGCCCTTTGTTAATTCTGCCACTTGGGCATCGGGGTTTCCTTCGAATGCTTTTGGAAGAGTTTGTTCGCTAATAGTAACCGAAACACCAGCAATTTTGTCGTTGAACGCGAATACGGGGTCGCTGGTAGTTGGGCTTATTCTGCTCCATCCGCCGAGGTCTTTTATTGATTTGCCTTTTGGCAGGATTGTCAAGAATGCCGGCTGTTCGCCTTTTTGAGCGGCAATATTAGCAACATCATTTTGCCTTGAGATAACAATTCCAGCCGTGACGGGAACAGCAATCGCAACCACCGCAACGCTCGCGATTATAATAACTTTTTTAGAAATAACAAAGCGTTTTTTAGCTGACATAAGTACCCCTATTTTAACATAACTACTAATGCTGACGTCTTGCCCTAGTTACTATTGTTCTTGAAGGCAAAGTTAAGGTTACCTACATATGCATTCGCGTCGAGGCGGGCGTCGAGGTTAATTTTAAATAGTACGCTGTCGCCGGCAGAGAAGCCACAAGTTGAAGGGTCTTGGCCATCAGTATCTTTAGTTTGCCAAGCCGTTTGGCTGCCGGTTGACACAACGCCCCCAGAACCACAACCTACAAGGCCAGTGCTGTTATTTCGGTAAATCTTATAACTTACTGTTGCGTCTGCGCTATCCGTACGACCCATAAGTGATGTTGAACCAGGAACAAAGTTTCCGAAGTTGCTTGGAAGCTTGTATGTTACATAAATACTTCGGGTCTGAACGCTATTGATTGCAGAAGTCCAGTGGTAGTAGTTGTAGGTTTCGTTTGTTCCACAAATTGTTGGCTGTGCTGAACTGCCGTCGTTCATGTTAAGTTCGTCAGAACAAATATCGGTTTTCATAGTACCGGTACCTTCGGTGTGCATAACTGCGTTGCTGTACTCAGGACTTAATGTCACGAATGTGTCTGGGTTAGCGCTACAAGCACCCCAGCCGTCAGCCTCGTAACACTGAAGCTTACCGATAGTAGTGTCATAGTACATGCTGCCTAAGAGTGAACTATCGACAGTTGGCGCAGATGTTCCCTTATCTACAGTTAGAAGGGTAGGGGCGCCTGTATCTGTGCCGTTACCAATTTGAATGTTAGTAGTGCCGAATGTCGCAACGGTTGTGCCATTGTTTTGAATGTTCACGCCTGCTTTACCGTCTACATTAAGGAGTTGGCCGCTTGCAGAGCTTACGTTTGCTGTGCTTGCGGCGCTAAAGTTCAATGAAGAGTTGGTGAGTGTAGAAACACCATTAATGCGAAGTGCGGTAGTTGTGTTAATGTCACCAGTTACATCAAGTGCGTAACCTGCAGCTGCAGAGTTACCGATACCAACATTTGCAACGCCGCCATTGTTTGTAGCCGTAAGAAGGTTTAGGCCACCACCTTGAAGGGCAAGTGTGTTCGCAGTGTTTGTCAGCGCACCTGTTGAGTTACTGCCGTTCCAACTAAGGCCCATAATAGCGTTTTCGTCAGGTGAGAGTACACCGATAGTTGCCTGGTGGTTTCCGGTCCGGCCGTCGGCAATTAACATACCACGGGCAGTCGCCGCTGATGTTGATGGAAGGCCGAATGAAATGATGCTTGAATATGCGGTGAGAGCGTAGTTTGGAATATTGATGGCTGTATTTAGCGCCGCACCGTTAGGGGTGATGTATTTTGTGTTACTAGTTGAACCTTGAATGGTGATGCCTTTATTGAATGTGGCAGCCCCCTCTGATACAAAGTGAGCTTCAGTGTTAACCACAATATTGCCATTGTCATTTACTGATAGTAACGCCTGATCGGCTGAGTTCCTAACAGTAAAGAGCCCGTTGCTGCCAAGCCGTATTTTTGTTTCGTTTGGATTTGTTTCGAACAAATTAACATTTGTCGCTACATCGTGAACTGCAAACCCGCCCCTTGTATTAATGCGAACTCCGGCGCTACCACCTTGAAGATAGGTAACTGAAGCATTGGCAGTAGTACCGAGCGTTAGGTTCTTAGAGCCTTCACCTGTACCGATGTTGATAGTGTTATTTGCATCGCCTGTTTTACCGATATTAATCGTGTCAGCACTAACTGTACCGATATTAAGCGTGCCGTTCTCCGCTGTGTCAATCATTGGTGTGAGAACGCTTGTACTACCTTGAATTGTTGATGCCCTAGCAGAGCCTGAGATATTGATGTCACCATTTTGGGTGGTAGTTGAGCTTTTGATGTACCCAGATGCATCAACGCCGCCAAGTTGTGATGAATTAATTGCGTATGGCGTTGCGGTCATTCGTTTCATAGGAAGCATCTCGCCGTCCGCAGTACAAGAACCACTTCCGAAAGTGGTACAAGTCGTTGAAGCTCCAGCTACGTTCATTGAAAGCCAAAGGCTGTCTTGGTTCCAGTCGACACTCGTGCCGAATGGGTTGAGTGAACCGAGGTTTACTGACATGAAGCCATTCTTTACTTCAACAGCGCCAGTTGCATTACCGTTGTTTACATAGCTTTCAGTCCATTTTAGGGTACCGCCAGGGTTATTAGCAGCCGTACCAGCGCCATCTTGGTAGATTTTGAACTGAATGTTGTAGTAACCGTTGGGGACGATGTCGCCATTAGCATCAAGAAGTCGGCCTTGGAAGCCGATTGTCTGGTTTACGCCTGGAGCCGCGTGCGCGACAACATTCAAGAATAACGTTGTAATTAACGCAATACATAGCAATAGAATACACGAAACACGTAAAGCGAGTCGCCTATCAAAGCGCAGGTTTAAAATAGTGGGATGGTGCCACCACGTAGTCATTTTGGTTTTTTTACTCTTTTTTTACCCCTGTGGGGCGTAGTAAATGTTTGTATCACTCGTGACTAGTGGTGGTTCATCTAAAGCTTGGTGTCATTCTACCACAAGCGTGATGAAAATGGCAACAAATTGACTGCTTTTCTGTGCGAATTCTGAGAACGCAAATGCATGCGAAACAGACCCAAAAACCTATACCAGTTATGCTATAATAATCGCAGTGCATAATAGGGGTATAGGGAGCATAAACAAACAGTGAGAGCATCACGAATTGTCCTTAGTTTGGCAGTTATCGTTATTGCGGCTACGGCCGTTGTTTTGCCAGTTGCCGCTCAAACGTATGGCGGGGGTAGTGTACAGGGGTATTCTTCTGACACGCCACTCGATACTGGTACGATTGTTCAGCTAACAGGTAAAGATGCAAACCAGGTTAAAATTGCCAAACAAGCAGAGTTGCAGAATATGTTTGGCGTTGTTGTCGATAAGAACTCGTTATCTGTAACGCTTTCAAGCGAAGCTTTGAAAAATGAAACCTTTGTCGCAGCCTCGGGTACCTACAATGTGCTAGTAAGTACACAAGGTGGACCAATTGTATCTGGCGATTACGTAACCCTTTCATCCGTCAACGGTGTTGCAATGAAAGCTGGTACTGAGGAAAAGACAGTATTCGGGCGTGCTAACGGCCCTTTTGACGGCAAAGGCGTCGTGCTCGGTACGACAGTATTGAAGGATGTGAATGGCAACACGAACCAAACAGTGAAGCTTGGTTCCGTTCCGGTCACTATTGATATTAAGAAGAACCCAAACGACAAAAGTACTAAGTCAGATTTGCCAGAATTTTTGCAGCGGCTCGGCCAGCAAATTGCCGAAAAAGAGGTGAGTCCAATTCGAATCTATTTGAGCCTTGGTATTACGCTCATTAGCATTCTGGCAGCAATCGCCATTTTATATTCTGGTGTGCGAAACGGTGTTATCTCTATCGGGCGTAACCCAATGTCAAAGAAGTCCATCTTCAGGGCATTACTAGAAGTTATTCTAACGAGCATATTAATTTTAATTATCGGTTTATTTGCGGTATATTTACTACTAAGACTGTAGTAGAAATAAGGTGGGAAAAATGGGATTATTTCAACATAAAAAGCTGGGTGCGCCAAAGACTCCTCAAGAAGAGGCGACTGAGGCTGTCACGAATTATATTGATGAGACATTTAAGGACGAGCTCCGTTCTTTTGGCCGCTCTTATTTTGAGAAAATTATTAACGATACTGGCGCCCTGTTCCAACAAGACCTTAATACTACCATTGGCCAAGTAAACGTTCAGCTGCAAGACCACGTGACGAAACAACTCGACGTCGCGATTGCCCAAGTGAATGCTGAACTAAAAGACAGCGTTGCGAAGCAGCTTGAAAACCAGTTTGCTGAATATAACCGTGAGATGAAAGACGCCCAAGACTTAGCGTTGAAATCATTGACTGATAATTCAGAACAGTTGCAAGCAGAGTACAACGACCTCCGTACAACACTGCAAAAGAACGTTGCTGACCAAAAGGTAACGCTTACGAATGTATTTGAAGAAAACAAAGTTCGTATTGCTCAAATGAAAGAAGCTCAAGACCTTGCTTTGAAATCACTTGAAGATAGCGCCGAAGCATTGAAAACTCAGTATGCGGCAATTAATGAAACACTCCGTACCAACGTTGCTCATCAAGAAGAAGTACTTGTCAGTGCCTTCGAAGACAATATGGGTCAAATTATTGAACACTACTTACTTGGTTCACTGGGCGACCAATATGACCTCAAGGCGCAACTACCGTCAATCATTAAGCAGATGGAAGAAAACAAACAAGCAATTGTGGACGACATGAAATTATGAGCAATACCGAAGTAAAAACACATGAAACTTTTATTCTCCCAGCAAACGTGGTGACTAAGGTTGATGTGTCTCGTTTGGTGAGTGAAGTTGAGCGTGTCGACAATATTATGACTGCTTCAGCGGTTCGTACGAAAATAGGTTCTGAAGAGTTGCCTGTGCCAGTAATGTCCGACCAGCTCACAGATTTTCTGTCTGCCAATACACTTGATTTACAAACAAGCAAAAGCCGTAGCGATCTCATTAAGCAACTGAGAACATTAAAAGACAAGGTGCCAGTGCTTAACATGACGTTTTCAGTTACCGCTGACGCGGAGAGTTTACAGAAGTTAGTTGCGTGGGTCCGCGAATCTGTCCATCCACAAGCAATTATTGCAGTTGGCCTGCAACCAGCGTTAGTTGCGGGTGTATATTTACGCACACCAAACCATGTTCATGATTTAAGCTTGCGGCACATGCTTGATGGCCGACACGGCTTATTAGTTGAGGAATTGGAGTCACTTCGTGGAAGCAAGTAAAAAATTTGAAAAGCTGGTCGCTGCGGGTAACCCAGTCGGCGAAGTAATTGGTATCGACTCATTCATGGTGAGCATTAAGGGTCTTCAGCCAACCAACGTACACGCAACAGTTCGTTTTGACGACGACACTCGCGGCTATGTTCACCAAGTACTTGAAGACCACGTCGTGGTTATGAAGCTTGACCCATCTCCGCTCCATATCGGTTCAGTATGTGTTATTGAAGCACTCGACATTATGATTCCTGTTGGCAAAAACTTTATTGGTCGCGTTATTAACGTGTTCGGTGAGCCAATTGACGGTAAAGGTGAAATTGTTGCTGACCAAGAATGGGACGTTTTTCACTCAGCACCAATGCTTTACGAACGTGAGCTTCTCGATACCCCAGTGGAAACTGGCGTGACGATTCTTGACCTTGAATATTCACTTGCTCGTGGCCAGCGTATGGCTATGCTCGGAGATAGTAAGGTTGGTAAAACAGCACTCGCTGCGCAACTGGCAATTAACCAGAAAAATACGGATATTACGGTAATTTACGTATTAATTGCAAAACGAAACCACGACGTTGCCGAGCTTGTAACAAGCCTCGAAAAGAATGATGCGCTGAAAAAAGCGGTTGTTGTTGTGTCGAACTCATTTGAATCATTAATCCTTACTTACTTGGTACCATATGTTGGTGCTGCCCACGGTGAATATTTCTGGCACCAGTTAAACATGGACACATTGGTTATTTACGATGACCTTACAGCCCACGCCCAAGCCTACCGTGAAATATCACTTATTGCCGGGGTTTCTCCTGGTCGCGACTCTTACCCGGGCGACATGTTCTATACCCACTCAAGCCTTCTTGAACGCGGTGGCAAGACAGAATCAAACCACGCTAGCCAAACACTCGTGCCGATTGTGTATGCACCTGGTGGTGATATTACCGCCTACCTTCCAACGAACATTATGTCTATTACTGACGGCCAATGGATTCTTGATGAGAAGATTTTCAAAGATACGATGCGCCCAGCAGTGAGTACAGCACTTTCTGTGACTCGTGTTGGTGGTGTGGGCCAGAACAAGCGTCAAAAAGGTTTTGCTGACAAACTTAACTTGACCTTAGCTGGCTATCGAACGGCTGAAGAGTATGCCCACTTTGGTACCGAACTTAGCCCACAAGCCCAAGCCGATTACGACAAGGGTAAAGTGCTATTTAAAATGATGAACCAGGGGATTGGTGAAATTTATAGCTTTGCTGAACAGCAATTCTTAATGAGTATTGTGCTCGGTAGTAGCCCTGAAGAAATTATTAACGTCGAGCTTCTAAAAAAGAAAGTGCACGAATATGCACCGAAGCTAAAAGAAGATAAAGATATGGTCGGAAACTACGACGAGCTTGAAGCTGCGCTTAAGGCCGAAGTAACGACTATCGATGAAGTGAAGAAAGCTGCAATCGAAAAAGCTGCAAAGGCCGATGAAGAGAAGAAGCGCCAAACAGAAGAAGCCGAGCAAGCTGAAGCTGCAAGCGCTGCACCAGCTGCCGAACCTGTTAAAGAGGGGAAGAAGTAGTGCGACGTCCACTTGAAATTAAAGCTGAAGAAGCTGCGGCGCGTTCTGTTGTAAGCCTCACATCGGCACTTGAAAGTATTAGTAGCATGCAAATTGCGAAGACGAAAAACAAGGTACTTATTAGTAACCAGTTTTTCGACGAGGTGTGGAATATTTATAAACAAATTCGTATCGACGTTATTTTCAATTATGGCCGTACGGTTGACCAAACGCCGATTGATAAAGAGCTTCTTATTCTCATTACTGCTAAGGGTGGTTTAAGCGGTGACATCGACAACCGCCTTATTCGTAAATTCATGGAGTACTACGACGAACGAAAGCACGACGTGCTGGTTATCGGACATCACGGTGTGACTAAATTAAAACAAGCCCATGTTGACCATAATTATTATTTCGACCTACCTGAGCACGACTATATTAACGTCGACCCACTTATGGTCATTATGAAAAAGTATGCAAAAAGTCGAATTTTTTACCAAAATTATATCTCGCTTTCTCAGCAGGAAATTAAAGAAGTTGACCTAAGTGAAGTAGTTTCAAGTAAAGGCCGTACTGCTGACTTGTCTACGATTGGCGACGATATGGTGAGTGAAAAGAACTACATTTTTGAACCGAGTTCTTATGCGGTTGCAGCGTATCTTGAGGATTCAATCCTACGCCTTACTATTTCGCAGTTCATTTATGACAGCCGCCTGGCCCAGGTAGCTAGCCGCTTCAAGGCGATGTCGGCTGCAAAAGAGCGTTCAATCTCGAATGCTATGGGGCTTCATACTGAATACAACCGTGCAAAACGAAACCAGGTAGATACAAGGTTGAAAGAATCGATGTCAGGTCTTAAAAAAATACGTGCTGGAGGTGCAGAATAATGAGTGAACAAACCGTCTACAAAAAAGGCATCGTCCGTACCCTTAAAGGTTTAGTTATTAAAGTCCGTTTCGATGAAGGCATGCCTGACGTTAATGAAATGCTGTATGTTGATAATGAGAAAAAATCACCGCTATTAGTAAGTGCCTTAGAGCATGGTGATATGGCCGTATGTCTGAATATTGGTGGTGATTATAGTATTCAAAAAGGCGAGTCAGTAACACGCAGTGGTAAAAGCCTCGAATTCCCTGTTGGTATGGAAATGGTTGGCCGCGTATGGGACGCCATGGGTCGCCCAATTGACGGTAAGCCGCAGCTCGACCAAGAAGTGCTTGATAAAATGATCAAGCGCCCAATCTTCTCGCCTAACTTCCAAGAAACGGGGCTTACGAACCGCCACGACGAAGTACTTGAAACTGGGCTTAAAGTTTTGGACTTCTTTACACCATTCGTGAAAGGTCGCAAGATTGGTATTGTTGGTGGTGCCGGTGTAGGCAAAACCGTGCTTACGATGGAAATTATTAATAACGTCGCAACGGGATCTGGTGCACTGTCTATCTTTGCCGGTATTGGTGAGCGTATTCGTGAAGGTCACGAACTTTTCAAAACCCTTGGCGATAACGACCTTCTCAAAACAACTGCCATGCTTTTCGGACAGATGAACGAAAACCCAGTGCAACGTAGCCTTATTGGGCTCAGTGCAATTACCCTGGCAGAATACTTCCGCGATGACCAGAAAAAAGACGTACTACTATTTGCCGACAACATGTACCGTTACATTCAGGCGAAAAACGAGGTGTCTACTATTATCGACCAGACCCCTGCAGAAGGTGGGTATCAACCAACCGTGTTCTCGGATGTGAAGACATTCCAAGACCGTTTGTCGACAAACGTAAATGGCTCAATTACTGCACTGCAAACAATTTATGTGCCAGCCGACGACCTTTCCGACCCAGCTGTGCAAATGATTCAACACGAATTAGACAGTACGATTGTGCTTTCGCGTGCAGTTGCTGCCCAGGGTATTCGCCCGGCAGTAGATATCCTTGCTTCGAAATCGAGCCTTTTGACACCTGACGTTGTAGGTGAGCGGCACTATGACCTCGCTACTCGTGCAACGGCAATTCTACAGAAGTATGAATCATTGAAAGGTATTATTGCCATTATTGGTGAGTCTGAGCTATCTGCAGAAGACCGCGATGACTACAATAAGGCAAAACTATTAGTTGAATTCTTTAAACAACGCTTCAACGTGATGGAAAAAGTGACTGGTGTTCCTGGTGAGCACATGACCCGTGAAGACACACTGAATGGTGTTGAAGATATTATCGGTAAAAGTGAAGCACAGCTAGCCGAAGACGCCGCTACTACTAAGCCAGTTGAGGCACCCGCTGCAGAACCTGTTGTTGAAACTCCAGCTGAACCCGAGAAGAAATAATGGCCGAAGAAACTCCAGCTGTTGTACCAATCGAACCTGAGCAGCCTGTTGCAAAACACAGTGGCAAGCCCACTATTCAGGTAAAAGTATATGCACCATTTAAGGTGTACTACGAAGGTGAAGCGTATAGCCTTAGTGCGGTTAACGCTACAGGTCCATTTGACGTGTTGCCACTGCACCACAACTTCTTGTGTATGTTGGTACCCTGCATGCTTAGCATTCAAACACCTGACGGTCTACAGACTATCAAGGTGAACCGGGCGCTTATGAACGTCAAGGCAAACCGCGTTGTCGTATTTATGGATGTCTAGTTGGTGACGAAGTAATCGAAGGCAAACGCTTGGTTTGCTGGTGCGACATTTGCGCTACAAATACTAAAGCCACTATTATTGCGATCTACATAATAGGCAGTTAAGCCAGCGGCAGAGCCAACTGGGCTAATAAGTACATGGGCTGAGTTTGTGAAATTTTGTTGGAAGTTGATACGTACAAAACAACCGACTGTTGGGTTATTGCCTGTGTTGATGCTAACTGTTCCAGTCGTGTCAGAACCATTAATTGAAGCTGAGCCTCCAGTTCCAAGGACGGCACCGTTAGCTGTACGGTTTGGTGATGCACCAGTAAAGCTAATGTGGTTAGGGATTTGTAATACAGCGTTCCCGCTCATGACAAGGCGAGTGACGGTAATTTGTGATGCAGTGATTGCGCCACTAAATGAAGCAGCACCAGCTACATTTAAATCGCGTAGGGTAGTAACACCTTGTACGGCAACCGTTGTTGCAACTTGTAAGCTGTTAATTTGGGCCTGTCCAAGGTTTGATGTACCGGAAATAGTAAGTGTTGGGCCTTGAATGCTGCCGCCGCTTTGAATGTTACCGGCGACGTTTAAATTGCCGCGCATCAATGTCTGGCCGGCAATAACCGCGTTACCTTGAATGGTCAGCGTTTGAGCCGCGCCACCAACCGAAGCATCAGTGTTGGCGAGGTCTTTTAAGGCATCTTCGGTAAGTTCTTGGCTAGCGACCTCTGGTAATACAGGGTCTTTTTGGCTATTTAAGTAGCTAACGGCCGCGATTGCAGCGGCAACAACAACGAGAATAACGAAGAAGAGTAAGTAGACGTTAATCTTTTTAAGAAAACGCTTTAACGGAGAGACTTTCTTTTCGCCAGGGATTTCCGGAGCCTTTTCGGGTGAAGCTGCGGCAATTTCAGATTGCTCTTTTTCAAGCTCATCTGGAGTCAAGCTCAGTGCGTCAACAGGCGCCTGAGGTTCAGTATCTTTTGGTGGCTGGCTAGCAGCGCCTTCGGGAGTATTTTTGTCTGGCTCCATGGTTTTGAAAGTCTTTAAAGTTTACGTTTATGCTTATGTATAGCTTACTATACTTACCAGCCGTACGCTAGGTTGTGTTTTTGCTGCCCGTAGGGGATAATATACAAATAAAGCTTATGCGAAAACAGAGATTGTGGACAGGTGTAAAAGTAATACTAGCAGTGATGCTTCTTGTTGCTAGTGGCGCCGGTACCGCAAACGCTATTACTTCTAGTTCAAATAATTACCAGATGACCGAAACGCAGTTTGGCTCGACGCAAAAAAGTTGTTCGGGGCAATATTGTGCGCAGGCGTCAATTGGTGAAGCGACAGACGGAAAAGCCACAACTAATGGCACGGCGAACTTTGAGGACATCGTGAACAACGAACCGTTTTTGAATATGATTGTCGAACCAGGTGATTCAAACCTTGGAGTATTGAGTACCGAGCGTACTGCTACTAAGACAACAAGTATAAAAATTCAAAGTTATTTGATTTCCGGCGGTTATTCGTTGCAAATTATCGGCGAGTCGCCAAAATATGGTGACCACCATTTAAATACTGCAGGTTCACCTATGGCATCCACCCCAGGAACTGAAATGTTCGGTATTAATGTCGTAGCTAATACATCCCCAACTGTTGGCGCTAACCCTGTTCAAGTACCAGCTGACCAGCAAGTATTTGGTGTGGCTACCGATAATTACAAAATTCCCAATAGATTTATGTACCAAAGTGAAGACGTTGTCGCCAAGGGCCAAACAGACTCTGGCCGCACCGATTACACCGTGAGTATGATTGTAAATATTTCCAGTACAACCCCAGCGGGTAGGTATACTGGTGACTTTACAGCTATGCTGATTCCAGCCTACTAGACAATACTTATACACAGCTTAAGGCTGTGGAAAACAAATCTTATTGCATAGTATATATTGCTAATGGTAAAATGCGCATGTAAGCCTTGCAAAAGGATTTAAAAATAAACACAATTAGGAGATATGCACAAAATGTATACACTTAAATCAATTTTTAAGCGCGGAGCTCTACTTAGTGCTGCGGGTGCTATGCTTGTCGCTGCGATTTTGCCAGCCTCTGCTGCGTTCGCGGATGAGTTGAACCCATTGACAGAGCGTTCATTGATGCTCAGTAGTTCGGCTGCTGGATATGTCGATACAGACGGTTCAGGAAACTCAACTGCAGCGCCAAACTCGGTAAACGAGAACTACGCACCTGCAGGTTCAGGACCAAACGGTAAGAAAACAGGTGAAACATTTACTTTTAAAGTAAGTAGTTCAGCTACAGTTAAGGGCTTTTCGCTTCAATACTGTACAACTGCTGCCGGCAATTGTCAGGCACCTGGCGATAACACGGGTGACGCTCGTGATAGCTTACCAACTGCTCGTGAAACTAACCTAGTAGCAAATCCACTCGGACGTAGCGACTTTGACTTTGAAGGTGCTTTCACTCAAGGAACTGGCGCGGGACAATTCCAAGTTTATAAAGATGTTGCTGGTGTAGCTACGGCCGTTACTAGTACATGGGTAATTGAAAAAGTAAACTTAGAAAATAGCGCGCACTCAGGCAATTTAAGCGGTAAGTTTAACTACGTTACCCTAAAGAGCTCAACT